>Ga0255336_100272_pt1 | contig 101506 bp, 91 predicted proteins | sample MeOH1_35cm_T3_17_FD_189102 | JGI IMG/M metagenome (GOLD analysis project Ga0255336, IMG submission 189102) | Sandy soil microbial communities from University of British Columbia, Vancouver, Canada - MeOH1_35cm_T3_179 | ecosystem: Engineered > Artificial ecosystem > Sand microcosm > Unclassified ...
GAAGCCTCCCTGGTTGAAGATGGCGGTCTCTCCCAGGGGCCCGATCTCCCACTGTGTGGAATAGACGAGCTCCCAGAGGAAGGCGTGATAGCGGCTCTTCCAGTACTGGCGATCGCGGGAGATGCGGAGGGCGCGTCCGCGGGGATCGTTCTGGATCTGGATGTATCCCGAGATGGCTCCCTGCATGGGATGGCCGATATAGTTCACCTTGATGCTGTCGCCATCGTTCCAACGCCTCATATTGAACTGGCCGAGAGAGGCCCAATAGTTCGACCAGAAGGGCTTGTTGAGCAGAAGATGGCGGTCGTGCTGATCCGCGGTCATGACACGGGTCACATTCTGGAGCATTTCGAAGGAGAGGGATTGAAGCAGAAGTCCCTTCCAATGAAAAGGTTCGACGACCGGCGGATGCTCCGTTACAGGATTGCCGAGCGCTACGACATCGTACTCGTGAGCGGGACCGTGTGGAGACTGCGGCAGCGAGGCAGGGTCAAAGGTCTGCCCTTGCAGAAAGGAGGGCTGCGGAGCATCTACCAGGACAGACTGAGTTGCGCTGATGTTCGATCTGTCGGATTCCTGCGCAAAACAGAAGGAACTAAGAAAAAAAAGAATTCCTAATACGCGTCGGCGAAACATGTATTTATACAAGTCACTCAATTTTGATTAGAGCGATGAGTCTTTCTCATACGGAGAGCTCATGAGCCAGAAGACAACTCAGGCATGGGCAATCTTCCGTGCCGCTCGATATGGCCTTCGTTTATTCCGGCAGGTGGGCCAAGCAAAAACGCTGCTTTCTACCTCACGCTCTGCATCTTATTTTATCTACGATGCCGGTTCGCGCACGTGCGCTGCCCCTGTTTCTGCAGAGACAACGGGTATCTTTCAGCCTCCATCGCATACAATCGAAAGGGAAGCAGGATTAGCTGAGATATGGCCGAAAGAGAAGCAGGCAGACTATCGCACGGCAGTACAGCCGCATCGCCGGTGCCAGAGGCGTGGATCAGAACCGAACTAGCAAGGAATCCGCAGCGCCCCTACCCCATGGACTTCATTCAGGCAATCTTCACGGACTTCAGCGAGATTCACGGCGATCGCTCCTTCGGGGACGATCAGGCAATGTCTGCCGGAATGGCGTGGTTTCAAGGAGAGCCGGTCATGGTGATCGGCAATCTAAAGGGACGCACGCTGAAGGAACGCGTCGCACGGAAGTTCGGTTCGCCCGATCCTGAGGGTTATCGCAAGGCTCTGCGGGCGATGAAGATCGCGGAGAAGTTTTCTCGGCCCATCTTTACCTTCATCGATCTGGCGGGCGCTTATCCCGGTATCGGCGCAGAAGAGCGTGGACAGGGTGAGGCCATTGCGCGCAACCTGCTGGAGATGTCCCGGCTTCGCGTTCCCACGATCGCCACCATTACAGGCGAGGGGGGATCGGGCGGAGCGCTGGCGCTTGCTGTAGCCGACCGTGTTCTGATGCTCGAGAACTCGATCTATTCGGTGATCTCTCCTGAGGGCTGCGCTTCGATCATGTGGAAGGACGCAAATAAGAAGCAGCAGGCAGCCGCGGCACTGAAATACACGGCTAGCGATGTACAGGCGCTTGGATGTGTTGACGATGTGCTCGCCGAGCCGGATGGGGGAAGTCACACTGATCCTGCCGCGGCCTTTGCTGTTGTCGAGGAGCGTCTGCGGTTTCATCTGGCAAGCCTTCGCACACTCTCGATCGATCAGCTTCTTGAGGAACGCTATCGTAAGTTCCGCAACATTGCGCAGTTTTATACCAGTGAACCTGCTGAGGTTCAGGCGGCCGCCTCGACCAGCGCGTAGAGGACCGCTCACGGAGCAATTTTGTTGTCGTACGCCTCCGATTCAACGACTATGCCGCCACCGCCGCGCACCGGAAGGACGTATCCGCTTGCGCGCTTTGTTGCGGCGATTGCCTGGGCCCTATCGTCGCGGCTGCTCTCGGCCAGTTCGGCGCGGGGAATCACCAATCGCTTCAATATCGATGAGGCGCGCCCTCTTCTGAGCTCGTTCTTTTTGCTGTTTCTTCTGGCGGTTGGATTTTCCCTGCTGGAGATGATTGCCAAGCGGCCGACCTCTGCACGATCTGTGCTTGGTCTTCCCAAGAGAGAGAGCTGGAGAAGAGAGTGGTTGATCGGCGCAGCGCTGGGGTGGGGAATGGTCGTGCTGGCCATCCTTCCGATGGCTCTTGCGGGATGCCTGCACGTCTCCTTCTGGACAGAACCGGGCACAGTGAAGCTGCTGCTGTTGAATTTATCTACGATTGCCGTGGCCTCGCTCACAGTCGAGGTCATCTTTCGGGGTTATCCCTTTCGGTGCCTTAAAGAGGCTATCGGCCCGGTCGGCGCTACGCTTGCCATGGCGATTCTCTTTGGCCTGGCTCAGGCTGCGATCAACAGGGCTACCTCCGTAGGGATCTTCATGGCCATATGGATGGGGATCATCTTTTCAGTCGCGTGGCTAAGGACCCATGGCCTGTGGCTGGGGTGGGGAATGCGCTTTGCCTGGGTTACCAGCATGGGAGTGCTCTTCGGTCTCCCCGTAGCCGGGAACGACGATTCGGCTGTCATCGTCCAGACTCTCGCCTCGGGCAGACGATGGTTTACCGGGGGACAGTATGGTCCGGAAGGGGCCTGGTTTACTTCTATCGCTCTTCTGGTTGGTTTGATCGTGTTGATTCGTGTGACTCGCGACTATGCATGGAATTACACACACCCTCCTATTGTCGCGGGAGGCTACCCCATGGAGGCCAAGCCCCCGGCTGCTCATACAGCCATGGAGCAGCAGTCGCAGAGCCGTCCCCCGGCGCTGGTTCAGATTCTTCCAAGCTCGCCGCAGGGTCGCTCGGCGGGGGATCCACCCGAAAACTGACCCGGCATTTGTAAAATTCTTGCCTTAGGGCCTCAATGAGGTAAACCATTCGTCTTTGCCTCTTGTCAAAAGAGAAGAGAAGGCGCAAGCTGTCTCTATCTGAGGTGCTTCCATGGTGACATGCACGCACAGATGGGTTCTCTTCACTGGGTGTTTCGCACTTGTGGTGCCAGCACTCCAGTCGCAGGTCTTCGTCGTGGGGGAGAAGACTGCCACTGCCGATATCTCCACCTCATTCACTCCGACAAATCTCTCTCTTTCCACGGAAAAGCTCAATGAGCGCGGCCGGCGCGAGCTGGTTCGCAATCTGGAGGCGGAGCAGGGATTTGCGCATCGTCCGCTGCCTGTGGGCGTGATTACCCTGAAGGCCAACGGCGAGCTATCTCCGGGAGGGGAGAAGTACCGGGAGATGATCTACCAGAAGGGACAGGCCGCGGCTCCGGGAGATCGTGTCGTCATCACGGCTTTGAATATCAAGGGCGATCAGATCGTGCTGGATCTGAATGGTGGTCCCTATGCTAAGCATCGCTTTCTGAGCCATGTTCAGCTCAACAATAATCCGGTGGTGGCTTCCAACGGAGAACGGCCAATGGGATCGCGGGTGACTCTGGTGTTTCCGGGAGGGATCCCGGATATCTCCGCTCCTGAGGTGAAGGCTCTGCTGGAGCCGGTCGTCGATTTTGGGGTTAAATCTGGCGATCAGGCCTACGCTGATACGCTGCCTCCAAGACTGCGCGATGCCATAGCGGCTCACGAGGTCCTGGTTGGCATGAACCGTCGCATGGTTCTGGCTGCGCTGGGAGCTCCGGAGAGCAAGGTGCGCGAGCAGGAGAGCGGCGACGCGAATGGAGCCCGTTACGAGGAATGGATCTATGGCCATGTCCCCCAAACGGTCCGCTTCATACGATTTGTCGGAGATCGCGTGAAGGTAGTGGAGATTGCTGCTCTGGGTAAGCCGGTTGAGATTCACGATAAGAACGAGCTCGATGGCGAAGAGATGCCGACCAACACCCGCCAGATCGCCATGGGAGACCGTACGCCCGGTAAGGAGGGAGAGGACGGCTCTGCCCCTGCAGCACCGCCTTCGCTACGTCTTCCGGGCGAGGCCGCGCCTGCGAATACGCAGGAAAAGGTGCAATATCCCACGGACAAGGATGCCGGACGGCAAGCGGATCGCCAGCCTGTCCCGGCCGCGCCTGGATCCCCTGCGGACCCCACGGCACAGACACCGCCTCCACAGACGCAGTCTCCAAATGCCCGTCCTCAGGACACTGGACGACCACCGATTCCTCGTCTTGGACCCACCCCATAGCCACGAGGGTGGCAACGTTGTAAAATCATACGAGCCACAACCGCAGTTCTTCTCCTTCGATTTATACCGAGGCCATGCCCGGACAATCCTGAGAAGTTCCGGATGTCATTGATGCTCTGTGTTTAGCCGACCAGGGAGCGTCAGATATCCCAGCGCGCGAGCCGAAACATTCGTACCAGGGAGAGCAAGATTATGGCGAAGATTGCCAAGACCGGCGACCGTAAGAAGGTCATGGATACCAACAAGAGCACCGATTGTCCGAAGTGCTCTAAACCGACCCGTATCGTAAAGCGTGTCAAGGATCGCGAGCGCGGCACCCCGGGCGGAGTCTATATCTCCTGCTCGGCCTGCGACTTCTTTGAGAAGCTGTAAGCTATCCAGCACCAAGCGATTTCAAGAAAAGGGGCCCAAAGCGGGCTCCTTTTCAATTCTGACTTGCGGGATCCTGACTTGGCAGTACCGCTAAGCTATAGGAACCAAAGTCGTACAAAAAAATAAGGTAACTACACTTGACGACCGTCTCTATCACCGGGCAGACTCTAGACCGGAAAGTAGGGAATACCCTCTATATGAGCACCATCAGCACCACAATATCTGGTTCACCTGTTCGTAACTTTACCTCTCCTCCTCACTTTGATCGACCGACATACCTGATGTGTCCACCTGAGTGGTATGACGTGGATTACGTCATCAATCCGTGGATGGCTGGAAACCTGCACCGCCCCTCGCGCGATCTCGTCTTTGCCCAGTGGAAAGAGCTCCATACCCAGCTCCACCGGATCGCCGATGTGCGCCTGATCCATGGACAGCCCGGATCGCCGGACATGGTCTTCGTAGGCCACGCGGCTTTGGTACAGCACGGTATCGCCGCTCTGTCCAGCTTCACGCATCCGCAGAGGCAGACGGAAGAGAAGCATCTGCGACGCTGGTTTGAGGCCGCCGGGTTTCTTACCTGGGAGACTCCCCGCGAGACTGCCTTCGAGGGCGAGGGAGATGCTCTCTTCAGCGCTACCGGCGACCACCTGTGGGCCGCTCACGGCGTAAGAACCTGCCTCCAGAGCCATCGCCATGTAGCCGATGCCTGGCATACGGAGGTCACCTCACTGCATCTGGTGGATCCCCGCTTCTATCACCTCGACACGTGTTTCGCTCCGCTTTCGGGAGGCCATCTGCTTTACTTCCCGGGAGCCTTCGACAAGCCGTCGCTGGCGAAGATCGAGGCCGCCTATGCTCCCGAGATGCGTCTGCCCGTCACCGAGGCTGAAGCGGCTCGCTTTGCCTGCAACGTCATCAATGCAGGACGCGAGATCATCATGGGGGTCATGGAGAGCGATCTGGCCACCCGGCTGGCAACTCTGGGATACAACGTCACCGAGGTAAATCTCAGCGAGTTCATCCGGGGTGGTGGATCGGCGAAGGCGCTCGCCCTCAGGCTCAGCGATTCGCGTTTGACCCACGGCTTCTAAGATTTCAATGCATTTAGTTCGGGGCGGTTCTGTGCCGAGGCAATCTCGTCCAGAATCGCCCTGGCTGCGTCTGCGGGGTTCGAGGCACGCGTAATGGGGCGTCCTACGACCAGCAAGGAGGCTCCGCGAGATATGGCATCCGCGGGGGTTGCAATCCTGCGCTGATCGTTTACTTCGGACCCGGCAGGGCGTATTCCGGGAACCACCAGGACAGCGTCGGAGCCGATCTCCTGCCTGAGTGAGGCGACCTCGTTGGAGGAGCAGACCATGCCGTTTATGCCACAGTTTTTTGCCAGATGAGCGAGCCGCAGGGCGTGTTCGGCGGGGGTGTCGGAGATACCGACAGAAGCCAGCTCGCCCGAGTCCATGCTGGTCAATACGGTGACGGCAACCAACCGGGGAGATCCGGGAGCCTGTGCGGCGTCAGCGGCTGCCTGCAGCATCGCTCTGCCGCCAGAGGCGTGGATGGTCAGCAGCTCGGCGCCTACACTTCCTACGGATCGAATGGCTCCGGCAACGGTATTGGGGATGTCGTGAAGTTTGAGGTCGAGGAAGATCCTGAAGCCGCGCTGACGCAAGGCTTCCACCAGAGAGTTTCCTGTGGCGTAGTAGAGCTCCATACCCACCTTGAGCCAGCGGCAGCTGTCTTCAAGACGGTCGACCAGCTCAAGGGCCGCGCGGGCGTCCGGAACATCGAGCGCAACGGCAAGCTGGTCTTTTGGATCCTGCAGGTTGTCTTCTGAGATTTTCTCCACAGCTTCAGTCTAGCCCAAAGGCCCGTGTATGCCGGACTGAAGCTGTGCAGAGGAACACGGCAGGGAACTAGTATCCCTGCCCGACCATGACCGGCACATGAAGCTGCGCGATCAGTTGTTTTGCCATCTCCGTATCGCCAGGCCGAAGCGTCTCGAGCTTGACCTTTGCGATCCCGCTGATGCCAACCGCTTTGGCGGCACCATAGGAGAGATCGACAATACGATTCTCAGGCATAGGGCCCCGATCGTTTACCCGAACGAACACAGACTTACGGTTCTTCAGGTTGGTTACACGGATCCAGCTTCCCAGGGGAAGATATCGGTGCGCGCAGGTAAGAGCGTTCATGTCGTACGCCTCGCCATTGGCAGTCTTCTTTCCCTGAAAATACCGTCCGTACCATGACGCCATACCGGTTTGATACCAGCGGCGTCCCTTACCTTGCTGTTCCGGATTCTTAACCGGGTTCTTGTCCGAAACAGCAGGATCACTTGCCGACGCTGAGATGCCTAATGCGGCAAGCAGTGTCACGATAGCAACTCCACGTCGGGGGGAGACGGTAAAGTCTCTCAGCTTCGCAGGAATTATCTTCATGCCACCTCCTACCCTTTATTGTCCCTGCTGGAAATGAGCTAAGTCAATCAAGCTGCTGGGGTTACGAGATAAACTCCCTTGCCAGTTCAATCATGGATGTGCTAAAGGAGATCCTGATTTTTCGCTTCGATATTCGGCCTCAATTCTTCGATTTTCGGCCATATTCAGCCCTTTAAAGGACAAATCTCCCCCGTCCTGCTATTTTTCGAAAAGTTACAAAAAAAGGCTCTCTGGCCTGAAAAACGGCTGCTGAGGTGCTTCAGGCAGGTTATTTCGAAGATGCAGACCGTACTCTCTATCGCCGGCTTCGACCCCTCCTCCGGCGCCGGAGTTACGGCGGACTTGATGGTGTTTGCTGCTCACGGCCTGTTCGGGACATCGGCGATTACAAGCCTTACGGTCCAGTCGACGATGGGAGTTCGCGACAGCAAGCCCGTCTCGCCAGAACTGCTTCAGGCAACGCTCGACTGCCTCCACTCTGATCTGCCTCCAGCGGGAGTGAAGCTGGGGATGCTGGCTACGCCGGAGATCGTGACGGTCGCCGCCGATTATCTCGATAGGTTAAGAAGACTTTCCCCTCATGTTCCGATCGTGCTGGATCCCGTTGTGCAATCGAGTTCAGGAAGGGAGCTGCTTGCCCCTGAAGGGGTTATTCTTCTGCGAGAGCGGCTGTTGCCACTGGTGACCTGGGTTACGCCGAATCTGGATGAGCTTCGCATTCTCTCGGAGATAAAGGTTTCGGAGCGGGAGGATGTTGCACAGGCAGCGGACGCGCTGAGACGAACCTATCCCGGTCTCAATATTCTGGCGACCGGGGGCCACCTGGAGAAACCGGATGACCTGCTTCTGGCTGTGGGGGCTGAAGTTGAGTGGCTGCCGGGTGAAAAGGTCGAGAGCACATCGACGCACGGAACGGGGTGCGCCCTTTCAAGCTCGCTGCTGAGCCGGCTGGTTCTTGGGGATTCTCCCCTCGAGGCCGCGAAGGCCGCCAAACGGTATGTCGTCGAAGGAATCCGCAGAGCGGTTCCGCTTGGCTACGGACATGGTCCGCTAAACCATCTGTGGCCTCTTCGTTAGTCGTAAGCTATTGCGCGATAGAAGCCGATAGATATAACGAAAGGGATCTCGATGCCGGCTTCCTACAGGTTTGCACTGAAGACGCTTTATCGCGGGGTGGACTATCTGGAGAGCTCCAGCAGCCTGTTTCAGACATCCTCAGAGAAGGAAGCCATGCATATTCTTAGGCGGCTTAGCCGTGAGGTCTTCGAGGAGTATGTCTCGTTTTCCGGCGACCATCAGAGAGCAAATCACGTCAGCGCAATGTGAGGGGCGGCAGTTCTCCTGCTACTTTTAAAGTTATGTCGCTCACGCTTGTTTTGAATGGTCAGTCACGCGTCTTTGCCACCCTGTCCGAGTCTTCCAACCTTGAAGATCTGGTCAATGAACTGGGACTGAAAGGAGATCGTGTGGCAGTTGAGCACAACGGGGAGATCGCGTCGAGGACTACGTGGCCAAGCACTCCACTGGCTCAGAACGATAAGCTGGAGATAGTCCACTTCGTGGGTGGAGGAGATTTATAAACTATTTCTAGACAACAGATTGAGCTTAATTATTAAACCTAAATCTCAGCTATTGCTATGCTTTGGCACCGGTGAGCTCGAAGAGAAGGTTCTCCCACTGATCACCATAGTCTTTCCAGCCTCCCAGTGATTTCACTCGGGCCAAAGCAGCCTCGCTCATTCTCTGCCGCAGGGCGTCATCATCGGCGATCTGCTGCATACGCTGAGTGAGCGCGTTGGGATCCCTGATGGGGACGATGAAGCCTTCCACACCGTCCGAGAAGAGATCTTCGGAACCCGTATTGGTGGAGGCGATCACGGGGCAGCCGCAGGCCATCGCCTGTCCCTGAACCAGGGCGAGCCCCTCCTCGAGGCTTGGCAGCACCATTACGGTACTGGTGCTCATCAACTCGATCATGCGGTCCTGGGGAACTGTGCCAAGAAACTCGACGTTCTCCAGAGGAAGGCGGGAGAGTACAGCTTCCAGCTCGGGCTGGATACCACCTGCAATCCTGAGCCGCTTTGCCGGATGGCAAACTTTGGAGAAGGCCTCAAGCAAATAGGGAACTCCTTTACGCAAGCTGACTGAGCCTGCGAAGAGCACCTCAAGGCGACCCTCGGGGGGACTTCCAGTGGGTCGAAACCGCTCAAGACGCACCCCATAAGGAATGGTGCGGACCTTTTCGGCGGGAACTCCCATCTCGACAAATGAACGTGCGGCGAATCCTGATGGAACAGTGATAAGGTCGGCGGCCTCGTAGATCTTCTCCTCGCGGATCGTATCTCGTTCGTCGGTTACAGGCCGATCGACTCCCCAGCGGCGATGTTCCTCGGAGACGATCCTGTCCTGATATCGCTGGTGCGACGAACCCCGGTCGCAGATATAACGGCCGCCCTTCCGCTGGATCTCGCGTCCGGTCTTGAGACCTGCCCCTGAGATGGCAATAAAGGCATCGCAGGGGGGAATTCGCTTCAAGGTCCAGTCATCGAAGACGAGCGCGTTGGTGTATCCCAGCTGATCGAGGAGCCAGCGGTTGTCGATACGGTACTTCTTCAGCAGGAACTCTGGAGTGTGCAGCCAGGGGAAGGTCTCGACCTTGGAGTGCGGTATCCCTTCGCGCTGCAATCTTCGCCAAGGGAAGGTCGAGTAGATGACGGAAAGATGTCCGCGGCGATCCAGCTCGCGGGCCAACTCGAAGTGATGAAAGACACCAAAGACAGCCTGGACAATTTTCATGAAGGACAGGGGAGGAGGATCACTCAACTCGATACTAACAAAGCGGGAGGGCAAATTTGCGACGACACGATTAAGCGGCCAGAAGTCCTGGACTTTCACACGTGAATCGTCCTGACATGGATGTTTGACGTGAAGACTCTATTGCCTCATGTCGACATATCTCCTTATTATTCTTGAGTTTTACCGAAATAATCGAAAATATTTAGAAGATTTAGGCGGGAACTGTCTAATTCTCCTTGGGTAATTCCTTAATGGGGCCTACCGAAAAGTGGTCGAAGGTTGCCTCGAAGCTTTGTTTTCCCGGAGCGGCTGCCACCATGCCGATTTTTACCGGGACATCGGGCGGGAAATAGGCCATCCGAAGCATGGACCAGGTCTTGTTATCGAGTGAATACGAGATCTGAACAGCATCGTTATGGCGTTGCAACTTCAACCAGATGAAGTCAGGGTTATCGGCTCGAGGGATTACCGACCAGTCCGATACGTCTCGGGTCACCACGGCGCTGATGTTCTGTTTACCATTCACAAACTCTATGCCGGTCTTGATCCAGTTCTTGTCGTCGATGCGGATCATCAAGCCCGCCTGATGATAAAGCTCATGGTATTTGCCGGAGATTCGAACGACCGCTTCAAAGTCACCCCTGGCCTCCTGATAGCGGAACGGGCCGTTATCGCGAATGAAACCGTAGTGCGTAACTCTCCAGTAATCTGTGCCTGAGGGAACCGTTTCGGTAAGCGAGTCAGCAGTTTCATGCCATGTGGCAGGAGCGTTCTCCCAAGTGCGGTGGGGAGCCTGCCCATAAGAAGCGGGCAAGAGGGTCAGAGCAGACAGAGCGAGCAGAATCATACGTCCTTTGATCATCATGCTCGTTGACTATACACAGCTGGCGTCAAGTGCAGTAGCGGTTGTCACTATGTTGCTGCAAAGTTGATTTGGCCTGACAGAACTGTCCAAACTCAATTCTTTCGATCAAGCCGTCATTTCCACCGCGCCATTTTCGCGCGGGACTCTCATTGCCGGTCATGTGTCCGAGAATCCCGTTATACGGACAGGTCCTCGATTATGTCGATTAGCCTGCCGAAGTCTCGCTCGTTCGTCGCAGGACTGAAAACATGCTAGAAAACACCCATGTAAGGTTCATGAAAACCCCTACCGGGAGAGCGATGAAGGATTCAGAGTGAAGCTCGCGCGAAGTCCACAGACCATAGATCAAACTGAATCCCATGATGCCAACAAGAGACCACGAAGTGATTCTCAAGAGGCGGTCCCATCTAGAACTTGGAAGCCGAGCTATGTTTTTGGAAGAAAGCGATCGCCAAAACAACGCATAGGTCAGCACCACTGCCGTAATGCACATCGCTAAAAAGAAGGGTGGCGGGACATATCTGCCCAGAAAAGCGAGCCCGATCAGAGGGCACGTATACAGTCCGATCAACTTGAGGAACGACATTACTGCTCCCAGTGTTAGCGAGATTATATCGGTCTCTATGTTGTAACAAAGAAGCTCACATGTCCGTAAAAGTCGGCATCTCGGACAAGAGACAAGCGAAGGTGGGACTCGTTCCCAAAAGGCGCGGTTGGACGTTACGCTCGCCAGCTCGGTAGGCGACAATCAGCCGACGTGTCTGTCTCGTGCTGAGCCCCAGAATCGCGGCCGCAGAGACTTCAGTGCGTCTGCCCGACAAAACCTCAGAAAGTACCTCAATGCGTTGGAGCTCGTTTCCGCCCCGGCCGCGCGAAAATATTTCGCTGCCGCGACGTTTCCTGCTCATTCGCTCAGGGCTTCGCGCTAGGTACTGGCATGCGCGTCACAACTCCGGTGGCGAGATCGATCTGAACCGATCCGGATCCCTTGTTGTAAAGGAGGGTGCGGTTGTCAGGGCTGAAGCTAAAGGTTCCGTGCGAGTACCACTGAGGTGTGTGATCTGTCATCGTTCTTCCGAGCACAGTGGTTGGAGGTGGATCGACCTCATCAACCGGTATTTCCCGCACAAGCACGCCCGAGTTGTAGCTCCGGTCAACGCGTGGCTGGCCCGGATGGTCGCGGCGGCGGAAGAGAAGGATCGCTCCCTTGAGCGCGTAGCTTTGAAGCAGGAGCAGATATTCCCCGTCATCGGTCACAAGCATGTATGGGCATCCTACGATCCCCGGAGAACCCGCAAACGGGAGATGTACGCTCCAGGTGGTCAGGAGCGGTTGGTAGTCCCAGTAGGTATTCGGGCCGTTCACCCGAAGGACGTCGTTAAGTTCACGAAGCGGCTGAGTGTGAACTGCAAAGGTGGAGGAGGTGACCTTACGCGGTTGAGTTTCATCGTTACCATCGAAGGTCATTTCGCAGGTGACCAGCACCTGACCATTTCTGGACAGGCTCGCAATTGGGCTTTTGGGACCTGGTCCAGCGAAGGCTGTGGCAGTCATTATCACGGCCCCAGTCGCAAGCAGCAAATGGAGGGTGTTCGTCTTTCGCATTTGCATCGTCTCCTTAGGCCTTAGACATTGGTCAGTATGCCATTTTAGACTGCCCTGTCATCGTAGAACTTGCCCACCAGACTAGTGGTAGTGTCTCAGTTTGAAAGTCCTGCAATTTCCTCATAGCTCCAGACGTGATCGGAGATTCCGGCGGCCATAGCGGGTGTGATGCGAAGCGACTTGTGGATACGGGCGAAGTTGTAGTGCAGGAAATGCAGCGCAACCGCAGCCTCGTGGTTGGCGATCTTCTTTGAGAATGCATTGGTCAGCCGAGTGAACCGCCGCATCGACATCCGCATGTTGAGGTTCTGACGCTCCACAAAAGACGTGCTGATATGGCGAGGATCGGGGTCGCCCTGCACGATGACGTTGGTGCAACCGATGCACTCTCCGGGGCTATAACGCGTGTCTGTGGCGTCCGTACCGTATTGCTTGACCAACATAGCGTAATCGACATCGCAGCCGAATGCGCCCTCAACAGCTTCGACGTATGCGCGGTGTCCGTCTGTGGTGATCTGGACGCGGCTATTGATGCGCGAGGCTACATCTTGCATGAACTCATTCGCCCAGCGCGGGCCGCGCTGTCCAACCAAGTACGAAACGATTAGTTTGGTATCGGCGTCGAGTGCGGTCCACGTCCAGATGTCGCCCCACTGGTCAGCCTTCGCGTCCGGCACATTCTTCATCTTCGCGCCGACGAAGGACCATATTTCGTCGCACTGGACGCGCTTGCATTGGAGATTGCGAACAGCCTTTTCATGGTAGGCATATGCGGCGTCTGCAACGTCCACGAGCAGCTTTGTGACGGTATTGATGGACACGTCAGCCATGCGGCTGGTCGCCCGAAGACTGCTACCCTCCACGAGCATTTGAATAATCTGTGCTCTCTTTGCGATAGGCAGTCTGTTCATAGAACTGACGATAATGAACCTTCACCGTTTTGTTAAGCATATTATTCAGTTTGCGTAAAAGTGTGATTTGCACATCCTAATATGGTAAGCTGCATCTATGACTTCTGAATGCCGCACCCCAGCACAGTTGATTGATATGCATCTGCGGGAACGTGGATGGACGCAGCGGGTGTTGTCTCTTGTTCTCGGCGTCAATGAGCAGATAGTAAGCCGAATTCTCAATGGAGCAAAGCCTATCGATGCTGAATTGGCGCTGACGCTCGAAGCGGTACTTGGCATTGATCCCAAGCAGCTCTTGCAGTTACAGAAAGAATACGAACTTGCGAAAGCTCAGATAGAGCTGCGTCTCGATCCGGCTCTTGCCACTCGGGCTGCCTTATTCAACTCCCTGCCTATCGCGGAGATAGTGAAGCGCGGTTGGCTCCGTGGCATCACAGACGTTCGCGACCCCGACTTGGAATCCTCGGTCCAACGCTTCTTCGGTAAAGATTCGATCAGTGACATAGAAGCTCTCCCTCATGCCGCGAAAAAGACTGACATGTTAGCCGAGGCGACACCAGCGGAACTTGCATGGCTCTATCGCATAAGGCAGTTAGCGGATGATGCGCTTGTTGCGAAGTATTCCGAGGCTTCACTTCGTTCGGCAGTAGATAAGCTGCGCGGCCTCCTCGTTTCCCCCGATGCGGCACGCAAAGTATCCCGCATCTTGGGGGAGTGTGGCGTTCGATTCGTGATTGTCCAATCGTTACCAACAACCAAAATCGATGGCGTTTGCCTTTGGCTCGACGATAAATCTCCAGTGATTGGCATGACCCTTAGATTTGATCGAATCGATAACTTTTGGTTCGTGCTCCGGCATGAGATCGAGCATGTTTTGCAGGGGCATGGGAAAGTGACCCCGCTGCTCGACAGCAATATGGAAACTCAGACCGCTTCGATCTCAGAAGAGGAAGCGATAGCAAATGACGCAGCAGCTAACTTCTGCGTTCCAAGTGTTTCTCTCAATAAGTTCATCGCAAAAAAGGCTCCCTACTTTGCAGAGAGAGACATTCTTGGGTTTGCCAAAACGCTTGGCGTACACCCTGGACTCGTTGCCGGGCAACTCCAGCGCAAGACCGGAAGATATGACCTTTTCCGCGATCATCTCGTAAAGATTCGTTTGATTGTCACGCCGGGAACCATCATTGACGGCTGGGGAGATGTTGCCCCGGTCGGAGCTTAAAAAGGAGAACACGATGGCAACAGCAGCACAGCAGAAGCAGGCCTTCATCCGGTATTACAAACGTACTACCGGTGCAGTTGAAGTGAATATGCACGATGTTGCAGCAATGGCCGCAAAGATGGGCTGGAAGTTGCCAACTCCTCCCGATCCGCTAGATATGTTTGCTAAGCAGTTTTCTCAGGCTGCAGGCGAAGAAACCCGTCAAGATAAAGCGACAAAGCGTGTCTATAAAGCCAACCTTGCCATTACAGAACGGCGGCAGGGAAAGCAGATGACGTTTTGGATTGATGTTGATGACAATCCGCCACGGCATCGGATGCTAAAGGGCCTGCACCTTTACCGAGAGCAGATGGTTAGCGAAGCTGTTATGGGGTGGAACACGGCAGAGCATTGGAATAAGAAGAATCCAACGCAAGAGCCTCTTCCCTTCGATAGAGACCTCACTGAGGACGTGGAGTGGCGTCTCAATGCAATTAGCGAGGCTGTTCCAGTAAAAACTGCCTAGCTCTTCTTCCATCGGGCTGCTGCTGCTGTACGTGCAATCTCGCTGCGTTGTTCAGGAGTGAGCATGACGGCCCGAGACCTTCCGCCTTTTATACCCCCGGAACGCCCTCGCACGGCATCCGGGGCTTTCATTTTCTGGCTCACCGTGTCCTCGACTTCACCACTGGCAATGTCCACCACCAGCTTTGCCAACTGATTTACATCTCGTGGTCGCTTCGCCATAGGCCATTATCCCGCCCCACGTCTACCGGACGCAAGGCGGCCTGATTGAAACTGATACACTACCAGACTAGTCCTCATAAACGCAGATCTCGTCAGTAATGGCCGTTCACGCTGAGCTGGGCTCGTGACATTTCTAATGGGGCAGGACCCTGACATTTCTATCCGGCGTTTACACATTACCTGTACATAATATGTGTTATCAGACGTTACGCATATAAGTGATGTACTGCGAATCGACTCACGAATGGCGCATTAGAATCGTCTCACTGGCGGAAGTATCTGTTTCATTTCCTGTCCTGTGCGAACCGTGCCCAAATCCTTTGTTGCCCTCTTCGTTGCAGCTGTGTTGGGAGTGCCTCTCCCTGTCTTCCTGACCCGGGCTCAGGTGGTCGGTGGCCTCTCGAGTGCTCCACCAACTTCGCCTACATCTTCCACTCCGATTAATCTCGCAGGCATCGTCCTGAATGCAGCTTCGGGAGTTCCCATCTCACGGGCTCTTGTACAGATAAACGGTCGCGCGATGCTTACGGACCACGAGGGCAAGTTTGAGTTCGATCAGTTCGGACCGGCAACGACGGCGATACTGGAGGTACGGAAGCCGGGCTTTTACCTTAGTACGGAGATGGGAGCGAGTTCCCTTACACTTCGCAGTAATCAGCTGGCAGCCCCCGTTGTCGTGCGGTTGTACCCTGAAGCCCTGATAACGGGAACACTTACGGCACCTGACGGAACGCCTCTCTCCCAGGTACTGGTCAATGCAAGGCGCAGCGCTTACAACGATGGGGGACATCAATGGTTTGTAACGGCCAACAGCATCACCAACTCGCGTGGTGAGTTTCGTCTGGCAGTCCCTCCCGGTGACTACCGCATAGAGACAAACTTCTCCCCGCGGTTGCGAGGTTCGGGAAACGCTATTCTTCCTCTTGTCGTTCCTGCCGCCGGTGCCTCGATCCATATGAGCGGCGGCACGGAGCAACATTTTGATCTTCGCCCTGTAGTCAGTCGAACTTATACGGTAGCCCTGCGAATAGACCCTCTGCCAGAGCGTGGCTTTCCGATGATTCTGGCGCGATCCGGTGACGGTTCTGTCTTTCCAGCCAACGTAATTCGGTCCGGCCCCGATGCTGGGGATGACATGCGAGTGGCCTTGCCGAGCGGAACTTATACTCTCATCGCCAACGTGAACATGGGTGAGAATACGCAATACGGGGAGACAATGGTTACGATCACCGATCAGAATCTGTCGGGCGTGACCCTGCATATGTCACCCGTCGCCCCGATTCCCGTTCAGGTCGTTGTCGATCCCGGGGCAACGTCCGATAAAACGCCTCCCACTCCTCAGCAGCTGGGTCTGATGATGCAAAACGCACAGGAGACTATGTCGCGGATGGGATCGAATGTCTTTATGGTCGCCTCCGCAGGAGATCGTGGAGCTTATCTTCGCCCCACGCCCGGAATATACCGCTTGAGCGCACGCGGTTCCGGCCAGTGGTTTATCAAATCGGCGACCTATGGGACGACGGATCTATTACAGCAAGAGATGACGGTCGCGGCTGGAGCCGGAAGCTTCCCCGTCGTTGTGACTGTGAGCGACCAGATGGGAGGGCTTCAGGGAGCGGTCAAACTAAATGGCAGCCCCGGATCTGCCTGGATCTACGTCATCCCAACCGGAACGAGCGCAGTTCCCTTCTATACGAATCGTAGTGGGATGGATGGCAGCTTCAACGTTCCTAATCTGCCGCCCGGCAGTTATCAGGTAATCGCCTTCGAGAATCGGCACATGGTTGATTACCGTGATCCGAAGACTCTGGCCCCGTTTACTACATACGTCCGCAGCGTAACAGTAAGTCAGGGTAATAAAGCGACTGTCGATCTGGATGCGGTTACAGACACGGAGTTGAAGCCGTGAAGCTCTTCCGATTCTTCTTTCTGCTTGTATTTTTATGCCGTCCGATGACGGCAGTCGAGCCTGCTTCGATCTACCGCATTACGGGTGTGGTGATCAGCAGCGTCGACGAAACCCCGGTCGCCCATGCTCACCTCAATGCAGTCCTTACTGGACGGGGGCAGCAGGTCAATCGATTCGCGTCCGGGATCAGCGCTGAGGCGGACGAGCACGGGCGGTTTACAGTGACACTTCCCTCTGCAGGTGCGTGGAGATTGACTGCAAACGCGGCAGGATATGTGAATCAGGCCTACGAGGAGCACGATGGCTATTCTTCCGCGGTGGTTCTTTCCGCGGCGACACCCACGATCGATCTTCACTTTCGCCTCTCTCCTGAGGCCACCATTACAGGAGCCGTACTCGACGAAGCCGGCGAGGCGGTAAGGGATGCTCGCGTAACACTGCAACGCCGTGCGGCTGCGTCTCCGGATCGCGAGGTGCAACCCTTTCAAAATCGCATGATGGGACAGACCGACGATCGAGGGATCTATGAGTTCGCCAACCTGTCGGCGGGAGATTACCGGATCATGGTGGACGCAAAGCCCTGGTACAGCCAGTCGAGCCAGCCGCGAAGCACTATATCGCCGTCCAGTGATGCGCCACTTCCTGACCCCACACTGGATGTGACCTATCAACTCACCTGGTATCCGGGAGTGGATGTTCCGGAACAAGCGGAGATACTTTCGCTGAAAGCAGCAGATAGCCGTCGAGCCGATTTTCATATGGTGCCGATTCCGGCTGTCCATCTCCAGTTCACCTTACCGACCAATCAGGAGTCCCAGGGAGGGCGCTCTATGCCCTTATTCCCTGTTCTGGATCGAATCGACACTGGAAGTAACGGTTCAGGGATTGCACCGGGAAGAGGATCGACCGTCCTTGCAAATTCTCAACAAGAACACTTCGATATAGGGGGGCTCGCTCCCGGTCTTTATCGAATGCGTATCCAGGGGCAGGATCGTTCGACTCAGACAAGCATTATCGAGATCAATCCAGGATCGTCGCGTCTTGTCGATGCTAGTACCATGTCGGCACAGATTGCGAATATTGCCATTAATTTCGATAGCGGTGAAGAGGGATTTCCGTCTGGAGTTGAACTAAAGAATGCGGAGACCGGCCAGCGATTCACTCTCTCCGACACAAACATATTTCTGCCTGCCAATGTTCGTCGTGGACCGCAGTCTCGGACACCACAGCAGACTAATCTTCAGGTTCCCCCGGGGCGCTATGAGGTTGGTCTTATGGGGAGAGGAAACTTTTATCTAACCGGGATTACAGGTAAAGGCGTGGAAATTTCGGGACGGTTCATAACGGTTCCTGCTGGAGACATCACGCTGACTTTGCACGCGGCCAGAGGTCATGCCACGGTAAACGGTATCGCAACAGCAGATGGTAAGCCGGTGGTGGGAGCGATGGTGCTTCTGGTTCCAGCAGGATTGGATGACCCCAACTCTTTCACCATTCTTGTAAGAGACCAAACCAATACAGATGGAAGTTTCGATCTGAGTGGTATTGTTCCCGGACCATATATTTTGGTGGCAGTGGACCATGGGTGGGCCATCAACTGGAGAGACCCTTCGACGTTACAACGCTATCTGATGCAGGGGGTTCCTCTTGACCTGCACGCAGGAGCGAACCTGAAGCAGGATATTACGGCTCAGGCTCCGTGAATCAGGACGAACAGTATGTTAGATTCAATAGAGCCGTATAAGTGCGGAGAGATGGCCGAGTGGCTGAAGGCGCACGCTTGGAAAGCGTGTATACCGCAAGGTATCCAGGGTTCGAATCCCTGTCTCTCCGCCATAATTAGAATCAATAAGTTAGGTCGAGCGATTCGCTCCCGGCTAAATTCTAAAACATCCTGGGCGTGTATACTCCGGTTGATCCAAAAAATCTACCCTCTAGGCCCCCGGTACGAATGCCCACTATCCCTCCGTCTGTATCCACTTTGCTAACCACTACAATCCCCGAACGACTTTGGCATTACACCTCCTTCGCTGGATTTCGAGGTATGACAGAGAGCCAGACAATCTTCGCCTCCGATGGTCGATTTTTGAATGACACGGAGGAATTAGTACATGCTCGTCAAATCGTGGAAGAGCTTGCAGAGCAAGAAATCGAAAAAATTGAAGGTTCTCTTGAATGGAAGGATACGAATCTACCTCCGGTCATCGCTGAAACGCTTAGGCGCACTGTTAGAAGTCTGTTTGGAGGCCGTTTCAGCGATGAATTTCTTCAAGTCTTTGTTGCTTGCTTCTCCGAGTCGAGAGATCAACTAAGCCAATGGAGAGGTTATTCACACGGTTCCACAGGAGTGAGCCTGGGATACGATCTTCGGAATGTCCGCTCCACTCTTTACAGTGGCTTGGCTGCGTTTGCACCTTGCGTATACAACGACGGCAAAAAGCGCGAGCTGCTGCGTGATGTTGTCCAGAACCTCTTTGAACGCACAATCGCACTGATGACCTTAACTTACAGGGCTGGCTACGACGTTGGTCTCAAGTCTGCCTCAGATGAAGAATCTGAAGCATCGTTTCAGAATTGGTATGAGAACAATGCCGATGTAATTGCTATCCAAGAGAAAATCGACGTCTATCGTAGAGACGCGGCATATTCGTTGCTACACATTGCAGCATTAATGAAGAATGCTTCTTTTCGAGAAGAGTGCGAGTGGCGGCTAGTACTCCCTAGGCTCCGAAGTTTCAACGACCATAAGTTGCAAACGGATTTCAGAACCGGAAGTTCTACTTTGATTCCGCACATCGCTCATGGTTTGCCGAGTGATAGTTTGCCTCTCAAAGAGGTTATCCTCGGTCCCGACAGTCATAACGCGGCAGAGGGAGCTATAACCGCATATCTCGCATCGCGGGATTTGGAAGCGAAGGTGACACGGTCTTGCATCCCTTATCGCTCGTCGAGAAACTGAGAAGTTAAGCTTAGCTGTTGCAGAGCATGGTCATGTAAAACCTTGTCAATACCCTAAATAGAATTATTTTCGCGAGTTTTCCACAGATTTGTGTTCATTTTGTGCTATTCTCAATAACTTTTCTCAAGCCCTTTTGTTCTCAAGGGCTTGAAACGATTAACCTTATCTTTCGGGGCGGCTAGTGGGAGTACGAACTAGCCGCCCAATTCCCGCGCCAAATCCCTAAAAATTCCATGATTAAATCTGATTGTCAGCAGCCAACAACGGCTGCAGATAACGAGGAGACTATGGAGATAGCCAAGGCCGCCGACCCACTGCACACCGCCGATAGCGCAGCCGCTTTACTTCGTGTCAGCCCGTCCACTATTCGGTATTACTGGACTACAGGGAGATTACCTCGTCTCAAGATCGGTAGACATTCGAGAGTACGAGAGTCCGATTTGCTGAAATTGATCGAAGAGGAGACGCCGCAGAAGTAAGGGCAGAAATAGAGAAGGTATCGGAGTGTCCTACCACCCCGATACCCATGAAGCCAAAGACCAACCCACGCTAATGGATCGTATCGGCTGTTCCGTATTATACGGCGGTCGAGCGGTCCCCTACCCCAAAAGGAGACCATCATGCACACTGCAACGCCAATCACACCCGCCCTCACAGCCGCCCTCACACTCACCCCTGACTCTCAGGGGTACTGCCTCCTCTTTACGTCGGAGGAATCCTGTCCCCACGTCCTCACAGTCACCGCATGTACGGAGCCCCCGCAGATCCTTGTATCGGTAGACGAACAAACTGGGGAGATGATCCAACAAAAGGGCAACCTGACGGAGATAGATGCGCTCCGCATCATCGCTTTTATGGGCTGTGGCCCCCGCAGCCGCACGCGGGCAAGGCGTCAAATCTATGCCCGTTTGGCCCGTGCGGCGGAGGCGTCCCGTGCGTAGCCACTGCGAGCAGCTCTGCCTGGACGTAGCAGAGAGCGGCGAAACGCCCTTCGTTGTCTACTACGGCGGCGATAGCACAGACATTCGGCTAATCAATTTGCGTGAGGAGATCGACCGCGAAGCACTCGCACGTGACTATGCAAATGGATTGCGTTACTGTGGCGTCGTTGGCCTCATCGACGGGCGTCCTAAGATTGCAATCGGGCCGGATGCTGGAAGCACAGAAATCGACGCCATGCGTTACGCGGGGCTGACGTTAGTCCGGCAGACGTTCGGGGACTCGGTGTCTTGGTTAGAGCAACTGTTCGCGTTGCCTGATGCCAGAACGGAGGCAACATACTAGACCTCACTCCCCGTTCCAGGACGCCATCAACATGCCTCTTTCAACAACGGCATAGACCTTCATGGGGAAGTCGTGCGACATAACCCTCCGCTAGTCGGGTGATAAACCGCACACCAAATCTAGTTGTTTCGAAAGGCAAAACCATGTTCCCGAATATCAACGCAGTGAAGTCTCAAAGACATGAGCTGAAAACCAAAACCCAGGCCATTCTCAACACCGCAATTGCGGCTAACCGTGGTCTCAACAAAACCGAGCAAGAGCAGTACGACAGCAATGTAGCTGCTATCGATGCTCTCACTAAACAGATTGAGCTTCACGAACAGGGGGCCGTATTTGGTGACTCCGGCTCTTCCCCGGTTTCCCCGGTCACTCCATATGGCCGCGTTACGGCGTCCGAGCAGTCGTGGGGTCTTCGCCCTGCGGCGTCGGTGAAGCCTTCAGCTGCGGTGTCCGCGTCGGTTGACCTCAACCGCTTCGGCACCGAGATGCAGGCGTTCATGCGTGGCGGTATCCAGGCCCTTAGCACTCCCATCCACGTCGGCACCGGCGCGGGGGTGGAGTCTGTTGGCGTCACCATTCCCACCAGCGTCCTCACCGCTCTGGCAGCATACGGCAACGTCGATTCGTTCGCGTTGGCGGGCGCTCGTCAGATCGGCACCGAGGACACCAACCCGCTCACGTTGCCGGTGGTATCGAGCGGTGCCGCAGCTTCTACGTTTGCCGAAGGTGCGAGCGCCGTTGATTCACAGCCGTTCAACCTTGATAGCTTCACATTCGGGGGCACCAAATACTCCAGGCTTGTGAAAGCTTCCGAAGAGGCGTTGATGAACAGCGCAATCGACCTCAGCGGAACCATCACGGATGAGTTGGCTAACGGCGTCGCAAGCACATTCACGGCAGCCACCACAACCGCGATGCTTACGGCCCTCACCGGCAATGCAAACGTCCTGGTTGCTCAGGGATCGAACGACATTTATAAAACGCTCGGTTCCCTGTTGCACGCAATTCCGACCCGCTTTGCCGGACCCACCAATAAGTGGATGCTCTCACGGGCCACGCTTGCGAAGGTGAAGGACGTGCGAGCGGATGGCAGCGGGGTGCCGTTGTTCGACCCCATCTCCAATACCCTCTTTGGGCGTGACATCGTGCTGAACGATTCTCTGTCCGGTGGGCAAACGATCTATGGAGAGTGGTCCGCTGGTGCTTACGTAAGAAAGACCCCATTCCGTCTCCAGCGTCTTGTCGAGGCCTTCGCAAGCACTGGCGAGGTCGGATTCAAGGCGACGCAGTTCGTCGATTCAAAGTTCCTCGCGTCGCTGGCAGGCGTGACGAATCAGCCGTTGTTCTACACCGTAATTTCCTAACAGTTTCGGCTCGTACGGGGCGAGCCGGAAACATCCGCCTAGGGCTGAGAAGGCGGTCAACAAAACAGAAGTGCTCCAGCAAGGGTCTTGCGTCCCTATTGCCCGCTTCTGTTCCTTTCTCCAGTGCCCGCTTCGTCGTTGCTAGACGAGGGCGAAGCGGGTTCTTTTTCTCACTAACCCTAACCCCGAAAAAAAATGGGAGCAATGAGCTATGACCACGATTACGGCAACAAATCTTTGTGACGCTGCGGGTGTAAAGATCGCTGCTGCCACGGCATACTTTACGCCTTGCAAACCTGACGGTTCGCCGCTGCCCGGATTCAAAGTGGGCGGAGGAGGACAAGCAGCCGGAACCACTAAAGCCGTCTCAGCAGCGGTAACAAACGGTGTTCTCGCCTCGGTGTCTCTCCACGATTCCACACTCACGAGCCCCGCAAACGTTGCCTATCGCTTCTCAGTGAAAGACGCGGGCGGCCATACGCTCATCGGGGATTATGTCATTCAGCCGAGCGGTGCGACGTTCAGCCTTGACAATTACATCCCTATTCTCGTCCCGCTGCCTCTTATCCAGATCGGACCTCAAGGGGAATCGGCTTATGAGGTAGCTCTAGCTAGTGGCTTTAGCGGAACACAGGCTCAGTGGATTGCCTCTCTGAAGGGCGACCCTGGAGATGTGAGCAAGCCTCTGTTGGGTGCTGGTGTTGGGTACGGGCTGTCTAATCAGCTTCCTGCGCTGCGCAATCTGTTCAATTTCGCCACGATCACCGGCAGCAACGCGACAGTTGCCGCCAATGGAATGCTTTCGCCTACCACTGCGAATTACTTCGTCTCCGACTACATCTATGTTGGTGGTTTGGCGCAGTTCATCTCCAACAGCATGATGGCGTCACAGAACGCTTATGCGTGCTGCTTCTATAGCATCGACAAGACGTTTCTGTCGGCGCTTGCTGGTCCGGTAGCGGCCAACACGCCCATCAATGTTCCTGCGGGAGCCGCTTTCTTTCGCTTCTATTCAGCGGTCGCGGCGGATGGAGTGAACACGGCTCCGGTGAAGGCTTCCGCGATCATGCTTGTTGCGGGCAACACTCTTCCGTCTTCATATACGTCCTTCGGCTATTACGCTAATGAGACGGTAGACGGAAAGATTGCGAAGTCCGGCACGGATACGAAGAACGTGATGCAGGGATACTTCCAGCGGTATCCGAATCTTCTCGATCTAGACCGCGTGCAGGTCAACGCTGCTATTCACTATGCGAACGTGAACGCCGTTCCCGCTGTCACGACAGGGAACAATGGGTTCAACCTCTACGGTCCTATTCCTGTCATCGCAGGTGGCACCGTTACTGCAAACAAGCCGCTGCACGCGATGGCCGGATATGGTCCGGCGTTCATGGATGTTGATGGGAACTTCCTGCCGATGGGAGCGGACCTGAAAGCGTTCTGGCAGGCTCAGGTCGGAATTCCAGCGAACACTCCGTTGAATGTTCCAGCGAATGCGGCCTACTTCTGGCCGTACTTCAACCTCAGCTCCAGCGGTACCGGAGATGTCGGCAAGATCGACAACATCAATACGGCGATGGTTGTGCAGGGAGCTACGTTTCCGTCGAGCTATCGCCCGTTTGTCGGTCAGGGCTTTGATCTGGTGGCAAGGAGCGCCGCTCAGCCGCTCTCAGGCGTCAAGGTCGGTTGGCTCGGCGACAGCATCTCTTATGGGCAGGGTAGCAACCTGAAGCTGTCTACGTTGGTGGCTGCGATCACCGGAATGACCGACACTTACTCACTCTCCTGGCCGGGGCGGAAGATGTATAACGCCTTGGACAATACGGGGAATACTGTGGTGACGGCTCCGACGCAAGCTATCTTTCAGAGTCTCGATATGGTCGTTATCTGGCTGGGAACTAATCTCAGCGGAACGTCTACGGGGAATATCGGAACCGCAAGCGATCCGGTGAGCGTTGGGACCGCAAACGCGAATGGAGTTACGTTTCCATCCGCTGATACGTATTGCTCCCAGCTCAAGGGTGTCATCGAGCAGATCCTTGCGTGGAATCCGAATATCCGCATCGTCAAGGCATCTCCCTATCAGTGCAACAACCAGAACGCCGAGACCGGCAGTCCTGAAGGAGTCGGCAACCTTCCTTCTCCGGCTGGCTTGGCTTTGCTGAAGCAGGTCCACGATATGGATGTAGCTGTAGCGGGGCTCCAGTACGGCATTCCGGTGTTGGATCTCTATAGCGAGATGGGCATCTGCAACGCGAACAACGCAACGCTGACAGTGGATGGGACGCACCCAACTGCATGGTTTCAGCAGAACCGAATCGCGCCTTACTTTGCCCGAAAGCTCACAGGCTATGCACTGAAGTAAACGCCAGTAAACGCTTGGCTACGGCTAGACATGAGCCGTCTTCGCATTCCTGCAAAACACTTCGAAAAATCTAGGTGCCGGACATAAAACCACAACCCCAATATTTTCAGCGAGATAAGCCTTGAAACCACATATATGTAAGGAGAAAACCAATGATCGAAGCCATTGATGCAATTGATGAAATCGTGGCACGGTGCAAACCGCACCATGAGCTTAGGACGTTTCATGAGTTCCACCGACAGAACCCCGAGGTGCTCGCTTTCCTCATAGAGGAGATTGAGACCCGGATGAACCACGGCCAGAAGTCGTTCAGCTTCGCCTCGCTCTGGCATTACTGCCGGTGGAAGATCGATATTGGACGTGGACCTCGGACGTTCAAGATGAACGACCACCTGACGCCATACTATGCACGGGCCATTATGATCCTCCGTCCGGACTTCAATGGTTGGGCAGAGCTTCGGCACAACAGCGTCAACGACGTTTTTGGTCTAGCCCTGGAGCTGGAGAAGCGACCGGAGTTTTATGCGCGTCGGGTGATATGGGCGGATGGAACGGCGTTGGAAGACGGTTGGCGTCCGACGTTGCCCCATGTCGTCGGCGTTGCTGAAGTCGCCAAGCGGCCAGACATTCACCAGAGGAGTGCGTGATGGAGACAGAGAAGAAACCGACAGGGACGTTGCGATGGGAGAGTGACAGCGGAAAGGAGATGTCGCGCCCTGTCAATTTCATCATCGACATCCGCGATTACAAGGGGCGGGCCGGGTTCCCGTGGCTCGTGATCGCGGCTAACCCGCATCTCTCCGTCAACGCCTTGTGGTGGTGGCTTTGGTCCGAAGGAGGCAAGAACAAAAGGGGTGAAAGCTGGATAAAGCGGCGTCGTTGGCTGTTTCAAGACCCCGAAAAGGCTGGGGCTGCCGGGGGACAAGCTAACGCGGACGGAAAAGATGGACGTGCCGTAAAGATCATGCGCGAGAACCCGACGATGTCAGCTCGCGGTCTTGTGCGACTACTGAAAGAGAATGGTATCCGCCGTGGCAAGGATTGGGTGCTAAAGCATAAGTGTGACTGACGGAAGTGTCGTCTGTTGATTGGGTCATATAAGAGATAAGAGCTAATCGTACATCCCCATCCCCACGTCCCCACAGTCCGCCTCCCTGCGGGGTCGGCTGACAGTGTGGGACAGTGAGTTGGGTTTTGGGCCACCGCTTGACGGCAGAGGGTGGCGGCTAATAATTAGTGCCAACTATCGCGTTGGTCTACACCCATGCGAACATGGAACCGTGAAATGGACGCCGGGGTGTATCCAATTTGGGGATACAAACTTCGGCTCGTTTTGCCTATGCTCCTGTAATGCTATCGTTCACGACAGTTCTTGCGACATATGCCGCAATCGTCTCCACGGTTGACCTTCTGTGGAAGATCAAAGAGAACCACCTCAACAGGGGAGAACTGCGGGTATCCGGTTCGATATGGACCGGAAAGGGATTGCGCGGAGGACAAATCGAAGAGCACGAATATCGCCTCGATGGGCCAGCTCCATCCCATCTGGAAGGAAATTTTCGCGCTTTTATGTTGCGGGCGACCAACACCGGGCGACGTCCTATAACGGCAGAAGCGTGGATACCACTATTTAGATCGGCACCTTCCAACAGTTTCCCCTTGAGTGCACCGCAAGAGATTGGTGAAAGCCGCGCAACGGAAATTTTTATCCACGACTTAGACCCTCTCCGTGATGGCGCAATTGGCATTGCAGTGCGGGACTCACACGGTAAACTCTGGCATCTACCGGATGTCCAATTCCATGCGTTACAGGAAGTGATGATCCGGTTCCGGCTATAGGGGTAGGGTGGGTCAAATCTTGAAACAATCACTAATAAAAGCCCTCTGCCGCAGCTAAATTTACATACACAGACAATTCCGTGGAAATACACACTTCGATAAGTATCTAACTAATAAGTAATTGATTATAAGTAACTTATGCGGCAAGATACAGTCCGAGGGGAATATGACCATGACTTTGAAGGCTTTTACGGAGTTTGGCGGTATCTTTTTCGTGGCTGCATTCGTCTTTTTCGGATTTCTAATCGGTAATTTACGCGACCGACTCCAGAAAGTCGAAGCTGAGCTGGAAAGAGTTACGAAGAACCAAAAGCCAATCGGGATTTAGGCATTCGCAGCGTTTAGCGGCCCGTACAGGCACCGCCAAACACCCTTGGCTATACCCCCAGCTACGGTTTTGAAAGCAGCGATACACGCTCGTGGACGGCCTGTAGATCGGTCGTCACAAGACTGCTATAACGCCGGGTCATTTCGAGCGAGGTATGCCCGAGGGTCTTCTGTAGATGGAAGAGACTGCCACCGCGTCGAAGATAGTTGACCGCGAACAGATGTCGGAAGCTGTGGAGGGTGCGACGCGGAGCTGTGAATCCTAGTTGCTCGCAGAGCGCTTTTACCTCGCGCATCGCGACCATGCGATTCATCTGAACGCCATCCGTCGTCGAGAAGATGAAGGCATCGGGCTTCAGATTGAAGTCGGCAATGAATCGGTGGAGTGCCTTGCGTAAAACAAACGAGAACGGCACGACCCGCTGTTTCCTTCCCTTCCCGTTCAGCGTGACAAGGAGGTCGTCGAGGTTGACGTCGGACACGCGCAGCCCGAGAGCTTCACTGATACGACAGCCGAGGTCGAACAAGGTCAGCACGAGAAGATGGAGACGGCGCTCGTAGTAGTGCTTCGCCCCGGGCTTCCAGACGATAAGCCGTTTGACTTGCTCATCGGTGAACGTCGGCAAGATGACTTGCGGTTCCTTGAGGGGCTGCATTCGAGGGTGACAGCAACCGGCCCCACATTTACGCTCGGCCCCGCTGTTCCAATGCAGATAGGCATTGATTGCACGTATGGCGGCATTGCAGCCGGTTTCTTTGAGGCCCTTCTCTCGCATCCGCATTACGACATCTTTCAATTCGGCTTGCGTGGGTGACTCCGAGGGGAGCCACTTCAGAGCGCATGTGTACCAACTGACGGTGTGGTGAGAGACGTTGAGAAGGTAGCGACGTTCACGGATAAACAACTCGAAGCGATTCATAGATTTCTCCAGAGCGTAGATATTCTGGGGACAAATCACTCGCAAGTTATTGATTCAATTAGAACTTACGGCCTTACGCTTGGAAAGCGTGTATACCGCAAGGTATCCAGGGTTCGAATCCCTGTCTCTCCGCCACAGACCCTTCCAAAGACATCCAAGGAAATCCAATAAAGTCGCTAAAACCTCAGTAAACACTGAGGTTTTTTAGTTTTTACGTCCATAGAGGTCTAAGCGCATCCGGCTGAAGCCACGCTTGCGAGGGGGTATTTCAGGGGGTATCCTGCTTTCAATGCAGGGGGTATTTTCAGAAAGCGGGGCAGGGCACATGGCACTGTCAGACACGGCAATCAAGAAGGCGAAGGCAGCGGAGAAAGCCTACAGCATGAGCGACGGCGAGGGGCTATATCTGTGGGTAACACCGGCAGGCGGCAAGCTGGGGCGTTGGGGCTACCGCTTTGAGGGCAAAGAGAAGCTGATTTCCTATGGCAAGTACCCGGATGTGGGACTTGCGAAGGCCAGAGAACTCCATCAGGACGCCCGGACGCTGTTGGCGGCTGGTGTTGACCCGATGGCACAGCGCAAGGCTGACAAGACGGCTGAACGCATCGCCAGTGAAAGCTCTTTCGCCAAGGTTGCCGCTCAATGGTTGAAACACTGGCAATGTGGGAAAAGCTCGCGTCACATTTTACAGGTGACACGCCGGATGGATGCTGACATTCTGCCGCACTTGGGCGCGTTCCCTATTGAGGAAATCAAAGCACCTGACGTTGTAAAGATGGTCAAGGCCATCGAACAACGCGAAGCCTACGACATTGCAAAACGCGCCCTTGAGACAACAGGCCAAGTGTTCCGTTACGCCATTGCTCATGGAATGGCTACCCGCAATCCTGCAACAGACATCAAGCCCCGCGATATTCTGAAATCCGTTCCCAAACAGAACTACGCCCGCATTGACCAAAAGGAACTTTCAACGCTGCTCAAGCGGATTGAGATTTATCAGGGCACCCCGGTAACGCGGCTTGCAATCAAATTGCTGGCCATGACATTTGTGCGCACCAGTGAATTGATTGAGGCGAAGTGGTCAGAGTTTGATCTTGAAGCCGGACGCTGGGACATTCCTGCTGAACGCATGAAGATGCGGACTGCCCACATTGTCCCTCTGTCTAAGCAGGCATTAGAAGTGCTGGCAATGTTGCAGGAGTTGACCGGAAAGAATGAACTTCTCTTCCCCGGCGACCGCAATACTAAAAAGCCCATGAGCAACAACACCATTCTGAAAGCACTTGAAAGGATGGGCTACAAAGGCCGCATGACAGGACATGGCTTTCGTGGTCTAGCATCAACCATTCTGCATGAGCAAGGCTGCGACCATGCCCATATTGAATTGCAGCTTGCTCACGCGCCGCGCAACGCTGTCAGTGCTGCCTACAATCACGCTCTCTATTTAGAGCCAAGAGCGAAGATGATGCAGGAGTGGGCAGACTATTTAGAAAGGACGCTGCGTGAAGTCAAAGTGATTCCGCTGCATGAAAGGGTTGCGTAGCTGCCCCGTCATACCTCGAAAGATTGAGAGCCACGCTTTCAAGGGGTTGTTATCTTGTGTGATGGGAGTGAACACATGAGAAAGACAACTCTGCTTGTGGTGGTACTGCTTGGAGCGACAATCACCCCATCGTGGGCACAGAACTTTGGCTTGGGGAACGTTGCGACATTTCCCGGCGCGACTCATAGACCGGTGATTGTTGAGAACGAATATGGTTCATACAACCAAGCGTTGCGTGTTTACAAGGACACAGCACATGAAGTGTACGTGCCAGACGTTGCGGCTCCCAACGGGTACATGCGGCTGCGTGAGTTGATGCTTTTTGGAACATTTCTAGTCAAGATTTATGTGTACAACACAAAGACGGAACAGACCGCGTTCTACTTTGTGAGCGTTGACGTTACAAAGAAAACAATAGATGCCAGAACAGACCCGTTCGCGCTTCCTTACAAGTTTACGTTTGCTGATGCACCACCATTTATTGGGCAATCCATTAGCGCAATCGTTCAACTCATGCAGCACGAAATCAAAATCCAGCATGTTCAGCGATAAGAAAGAGGATCAACACGCTGAGATCATGAACGGGCCAATGCTGGTGCAGCGGCAGGCGAAGATGGGCGAACTTCAAATTGTTATTTGACGATCAATGCGAAAGTGCTACAACTGGAACACCTATTGCCAAGGTCTAGGAGAAGTCAATGCAAGAAGATGTGCTGCTCCTCACTGGTTCTGAAGCGTTTTATGAAAATTTAGAAGAAAAGCACGATGTCCATATTCCTGAACAGATAGCTGGGCCGGGCCTGATGGGAGATCAGAAGAGTTGGAGAATTGGTCCTATCGCAATACTTGCTCAAAATCCTCAACAGACAAAGCTAGCCATGCTGACCATTCAGCTTGTTATCTATAGGGTAGCTATAACGGACGGTAAATACGGGGTGTTCATATCGGCTTCATTCATGATTGAGGCTGGCAGTTATGGAACTAATGCAAACAGCACCTCACCGCCCGGGGGATTGCATGTACATCTGGAATTTCAGAACTCTTCTGGGTTCACTTTCTTTAGCGTTCCTGCTCCTGCCATGACAGTCAAATGTAACCAGACTGAACAGATATTCTGGCAGACTCAATTGAATCAAGATATTTACAACGATGCTCGCCGTGGCGGGGAAATGTGTGAAGGCGGTTGGGCTTGGTATAAGTGTGGTTAGTACCAGCATTTAGACTGCAACTTGTGCTGATAATGCAATGCGCCTAACGCTGTTGCCATGCCATACTCCACCGCTAGGGCCGGGTACGCCCTTTTGATTCAGGGTTGCTGCAACAGCCCTGAGCGATCTTGCGCCATCTGCTTCAATTGATCGAATGACCGGCAAGAGGTCTGCCGCCCGGTTCTGAGCCTTGGCCCGACGCGCTACAGCGGATGCTTGTGCCCCCACAGTGGCCTGTGCTGCGATCTTGCGATGACGGCAACCCAAACGTACCCCTCGGGCCTTCGCGGCCTGTAGCGCGGCCTTCGTTCGTAAGGAAATCATCTTGGCTTCGTGTTCGGCAACCGCACTAAGAATGTGAATGGTCAGCCTGTTTGCCTGTGGGAAGTCCACGGCAACAAACTCAACATCACTTTCCATCAAACCTGAAATGAAATGGACGTTGCGGGCCAGCCGGTCAAGCTTGGCAATAACCAACGTTGCTCCATGAACACGGCACAATGCCAGTGCCCGCGCAAGTTCAGGACGATCATTGCGCTTGCCGGACTCGACTTCAACAACTTCATCCACCATGCGCCAGCGGCCACCGTTCAGATAGCTGCGCACGGCTTCCTTCTGAGCGTCTAGGCCAAGACCGGATGCGCCTTGCTTCGCTGTGCTGACACGGTAGTAAGCCACAAATTTGCCCTGGGCCATGCCGAAACCTCCATTGTTACGTTTGCCTATACGACCGTATCAGCTAACGTGTCAGAACGTCCACAGAGATTTGCTGGTGTTCGGGACAAAAAGAAAGGCCCCGGTGAATTGGGGCCTTTCGTGCATGGAAGGAAAACCAGCGAGGTTCAAGGCACTCTAACCGAAGATCAGTAAAGAGTGGGGATTTATTTTGGCTATGCGATTTGCAAGCCCTGACCGCCCTGAACCTTCTTGCCTTGCGCCACATCGATTTGCCGCTTCAAGCTCCGTGCCTCAGCTTGAGCATTGGCAGCAGCAGCATTCGCCTCATTTTCCAGCATCAGTGAATTACGCACAGCAGTTGTGGCGGTTGTGTAAGCGTACTGTGAATTGTGGGCACGTTGCTTTGCAGCCTCAACCTGCTTTTCCTGTTCCGCAGTTTCCGCCCTTGTCCTGAGCGTCTTGTCTGAATTGATGGAGTGGTGAAGCCGAGCCAAGGCATTGTCAGCGTTCCGCATTTCGTTTTCCGCCTGTGCCTGTGCCTGCATCGCAGCAAATGTTCCTTGTTTCAACTTCGCGGCGTTCTCGACCAAATTGCGTGCAAGTATCACTGCATCATCAAAACGCTGCTCAAGGTCTGCAAGACGGTCTTGCTTGGCCTTTTCCAAAATCCCGCTGTAGCGTTGGCAAACGTAGGTTATCTGCTGTACTAACTCATGCTCACCCATACGAGCAAGCATCAGCAAATCGAAATTACTCGTATCTGTGACAACTTCTGCAAATTGTGTACTCATCGTGGTTTCCTCCGTGCTGGGTTGTTGTTGGTTAGCGTTTCGAGAAAACGCCGATTGGCGGAAGTGGCTTCACTGGTTTGTAGGGTTCCGTTTTCAGCATTCTGCCGTTGGTCTTGTCCGAGAAAAAGTCGTTGTCACTCATGTTTTCTACAGGCCCGTGTTTATCAAATGCGCCTGTGCCCACATTAGCGGCCCTTTGAACCGAACCATGATTCATGACGATTTTGCGTAGCTCCCGCATATCCTTGTTATCCATTGTTGTTTTTCTCCTGTCCTACAAAATGGCTTTCAAAAGTTCTGATAGCCGACTATCCCATGCGTCAAACCTATTTTTGTACGTAGAATGTTCCTGAACATATTGCTGTGCAAGTTGCGCTTCCCGATAGTTTGCTGACCGTAATGCCTCAGTATCAGCAGATGTTTTTCGTTCTCCACTCTCAGCAATTGTCAAGATATAGAGCGATATGGGTTTGGCTTGCCCTGTTGCAGGATTTACAACATCAGCATGACCTTGAGTTGCTAGCGATGCAGCACCAAGGACTGACGTTGCTCCTACTGCCATTGGGCATTGAACAGTATCAACAATCCCTTTGACGGCATTGCTCAACGTAGGGCCAAGAGCATCAACAGGAAAATCGCTTTTGGGTTTATTGTAGGCATTCAGCGGTATAGGTGTCTTACTTTCCGGCTTTATGCGCTCTTCAATTGCTTGCTTTATTGCCTTGTCTGCAATTTCAGCAGCAGTTTTCTTCTTTGTGATTGGTGGAGTTGCGTTATCCCACGGCATCGGTGCTGGCATAAGGTTGCCGTTTGAATCAAAGCGCTGATCTGCCCAAGGTTCTCTATGGTCAGGCGTAATGGCTAACATTTTTAGAGACTCAGCCGCATCGTTAGAGGTGTCGCCGTTGCTGAAGTCAAACTGATGTTCCTTGCTGGGTTCCATGCGATGCACTCTTGTTTGAACTTGTGTGTTGTTGGGTGGTTAGTAGGCCGCAATGCAAGCCCAAGCCAGCACTAGCAGTAGTGAGAACAGCAGCGTCCTCACGCTGCGCTCTCTCCACGGTTGGTTCTGATAGTGTCGGCAATCCATGCTTCAACCTCTGACGCCACCCAAGCCACGGCACGGCCACCAAGCTTTACCGGCTTAGGGAAGCCTTCCATTGCGTATACAGCCGAACGGCAAAGACCGGTACGCTCCATTACCGCAGGTAATCTAAGAAATGACTCAGCCATCTTTCCTCCTATGTATCCAACTGGATTTGAGGTGAGTATTGACCGAATTTTGCAATCCACCAAATAGTCAGTAATCCAAAACATATAAAACTGGATTACACTATTTTCATGGCAACGACGAAGGACTATCAGAGCGAAGCAAGCCTGCTAACCCTGCAAGCAATCGTGGACGTTCTAAATGACGGTTCAAGGGCAAGTACGCGAGTGGACAAGACTACCCACAGTAGGCTTGTCGATCTTGTGACCCGGTGGCTGGAATCAGGGCCAAATTGGTTCGAATTAGGCCCTGACGGTGATATCAGGTGGAAGATGCGCCGTCGCGCATCTGACCCGAACTTCCAGCAAATAGCTTCAACGTGGGAAGGACATCTGACTTGGGTTGCTGATGGCGGTGTCCAGATGCTTCCCGTTCCGGGCAAGAATGCTGATATTGTGTCGGTCTATTTCATTCAGTTGTTGCTCAACCCTGAGCGGCTACGTTTGAACGCGCCGTGCAAGCAATGCTGTCGTTGGTTCATAAAAGAGCACAAACGGCGAGTGACGATGTACTGTTCGAAAGCATGTAACACCAAGGCCAATGTAGGCAACAAACGTCGTCGTGACCACGCTGCCAAACTGGAAGCGATTAGGAACGCTCTTGCGAACTATCTCGACAGTTCAAGCCAGTACCGCTCAAAGATGACATGGCAAGATTACGTCGTAAAGGCAGTGAATGGCGTCACACCCAATTTCCTCACCCGCGCTGTCAAAGCTGGGGAAATCCAGCCGCCAATCTGAAAGACGAACCTATTTTGCCTACAGGGGGTATTTTCGGGGGTATTCCTCAAACATCAAAACAGTAAGTCGCTGAAAACTAATTGTTTCAGTGGCTTATATGAATCCCTGTCTCCCATAATTATTTAAGCGAGTGGATCTGATCCACCCGCTTAGGCTTTAGACGGCTGACATCTATTTCAGATCGACCCAGGCACGCTGTTTCGTGCTTTCGAACTCTGCATCCAGAATCTTCATCTGACGTAGTCCATCCACTAGCTGTGGGTACTCAGGTGCGGCCGAGGCATCTTGGATCGACGCGTAGAAGCGGCGGAAGACTTGCTTGAAGGTGTCGTCATAGCCCTCGCTGTGTCCGCCCGGCAGGTCGGCATATTTGCCTGCGGCCGGGAGTAGCAGCGACGGATCTTTGATGATGATCTGGTTGGGGGTATTGCGATTTCCTATCCAGAGTTCATCGGGTCGCTCCTGATTCCAGACAACCGAGGATTTCGTTCCGTAGATCTCCACGCTTAGACCGTTTTTGCGTCCTGCGGAGACCTGGCTGGCCGTCATAGCCCCGCGTGCCGACTTGCCCAGGCGAAAGACAACGGCACCAAAGTCCTCTGTCGTTACCGGCACCTCATCGACATCCTCTGCCGTTGGGAGCTTGCCGGTAAAGGTCTCCACGTTATGCTTGGGACGCTTGCGGGTGGGATAGAAGATCTGCAGATCTGCGCAGAGCGACGCAACACGCAGGCCCGTGATGTGTTCCACCATATCGAACCAATGGGAGCCGATGTCCGCCATGACGCGCGATGGACCGGAGGCCTTATCGTCGACCCTCCAGTTCCAGTCGGTGTCATAGAGCATCCAGTCCTGCGAGTAGGTTCCCTGGGCCACGAGGATCTCGCCAAGTTCGCCGGCCTCACGCATTCTCCGCATCTGCTGAACCATGGGATAGTAGCGGAGATTATGGCAGACACAGTTGCGCAGCCCTGTCTCCGAAGCAAGTGCAGCCAGTTCCTCCGCCTCTTGTGTAGACACGGCGACCGGCTTTTCGCAGAGGATGTGCTTTCCTGCCTTCAGCGCGGCCTTGGCGATGGGATAGTGCGAAGCGTTGGGCGTGCAGATGTGAATTGCATCCAGCCCCGGATTTTTCAGCAGCTCGCGATAATCATCGAGAGCTGTGGGAACGTCGTACAGCTCGGCGAGCTTCTTTGCGGGCTCCAACTGGCGCCCAACGACCGCGACAACATCCACATGCTCTACCCGACGAAGAGCCTCCAGATGCACACGTCCCATAAAACCGGTTCCAATAACTGCAGTCTTCAACCGCTTCACATTCTCTCCTCGAATGAATACTTCGCTATTCGTAATTAAACCCACCACGCGGCGGCAGGCTGCTCTTTGATGACGATCTCGTTCAGGAACTGTGCGGCCTTGGTAAGGCCTTCTTCCGGCGAGAGCAGACTGTCCTCGTGTTCGATGGAGAGCACATCGTCGTAGCCAAACATGCGCAGCGTTGAGACGAACTCCTTCCACCATTCGGCGCCGTGGCCGTATCCGCATGTGCGGAAGATCCAGCTCCGGTTGCGCTCGTCGGTATAAGGCTTGGTATCGAGCACTCCGGTCTTCGCGAGATTGGCAGAGTAGATCTGCGTATCCTTTGCGTGAACGTGGAAGACAGCATCTCCCAGGACGCGGATGGCTGCGATGGGGTCGATGTTCTGCCAGAACATATGGCTCGGATCATAGTTGCAGCCGACGTTGGGACCAGCAATGGAGCGCAGCTTCAAGAGTGTCTCAGGGTTGTAGACAACGAAGCCGGGATGCATCTCCACGGCAATACGAACACCGTGGTCAACCGCAAACTTTGCGTGTTCTATCCAGAATGGGAGCACCACCTCGTTCCACTGCCAGTCCAGAACCTTAAGAAAGTCAGGGGGCCAGGGACAGGTCACCCAGTTGGGAGCCGTTGCAGCAGGCGAATCGCCGGGGCATCCGGAGAAGTCCACTACTGTCTTCACACCCAGCTTTTCGGCCAGCAAAATCGTATCTCGGCTCACCTTCAGCATAGCCTCACGCTGTGCTTTATCGGGATGCAATGGATTTCCGTGGCAGCTAAGGGCGCTGATTGACACGCCATGATCATTCAGCTTGCTCTTGAAGTCAGCCAGCTCTGCAGCGTTCTTCAGCATGGAGAGCTTGCAGTGCGCATCTCCCGGATAGTTGCCTGTTCCCAACTCCACGGTCTGGATGTCATATGATTTCAGCTTCTTCAGCACAGCATCGAAAGGAAGCTGCGATAACAACGGAGTGAATACGCCAACCCTCATTCTTGTTTTCCCCGACGATAAAAATCTTTTTTTTGCGCAGAAAAATAATACTCTTTTATGGATTCGAAGTTCAGAGAAGAAACCTCTGTCGCCTGACAAAATTTTATATAGACTTACCCGCGAGGTAATTCTGAAGGGATCTTTGACCATGAAGCGATTTACCCTGTTCGTTCTTTTCTGCGTAGTTCTGTCGGCCTCGGCGGCGCGGGCTGCCAGCCCCATTCAGGTACTGCTGATCGACGGGCAGGCCGCTGGAGCATACCACCAATGGAAGCTCACCACCCCAGTCCTCAAAAAAGAACTGGAGGAGACAGGGCTTTTCCAGGTAACAGTCGCTACGGCCCCAGAATCTCCTTCAGGAGACTTCAGCGGATTTCATCCAGAATTCACCAAGTATCAGGTCGTCGTCTCGAATATTGACTCGCCGGACTGGCCAGCGGACCTGAAGACGCAGTTCGAGCAGTTCGTCAGCAATGGTGGGGGCTTTGTGGTCGTACATGCCGCCGACAACTCATTTCCGAATTGGGTAGCCTTCAATGAGATGGCGGGCATTGGGGGATGGCGCCAGAGGAACGAGAAGGCTGGTCCGATGTGGTATTTCCAGGATGGCAAGCTGGTCTCCGATCCTACTCCCGGCAACGCTGGCTTACATGGCCTGCGGCTTCCCTATCGTGTCGATACCCGCGCTCCAGAGCACCCGATTATGAAGGGGATTCCCTCTTCGTGGATGCACTATGCCGACGAGTTGTACTCGAAGATGCGTGGTCCCGGTAAGAATATGACCGTCCTGGCGACCGCGTACTCCGATCCTTCCAATCGGGGAACCGGACACGATGAGCCGATGCTGCTCGTTCTCAAATACGGCAAAGGCCGCATCTTTCATACTTTGATGGGGCATGATGCCGCAGCACTAAGCTGCGTGGGCTTTATGACGACCTTCCAGCGAGGGACGGAGTGGGCCGCCACCGGAAAAGTTACGCAGAAGATTCCTGCGACCTTTCCAACAGCAAACACCGTGAGCTTCCGCACTGACCTTGCAGCTATGGATCCGGCCTACAAGAACGGAGTCAACGGTCCTTTACCGGCCCCTCACCCCACTCCTGCAAAGTAAGGGGAGGCGAGGGACAGTCCAACTGGATTTATTTACTCGCAATCGAAGTGTCCGGCAGCGTCCAGGCGTACATAACGCCTCCGCTGCCGATCAACACGTACTGCTTGCCGTCCAGCTCGTAACTAGTCGGCGAAGTTGCAATGATCGAGCCTGTATTCGAGTGCCATAGCGTCTTTCCGTCTGCCGTGCTGAGGGCGAGAGCATTGCCATGGAAGTCGCCGGTGAAGGTTACACCGGAGTCCGTAGTGAGAACGCCTGCACTCGCGCCATCGCCGATATCATGCGTCCAGCGAATCTTGCCGGTCTGGTAGTCGATCGCTTTGACTACGCCCTTGGACCAGACGCTGTAATCTGCGCCTGACCAGCCGTAGTTTCCATCAGCCGGTTTCGAAAAGTAGATGCTATAGGCTTCGCGCGCACTTACGATGTACAACCCGCTCTTCGGATCGAAGCTGGACGAACGATAGTTTGCAGCACCGTTTTCATCGGGAGCGATCAACCGGCCATCGGGAGCCGGCTCCTTCGCGGGATTCGGGATCGGACGGCCATCCTTGTCCAATCCAAGAGACCAGTTAACCGGGCTGTATGGAACCGTCAGAAGGCTCTTCCCATTCGTTCGGTCGAGCACGACAAAGTATCCATTGCGAGATGCCTGCATGACCATCTTGCGTGGCTGCCCTTTGAAGGTTCCGTCCACCAGTATGGGCGTCTCTGCAGCATCCCAGTCATGCGTGTCGTGTGGAGAGACCTGGAAGGCCCAGACCAGCTTGCCTGTATCCGGGTTGAGAGCGACCAGGCTGCAGGTGTTCGGATTGTCCCCGGGCCGCGTCGTTCCATTCAGCACAGGAGTCGGGTTTCCGGTTCCCCAATAGATGAGATTCAGTTCCGGGTCGTAGGTCCCGGTCATCCACGTCATGGCACCCGTCAGTTCGGTTGGTGTGCTGTCCCAATGCCACTGCTCTTTGCCCGTCTCCGGATCTAAGGACTTCAGATATCCATGCAGGTTGTCGAAGTCGCCCGAAACACCGATGATGACGTGATTTCCCACCACAAAGGGAGACATGGTTGTCCAGTAGCCTTTGGCTACGTCAGCGACCTCGACGTTCCAGAGAACCTTCCCTGTCTTCGCATCGAGCGAGATAAGGTGGCCATCCGGCGAAAGGAAGTAGATCCAGCCCTTGTAGGCTCCCACGCCACGCTGGCCGATGTGCAGACCCTTGTTGGGAGGATAAGTGTAGTGCCAGAGCTGATGTCCTGAGCGCGCATCTACTGCCCAGACATTGTCCGGGACGGTGAAGTAAAGCACGCCATCAATCAGCAGCGGCGACGATTTGAGTCCTGCCTGGGAGCCTGTCTGAAACGCCCAGGCCAGCGTCAGATTGGCTACGTTTCTCGTCGTAATCTGGGTCAGCTTTGTATGACGCTGACCTGTATAGTCGCCGTGATAGAGCGGCCAGCTGTCGTTACCCGGCTTCAGCAGCGTCGCCTGATCGGGCCCCTGTGCAGTAACCGCAGCAGAACCAAGCGCGAGCGCCAACGCACAGCCCACAAAACTTCTCGTATTCTTCCATCGATTCATATACGTCTCGAGCCTCAGAGCCACCATTAGCGCAGGGTTTGCAGATATGCCATCAGATTATGGATGTCGTCGTCCGTGTACTTGCTGAAGAGTTCGACATGAGCCTGGTGCGGAGAGTCGATCTTATATTTGATCTTCGTTACCGGCCATGAACGGTAGGTACCATCCTGCAGAACGATACCGAGAGTGAACTCATCGTGGTACTGAACAATACCTGTCAGCGTTTCGCCGGAAGCCAGGGTGACAGTAGCCTTACTCTTCGCATCGCGCGGATAGAGCATGCGTTCCTCTAACTGCAACCCCTGATACTTCGTAGCAATATGGGCCAGGTCACCACTTGCTGAGTGGCACTTCGAGCAGGTTCCCGCGCCATCGAAGTACTGCTTCCCTGCTGCTACATTACCGGTCTGAAGGTCCGACACATCGACGCCCTTTCGCTTGCCCGCCATGGCGGCCTTCTGCTCCTGCGAATGGATAAAGGCGACGATGTTCTCCATCTCCGGACCGCCCAGGTCAAAGGGAGGCATTCTTCCCGCCCGGCCGTTACGAACGACATCGGCAATCTTGTTGCCGTTCACATCGTCCATCACCAGCTTCGACCGCGTCAGATCGGGACCGGACTCTCCCCCACCCGCATCGCGTCCATGGCAGAAGGCACACTTCTGCTGAAAGGAAGTATTTCCCGCCTCAATATGCGCGGCTTTTTCGGGGGTCAGAGTCTGTCCCGTCGCTCGCGTCGAGGCAGACTGCCCCTCCGCTACATAAGGAGAGAGACTTCTTCCCAGCCAAAGCACGCCGGCCAGCGTGCCCCACAACAGCATCTTCCCTCTCATCTTTGTCGTATCCATCTCCCGCGGCAAGACGAGAGTCCGTCTGTTGCGCGTCATGCAATCTTTGTTGCGTACAAGTGCTATTTACCCTAACTCTAAAGTTCGATGAAACTCAACCTCAAAGATTCAGGGCGCCTCAGGAAAAGCCTGCCGTACCAATTTACAGCCTGTGCCACTGTGTCGTAATGCCGGATATTTTTTTCTCATCTTTCAGGTTCCCTCGCCGATAGAGCCTCCATACGCAGAAGGAGACCTTCGTTCCATGGTTCAAGCCCCTCTACAGCCCAACGACACCGGCTCGACCGGCCCCCTTGTCGAGATGGTTGCCGACACTGCTCTGCTCGATCAGACCGTAGAAGAGGTCCTCGGCCTCATGATGGGCGTGCCCGTCGCTGTCTCCGACACTTCCGTTGCCCCGACCAATGATCCTATTACCCTCACCGCAGTCATTGGACTTGCAGGCGCACTCAGCGGAGCCTTCACGGTCGTCGTCAACGAGCCCGGCGCCAAGCAGATTACCGCTTGCCTGATGGGCATGGAGGTGACTGCGGTGGACGAGACCGTCTTCGACGGCCTGGGCGAGATCACGAATATCCTCGCAGGTGCCTGGAAGAAGAAGATTCCTGCGCTCAGCGCTGCCTGCCTGCTCTCCGTTCCTACCGTTGTCACTGGAACACACTACGATATCCACAAGAAGACCTCCTCTTTCCGACTCTCCCGCAGCTATCAGTTCAACGACTCCGCCTTTACCATCAGCCTCTACGGCGAACAACCCTAGAACCACCTTCTGCGCTCGTCATGGAGGCTGCCGAACCTCGCGCACTCTGCTAGCATCGAAGTTTGGCAACCATCATGACGAGCACCAGTACTGAAGCCCCTATTCGCGTCCGTATCGCCCCTTCGCCCACCGGTGACCCCCACGTCGGCACGGCCTACATCGGCCTGCTGAACTACATCTATGCGCGGCAGCGCGGCGGTAAGTTCGTCCTTCGCATCGAAGATACCGACCGGACCCGTTTTGTCTCCACCTCCGAGCAGATGATCTTCGACTCTCTGCGCTGGCTTGGACTAGGCTGGGATGAAGGTCCGGACGTCGGCGGCCCCTTCGGTCCCTATCGCCAGTCCGAGCGTACGGAGATCTACCGCACCCATGCCGACATCCTGTTGGCCAACGGCACTGCCTATCGATGCTTCTGCTCCCCGGAGGAGCTGGAGACCGTCCGCAAGCAGCAGATCGCGGCCAAGCTTCCTCCTCGTTACCCTGGAACCTGCCGCCACCTCACTCCGGCGCAGATTGAGGAGAACCTCGCTGCGGGTAAGCCCCATACTGTTCGCCTGGCCGTCCCTCCCCACGGAGCCGACCTCACCTCTTCGACGACCTTCCGCGACGAGCTTCGCGGCGAGATCACCTTCGAACACAACAACGTCGACGATCAGGTCCTGATGAAGTCCGACGGCTTCCCCACCTACCACCTCGCCAATGTCGTCGACGATCACCTCATGCAGATCACCGACGTCATCCGCGCAGAGGAGTGGATCTCGTCCACGCCCAAGCACGTTCTTCTGTACAAGGCCTTCGGCTGGCAGGTTCCGCGTTTCTGGCACATGCCGCTGCTGCGCAATCTCGACAAGTCCAAGATCTCCAAGCGGAAGAATCCCGTCTCGCTCATCTACTACCGCGACAGCGGCTATCTTCCCGAGGCCATCATCAACTTTCTCGGCCTGATGGGCGGAGGTATGCCCGCCGACATCAACAACGGCACCGAACAATTCACCCTGGCCGAGATGGTTGAGCACTTCGTCTTTACCAACATCCGGCTCGGCGGCCCTGTCTTCGACCTCACCAAGCTGAAATGGCTCAACGGCGAGTACCTCCGCAAGCTCTCGCCCGAAGAGTTCTTCCAGCAGGTTCGTACGCGCGTCTTCGGCGACGACTACCTCCGCCAGATCGCCGCGCTCATGCAGACTCGTATTGAGACGCTCACGCAGTTCGGTGACCTTACCGGTTTCTTCTTCTCTGACAACGTCATCCCCTCGCAGGAGGTCTTCCTTCCGAAGAAGCGCACTCTCGAGGAGACGTTGGCCTTCGCACAGGAGCAACTTGCCGTCATCGAGGCCGCAGACTGGACCCACGATGTCCTCGAATCCGCACTGAAAAAACTGGGTGAAGAGAAGAGCTGGTCGGTGAAGGAAAACTTTATGTTGCTGCGCGCGATCATCACCGGAAGCACAATGTCCCCGCCGCTGCTTGAGAGTATGGTGGTCTTCGGCAAGGCTCGTTCGCTCGATCGCGTCCGCCGTTTCCTTGAAGCCCAGAAGAAGCTCGCTGTACAGAAGAAGTAAGTTTTAGCAGACACTCTTCCTGAAGAACGCTATCCACTCTACTGGTGTTAGAGTGGATAGCCATGAAAGCTCTTATGCTGTCAGAGTATCGGCGACTTGAGCTGGTCGATGCTCCCCTACCCACACCCGCATCGGACGAAGTCCTTTTAAGGGTCGAAGCCTGCGGCATCTGCGGAAGCGATGTCCACGGCTACGACGGATCGTCCGGGCGACGGATTCCGCCCATCATCATGGGACATGAAGCTGCAGGCACCATCGCTGAGGTTGGCTCTGACGTGACCGGCTGGCAAAAGGGTGACCGTGTCACCTTCGATTCTACTCTCTACTGCGGCAAATGTCCTTACTGCCTTCGCGGCGAGGTCAATCTCTGCAATAACCGTCAGGTCTTCGGTGTCTCCTGTGGCGACTATCGCCGTCATGGTGCTTTTGCCGAGTATCTTGCGGTCCCTGCCAGAGTGCTCTATCGCCTGCCAGCGGAGCTGCCCTTTACCGAAGCAGCGATGATCGAGGCGGTTTCAATTGCACTCCACGCCGTAGCGGTCTCAAAGTTTCAAGCTGGTGAGACTGCACTTGTACTGGGTGCCGGAATGATCGGCGCTCTTATAACGCAGGCGTTACGAGTTGCGGGAGCTTCTCATATCTTCGTTGCCGATCCCGATGAGAGCCGAGTGAAGGCGGCGCAACGTTCCGGCGCTCATACTCCGATCCACCTTCTCCCTGATGGGCCTGACGCAGCACAGGTGATCTTTCAGAGCTATCCGGGGGGCGTGGATCATGTCTTCGAGGCTGTCGGTTTTGGATCGACAGTAAAAGCCGCCATCGATGCTGTGCGGAAAGGCGGCACGGTGACTCTGGTGGGAAACATCGATGCTCAGGTACAGATGCCCTTGCAGGCAGTTGTAACCAGGCAGATCCGACTGCAGGGCTCAGCGGCATCCGCAGGCGAATATCCTCGAGCCATTGAACTGCTGGCATCGAAACAGATCGATGTCTCCCCTTTTATCTCCGCAGTGGCACCGCTCTCTTCAGGGGCAGAGGCCTTTGACCGGCTCTATAGAAAAGAGCCAAACACGATCAAGATTATCCTTACACCGACCTCGGCTTGAAAAACAGGAGTCCATGTCAGAAGCACAACATCATGCATCGGCCCATCGCTCGCCTTTTTTTGATCTGACCGGACGTGTCGCTCTTGTTACAGGAACTAGCCGGGGTCTGGGCCAGTACTTTGCGCGCGCACTTGCACGAGCCGGCGCAGATCTGATCCTTACGAGTCGCAACCGCAACGCACTAAGCGACTTTGAACAGGAGATATCTGCACTCGGCCGTCGATGTGTCTCGGTCTCGCTGGATGTCTGCAACGAAGACTCGATCCGGTCGGCCGTGGGTGAGGCGGAATCAACCTTCGGCGCAATCGATATCCTCGTGAACAATGCGGGGATGAACATCCGGAAGCCCGCGATCGACGTGACCTGGGATGACTGGAATCGAATTCTAGACACCAATCTCAGAGGCACGTTCTTTGTTGCGCAGGCTGTAGCCAAGGGCATGATCCAGCGCGGATACGGGCGCATCATCAATGTGGGCTCGGTAACCTCAGTGGCCGGATACGCTGGACTTGGACCTTATGGGGCCAGCCGTGGCGGTGTTCGCCAGCTCACCATGAGCCTCGCAGATGATTGGGGCCCTCATGGCATCACCGTGAATTGCCTCGCTCCAGGATGGTTCAGAACCGAGCAGAATAAGATCATGTACGAAAATCAGGAGTGGGTAGAGTACCTTTGTGACCGCATTCCTTTGAAACGTCCGGGGCGTCCGGATGACCTGGATGGGCCGGTCGTCTTTCTTGCATCCGAAGAGAGCCGCTATGTCACCGGGCAGACTCTCCTGGTCGATGGCGGGATATCTACGGGCGCAACTCGAGCTCTCCCAGCCAAACCCCAGAAGCCTACGCAGCCAAGCGGCTCTTGACCGGAGCAAACTGGATACGTTCGATTCGTCCGAGCAAAATGATATAGCTCGAGATTCCCATCGCAAGAATCACTCCAGCGATCAGGAACGCGGCCGCAAAGGAGTGAGTCCACGTGCTGACGTAGCCTGTCGCGATGGGGGCCACAATAGCGGCGACCTGGTTGGCCTGGTTCATAATGGAGCCCACTCTTCCGGTACTTCCGGCAGGCGCCAGAAGCGAGGGAAGGCTCCAGAGCACGGGAGAGGCGGCAGAGAGACCACTCAATGCCAGACTGAAGCAGACGAGCACGGCTTGAGGCTGATGCACGAAGACAGGCGCAAATATAAACAATCCCATCGCCGTACCAGCGAGGAGCACACCTCTGCGCACAGCTCCTGCGTCGTAGCCCCGACGTATGAGCGCATCTACGAGAATGCCTCCAACACCAAAGCCGAAAATCGCCGCGACCAGCCAGGGAACGCCGGACCACATGACAGCATTGTGACTTGTCATCCGCAGCCCCTTCTGCAAATAGAACGGCATCCAGGTCAGCAGGAGATAAAAACAGTAGTTATAAGCTCCTGAGCCCAGGGCTACACCGAGTACCTTGCGTTGCCGCAAGAGGTCCCACAGGCGAAGGCTGGGTTCTTCGTCTTTTGGGGGCTCCGTGGAGAGAATGACGTCGCTCTTCTCTGGATCGCGGTACGTCAATGCGAATAATCCTGCATACAGAGCGCTCAACAGTGCCGTCAGGGCGAAGTTGGCTCGCAGGCCGAAGTGGAGCAGGACAAGCCCCAGGATCGGTGTTCCAAGCCCGATGGCGAGCTTGGCCGCCGCATCGAAGGTAGCGGTTGGAACTCCACGCTCCTTTGCCGGAAACCACAGTCCGATTGCCTTGGCACACGCGGGAAAGGTAGGAGCTTCGCCGATGCCAAGCAAACCCCGTGCCGCGAACAAAAGAAGGATTGTTGGAGCGACTGCAGCAAGGCCGGAGGCAAGCGTCCACAGCACAATCGCTACAAGCATTACGCGCCGCACTCCAAAGCGATCGAGTAAAGCACCGCTCGGAAGCTGCATCACGGCATACGTCCAGCTATACGCCCCTAGCAGGTAGCCGAAGACGATGTCTGATATACCAAAGGTGTTTTGCAACGCATCATGGGCAACCGATAAGTTAACCCGATCGAAGTAGTTGACAAGAATACCAACACCAAGAAGGACTGCAATCCATACGCGTTTGCTTCTGTTCGGCATTAGCACCCGATTCTAACCGGCAGACCGCCGTAAAGACCATTCGTCGTAGGATGCAGGCGCTAAAGGGTGGCATCAGGAAGATTGACCAACAGCATATCGAGAAGATTTAGCTGGCTTTTGAGAAGGCGTGCCTTTGCCTCATCAATTGAAAACCACCCGCCACGATCCGCCTCCGGAAACTCCAGCACACGACCAGAGCGTGGAGGCCACTCTATCTGGCAGGAGTTGCTCGTCAACTTATCCGGATCGCAATCCCCTTCAAAGGCCCAGGCCGTAACCAGCTTGCCACCGGCCTGCTTCACCTCACCAAGGCTGATGAACTCTCCTTGGGCGACAAACCCCGTCTCCTCCTGAAACTCGCGTCTTGCCGCTGTCAGGGGATCTTCACCCTCGGCATACTCCCCCTTGGGAATCGACCACGCGCCGAGATCTTTCTTCGCCCAGAACGGACCGCCCGGATGGACGAGGAAGACCTCCAGAGAGTTTTTCCGCCGATACATCAACAGGCCCGCGCTATGCTTTGCCATTTAAACGTCCGATTCAACGGCTCTCGGTTCGATAAAGAATCTGTACCGGACCGAAGATGCCCGAAGGGATGGGCTGAAGGTTCTCCATGTCCTGCATCTGAAAGCGGTCGCCGTACTTGGCTTTTAGAGCGGCGAAATCGCGCGGTGGCTGTCCAGCCAGCTCATTGATTGCGGTGTTGTATACGCGAATCTCCAGAGTGTTCTCGCCAGCGCTGACGAACTTTGTAAGATCCAGCTCGTAGGGTGGATGCCACAGCGATCCCATGCGCTTACCGTTTAGAAATACAATCGCCGCTTCGCGAATGGGAGCGTCGTACCAGGCACGCATCCCGTTCTTGCCTGCAGGCTGCGTGTCGGGCAGAGCCTTGCCTTCAGCAAAATGAAGGACAATATGCTCTGCATTCTTAGCTGCGGCAGATCTAAAACTCGTCCGGTATCGCACTTCGCCGGAGTAGAACTTCGCGGAGGGATCGTCCGTCCAAACAGTATTGGTACTTGTCTGCGAAGGCAACGGCGAAGATCCCTTGCTGCCGGGAAACTCCGCCGACCAATGCGTAAGTTCGACGGGAGTGCCCGTCTCCGTCATCGCGATCTGCGATTTCGCAGAGGAAGCGCCGTTGTGAAGAACAAGCAACCGGGAGCCATAAGGCTCGAGCGTCACAGTCTGATCCTTCCCAACAGTGTTTCGAGTGCCGTCCTCTGGATTCCACCACTCGGCATTCTTATAACTGCTGCTGGTATGCAGCGGGAAACTCTGCGATTGTGCGGAGGTGTTCGCAATGAAGTACACGTCCGCGTTCCGCAGGTGCCGGTGCAGAAAGCCAATGGCACCATCCGCAGTGTGCACGTCGAGATCCGGCTGTATCAGACGATTGATCGCAGCCGAGAGCTCCCCTTCACTATCTATGTGGACAGTCAGGGGCCGAAGCTGCTCCATCGTCTCCTGAATCTTTGGAGCATCCTTCGCGTCGGCAACTCCGGAGGCCATCGTTGGAGTTGCGCCAATAAAGATCACCTTGCCACCACTCCTGACATAGGATGCAACACGCTCAAGAGCGTCCAGCCTTATACGACGTGTAGGAGGAACAATCATAAGCGGATGGTTGCGAAGATCAGCCAGCGCCGGACCATCAACATAGTCGACGTTGTGACCGGAGTTGAGAATCGCCTTCATCAAGACCGGCGTAATCTTCATCTTCATCTCGTCAGTTACCGAAACGTGTCCGGGATGGAAGTCAGCCTGCGCATCATCTTCCGGTAATAGGACAGCGATGTCATTTGCAGGCTCCCCTTGACGCAGCATCCAGCTCACACGCTGAAGATACTGCATGATATCAGGCATCACCGGCCACCATGGGTTATGCGCATCGAACACCGCAGCTGCATACAGTGAGTATCCCGGCTCGGTCGCATAAGGAGGCGAATACGGCCATCCGTGACCGATGATCTGGTTGACACCTTCCACAAACATCCGGTCGGCCTCGGCCTTCATATCAAGCGGAGTAGCCCGAAAAGCGGGTGAGTTCAACCAGGTCCAGGTCTCGGCCGAAGTAATGTTATTGCCGAAGAGATGATTCGCTGAGGAAGTCCAACGGGTAAACGAGAAGCTGTCCCACTGCGGACCCTCGCCCTCCGGTAGTTGCGGCACACGCTCATCACTGAGAGTCGCAGCAGGCGACCCGTAGGTCTGTGAGCGGAAGCGGGTGTGATGAGCCGTCGCATAATCCGCGAGCGGTCTCAGATAATTTTCGCGAACCATATCCGAAAGCGTCTCACCCCAGTCATGTCGAATCGCCTCGCCCTCGGGCGTTCCACCGGCAGCAAGCTCCGGAAGATGCGGAATCAGATCATAACCACGACGTTTTTTGAACTCCTCTGGAAGCTGTTGTGTCCAGTCGCTTCCGTAGACCTCAAGCGAATCGGAGAAGATGGCATAGGGCGGCGCATCGGTAAAACCTCCCAGCAGAGCATCGCCTACAACCTGCAGATGATGGTCGATCGCCGCATGCGACATGTGATCGAGCACGAAACCCTCTCCACCCACTGCTGCACGCTTCACCATCTGTCCGGTATGGCTGCTTATGAAGAAGAGCGCGACCTGCGGCTCGGAACCTGCGGATGGCAGAGCATCACCGCTGGCAGGAAATTTAATCTGCTTTGCGCCCGCCGCGTCATAGTGCTCCGGTGTTCCCTCCGCGACAAAAGCAGCAACAGGAGTGTCTCCAGCAGCGAGCTCCGGCAACTTACTCATCGGGAGTGCTTCCACTGCAATCTTCAACTTCCCTGCTGACTGGTCGACAGGAATATGCGGCCCTCCGAAGGGCCAGCCGCTGCCCAGGGTGAGGTCGACACGCATTCCGAGCGCCCTTCCCTGCTGCTGCGCACAGCGAAGCATATCCACCATCTCGGGAGCACCATAATGAAGGTTGCTGATTCCCTTCTGCGGATCGTCCAAGGCGAGAGGATAGACAGATGCAAGCTCGAATCCTCCGATTCCACCTTCGTGCATCTCACGAATCTCGCGTGCGATCTCTTCCTTTGAAACAGCCGGGCCGAACCACCACCAGCGAACCATGGGGCGTGCATCTTCCGGAGGAGTCGTAAAGCCGAGTCTCAGCTCTTCCACTGTCTGTGCTGTCTGCTGCGCTCGCATCGGAGTAGACAATACTGCCATTCCGAGTACAGCAATAAATAAGGCACAGAAGAAACCGCTTCGTCGAGCATTCGCAATGCGATTCATCTATCGCTCCATCAGGTCACGAGAGTTTATTCGCCCAATAATAGGCCTCAGCAGCAAATTCGGAAGAAGTGGGAGAACTACTGGTTTCAAGAGCAGCCAGCTGAACTGCGAAGTTGCCCAGGGTTGAGCTCTCTGTTGAGCCGCACAAGACCTCCATCCCGGTTGACTCGGCGGTGAGCCGATTGAGCAGCTTATTCTGAGAGCCCCCACCTACGATGAAGATGCGGCGCAGATCTTTACCCGTATGCTGCTTCACTCGTGCAAGAACCTCTGCATAGCGGGAAGCAAGGCTATGCAAGATGAGCGAGACCAACGCGGGTGCACTGGCAGGAGACTCCTCCAATGGTTTCGCTCCTTTTGCAACCAGCTGGCGGTTGATGCGCTTTGGCATCTCGCCCATCCGGAGCAGATCGGGATCGTCCACGTCGAGTAAAGTCGCAGGTCGATGCGAGAGTTCTTCGCAAGCTCGAATCAACTCCGCAACCCCCGGCGCAAATCCTTGTTCTGCCCATGCACTCTCGCACTGCTTGAGCAACCACATACCATTCACGTTTTTGTGAAAACAGTTTGCACCGCCAACCGCGCCAAGATTGGTGAAGTTGTCCGCACGCACATCCGGACTATCCACCGGTCTCGGCGTGAGGGTACCGACGAGCGACCACGTTCCCGAGCTGATGTAAGCCCAGTCATCTCCAAGAGCGGGGATACCCGCGATCGCCGAAGCCGTGTCGTGGCATGCGGGGGCAATTAACTCTGTATCGTTGAACGCCGTCAGCTGCTGCAACGGTCCTCGAAGCTTTCCGAGCCTGATACCTGGAGACACGATGCGTGGAGCCAGGGCCATCTCCAGACCAGCTTCACGAAAGATCTCTTCGCTCCACGTGCGCGAATGGAGGTCGATAAGCTGCGTATGCGTAGCGTTAGTGAACTCCGCTACCGGCTCAGCTCCAAGGCGAGACAGAATGTACTCCGGCAGATTGAGCCAACGAGAGGGCGCATAACCGGCCAAACGATCGGCATAGAGCTGGTACAACGTATTGATAGACAGCTGCTGAATACCCGTGATCTCACGCATCCGTTCTGCCGAGATGTGTTTATGCAACTCAGTCTCGGCGCGGACATTGCGTTCATCTCGATAGCAGAAGGGCTCGGCGACCGGCGTTCCCGTTTCGTCAAGACGTACATAATCCACAGCCCAGCCATCGACAGCGACGGAGCGCACACCTTCGGAGGCGAGGTCCGCGCACATGCGCAGACCTTCCTCGACGCCATCAACGATACGATCCAGCGGCCAGTGCAGACCGTCTTCACGCTGCACCGGACCATTCGTAAAGCGATGTACAAGCTGAATCTCCGGCTCGCCCTCTCGCCATCGCAAAAGACTTACGCGGCAACTCTCTGCTCCTAGGTCAACAGCGACGGAAGCACGTGTATCTCTCGGCGAGCGAGGCGCCGTCGCCTCGCTCATCGCAGGTACGCCTCCACCAATCCGCCGTCTACTGGGATAATGTGTCCGGTCGTGCATCGGGTCTGTGGACCGGCGAGGAACATGATCGCCTCGGCGCAGTCCTTCGGATCGATAGGTGTATGCGTAAGCGTGCGCTCTGCATAGAACTGAGCCAGTGCGTTACGCAGTTCATCGTCACTGCTGGAATCATTGAAAGGAATCTTGTACTTCATCAGTGAAGCCTTTACGCGATCACGTGGAAACATCGTTGATCCCTTCACGACGGTGGCGGGGCTGATTCCGTTCACCCGTACCTTCGGTGACAGGCTGACAGCCAGCTCGCGAACAAGATGGCTCAACGCGGCCTTGCTCACGTCGTAGGCCTCACTTCCACGTTTGGCAACTACAGCATTTGCCGAGCTGGTGAGGACGACGCTTCCATCCAGGCCCTGTGCCTTGAGGATCTTCTGCGCCTCATCGACCAGCAGATAGTTCGCCGTCACATTGATCTCAAGTGTAAGCGCCCACTGCGCGTCGGTGATGATGCCATCGGGCGACGACGGGAACATCGCAGCCGTATTTACCAGGATGTCGATACCGCCGAAGAGCTTGATTGTGGCCTCAAGTGCGGACTGAATTGCCTTGCGATCGCGGATGTCGATCGAAGTAAAGCCGACTGCCTCTTTACCTGCAATCGCCTTGCACTCTTCGGCTACCTTTTCAGCAGCCGCTGTGTCACGGTCGGCGACGACAACGTGGGCTCCCCGCTCGGCCGCGATCAAGGCAACCTGATGACCGATACCGCTTCCTCCGCCAACGATAAGAGCAACCTGACGGCTGAGCTGCTTCTCCGGTGGCTGACGGCGAATCTTCGCCTCTTCCAGAGCCCAGTACTCAATCCGGAATGCCTCGCTCGGAGGTAGTGCGACATAGTTGTCATACATCGTGAACTGATCGGCTGAGGCTGCTGGACCCGCTTGCGGAATATCCGTGCATTCCACACCGTGGCCAAGCGCACCAGCTCCCTGCATCACACCAATGGCGTTGATGTAGAACTCACCGGTAAGCCGTGCCTCGGTCTTGCTCTTTCCGAAGGTGAACATGCCCACGCCCGGTAACAACACCACTGTGGGGCTTGCATCACGCTGCCTGGGGGAGTCAGGAAGAGCATGCTGCGTGTAGTACTCGGCATACTCCGCCCGATACGTCTCGAGCGACCTTTCGATGACCGCGGGAATTTCTTTGGGATCAGTTGCCGGATCCCACGTCAGAAACATGGGACGAATCTTTGTGCGAATAAAGTGATCCGGGCAACTCGTTCCCAGGTGCGCCAGTTTCTGTGCGTATTCGGAGTTCACAAAACCAAGTACCTGCTCGGCATCCGTAAAGCTTCCGATCCACCGCTGCTTGCGCGAGACTGCTCCGCGCAGATATGGCATCACTTCAGAGGCAATCTTTGTGCGATCTGCATGAGATTGAACTTTTTCGCCGCCAAACCGCTTGTATCCCGTCTGCGAGGTATGCCGCTCGATGAACTGTCCCAGCTGGTCGATGATGGTGATCGTGTTCAGATAGGCTTCCCGCTGCGTATCGCTCCAGGTAAAGAGACCATGTCCGCCCAGGACGACACCATCGCACCCGGGAGTTTCTTTCACAATCTGACGCAGCATCATGCCGAGTTCAAAACCGGGCCGCTGCCAGGGAAGCCATGCAAGCTTGTGGCCGAATTCTTTATTGAATTCTTCCATCTTTTGTTTGCCATTGGCCGAGGCCGCCAGAGCGATTCCCCAGTCGGGATGAAGGTGATCGACGTGGGCAAAAGGAAGGAATCCGTGGAGGGGAGTATCGATGGAAGCTGCAGTGGGATTATTGTTGAAGGTCACCAGAGGATAGAGAGCAACCATCGCATCCTCTTCAGCAACCCCCTTATACTGCTTCTCAAGCTCCAGCAGGCGATCGAGGTACAGCGTGGCGAAGCCGGAGCGCTTGATGCTGCCAAGATCGCCTCCGGACCCTTTTACCCAAAGAACCTTCACGGCCTCTCCGCTAACCGGATCGGTCTCTTCGAGCTTCGAACTGGTGTTGCCGCCACCAAAATTCGTAATGCGCAGGTCAGAGCCCAAAAGATTGCTGCGATAGCGCAGAAGCTCCGGCCCATCAAGCTTCGATGCAACCGCCTCGTCCCATTTGTCTTCCAGAAACCTCAGTTTTCCACTCGCAGCCATCCGTCTCTCCCATCAGAATTTCGACCACCATCATTCCATAGGGATGACCAATACGGCAAATGTTTCTGATTAGAAATACGTGAATGGGCGACTTAGCCGAAACGGTGATGCAGTCCGGGGCTGCGGCTAAGACTATGGCAACGGCGCTCGTGTTACCAATCGATGACTGACATAGTTATAAGGAGGCACAATCTGCCCCTTCAACAAGGCCAATCCTAGCTGCATCAGATTCGGACCGTATGCGCTGGTCTCATGGGAGACCGAGGCAATCAAGGGCGAAGAGGGTAGCTTCATCTCCTCCAAGGCCTCACCGATGCAGTCCTGACCTACGACTGCGATGTGCCGCTGTCGTTTGAGCTTCCGGGCAGCATCAATTGCGCCCAGTGCGCTGGTGTCCGTTGCCGCGGCTATCAGAATATGCCTATCGGAAGGATGCTTTTGCAGGTAGTCCTCAATCAGCTTCGCGCTGACCTCCCGCATTCCTCGACCGTCCAGCCGGAGAAAGGTGCTTTCGCCCAACCCCGGGAGTGCCGACCGCACGGCCTCAAATGCGCCTGAGATCCGTCCCTGGACCAGCAGTCCTGCCTCTGGCAGATCGAGCCCGATTACACGGTCTACCTTCCCCTTCCACTCCGTCTGGGCATGGCGAGCCAACATCTCCCCGACCTCGACTCCTACGCGATAGTTGTCAACTCCAAAGTAGGTGGCATTCGGGTGCGGAATATCGATGGCGATTAGCGGAATATTGGCAGAGGCGACCTTGTCTCCAATAACAGCAGCCACGGACTGCTCCACATTGAACTCGATGATCAGGTCGACTTTACTGCGGATGAACTCCTCAGCATTCTGGACCGCAGTTGCCGCGTCATAACGGTTGTCCAACTCGACAAGATCGACCCCTGAAGCCGCGGCTGCGTCACGCAGGCTGCGTGTCACCTCTTCCGAGAACGGCATATCGGCACTCTGGCCGCCAAATCCGAATCGCAGCTTCTTCGGCCGCATCACATGCCGGTACATTCCGTCCGATGATTGCGCCAGATAGCCACGATGAACCAGAGTCTTCAATACGCGATAAACAGTGGTCTTGGAGATTCGCGTGCGCCGATGGATTACTTCAAGCGACATCGGCTTGTTCTCTGCCTGCAGCAGCTCGAGGATATCCAGTGATTTTGAAAGAACCGGAATAAGGTAAAGACGCTTCGATGTCTTGGCCAACGCGTACCGCTCCTTCTAGAGTTCGGACTATTATCACCCGAACCCTGGTTTCTATCTAAGGAATGGTCAAGCGTAGCTGGAAACGGAGCCGCGATTCTTCTGGGCTCGCTCTGCCGTAATGCGATCTACATACCCACTCTCGTAGAGCTGCCGCAGAGGATCTACAGGCAAGCCGCGAGCTTCTCTCCAGGCCTGCACGAGCGGCCTCACATCTGTCCAGAAGCTATCCCGGAACAACTCCTCAGCCTCTACCAGACGGCACTCGTCCTGCAGAACAGTAAGTGCCTCCCGATCGATAAGCGCCGCGCGAGCGAACAGCTCCTGCGCGGTCACGACACTCTGAACCATCGCCTCTATCTTGCCCTTGAGGTTATGACTCTGGTCGATCATGTAGGCGATGCCGTCGGTGGCCTTCGCCGGAGCACTCAGAATCTCGTGGAATATGCGGAACACCTGGTAAGGATCGATCGATCCCAATGTCAGGTCGTCGTCCGCATACTTGCGGTCGTTGAAGTGAAATCCTCCGAGCGCATCCACATAAAGCAACCAGGCGACAATCTGCTCGATGTTGGTGCCGGGGTAATGGTGTCCCGTATCGACCAGCACTTTGGCGCGTGGGCCCACCTTCTGTGCGAGATGCAAGGCCATTCCCCAGTCCGCGATATCCGTGTGGTAGAAGGCAGGTTCAAACGGCTTGTACTCGATCAGCAGACGCTGGTCCTCGCTCGTGGCGGCATGCATCGCGCTGAACACCTCTTCCATCCATCCGATGCGTCGGCTTATGGATTGTGTCCCGGGATAGTTGGAGCCATCGGAGACCCAGATCGAGATATCGCGAGTTCCAAGAGCGCGACCGATCTCCACCGACTCCAGCAGATGATCGAGTGCGATCCTGCGTACTTCGGCGTTTGGATTCGCAATCGACCCAAATTTGTACTCCTGCGACTGGAAAAGGTTGGGATTGATCGAACCGGCTTTTACGCCATACTGCTTCTCGAGCGAATGAATCTTCTCCGCATCGTCAACACCATTCGGCAGATCCCAAAGAACATGCAGCGCTACCGTCGGGCTGGCTCCGGTAAGCCGGTTCACCTCCCCCGCATCTGCAAACTTCTCTTCGATACTCGTGGCGGCGGCATTTTGTACAAACTTGCCGAAGCGCGTACCCGTATTGGCAAAGCCCCAGGAAGGAATCTCAATGCGAAAGCGGTCCAGCGCTGCCCAGACGATCTCCTGCTTTGATTGCATCCTTCCGTTCTCTGCCATTGGTGACACCTCTGTTCCCTTTCGAAAATAAGTCTCTATTGAAACAACAATTTATGCAAGTGAAGGGTTCTGGTTTTCCGTTTTATTTCGAATCTTCAACAAAATAAGAGGTTTACCCTGAGCGAGCCGCGATCTTTGCGGACAGCCATATCAACGTAGAAAAGCATCAAAATCTTCGACGCCATCAATTTGATGGCAACAGATTTGCACCAGAAAAGCAGGTGAGAATCATCTTGGCACAGACATCGGCAGATATCTCGAGCGGTCTCCCTTCTTCAAAACCCACGACATCCAGCGGTAATGATCCATGGTGGAAGTCCGCCGTCATCTATGAGATCTACCCGCGCAGTTTCCAGGACTCCAATAACGACGGCATAGGAGATCTCAACGGCATTACTGCACGTCTGGACTATCTACAGTGGTTGGGCATCGACGCTATCTGGATATCTCCGATCTACCCTTCTCCTCAGGTGGACTTTGGATATGACATCTCCGACTACCGGAACATTGATCCCCAGTATGGGACGCTGTCCGACCTCGACAATCTCGTCTCCCAGGCACGAAAGCGTGGCATTCGCGTCCTGATGGATATGGTGATGAACCACACCTCCGACAAGCACCAATGGTTTATTGATTCCTTCAATTCAAGAGACAATCCAAAACGCGACTGGTACATCTGGCGTGACGGCAAGCCTGGCGGCACGCCCCCTGACAATCCTCCGAATAACTGGATCAGCATGTTTGGACATTCTGCATGGCAGTACGATCCTCGCACCGACCAGTATTATTACCATCGTTTTTACCCTCAGCAGCCCGATCTCAACTGGCGTAACCCCACTGTCGAAGAGGCGATGTTCGACTGTATGCGTTTCTGGCTGGACCGGGGCATTGACGGCTTTCGTCTCGACGCCGTTCCCAGCCTCCTCGAAGATCCCGATCTTCGAGACGCCACCCTTCTCCCCGGAACCAACGCCTATGGAGATCGCAACCAGGATCCCTCTCCTTACGAAAACCTGCCCGACGACCATGGCATCATGCGCCGACTACGCACTATGATCGACAGCTACCCCGGCCAGCGCGTCCTGATTGGTGAAACCTATCTGAACAGTGTCGGAGAACTCGACAAATGGTATGGCAGCGACTGCCACAATGAACTTCACCTGCCAATGGACATGCAGGTCGGCTTCATCGACAAGCTTGACGTCACTCTTTTTCGCAAACGCATCTTAGAGGCCGAGACGAGGATCGACGGCAATCAACCTCTTTTCGTCTTCGACAATCATGACCATCCCCGTAGCTGGAATCGTTATGGCGACGATAAGAACAACAACTCTATCGCCCGAATCCTGGCGACTATTCTCTTCACTACCCGATCCACGGCCTTGATGTACTACGGCCAAGAGATCGGCATGACCACCACACCTCCCAGACGCAAAGAAGACGTAAAGGACCCCATCGGCATTAAGGGGTGGCCTGAAGAAAAAGGCCGGGATGGAGAACGTACTCCCATGCAATGGGACGCAGCTGAAAACTCCGGATTCAGCACTGCCAGTCCATGGCTCCCTCTAGCTGCCGACTACCGTGAAAAGAACATACAGGAGCAGCAAAATAATCCCCATTCGCTGCTCCATTGGTATCGTCAACTCATTGCGCTGCGCAAAATCCACCCTGCTTTGCGCAGCTCCGAGATGATCATGCTCGACACTGGCAACCTGTCGGTGCTCTCCTACCTCCGCTGCGCCGATTCGCACCAATCTTCACTTTTGATCGCTCTCAACTTTACCGGTGAACACCAGACCATCTCTTTCGACCCTGAAAAAGATCATCTTCCTGCGCAAACGATCCGCACCGTTCTCACCAGCGCATCCTCGCTCGATCATCAATCTACCCTTGCAAATATCGCGCTTCCTCCCCACACCGTCTGGATCGGCAGCCTACAATAACAAAGTAGTGAACCGGAGCATTCTTCCGATGAAGCAGATACTTCGCCTTACGCTCATCCTCTGTTTTTTCTTCGTGGGGTTGACCGACGCTCAGACCCCGGGTCCATCTCCCGCCGACAAGGCGAAGATCCTCTCGTATATCCACACCAGCTGGGACACTCTTACGCGCTCCGTGTCGAGTTGCAAATCCGTAGTCGATCCCAAGGTGACCACCACCCCCATCCTCTACCTTCCTGCGGGGATGGCTATCCCTCCATCGATCATATCCATGCAGCAGCAATGCAAGGTGGAGGTACGAAATCTTCCACACAAGGTCACTCACATGGGCGACGTTGCCACCGCCGACATCAAAGACGAGGGCCTGCTCTACCTGCCTAATTCTTATGTCGTTCCCGGAGGCCGCTTCAACGAGATGTATGGTTGGGACAGTTACTTCATAGTCCTTGGACTTGTCGCCGATCATCGTACCGATCTCGCCCGGGGCATGATCGAGAACTTTTTCTTTGAGATCGAGAACTACGGTTCCATCCTCAATGCCAACCGCACCTACTATCTCACCCGCTCGCAGCCTCCTTTTCTGACCTCCATGATCCGCGAAGTCTACGAACATCCAGCCGGCCACCCGGTAAGCAAAGCGTGGCTCGCTCGCGCCTATGGCTATGCGAAACGTGATTACGACGTATGGAATACGGCCCCTCACCTCGCCGGAGATACCGGTTTGGCGCGCTACTTCGATATCGGCTCCGGTACGGTGCCCGAGATGGCGGACGACAGCACCTACTACCCCGACGTTATCCGCTGGTTGCTCTCCCATCCCAGCGTCCATACCGACTACCTGATCGAAGCCCCTGACGATCCCACTTACGCCCAGGCAGCTGAACTTGCAAAGACCAGCTGTGACATCGCCGCATCCCATGTCTGCGAAGCAGCTCATGTCGATGGCCACCGACTCACTGCTGCCTTTTATCGTGGCGACCGCGCCATGCGGGAGTCCGGCTTTGACACCAGCTTCCGCTTCGGCCCCTTCAGCGGGTCAACGGATCACTATGCCCCAGTCTGCCTAAACAGCCTGCTTTACAAATACGAACTCGACATGGCCCACTTCGCCACATTACTCGATCGCCGCAGTGAGGCAGCCGAGTGGACCCGCCGTGCCGCAGCCCGGAAGACCGCCATCAACAAATATCTCTGGAACGCTAAGACGGGCATGTTCTACGACTATGACTTCGTCAACCAGAGACCTTCCAATTATGGCTACATCACTACCTTTTACCCTCTCTGGGCTGGACTGGCCACCACCACACAAGCGGCGGCTCTGCGCCTTCATCTTCCTCTAATGGAGCGCTCCGGAGGAATCTCCACCAGCGATTTTGACTCCGGCACTCAGTGGGATCTCCCCTTTGGCTGGGCCCCCACCACCTGGCTTACGATCAAAGGCCTCTCGCAGTACGGGTTTACGGCAGATGCCAACCGCATTGCCACCAAGTTTTCCGGAACCATTCTGGATAACTTCCTGCGGGACGGCACCATCCGGGAGAAATACAACGTCGTCAGTGGCTCCGCAAACGTTGAAGTAGCCACAGGTTACAAGAGCAACGTCGTTGGCTTTGGCTGGACGAATGGTGTTTATCTCCAGATGAACAACCTTCTCTCGCAAGCGGCAAAGAAGCGGGCTGCCGCTTCTCTTTATCGAGACTCAGATTCGCCTGTCTACCAGATGAGGATCGACACCATCCGTGACCATCTTCCCCAGAAAGAAACTTCCTTCTGATCACAAAAGCCAATGTCCTCCCCCCTGTCTACAACCCGAAGTAGCGGCCGATCAACTCCGATATCTCCCTGCCTACCCGCTCAAGAAAGTTTCTCCACAACGAGAAAAGCTCATCCATCGTTGATCTGCCCCGTATACAATTGCCCCAGATTCAACAGTAATCCTGATATTTTGCAAGGGCTTGATCAATTCGTTTGTCAGGTGTGAAGTAGATCTCGCGCCCAAAAGGAGAAGGAAGTGGCAACCAAAAAGGCAGCACCAAAGAAAGCAGCAGTGAAAAAGTCTGCGGTAAAAAAGTCTCCCTCGAAGAAGTCCGCGGTAAAGAAGGCTGCACCCAGGAAGTCGAACCTGGACCGGCTTGTCGCAGCTGACGTCATCTCCCAGGAGAGTGTCGGACAGCAAGATAAAGCTGTAATCAATAAGCTCAGTGCCGCCGAGGTCAACACATTAATCAAGCTTCGCAAAAAAATGGGTGCGGCTCCGCTCATGACCGGCGGTAGCGGTGGTGGTTCCCGACCCAACTTCCCTGTGTAATTTCTGTTTCTCTTCTCTGCCTATAATCCCCGCAAGAATACGGGTCTGTCGCCTATAAATTGCGACAGACCACAGCGGAAAACGATCTCCGTTCCAGCAGGAATGTGCCATGCCTCCCTCTTCTCACAGCGATCTTCTCTGGGCCAAAATCCGTCTTGCCGAAGAACGGCTTAACTCCGCCAGCGATCAGTTCTGGCTGCATCCGGATCTTGCAGAGCTGATGCCGGTCTTCCTCATCCAGCTTCATCGCGTCATGCAGGGCGGTCTCAACCTCATGAAGACCGCACGAGACCGGGCTCTTTCCCTGACCAATGATCCCGTTGCCAAGATCGTTGCATCTTACCTCGATCAACACATCCTCGAAGAACAGGATCATGACGACTGGCTGCTCGACGACATCAGAACCCTTGGCATCTCCCCATCCGAGGTCGCCGAGACAACCCCTCTCTCATCAGTCGTCTCCCTGCTTGGAGCCCAATATTTCTGGGCACTTCATATTCAACCGGTCACAGTCTTCGGCTACCTTATCGTCCTCGAAGGCTATCCTCCCCTGACCGAGCAGCTCGAAGACATCCGTAAACGTACCCGGCTCCCTGCAACCGCCTTCCGCTGCCTCATTGCCCATGCCGATAACGATCCTCATCACATCGCGGACCTAAACCGGACACTTGACTCTATGCCGCTCAACACTGAGCAGCAAAAGTACATCGCGCTAAGCGCCTTTCACACAATCGATGCCGTCGCCAGCGTCTTCGAGGAGATCCTGGCTCTTCACGCTGCATCTCCCAGGAGTACACTCAAGAAACTCAAGGCATCGTAGATACACGGTTGGCAATGATCGAAGGACAGACCATCTCGCACTACAGAGTCCTTGAGCACCTCGGCTCCGGAGCCATGGGAGTTGTATGCAAGGCCGAGGATCTTCTACTCCACCGCACCGTCGCGCTCAAAAGCCTCTCCCCTTCATCCGTTGCCGATCCATCTCATAAACGGAGTCTTCTCGAGGAAGCGCGTGCGGCCTGTGTTCTCGATCATCCCAATATCTGCCGCGTTCACCATATCGAAGAACTCTCAGACGGCCAGATCATCCTTGTCATGGCCTTCTACGAAGGTGAGACTGTTGCCCAACGCATCACGCGCGGCCCTCTTGATCCCTCTTCAGCCTCGTTGATTGCCATCCAGCTTCTCTCCGGCCTGCATCACGCCCATAGCAAAGGCATCATTCATCGAGACATCAAGCCTTCCAACCTCATCGTTAATCCAGATGGCGAGGTCAAGATCGTCGACTTCGGCCTCGCTCGGCGACCTCACATCGCCCGTGCTCTCACCGAGACCGGAGTCCTCGTCGGAACCATTAGCTACATGTCACCAGAGCAGGTTCTTTCCCGTCCCCTCGATCACCGCACTGATCTCTGGGCCGCAGGCGTCGTCCTCTACGAGATGCTCACTGCGACACTTCCTTTTCCCGGCACCACTCCGTATGCGGTCTTCGACTCCATCCTGCACACCAATCCACGCCCTATCAGCGACTACCGTACCGACCTTCCTGAAGCTCTTCGTCAGCTTGTAACCCGCTCTCTCGCCAAAGATCCCAATGATCGCTTTCAGGATGCCCTGCAGTTCATCGCCGCACTCGAACCTTTCTCTCAGGTCCGAGCAAGTTCAGGCTATAGCTTCACCTTCCCTGCAATGCTCGTCGACTATCGCCGCAACGCCGACGAGCCCTCCGTGGTCGTTCTTCCTTTCACCACCATGCAGGCCGACCATGGCGCTGATTACTTCTGCGACGGCCTCACCGACGAGATCATCACCGATCTCTCCAGTGTTCGCTCGCTTCGCATCATCTGTCGTGCCTCCGCCATGCAGCTCAAAGGCACTCGTGAATCACATCAGAAGATCGCCCGTGACCTCAACGTCCGCTACGTCCTCGAAGGTTCCGTCCGTCTCAATAACACCTCGCCCGATGGCAAGGCCAGTATCCGCGTCACCGCGCAACTCATCGACCCCGAGAGCCATTCTTTGCTGTGGGCTGACAAATACAGCGGAACGCTCGACGACGTCTTCGCCATTCAGGAAAATATCTCGCGTCAGATCGTCTCCGCACTCAAGATCAAACTCACCCCTGCCGAGGATCAGCACATGCATGAGCGGCCACTTCCAGACGTAGAAGCATACCGTTACTACCTGATGGCGAAGCACGAGATTCTCAACTACTCCGAAGATGCACTCGCGCGCGCGCTCGAACACCTCGAGACCGGAGAAAATATCGTCGGCAAGAACGCCGTTCTACTCGCGGCCAAGGGACAGGTCTACTGGCAGTACATCAATGCCGGGATCTCCTCCGATCCTCAATACCTGGGTAAGGCCCGGGACTGTGCCATCCAGGCACTCGCACTTGATCCCAACTCAGCCCATGCCCACCGCCTGCTCGGCCTGATTAGTGTGCAGGAGGGAAATGGCCAGCTCGCCGTCCGGCTCCTCAAGCGCGCCATCTCCGTCGATCCTAATGATTCAGATACCCTCAGCTGGTACTCCGCTGTCTGCGGTCTTAGCGGAAAGGCTCACGCGGCTATGCCGCTGGCTCGCCGCATCCTCGAGATTGACCCTCTCACTCCTGTCTACCGCTTTATTCCGGGCCTGCTCTCTCTGATGGGCGGTGAGTTTGCGGATGCTCTGCCTTCATTCGAAGACGCTATCCGTCTGGACCCCACCAACACTATGCTGCTGTGGTGCCGCGGTCAGATTCTCGCCCTTCTGCGCCGCGATCAGGACGCTATCATCCAGTTCCAGGCCATTCAGCAGCTTGATCCTGCCAACTATTTCGCTCAGCTCGGAGCCATCATGCAAGCTGCGCTAAATAACGACCGCGAGGCGTTTGATCGAACAGCCACTACCGATCTGCTCCAGATCAGCGAGTGCGACCCGCACTACTCATGGAATATCGCTCAGTGCTTCGCGCTTCTCGGTGATACTTCCAATTCTCTCGACTGGATCGAAAAGGCCATGAGCAAAGGCTTCATAAACTACCCCATGGTCAGCCGCTGGGATCCCCTTCTCGCCCCTATTCGCCAGACTCCTCAGTTCGACGATCTTGTCGATCGGCTTCGCGAACGCTGGGAGAACTTCGAAGTCTAGCCCCTGCTGGGAGCCTTTCCCAGCAGCTCGCGAGCAATCACCATCCTCTGGATCTCGCTCGTCCCCTCACCAATCGGACACAGCCTGACATCCCGGTAAAACTTCTCCGCCGGATAGTCCTTGATGAAGCCGTATCCTCCGTGGATCTGCACTCCTTCATCACATATCCTGCATGCTGCCTCGCTCGCATAGAGCTTCGCCATAGCGGACTCTCGCGTCACACTCTGCCCTCGATCCTTCATATGTGCTGCCCGCATCGTCAACAGCCAGGCTGCGTCCAGCTCGGTGGCCATATCCGCAAGCTTGAATTGAATCGCCTGAAACTCGCTGATCGCCTTACCAAACTGCTTCCGCTCCTGCGCATATTTCACTGCCGCATCCAGAGCTCCGCGTCCCATCCCCAGACTCAGCGCGGCAATCGAAATCCTTCCCCCATCCAGCACACGCATCGCATCCTTAAAACCCTCGCCCAGTTTGCCGACAAGGTTCTCCTCCGGAATCTCGCACTCCTCAAATATCAGTTCTGCCGTATCACTTGCCCTGAGTCCCAGTTTATTTTCCTTTTTTCCTGGTCGAAATCCCTTAGTTCCCTTCTCCACCACAAATGCCGAGATTCCGCCGTGTGTTCCCCGCTCCTTGTCAGTCACTGCCAGTACCACCGCGCAGTTCGCGTAACTCCCATTCGTGATGAAGGTCTTCGATCCGTTCAGTACCCACCTGTCTCCGCGCTTCACTGCAGTTGTCCGGGCCCCACCCGCATCCGACCCCGACCCCGGTTCTGTCAGCCCCCAGGCCCCAAGCCACTCTCCGCTCGCCAGCTTCGGAATCCACCGTCGCTTCTGTTCGTCGCTCCCGGCCAGCATAATGTGATTCGTACAGAGTGAATTGTGAGCGGCGACGATTATCCCCACACTTCCATCGACGCGCGAGAGCTCTTCGATAGCGAGAACATACTCCACATAGCCCATTCCCGCACCACCAAGATCATCGGGAAAGATCACCCCCATCAGACCCATCTCACCCAGCTTCTTTACGATCGCGTGAGGAAACTCGCTCTTCTCGTCCCATTCGCTAACGTGCGGGGCTATCTCTCGATCAGCGAACGCTCGTATCTCCTTCCTCAACTGCTCCTGTTCTTCCGTTAGTCCGAACATCCGTCCTCCTTCATAACCAAAACTAATGCACCTATCACCAAAAACAATACTACTCATCGCCCTCTTTTGTCTTCGATCTTCCGATGGATTGAAAAATTATCTTTCTCAAAGGAACATTTACCTTCATCGCGTAGTCTACAAACCCAGCAGCAGCTTTCAGTTGGACGAAAGGCCTCACTTGCGACTCCTTACCGTCTCTGCTCTCTTCGTCTCTGCCCTCAGTCTTTCTGCCCAGGCGCCTACATCCCCCCGAACCACAGTTCGACCATCAAAGTCTGTCGCCGACAAGACCTCCCTTCTACCCGTTACTCGAGTCGTCCTCTACAAAAACGGGGTGGGCTATTTCGAGCACTCCGGCAGAGTTACCGGAGATCAGACCGTCACCATTGACTTCACGACTGCCCAGCTCAACGACGTCCTCCAATCCCTCACGGCCCTCGACCTCAATGGCGGCCGCATCACCGGCGCCGGCTACAATTCCGCCACACCGCTCGATCAGCAGCTCAAGTCGCTTCCGCTCTCACTCTCCGACGACCCCACCGTTGCCGATCTCTACTCCTCCATCCGGGGAGCCCATGTCGAAGTCACTGGCTCCGGCTCTCCTGTTACTGGCCGCATCCTCAATCTCGAGACCCGTTCCACCCCATCTCCCAATCCCAACGCTCCCTCTGTAGAACGAAGCTTCCTTACTGTCATCTCCGATTCAGGAGCTATCCGCACCTTCGAGCTCACCTCATCCAGCCAGGTGCGTCTCCTCGATGCCAGCCTGCATGACAACCTCGCTCGTTATCTGGAGCTCATCGCCGGGAACCGCAGCCAGGGCCTCCGTCACCTCACCCTTCAGGATCACGGCACCGGTACCCGAGACCTCCGGGTCTCCTACATCAGCGAGGTGCCCATCTGGAAGTCCACCTATCGTATCCTCCTCACCGATGCGCCCTCGTCCAAGACTCCTCAGACCTCGACCATCCAGGGCTGGGCCGTCGTCGATAACACAGTCGGCACCGACTGGACCAACGTTCAGCTTTCTCTTATCGCCGGTTCACCGCAGAGCTTCATCCAGCCTCTCTCCCAGCCCATCTATTCGCGGCGTTCCGAGATTCCCATCGCTCAAGACGCCCAGCTCACGCCGCAGACTCACGAGAGCGGAGAAGCTCTGGATAGCGTCCAGCCGCAATTAGCCGGTGTCGCAGGCATGTCAGGTCCCGGAAGTGGCCATGGCGCAGCAAAAATCTCTGCTGGAGTCATGGGAGGAATAGGCAACGCACCTCTCCCGATCAACGGTCGAAGCGTCAATCAATCTGTCACCGTCGCCAATGGCGCCCTACCCATGATCGCCTACGAAAGCGCCGCCGCTGATTCCATCGTTCCACAAACCACCACAGCTGCCTTCGACGACTACTTCGAGTACAAGCTCACCGACCCCATCACCATCCGCAAGAACGAGTCCGCACTCGTCCCCATCCTGCAAACCAAGCTTCCCGTCGAGCGCGTCACCGTCTGGTCGCCTTCGCAGCCCCGCCCTCTTCGTGCCCTATGGATCACCAACTCGAGCCCCCTCACGCTCGACCGTGGCAGCTTCTCCATCATCGAAAATGGGAACTTCGGTGGTGAAGGTCTCCTCGACCCCATCCATCCCAACGAGCGCCGTCTGCTCTCCTACGCAGCCGATCAGGCTGTCCGCGTCACCACCGACTATTCCCACGACACCCAGCGGGTTACCAGTCTTACCGTCATGAAAGGCACTCTCCGAGAGTCTCGTTCTGAGATCGCAGAGGTCGAATACATCGTCCATAACGCCGCTCCCGAGCCACGTACTGTCATCGTCGAGCAACCCATCCGGCGCGGCTGGAACCTCGACTCCGACCCACAACCCGCGGAAACCACATCCAATGCCTACCGATTCCGTGTCGCCACTGCTGCTGGTGAATCCGTCCGCCTTCATGTAGGTCAGCGCCACACCTTCGAGCAGATCTTCCAGCTGGCCTCCACTACGGATGACCAGCTCATCCTCATCCTGCGCAATGCCAAAGCCAGTCCGGCTTTCATGCAACAGATTGAGCCCATCTTCGCAGCCAAACGAGCCGTCGCCACTCTCGATAATCAGATCAAGGCCAAACAATCGGAGATCAGTCAGATCACCGATGACCAGAAGCGTCTCCGCGAAAACCTTGGTGCCCTCAAAGGTTCCACAGAAGAACGCTCCCTGGCCAAGCGCTATATCGACGAGCTCAATCAGCAGGAAGACAGGCTGTCCATCCTGCACAAAGATCTCGACTCACTCACCCAGCAAAGAGCCGCGGCACAAGAGGAACTCAGCAGCAAGATAGGGTCTCTCAATATAGAAGAAAAGTTGAATTGAACTCGGGGATCATCTTGTTCCCTTTTCAAACCGAGACCGGTCTCTCCACCCACTTGGCAATCTCCCATGTCCGCATGTATGAGCCGACGACCAACCTTGTAATGGTCAGTTACTTCTGCAAGCAAAAATTCATCTAGGTGAATAAGACATCAAGGCCGTTGATTAACAACGGATGAATCGCCGTGACTGGATGATCGAACACCCCGTGTGTGAATAGCAAAAGCGCCGCAGTACAGGCCCTTATGCAATCGAAATATGCCTACACGACGTGTCAACCGCCTCAAACACGTCAATAACACCTACCGCCGAGCTGACGACTCTTCAATACTTCATTTGAGCTGACGATCTTTCTGGATGCGGAATCCGACCTTCAGACGGTTCGTCGATACAGATTGCAGCTTCATGGCGAAGTCTTCAATGTCTTCAATCATCCTAATTTCGGCGTCCCAAGCTCGGCCATCAGCGATCCTGCGTCTGTCGGTGCGACCTCATCGGTCGGTAACGACTTCCAAAAATAAACAACTTTCTCTCCTAAGAGTGATCGCTGCCATTGCCTGCCTTGAAGAACAAAGGCAGGCCCACCCCTGATACATATTGAAAGGAATTTTCTATGAGTGCTTATTTTCTGTTGGCTGGATTGGTAATGGCAGGTTGCTTCACTGGTTCAGCAGTCGGGCAGTCGGACCACGTCAATCCGTGGGCGCTCATTGAGTTACATGACCTGCCACCGATCGCCAGCCTCAGTGAGGGTGTGTGGCTGAAAGGCGATCTTCACAATCATTCCCTACACAGCAAGGAGTCTAGTAATAATCCCGAGTCCAAGATCATCAGCTTTGCGGAATCGGTAGACATGGGCTATCTTTGCATCTCCGATCATGACAACCATGTGAACGGAGACGTAGCACACAATACCTGGAGCGATCCCGAGTTCAAATCGAAGTCGGTGTTGCTGCTGTATTGCGCAGAGTGGACGACAACTCGTGGCCACGGCACAGCGATTTCACCTGTGCCCTACGATCATCAAAGACTGTACGACGTTCGCGATCAGCGCGACGTAGTCGTTGGAGCGGTGAAGAAGGAACTTGGAATTCATCTATCTGCCAATCATCCAAGCGGAAAAGACCACTTCGGATACTCCTACGACATGGTCGATTCGATTGAAGTGTGGAACTCTGCACTGTGGTCAAAGAACGCCAACGCAATCATGATCTGGGACGACATGCTGTCATCCGGGCGCAAACTTACAGGCAGAGGTGGGAGCGATGAACACCATGGCACACCGGATACGCCAGAGCAGGCAACAAAGAACTCCTACCAGCGTCAGGTCAACTATGTTGGAACTCCGACCACATGGGTGTTCGCTAAAGCAAAGACCTCTCGAGCAGTCGTAGACGCGCTCACGAATGGGCGGGTTTCCGTCAGCGCGAATCCATACTCACCTCGTGTCGAGTTCTATGCCGACCTCGATCAAGACGGCAAGATGGACATGATGATGGGTGATAACGCTAAAGCAACCGGCGCACCTGTGAAATTCCGTGTGCAGCTTACAGGAAATACAGTCCCTGAAGGAACCTACAGCATCAGCGTAGTGAAGGACGGTCACCCATTTACGACTCTCCAGGCAACCGGCAAGACACCTACAGCAGAGTTTACAGATACCCCGGCAACACTCGGGAGAACCTACTATAGAGTCGAAGTCACCGGCCCGGCCACAGACTATCCCCAGGTCCCCGGATCGATGAAGCTGAGTGGGAACATGGTAGGACTGTCAAATCCTCTTTACTTCAACTTCAATCCCAACTTTTAGCGGACCACGTTGAGCCAGCAGTCACATGTGAACCATCGGCGGCGTGATCTACAAAGTAGAAGCACGTCGCCGAACACAGATTGCACTTTAGCTGTCGGCGATCCTGGTTCTTCACGTCAGTTGCAGATCGTCAGCAATATCATCTTCTAACCCGCATCAAGCATATGTGGCGATTCAAATAAAACTGTTCAGTGTGCATGCACCTTCACGACGAAGTAGGTAAAGGGAGAGCCTTCTATCCGCAACTGATGTGGAACTCCGGGATCGATATGAATAACGGCCCCAGCAGTGATCTTCTGGCTTTGTCCATCCCGAATGCCCGCCCCTCGCCTCTCACCATCGGAGATTGTTTTGGAATCGGTGAGTTGTCCTCCACTTACTAGAGTCGCTTCCCCGTCGACGGCCACAAAGATATCGCACCAGTCGCGATGCTCCTCGGCGTCACCTGTCGCTGTTCTGGAGGTAAGCGTCGTAGTGTGAGTTTCGTAGCGGCCAATGGGCTGGCTGGCAACCGTGTCGGGTCTTATTCCAGCTTCTTTCGTGATGGTCTCTGCCCATTTCCTCATCTGTTCAACGGGGACAATCTCAGCATGCTGAAAGGGCTCGCCAGCAAGCTTTACCGTGCCGAGCTTACGGAAGTTGGGAATACGGTGGAAGGTGAGGAAGTTGGCATCGTGAAAGTTATGAGCTCCCCCCTCTTGATCATCGAAGGCCGTTCTAGAGGCAAGGATGATATCGTTACCGTCGAACTGCCAGTCAACATATTGGAAGCCATGGTGCAGCACATCGGCGTGATGGATCACGATAGAGCGCGGCGTCCAGTGTTCAAGATCGGGAGAAGACATGACCGCCAGTGTGTTTCGTACGGAAGCAGGGCCGCTGACAGACTGTTGCTCGCCCGGTAGTGCGGGATTGACGAGCGCCCAGTAGAGTTTGCTGTTCGTGTCATAGCGAATGGAGAACTTCTTTGCACCTCCTGGTAGATCGACAAATCGCAGCAGTTTGAGCTCATTGTTGCGAAGACCAAGGATGGCGGCGCGCTCTCGATTATTGACGCGAAGAATGTCTACTATCTGTCCGTCAGGGGCCAGAACGGCATTGCCTTCAAGCCACGTGTTTCCTTCGTCGCTGACAGGAAAGGACAGCCGGTTGGAGAAGGTCCAACTCTCTTTCCTGGTGATGTCACTGTCAACAGGGGCGGACATCATGAAGGCCTGGAAGGAGCCCCACGGCCCGGTAGGATGAAATTCGAAGGCGCGGTAAAGACGAGCGTTGTGGACAACAACAGGAACCGGCGCGGTGTGATAGCCGGTGTCACTGGTGATATAGGAGGGCCCACTCCAGGTCCGGCCATTGTCAGAAGACGAGCGGATGATAATGCGACCATACTCCGCGGTGGTGCCCATTAGATAGATACGTCCATTCAGCAGAAAGAGATTCGACCAGAATTGGTTATCAAACTGGGCGGTCTGCTTCCAACTTGACCCTCGATCAGTAGAGACAAAGACCTTCGATTCTGCGGAGACAGTACTGGTCGAGCCAGGCCCGAAGAGATCGTGCGTAGCAAGATAGTCGCCGTTGGGTGCGATGAGAATCGAAGGCGAGCCAATATACTGTCGAGTCGAAGCCGACTGATGATCGATGACGATACCGGGCGGGGTCGGTTGCGCGGCAGCAGCAACTGCCATTATTGGAAACAGCAGAGATATAACAGCGAGACGCATAAAGTTTCCTCAAAATAATCGTGGGACGAGGAGGATCCTCGTCCCACGGGGAGATCAGAACCAAAGCTTGCCTGCAACCTGCAGCGTTCGTGCTGCTTGGGCAGAGGTGATCTGACCAAAGGTTGTGGATCCGAATACACCGTTCGGAGGAAGAAAGTTAGCGTGGTTGGCGCAATTAAAACACTCGCCGCGCAGCTCCAGGCGTGTCTCTTCTGTGAAGGGAAGGTGGATTTCACGGTGAATATTTCCATCGAGATTGATCCAGGCTGGCCCTTGAATATTCGGTGTCTTGGAGCTATTCCCGAAGGTAAGAGGCGCGGGTGCCTGGAAGGCCGCAGTGTTGAACCACTTCTGTATGGTCTGCTGCGATCCCGTCAGGAAGGGCTTGTCGACAATATTGGGCCGCATCATCTGGCTGAAAGTTCCTGAGGTGTTGTTCGCGGATCGAATCCAGACCTGCTGGCCGGACTGGACGGAGAAGATTCCTCCGAGCTGCCAGCCGCCGAGAAGCTGTCCAAGAAAGCCCTCGCGAAGATAGGGCTGCCCCTTGCCGAAAGGTAGAGTGTAGATGCTCGAGATGACGGTGCGGGTCGGTACATTGGAGAGGCTTAGACCACGCTCAGCGCGAGGGTTGTACTGATCCTGCGGGTAAAGTCCACTGAAGTTGTCGTTCTGTTCATCGATGAACTTAGACCAGGTAAACGATCCGCGCACCATGAAGTTGTTGGCAAAGCGCCGCTCAACCTGCAACAGCATGGCGTTGTAGCTTGTGCTCTGGCGTTCAGCAAAAGTACCGATGTTCGCATAGTTGGGGAACGGCCTCATGGCCTGCGTCCCTCCTCCTGCAGCCTGAACCGCGGCGATGGGAATCTGGTTGTACTGCACGTTGGCATAGAGATGCCTTGCGACACTGTTGGTGTATCCGATCTGGGCAACAAGATGAAACGGCAGCTCGCGCTGAATGTCGAAATCGATCTGCTGAAAATAAGGCACCTTAGCGTTGGGCAGATCATATGTGTGATTCAGGTTGTAGCCAAGTTGATCGTTGGGGATAGGAGGTGTCTGTGAGACAACGACTGCTGACGCAACACTGGAAGATTGCAGGGTGTAGTTGCGCGACGCCGGGAAGCGATCGTATGCCGATGTCGCGCGGCCTGTCAGGGGCGAGTAGAAGATGCCATACGAGGCGCGGACGACCGTACTGTCGTGCAGCGGCTGCCATGCGAAGCCAATCCTCGGTCCGAAGTTTCCCCATTGTGTGTTCTGGATCCGGTTTCTCCCCAACTGCCTCATCGTGATGATCTGTCCGGTGCCTATATCGAAATTGGACCCGTTGTAGTCCTTCTCGTTTGGGTTCTGCTCCACCTCGTAGCGCAGGCCGATGTTCGCCGTGAAGTTGGAGAGTACCTTGTATTCATCCTGTAAATAAACGCCAAAATAGTTAGATCGCAAATAAAAGCGGCCGCGGAAAGGATCTGCGCTGTATTGGCTGGCCATTCCCAGGAGAAAGCTGGCATAGGAGTTGCCGGTACTGCTCTGTGTGGAGTTACCGGTCTGCAGCGTGTTGAAGTTATAAGTCGTCGGCGTCAACTGCAGATCGTTGATGCTGAAGCGGCGGAAGTCTACACCGGCGCTCAGGATGTGCTTGCCCTTGACCATGGTGGCGTTGTCGGCGAGTTGATAGGACTCCTGCGTAGGATCGAAAGCAGGCGAATCACCAATGGAGTCGTAACCGCTGAAAGTAAATGAGGGCAGAGCGGTCTGATTGACGTTGGGGATGCCAATCGTATCCGTGGGGCGAATGGTATTGATGCGGAATAATTCGCCGCGTAGCGCACCGAAGCGGAAGTCATTCACAAGGCTCGATGAAAAAGTGTGCGTCCACGCGATGGCAGTCGTATAGAAAGTATCGATCTCCCCTTGATTGCCTCCACTGGATGCAGCGGGAAACGGGCGCGCCGTGATAGACCGCACACGGTTCAACGAGAAACGGAGAAAGAACAGGTCCTGCTGCCGAGCCTGCATGTCGACACGGGCATCGGCCTGATCCTGATTGAGTCCGGAAGACTGCAGCGTGTAATAGTTCTGCGAAAAACCAGGACGGTTCGGTGTCACATACAGTGCAGCGACCTTTGCCGATGCGGGGTCCCATCGGTTCTGCGGAATTGTGTTGTTCGGAAAAGGATCGCGGACGGTCCGCCCGTTTACCGTGCGTGTAGTCGCAGGATCGAATATCTGATTCTGATAGACAGTTCTACCGAGAGGGTCGGTACCGATAGGACCTCCAAGAATGTCAGAGAAGTTGCCCTGTTGCTGAAGCGCAGTCGGTACAGTCAGGTTAAAAATACTCTGCTGACGGTTGCGGGTACCCTGGTAGTCAGCAAAAAAGAAGAGCTTGTTGCGGATGATTGGTCCGCCGATGATGCCTCCAAACTGGTTATAGACCTGATGCGGTACTGTAGTCGCAAAGTAGTTGCGAGCTACTCCCATACCGTCTCCGCGATGAAATTCGAAGATATTGCCGTGATATTGATTGGTCCCGGACTTTAGCGTTGCAGTGATGATGCCACCGGCCAGCCGGCCATACTGCGCCGGAATACCGTTGGTGATAACGGCAAACTCTCGAATGGCGTCGAGGTTGGGCGAGATCACCGAAGACCCTCGACGAGGATCGGTGATCGACGTTCCATCGAGTGTGAATTCGTTGGTCCTCGAGCGACCTCCGCTGAGACGAGGTTGGCTGTCTGCGCTGGTACCGTTGCTCACCGATGACTGCTGCACCCCCGGAGTCAGGAGTGCCAGATCAAACGCTGTGCGTCCGCTCAGCGGAAGTTGTTTGATGGTCGTCTCATCGATGACACTGCCAACGATTGTGTCGTCTGTACGCACGAGGGGAGCCTCAGAACTAACCTGAACAGATGAACTTACTGTTCCGATTGAGAGACTGATGTTGAGCGTGACCTGATCGCCGACGCGTACAACTACTCCATTCCGCACACTCTCGGCGAAACCTTCCTTTTGTGCGGTGACTTCATATGTACCGGGTCTCAGATTTGCAAGAACAAACAAACCATCTTTGTTTGTCTGCACTTTTTGCACGATTCCTGTATTCACCTCCCGGACGGAAAGGCTCGCCTCTGGAATAACGGCACCGGCATTATCCACAATGGTGCCCTGAATACCACCATAGACGCCTTGCGCGACAATAGCTGTGCAGCAAATGCACACCAAATAAAGGGAGAGGCATAGCCATTTCAACGATCCGTACATTCGTACCTCACTGGAGAGACTGGAACAAGACGCAGCAATCATAAGCATCGATTCAATAAATCGTCTACATTAAATATTCTTTTTTAATTACATATGTCGACATACCATTACCTTAAATGACCTTATTTGCATCAGCAGCGTCAGTTGAGGGAATTACCCCAATCCTCCTACCTCTCTACCTTAGAAGGAAGATCAGGTTTTGCAGGTCTCCTCACCTGTCATCCTGAAACTAGTCAAAGGCAGTGGGACGACGACGGTGTGATGTACTTGCCTATCGATCCGCGGCACAGAAGCTGTATTACTATTGCCTACATTCGTCTCCAGATGATTTGAATGCCTCACAGCAGCACCGAAATGTTCCAGGTGATTAATTCCAAATGAAACTTCTTTCGGCCACCCCTCCAAGAACCAATTCATCCCAATATGTGTGGTGGTTGATTGCCATGCTCTGGTGCGTCTGCTTCTGCAATTATGCGGACAGGCAAGCAATCTTCTCTGTCTTTCCGATACTTCGCTCCGAACTACATCTGAGCGAGCTACAACTTGGGATAGTCGCTTCGTCATTCATGTGGATGTACGCATTGGCAGGTCCGTTTGCCGGCTGGGTCTCAGATCGCATCTCACCGCGCACAGTCATTCTGGGAGCATTGGCATTCTGGTCGACCGTGACCGCGGGCACCGCAATCTGCCACTCATTTGCTTCTCTTATCATCTTCCGTACCCTTGGAGGGTTAGGTGAAGCCTTTTACTTCCCTGCTGCCATGGCACTCATTGGGATCTACCATGGCACTCAAACGCGCTCGCGCGCCATGGCTTTGCATCAGTCGAGCGTATACGCAGGAACGATTACTGGCGGATCGATGTCAGCAGTCATCGCGGAACAACACGGCTGGCGAATCTCGTTTCTTATCTTCGGAGTCGCAGGCGTCTTATTGAGTATTGTTCTGATATTTTTTCTCCGCACTCCTCCCCGTACACCGCAACATCTCACCCGAGTAAAAACGAACTTCATCCACAGCGTGCGTGGTGTTTTGTCTTCAGTGCGAGTGGCAGTCTTGATTGGAGTTTTTATCGGTGCGAATTTTGTGGCGGTTGTCTTTCTGACCTGGCTTCCGATGTTCCTGTTCAATAAGTTTCACTTGAGCCTCAGTCAAGCAGGATTCAGCAGCACAGCATATCTTCAGATCGCATCGGTAACAGGAGTTCTACTCGGTGGAGTGCTGGCTGACCGCCTGGCAGCACAGAAAGTTGGAGGACGTCAGGTTATTCAAGCTGCAGGCCTGTTTTTGGGAGTGCCCTTTATCTTTCTCACTGGACAGGCCATCAGTATGACGACACTAATCATCGGAATGATTGGATTTGGATTCTTCAAGGGAATCTACGATGCAAATATATGGGCTTCACTCTATGACGTCGTCCCAGTAGAGCTACGAGGTGTTGCAGCAGGAACAATGAACTCTCTCGGCTGGCTCGGCGGAGGCATTGCGCCGATTGCTATTGCGGTGGCGTCTAGACGTTTCGGGCTTAGCGCCTGCATCAGCGCCACCTCGCTAATCTACTTAGGACTCTCGATTACACTAGTGTTCCTCGCGCGCAATATGCGAAATACTCACGCCATACAACCGTCTTCGCTTACTTAGAAGGCCTCAGACACGAAACGAATCCGCAATATCGAGAGTCGAAAGATGATTTTCGCGTTCCCAGAGATCGAACTCTTCCAGCCGCTCACGCCCGCTGGCCTGTATGTGATCTGCCAGTAATTTGCGTGCACCTTCGACATCATGCTCGATCACAGCCTGCAAGATGGCACGATGATGTTTGTAGATTCGCTCAAGCTCCTCACGTCTATGACCACTGCGTTGAATGCCGAAGATGCGAATCATCAGGCGCGTATCATTGACGACTTTAAGAATGCGCGCGTTCGCAGCAATGCGAATCAATAGCGCATGAAAGCCAAGATCAGATACGGTAAAACGCTTCATCTGCTCCGCATTCAACTCCTGCTTGCCGGATGCCTTCAGTTCTTTAACAAGGGCCTGCGTCTCATCCATCAGACTCTCGAGTCTCTTCTGATCCGCAAGCCGCACCCCTGCTTGTGCAGCACGGCCCACCGCAAACACCTCAAGAGCCTCACGCAGTTCATAAAGATCGATGACATCCTGGCGTGAGAGTTGCGTCACCACGATGCCGCCGCCCGGACTCAATTCCAGCAATCCTTCGGCAAGCAGCTGGCCTGCCGCTTCCCTCACAGGAGTGCGGCTGCTGCCTAGCTCCTTGGAAATTCCCAGCTCCGACAGCAGCGTTCCGGCACGCAGTTCTCCGGTAGCGATCTTATGTTGAATGAGCTGGTACGCCTTCATGCGGACCGACTGCTTTGCTCCTGGATGGTGCGTAATGGATCGACGAGGCATCGAAATGAGTGTAGAACAACGCTCCAGATGTATCCAGATTCTCTTCTTGAGAAGTGCTCCCGAGGAGATTCCGAAGTTCCAGCTATTTCGTGCATTATAAAATTTCGTATACTTAATGTCGACATACATGCTACTTATTCGCTATAGTCAATTCGGATTACAAGCTACTCTCCACCGCTGAGGTCTTCATGATTCGCTTTGCTGGCGTTTACGCAGCTCTGCTCACTCCACGACATACTGATGGAGCGCTGGATATCGACTCATATCAACATCAGCTGAGGGCGTTGAGCACAGATGGACTCGTTGGCTATGCCATCAACGGGGCTACTGGCGAGTTCACCATCAGTTCAGAACAGGATCTTGAGCGCCTGCTGATTGCGACTCGCCATGCAGCACCCAACACCGAGATTCTTTGCGGAATCGGTGCAGGGGATGTCCCTGGCGCGGTGCGACGCGGACGCCTCGCTGCTGCGGCTGGAGCAAAAGCCGTTTTGCTTCCTATGCCCTTCTTCTTTCCTTACCGGCAAGACGATCTGCGCTCGTTTGCTCTGGAGGTAGCCTCGAAGATCGAGATACCAGTATTGCTCTACAACCTCCCACAATTCACCACGGGGCTAGAGGTAGAGACGGTACTTTCACTTCTTCAGGAACATGACAACATTGTCGGCATTAAGGACAGCAGCGGTTCGCTGGAAATTGTACGCGCCATAACCCGGGCGGACATTGCCGCAGCTCGTCTGATCGGCAATGATGGTGTTCTCTGCGAGGCTCTTACCGAGGGCGTGTGCGATGGTGTCGTGTCGGGTGTGGCCTGCGCGTTGCCGAAATTGATGACATCCCTTTTCGATACTGGAGGCAAAGGGACGGTCTTTCCTAACTCGAAGAAGCTTCTGGAAGAATTTATTGAGCAGCTCAACGTTCTTCCGACACCGTGGGGACTTAAAGTTATAAGTGCGGCACGCAATTTCACGCGAGAGTCCTATCCTTTTTCGCTTTCGCCAAGCCGCCGCGAGGAGACCGCTCAGCTATACGCGTGGTTTACAAACTGGTATAAATCGACTCTCTCAAGGGATATAGACGCAGCATGAGCAATCAGATTTATCTCGTTACCAGCGGAGATCTTCGTCAGGCCGCGAATGAAGTCTGTTGGCCCGCCCAAGCGGAGCTCGAACGAACGCTTACACTTGTGTTTACCGATCTAGGCTTCGAACTGAAGCGGGCATTCCCTTATAGTGAACAATTCAAGCACGGGTTTATCTCAAGCCAACGGATGGGTATGGATGTCTTCAGAGGAATTCCTCCCAAGGCTCCTCTCGTCTTCGCGACCGCTGCCTGGCAATATACCCACCATGTTCTGCCAGGCCTGCGAACGCATCTTGGACCTATTCTTACTGCCGCGAACTGGTCGGGACAGTGGCCCGGCCTAGTAGGCCTGCTCAATCTCAACGGATCACTTGTAAAGGCAGGCGTTCGCTTCTCGAGTATCTGGAGCGAATCCTTCCAGGATGAGTTTGCACTTCGAAGCATTCGTACCTGGGTAAGCACTGGCGCCGTAAAGCACGACTCTTCTCATGTCCACACGGTGGATATCTCCTCTCTTCCTCAGAGCGAGCACGATCTCAGCTCCAGGCTTGCTGGCGAGCTCAAAGATCACAAGATCATCCTTGGTGTCTTCGACGAAGGATGCATGGGAATGTACAACGCCATCATCGACGACGAACAACTGAATCGCTCGGGTTTCTACAAGGAACGCCTCAGCCAGTCCGCGTTGTATGCACGAATGCAGCGCGTCTCACTCGAAGAGGCCCTGAAGGTGCGAGAGTGGCTGGATAGAAAAAAACTCCGCTTCAATACTGGAACGGATGAAGCCACTGAGCTGACAGAAAATCAGATTCTTCAGCAGTGTCGCATGTATATCGCGGCACTGCGTATTGCGGATGAGTTTGGCTGTGATGCGATCGGAATCCAATACCAGCAGGGACTGAAAGATCTTGCACCGGCCTCTGACCTTGTAGAAGGCTTGCTCAACAATCCTGACCGTCCTCCAGTCCTGAGCGAAGACAGATCGAGAGAGCTCTTTGCGGGTGATGCCCTACCCCACTTCAACGAAGTGGATGAGTGTGCAGGCGTGGACGCCGTCATTACAAACCGTTGCTGGAAGGCGCTGGGACTCGATCCATCCACCACATTGCACGATGTTCGATGGGGCAAACAGTATGGTGATAGCTTTGTCTGGCTGTGGCAGATCTCAGGGGCGGCTCCAGCGAGTCATTTTATCGACGGGTATGCGGGCTCGGAGAGCGACCGCCAGCCCGCGATGTATTTTCCCCTTGGCGGGGGGACGCTGAAAGGGATTGGCCGCCCCGGGAGTGTCGTATGGAGCCGTGTCTTTGTTGAAGATGGCGAATTGCATATCGACCTTGGATTGGCGAAGGTGATAACCCTTCCGGAAGAAGAGACCCGATCACGCTGGAACGAAGTGACGTCGCAATGGCCAATGGTAAGCGTAGTTGTCGAAGGCGTTTCACGCGACCAGTTCATGGCGCGGCATCGTGCAAACCACGTCAGCATCGCTTACGCGGATAGCCGCGACGAAGCGCTTCGCGCCCTGACCGTCAAGGCTTCCATGTGTGCAGAGCTGCACATGCATGTACATCTCTGCGGTATAAACCGCATTTAGACCATGGCATCGGCTTCCCTGGCGCGAGCATAGCAAATCAAATTTAACCCAGCATCAATTGATTCAGCCCTTCTATCAGAGAGTCTTATTCAATGTAAGTGAGTTTTCTTTCACAATCCGGCAGCACGAGGTTGTCTACAGCTCGATCCTCGAGGGCGAATGTTCGCTCGTCTCGAGATGTTTTTGTGCAGGTATGCTCGTACGGTCATCTGGAAGATACTATTCCTTGTCACCACGAGCCAGAATTGATAGACTCGGCGCGCAGAGAGTATCGTCTGGATCTCCCTTTTCGGCGTGTTATCTAAAGTAAATCGGAACGTCAGCCTCGCTTAGACAATTGGTATTGGCATCAGGCATTCGCAGATGGGCAATTTACTTGAGGTCAAACTGTCGTGTTCTTTTCTGTCGCGCCTCCAATAACGCCCAGTTATGGCAGATCCCTCCTTTGGCTTGCCATGCGAAGTGCGATATGTAGCATGCCCATGTTTGCCAGTGCTGCATGGGCGCAGTCGCCTACAAACATCTTTGACCCCGCAGGGACCCCCTCTCATTCGATCTTTGGCCTTTCCATGCTGGTGCTCTCGATCACCCTGGGCATCTTTCTCGTGGTCGCTGGTCTGCTGGTCTATGCGTTGATTCGTTATCGGCACCGGCCTGAAGACGCTAGTCGCGAGCCACCCCAAATCTATGGCAGTAACCAGATAGAACTCTCCTGGACGGTTATTCCCATCCTGATCGTCGTCATGCTGTTCCTCGCGACCACGCGCATCATCCTCGGCACAGAGGCGATTCCCAAACCCGCTAACGCACTGGACATTACGGTCATCGGCCATCAGTTCTGGTGGGAGTACCGATATCCCAAACTTGGCATCGTCACAGCGAATGAACTTCACATTCCTATCAGCGACCCATCCAGGCCGACTCCAACATACCTTGAGATGTCATCCGCCGATGTAGCACACAGCTTCTGGATTCCCCGTCTCGCTGGAAAGATGGACGTCATTCCAAACCGGATCAATACGATGTGGATCGATCCAGCGCAGGCTGGAGTGTACCTGGGCCAGTGTGCCCAGTACTGTGGAACTCAACACGCCAAAATGCTTCTGCGCGTCTATGCCGACTCACCAGCGGACTTCGAAGCATGGGTTGCTCAACAGAAAAAGCCAGCTCAGCAAGACCTAAGCAGTGATCCAGCCGCAGCGGAAGGCCGCGAAGTTTTTATGCATAATGCCTGCATCAACTGCCACGCGATCGCCGGCACGGTGGCTAATGGCCGGTTTGGCCCCGATCTCACCCATTTGGCAAGCCGCGATACGCTTGCCTCCGGGCCGATCAAGAATACGCCTGAAAATCTTCGCAAGTGGATCGACGATCCAAACACGATGAAGCCTGGAGCTCTGATGCCGTCCATGCATCTGAACAGTCATGACCTGGATGCTGTTACGGCTTATCTGACAACGCTTCACTAACCTGTTGCAGGAAAGCACCTCTGTATGGCGAACGCAAATCCTGTATGGGAAGCAATTGACGAGACCTTGACCACTCGACCCCGACGCCTATGGCTCGAGATCGTGCAGGAATGGATAACGACGGTTGATCACAAAAAGATCGGCCTGATGTATATAGCCTATGCCCTGATCTTTCTTGTCGTCGGTGGAGTTGAAGCCATGCTGATTCGTATTCAGCTTGCGATTCCCAATAACCACTTCCTCTCGCCACAGGTCTTCAACCGACTGTTCACCATGCATGGAACCACGATGGTCTTCTTTGTGGGCATGCCAATCCTGTTCGGTTTCGGCAATTACCTGGTTCCGCTGATGATCGGTGCGCGCGACATGGCATTTCCCCGCTTGAATGCCTTCAGCTTCTGGGTCTCTGCCTACGCTGGTATTCTGCTCTACTTCAGCTACATCGGCGGAAGTGGCTTGTACGCTGCTGGATCAGCCCCGGACGTTGGTTGGTTCGCCTACGCTCCACTTACCTCTAAGGTCTTCTCTCCCGGCCATAGTACCGACTACTGGACACTCGCAGTCTTCCTCAGCGGCATAGGTTCCATCGGCACAGCGATCAACATTGCGACCACTACGATCTGCATGCGCTGCGAGGGCATGAAGCTCTCGCGTATGCCTCTTCTGGTATGGCTCTATCTCGTTACGGCCGGACTTGTCTTTGTGGCCGTCGGACCGCTGTCAGCGGCACAGATCATGCTGACCTTGGATCGCTACCTCGGCGCTCACTTCTTCGATACACAAGCCGGTGGCTCCGCTTGCTGTGGATGCACTTCTTCTGGATCTTCGGACATCCCGAGGTTTACATTCTGGTGCTTCCGGCCTTTGCCTTTGTAAACGAAATCGTGCCGGTCTTCTCCCGCAAGGCTATCTTCGGATATCCAGCCATGGTCGCCGCATCGGTCGGCATCGGCTTCATCAGCCTGAGTGTCTGGGCACATCACATGTTCACTGTAGGCCTCGGACCAGCCGGAAATACCTTCTTTGTATTTGCAACCATGGTTATCTCGGTGCCTACAGGAATAAAGATCTTCAACTGGCTTGCGACCATCTGGGGCGGTCATGTCATCTTCGCCCTTCCGATGATGTTCTGCGTTGCCTTCCTCTTCCAGTTCCTCGTCGCTGGACTCACCGGCATCATGCTTTCTGCGGCCCCCTTCAACTGGCAACTTGGTAACTCCTACTTCGTCGTCGCACACTTTCACTACGTTCTTGTAGGTGCCATCATCACCGCTCTCTTCGGAGCCTTCTACTACTGGTATCCCAAAGTGACCGGCCGGATGATGAACGAGACACTCGGCAAGTGGCACTTTTGGCTATTTATTATCGGCTTCCACCTCACCTTTGACTTCATGCATATTCCTGGGCTGCTCGGCATGCCGCGCCGTATCTATACTTACGAAGCCGGGCGCGGGTGGGACACCTTGAACTTCATCATAGGTGTAGGAGCGATCTTCCAAAGCATTGGCATCCTGTGCTTCGTCATCAACCTCATCCGCTCGTACTATCGCGGCGATCTCGCCGGACATGATCCCTGGGATGCATGGACGCTCGAGTGGGCCGTTCCCTCTCCGCCTCCCGCCTACAACTTTGCAATCGAACCGACCGTCAACAGCCGCCGTCCTCTATGGGACCTTAAACATCCGGAAGATCCGGACTCGGACTACGAATGAGTGAAGCTATCAGCACGATTGCCATCGCCCCACATGGAAAGCCGGTTTGGGAGCGGCCAGACCGCGGAACCGTGGGAATGGCTTGCCTGATCATTGCTGAATCGGCGATCTTTATCATCTTTGTTGTCGCCTACATCTTTTACCTTGGCAAGAGTCTCAGCGGCCCGACTCCAGCTCAGGTGCTGGAGCTGCCCATCTTCGGCAGCATCTGTCTGCTCTCGAGCAGTGCCACCATTCACTATGCCGTTAGCGCCCTGCGCAAGAATAATCGCCGCAGTTGCGTCTTCTCGCTGGGGGCCACGGTTCTCCTTGGCACAATCTTTCTGATCACTACAGGGCTCGAATGGCGTCACCTCATCTACGATTGCGGCCTGACCATTCGTACCAATCTCTTTGGCAGCACTTATTATTCGCTGGTCGGTCTCCACGCAACTCACGTCGTAGTTGGGCTCATCATGCTGTCCCTTGCGTTCATTCTGGCTCTAGGCGGCCGCGTTCACGAGGAGCATGCAGAAAAACTTGAAGTTCTTTCGCTCTACTGGCACTTTGTCGACGCAGTCTGGATCGTTGTCTTTTTAGTCGTTTACGTTCTGGGCAGATAAACCAGGAAAGGAGGAAGCCTCTATGGACACCGCACATATCCCGCCGTCATCTTCGGCACACGACCACGGAACCGATACAGTCCATCTGCCCGCGCCTACGGCAATGCCCATGGTGCTTGCGCTTGGCCTTTCTCTGATCATCGCCGGCATGGTGACCCACTGGATCATCAGTCTTCTCGGCATTCTCATGACACTGCGAGCCATGGTCGGCTGGTTCTTTGAAGTCCTGCCTCACGAACACAGCATCTACGTTCCTGTGGAAGCGGACGTACTCCCTATTAGAACTACGCGTACTGCTCGAGATCAGGTTCCCACCGCTGAAAACCAACGGAAGCTGCTGCCGACCGAAACATTCAAAGTGAGCGCAGGAATCAAAGGTGGGATCGCCGGCGGAATCGCAATGATCGTTCCTGCCGTTGTCTTCAGCCTGCTCCGGTATCACAGCCTCTGGTATGCCACGAACCTGCTCGCCGCTGGCGGCTTTGTGAGTTGGGCGAAACAGAGCAACGAATTCCTCGCCCAGTTTCACTTGGAAGGTTTGTTCGCCGCGACCGGTATCCACGCGCTCACCTCGGTGCTCATCGGCCTGCTTTACGGAGCGATGCTTCCCATGTTTCCTCGTAAGCCTATCCTCACGGCGGGCTTCATCGCACCTATGCTCTGGACGGGCATCCTCTACTCCGCTATCGGTATCATCAGTCCCATCCTGAACGACCGGATTAGCTGGGCCTGGTTTATCCCGTCACAGATCGCCTATGGTCTGGTTTGCGGTTATGTCGTCAACCTTCAGGTCAAGGTGCGTACACCACAGTTTCGTTCTCTGCCGTTCTCAGTGCGTGCCGGCATCCATAGCGACCGGAGCGAGCCAAGCGACAGGAAAGACGACATCGTATGAGACCTGTCCCGTTGAACCTCAAACCGTTCTGCACCTTGCTTCTCTGCGTGGCTTGCCTGACGTCCAGTGGTTGCAACCGCATCTCCGGTCGTCCTGGTCAAGGCCCCGAGGTCGTACGCCCCGAACAGGTGCTGGATTTCCGTACGCTTTACAAAAGCAATTGTGCTGCCTGCCATGGCATCAACGGGAGGAATGGCGCATCGATCACGCTATCTAACCCGGTCTACCTAGCCGCCGCCGGGCAGGACAATATCCGCGAGACCATCTCTAAGGGCGTTCCCGGCAAACTGATGCCTCCTTTCGGTAAGGCCTCTGGCGGCATGTTAACCGATCAACAGATCAACATCCTGGCACAGGGTATCGTGCAGGCGTGGAGCAATCCCAGCGTGTTAAACGGCCAGACATCGCCGCCTTACCATACCACTCTCACAGGGGATGCTCCGCGTGGCCAGCAAGCCTTCACCGCGTTCTGTGCTCGCTGCCACGGAGCTACAGGAACAGGAAGCAGCGGCGATCCCAAGCCAGGAACCGGCAAGTTAGGTTCCATCGTCGACTCGTCGTATCTAGCGCTCGTCAGCGATCAGTATCTTCGTACCATTACCATTGCCGGATATCCGGACGAAGGAATGCCTGATTGGCGCACCGACGGCGCACAGCCACTCACGGATCAGCAGATTACTGATATCGTCGTCTGGCTCGCCTCGCAGCGGACTGCCAATCCTGGCCAGCCATACCCATCGCATCCATAAAGAGCAGACAATGCCTGACACGCGAAGCATCTCACACGAGCCAAACAGGAGTGAAGACCGATGACACCGAGTGAGCCAACCCAACCTATCGAAGATACTCGGCCCCCAACGCCGAAGGCAGACAAAGCTGCAGGCCACTCTCGCCGAGTCTTCCTCTTCAAACTCTCTCTGCTCATCAATGGAGCTGTAGGCGCTGTGCTTGCCGTACCTATCTTCGGATACATTCTTGGCCCCGCGTTGAAAAAGAAGGACAGTAGCAACTCCTGGATTACGCTTGCACCGCTCACTGATTTTCCGGAAGGTGAAACCCGCCTCGTCAACTACCGCAATCCCGTGACTACCGAATGGGACGGCCAGACCGGCGACATCCCATGTTGGGTCCGCCGCGTCTCCGGCAATACCTTCCAGGTCTTCGCCATCAACTGCGCACACCTCGGCTGCCCCGTCCGCTGGTTTGCCCAATCCAAGCTCTTCATGTGCCCATGCCACGGCGGAGCCTACTACGCAGATGGTTCCCGAGCATCCGGTCCACCGGAACGTGGACTCTTCGAGTACGACCACAAGATCGTCAATGGAGCCCTGTTGATTCGCGCAGGCAAGATGCCGACCCTCGCCGCGCAGGCGAAGGTCGAGCAGCCTCTGACTCAAATTGTGGAAACCGGCTCTGCAGCCCGATTAGCATCCGTCGAAAAAACTGAACCGAGGTGCGGCTCATGCCAGGGCTAAAACAGCGCGGCATCGATGTGTACAACTGGTTCGAGCGGCGGCTTGGTCTAGGCACGCCTGTTATCGAAGCAGCCGAACATGAGGTTCCCGCAAATACCGCGAGCTGGTGGTATGTCTTTGGCAGCGCCGCTACTGTCATTCTCGTCCTTCAAGTGGTGACAGGCATTCTGCTCGCGCTGGTCTACGCACCATCGGCAAGCCATGCATGGAGCAGTCTCGAATTTCTCAATCACAGCGTTCGCCTCGGCTGGTTCCTACGTGCCATTCACGGCTGGGGTTCCGATTTCATGGTCGCCATTGTGCTTATCCACATGGCTCAGGTCTTCCTCTTCGGTGCCTACAAATTCCCCCGCGAACTCACCTGGATCATCGGCGTCTTCCTTCTGCTCCTTACTCTCGGGATGGCCTTTACAGGACAAGTCCTGCGTTTCGATCAGGACGCATACTGGGGTCTCGGTATAGGCGCATCAATCCTCAGTCGCGTCCCCATTATCGGCGGCTACCTGGTTGACCTCATGCTGGGCGGACCCATCATCGCCGGCCCGACGCTCTCACGCTTCTTCGCGTTGCACGTCTTCGTTATCCCCGGCATTCTTCTCGCTGCGGTTGGTCTGCACATATGGATGGTGCTGCGCCTGGGCATCAACGACTGGCCCATGCCCGGCCGCATCGTAAGCAAGAAAAACTATGAGCGCGAATACCACGAACTCACTCACGAGACCGGCATCCCCTTCATTCCCGACGCCGCATGGAAGGACGCACTCTTCTCCGCCGCCATCATGCTCGCCGTCGTAGCCTGCGCGCTCTTCTTCGGCCCCTTCGGTCCCACCGGGCAGCCCGACCCCACCATCATTGAGACCGCGCCCAAACCCGACTTCTTCTTCCTCTGGATCTACGCCGTCCTCGCCTATCTCCCACCTCAACTCGAAACACCAGTGCTGTTTATCGCACCCGTTCTCGCAATTGGTGCCATGCTTCTTCTCCCGCTCGTCGCAGGCGAAGGCGAAAAGCACTGGTATCGTCGTCCAGTCGCCGTTCTCATGGTCTCAGTCATCGCGGTCTCGCTCGGCATCTTCACACGTCTCGGCACCTACACCCCATGGAGCCCGATCATGAACGCCTGGACCGCTGATCCTACCCCTGCGGCCTACCTGCACAATCGCACTCCGCTCGAACGCGAAGGAGCAATCGTCTTCCAGAACAAGCAATGCCGCAACTGTCACTCCATCGGCGGAGAAGGCGGCATGCGTGGTCCTGCGCTCGATGCCGTCGCCGGTCATATGACAGAAGATCAGATCATTCGTCAGGTTCTGCAGGGGGGAGGCAACATGCCCGCCTACGGGAACGCCCTCAACCCTTCCGAAACCACAGCGTTAGTACGCTTTCTAGCGACCCTCAACGGTGATCAGTCTCCAGCCATCGATGCTTCGCGGAAGATGGTCGAAGCCAGCGATTCAACCGCTACACCACTTAGCACACCACAGCCAGCTACTACCAGTAGTCATTAGCTCCACGAGTACCTTAACTTCATGCCTCATGAGTACCAGGCCATCTTCAATGATTGGTCGCCACCTATCTTCGTTACCAGCGCGCTGATCCTCACCGCCATCATCTACACTCGCGGCTGGATCGCCATCAGCAGGACGAGACCAGCTCAGTTCCCGACATGGCGGTTGACCGTCTTCCTTCTCGGCCTCGCAATCATTTGGATCGCTATCGCATCTCCGATGGACGGCTTCGCCGATGCCTCCCTCAGCGCCCACATGATCGAGCATCTGCTCCTCATGTCCTTCGTCCCTCCTCTGCTCCTGCTTGGCTACCCCGTTGTCCCACTCTTGCGCGGGGTGCCACGCATCCTCACTATCCATTTACTAGGCCCACTCATCCGCATCCGAGCATTGCGCCGGCTGAGTCGCTTCCTCACTACACCTCTGGTGGCATGGCTAGCCATGAACACTATTTTTTTGATCTGGCACATCCCCAGGGCCTACGACTTTGCCCTTGAGCACGAGTACTGGCACGAGTTCGAGCACACCTGCTTTCTCGGCTCGTCGCTACTCTTCTGGTTCCCGCTCATCCGTCCCTGGCCCGCAAACCCCAATTACCCCGGTTGGCACATGATCATCTATCTTGTCGGCTCGGACATCGTCAACACCGCGCTCTCAGCCTTCCTCGCCTTCTGTGATCGCCCCGTCTACGACTTTTATCTACACACGCCGAATCCCTTCGGGATCACCCCGCTCACCGACCAGGTTACAGGGGCGGTCATCATGTGGGTCATCGGCTCAACCGTCTTTCTGTTTCCGGCTTTTATCATTACGCTTCGCCTCTTGCAGCAGGACAGAAACTCACCGTAATAGGTAAAGCGAGCGAAATATTGAGGGCTTAATTCAAATTAAGCCTCAATAACTCAGATCAGCCCATACTCCTCAAGCAATCGACCGATAATAGTCTTCTCCACCCAACGCTTGGCAAAGAATGGCACAGGTAGCTTCTCTCGATCGCGCAGGAACACCGCCGATTTAATAAGCTCGCGAACATCGTAGATAGAGCCGAATACCTCAGGAACTCCACGCTCTATCTTGAGGAGCTGATACACAGCTTCCATTCCGGTTCGAACCGAGTATTCCGTCGTAAAGATGCAGTCTCGTGTCGATTCTGCGAACTGGCCGATAAAGGCGAAGTTCTTCACCCCATCCGGCACAACCTTTGGCCGATCGGTGCCATTGCGCGTAAGGAAGAAGGCCGTGATGAAGGGCATCATGCAAGGACGCGTGATAGCTCCCTCCGCAGCCAGCTTGTCGATCTCATGAAGAGGCACTCCGAGATGGTAGAGCCATTCCTTCGTGATCTCCTCGCCTGTGCAGTCTCGCATCGGCTTTTTAACATAGTCCCCCGGCCGGTCGGTAAAGAGCGCATAGAACCATACGGCTGTCTGATTCGGAGGTTGCTGTTTGAAGTGTGGCTGACGATTGACCGTCCAGCTGAGAAGCCATGACGAATCTCGCACGCTGACGATGCCGCCGGTCACCACCTTGCCTGTTCCGGTTGGTCGCTTCGCGATCTTCTCAATGTAAGCAGGTATCCGAGCATCAAGCGTCGTGATCGTGGCCGACTCCCACTGCGACTCCTCGGGCCTGGTACAGAACTTGTCAGGCCTCCCAAAAGAGGGGTCCTGGGCCGCGATATTTCGCCATAGATGCCAGCTCCCGCCGTCATGCACGATAGGATCAAACTTCGCAGGGGCGTGATGGTCTCCCCACGCCGAGTTCTCCACCAGAGAGCCATTCGTTACGAAGACCAGATCGTCTTCGGTGAGATCAACTCCGCCCTGTTGCCCGTTCTGAATCCATTCGATCCGCCGCGCGACTTTGTGATCGGATGCAATATCGAAGACGACATTCATCACCTGCGTATTGAACTGAACCTTGACGCCCTTCTGGCGCAGCCACGTGATCAGCGGCAGAACAAGGGACTCGTACTGGTTGTACCTGGTGAACTTCAGGGTGCTGAAGTCAGGTAAACCATTAATATGATGAATGAAGCGCTGAACATAGAGCTTCATCTCCAGCGCGCTGTGCCACTCCTCGAAGGCAAACATCGTTCGCCAGTAAAGCCAGAAGTTCGACTCGAAGAAGTCCTTGCCGAAAACTTCATTGATTCTCTTGTCGTAGAGCTGTTCCGGTAGCGCAAGAACAAGATCGATAATCTCTCTTCGCGCCTTTGACGTAAGCGTGAAGTCCATCCCGGTCCCTGCATCGTGCCCTTGCTCGATGGTGGCGCGCTGCAACGAATAGTTCGGGTCATCTTTATTGAGCCAGTAAAACTCGTCGAGCACCGACGCGCCTTCCACCTCAAGCGACGGGATCGATCGATAGAGATCCCAGAGGCACTCAAAGTGGTCTTCCATCTCGCGGCCACCGCGAATTAGCCAGCCGGTCTCTGCATCACCAGCGCCGTCGAGTGCACCGCCTCCAACAGCCGATGCCTCCAGAACCGTAATGCGATCGCCAGTCATGTGGCCATCCCGAATGAGAAAAGCGGCAGCGGCCAGTGAGGCAAGACCACCGCCCACCAGATAAGCGGATTTCGCCTCAATATTTGCAGGCTTCCGCGGACGTGCAAATGCTTCGTAGTTGCCTTTGCTGTAATACATCGTTGTCTCCTGTTGCTCTGCTATTGCTTCAATCGAAATATCCGCTGTTTTCACCCGCCGATGCCTTATGCACCCAAGTGGTACGGGCAGCTTCGACAACCCTACTCTGACCCGCATCCATAATGGCACATCGAAGATATTTAGAGCTTACTTATGGGAAGAATACCTGGGCTATGAAATGCAGTTTCTCTCAAGAAAAACATCATGAACCGGGATGAAAGCTCTTCAACAACTTCAGGGGCGATCACTGTGGAACGAATCATCCAAATGAAAAACTTTAACCTCGCGTAAAATGTGATACTTGATACTTCAGATAGATGACAACAATTGTGGATCGAGATTGACAAAGATGACTGCCCCCAAGGAGCTCAACGAGATCGTTCTTCCTCAAACGGTAGTTGGTCCGCTTACACGTGCAGCGATCTTTCTGGTTGTCTGCATTCGCCCGGAGCAGGATGCTTATGCGCTCCTGCGATCCTTTTGCGCAGACCTTTCCGGACTGATACGTGCCGTTGAGTTCCGGGATATTGAGGGCGGGCTTACATGTGTGGTTGGATTCGGGTCGGACACTTGGGACAAGTTGTTTGGATTGCCGCGTCCTGCCGAGCTTCACCCCTTTCAAGAGATTCGCTCCGGTGGCCGCCACGCTGTCTCCACACCGGGAGACATCCTGTTCCACATTCGAGCCAAACGCATGGACCTCTGTTTTGAGCTGGCGACCCAGATCATGGAAAGCATTGGGACCGTGGTTTCGGTTGTCGATGAGGTTCAGGGCTTTCGCTATTTCGAGGACCGCGACGTCATCGGGTTCGTCGACGGCACAGAAAATCCACGGGGAGACGCTGCTCGTGAGGCTGCAATCGTAGGCGACGAAGACCCGGCCTTTGCAGGCGGCAGCTACGTGATCGTCCAGAAGTACCTTCACAACATGAAGGCGTGGAATGCTCTTCCCATTGAGGCGCAGGAACGCATTATTGGCCGCAAAAAACTCTCAGACATTGAGCTCAATGACGCCGAGAAACCGATTTCGGCACACAACGCGTTGACCGTTATCGAGGAAAACGGAAAAGAACTCAAGATCCTGAGAGATAACATGCCTTTTGGACGGCCAGGCTACGCTGAGTTCGGAACATACTTCATCGGCTATAGTCGTACGCCACGGATCACGGAGACGATGCTTCAGAATATGTTCGTGGGGCGCCCGCCAGGCAATTATGACCGGTTGCTCGATTTCAGCACTGCTGTCACCGGCAGCCTGTTTTTCGTGCCATCGGCGACATTTCTAGACAATATTAGCGATGACGAGTCGGATTCCACGCTGGGTGTTGCTTCGCCGACATCCAACGCCTCTCCGGACTCATCCGCACAGGATACATCGCTCAGAATAGGATCACTTAAGGGAGAGAAAGATGAATAACCTCCATCGGGAGCTGGCACCCATCTCTGACGCTGCATGGTCGCAGATTGAGGAAGAGACAACGAGAACACTGAAGCGCTATCTGGCCGGACGACGGGTTGTGGATTTTCCGTCTCCGGGAGGAATCGCTCTCCCCGGAGTTGCGACCGGCCACCTGCGATCGATCTCCGCTCCTGCAGAGGGTATCGTCGCAAGCCAGCGCGAGGTCAAGCCTCTGGTGGAGTTGCGGGTGCCGTTTGAACTATCCCGTCAGGCAATTGATGACGTGGAGCGCGGATCGGACGACTCCGATTGGCAGCCCGCGAAAGACGCGGCGAAGAAACTTGCCTTTGCTGAAGATCGGACCATCTTCAACGGATATGCCGAAGCCAACATCCAGGGAATTCGGGAGGGCACCAGCAATCCAATCGACACGCTTCCGGCTGATGTGCGTGATTATCCCGATGCCGTGGCACACGCATTGAGCCAACTACGGCTGGTAGGCGTCAACGGACCCTACTCGGTTTTGCTTGGAGCCGATGAGTATACGGCGCTCGCAGAGACTCGCGACCACGGATATCCAGTGCTCGAGCACGTCAAGCGGATCGTTGACGGCAACATTGTCTGGGCGCCAGCGATTGAAGGTGCAGTCGTCCTGACGACACGCGGTGGCGATTTTGAGCTGAATGTCGGTCAGGATGTTTCGATCGGCTACCTCAGCCACACCGAATCCGTTGTACGGCTGTATCTCCAGGAGACATTTGTCTTTCGTGTTCTTACCAGCGAAGCCGCTGTTGTCTTGTCGCCATCCCAGAAGTCTTCATAAGAAGAAGACGTGCGGATAGTACGAGCGCGAGGAATCAGTTCCTCGCGCTTTTTTCATCCCAAACCGGTGGGCGATCAAAGTTTTTGAACTATCCCTTCGACAAACCATCCCATCCCATAATGCCGTCACCGCATTCCGAGATCGACGCAAAGATGATCAGCACCTGAGACTTCCCTCAGTGGGACTTGTTTTCGCCTGCTGGGAGTCTGCGGAGCTTGATATTTCTGAAATGTACGGTATCGCCGTGGTCCTGGAGGAGGATATGGCCATCTGCCGCCTGGCCAAATCCAGTGAAGCCGCGAAATTTGCTTTGTGAGATAGCTTCACGGAAGGTGGGAGAGGAGCGGTCGTACTCAAGAACCTCGACCCCGTTGAGCCAATGTTCGCCATGATTCCCGCGGACGATGATGCGCGCAGTGTTCCACTCTCCGATAGGCCGTGTCGGCTTGATACTAGCGGCGGGCAGAATGTCATAGAGCGATGCGGTTTTGCGGTCGCCGTTGCGCCCGAGTTTAGCATCGGGATGCACGTCGTCGTCCAGGAGTTGGTATTCAAAGCCTACGACGGAGTGGGCTGCGGCATTTACCTGATCGTTTACAAAGTACTTGATGCCACTGTTGGCACCGTGAGTGAGCTTGAAATCGACCGTCAACTCGAAATTGGTGAAGATGTCGTCCGTGACGATGTCGCCCTGATGAGAGGGAGATGAGAGCAGGGTGAGGATGCCATCCTTGATCTCAGGCCGTAGAGGGGCGGCGGGGTCTTCCGCATTGTGCCATCCGTGCATGGTCGTGCCGTCCCATAGAAGTTGCCAGCCGGATGATCGCTCTTGAGAAGAAAGGCTATTGTTCTGGGCGTGAACACAGGGGATGAGCGCAAAAAGAAGAGTGCTGAGGATGAAGGATGGCTTCATGGAAAGAATGCTACACGAAACCAATGTGCACAGAATGACAGTCCAATACCCTCGCTATAAGATGTCATCCTTCCTGAATACAAGCCGCATAGGGGGCCACTTCAGAGTTGTCGGACTGCCACCCGCTTGTCGGTCAGCCAGCACGTCTTCCCTTCTTGGCCTCCTCGTCCTTTTTGCCGATCCCTGGCGGCGTATCCTTATCTGCCAGAGCTCCTCGCCGAGGCCGCCGGACTACTCTGACCTTCCCTGTCTTCCCTCCACCACAGAAAAACTGATCGCAGCCGTCGGACTCGAGACCTGAAACGTAGATTCCGCGAGGCATCTCCAGCCTTTCAAGCACCTCTCCAGTCCGAGGATCGATATGTCTCAAATCGCTCTCATCACCTTCAGAAGTGGCATGCCAAAGATCTCCATCGACCCAGGTAACCCCTGTGACAAAACGATTGGACTGGATGGTGCGAAGAATCGCACCACTCTCTGGATCGATCTGGTGAATCTTCCTGCCCTGGTAATTCCCTACCCAGAGCGACCCCTCGGCCCACGTCAGACCTGAGTCGCTACCGCCACCAGGCGCCGGAATGGTGGCGAGCACCCGACCGCTCTTGGGATCGATCTTCTGGATACGATCCTCAGCGATCTGAAACAAGTGCTGTCCGTCGAAGGCTGTTCCCGCGTGCGCGGCGACAGCAATCGAACGCACCGCTTTCCCACTCGCGGGATCGAAGGCGTTCAGCCTCTCCCCGGAGGCAAACCAGACATTCTTCCCGTCATAGCTGACTCCATGGACGTGATCAGCTTCCGGAAAGGAACCATACTCACGGATGATTTCGGCGGTTGATCTTTTCATACTTCCACATTAATCAATTGGCAGCGGAGCGGGGAGTAACAAAGTCGTCGTGAATCCCGGCATCGGTGGAGTTATCCAGCGTCGAGCTCGCGCCCGGCCGAACGACTGGACCTTTCCCGCTGCCGCAAGCGAATCAAGCGCCCTCTGCACCGTACGTTGGCTTGTCCCAAGCGCAATTGCCAGAGCCGAACTCGACCACGACTCACCGTCAGCGAGAAAAGCGAGAACGGCACCATTTTCATCCTCAACAGGCCGCGCCAGTACAAAAATCTCGCGTCGACCATGGGGCACCAGTGCAAACCCTCGCTTCGTCGCAACGACGTCGGCCAGCGACCGAAGCATCTTCCGAAGACGCCCGATCTCGACTCGCAACCGAATGCGATGCGATTCATCGACGAATCTCGCTCCGAATGCCCGTGCAAGAAGCAGATCCCTCGGAACGTCGCCGGGCCAAGCCTCACCCAGCGCGCGGGCAAGCGCAAACAGGACCGGACGCGTTATGAGCGAAACCACAGAGCGCTTATCCCTCACGACATTCCGGCATGCATCCACGACGATCGCTCTTGACGCCAACAACGATTCAACGCCTTCCAGCAGCAGTGGTCGTTCCTCACCGCCTGCAATCAGGCGTGCTGCTGGCGTATTTAAAACGTGGAACGCGCTTTCCACCTCTGCCATTAGCGCTGGGATAGCTGCTCGCCGCGCGAAGCGTTCGGCCCGTGCGAGTGCAGCGTGCGCCGCTTTAGTCCGTAAGCGGCGTATCGCAATCCCTGCAACTAGGAGTTCGTGAGCGGTTCTCGATGCGGGCGGAAACGGAGTCGGGTCGAGTTCGGCAAGCATTCGCTCCGCTTCATCCAGACGTCCAATCAGGAGCAGGCGTCGGATCTCCAGATATCGCGCAAACGCCGCATTCAACCTGTCTCCATGTTCTTCGAGCGTTACGCGTGCTGCATCAAGTGTCTTCTCAGGCCAGCCCAGATCGCGCGAGGCAAACGCAATCTCAGCTTCCGCAACCACACACCTCGCGCGTGCCACGGATTCTTTTGGGCTGAAGGCGCGCCGAGCAGATCGTAGCAGCACCCGCGCGCGCTCGAAATCGCCAAGCTGCGCAATTGCAATACCACGAAGCGCGAGCGCATGCGCATCGTCGCGCAATGCAACCCTCTTCAACGCGCCGAGAGGATCCCCTTGGACGAGGGCGCGTGCTGCAGCTGTGATCAGCGAATCCATCGGAATCCCGCCACACTTGTCACTCCCTGGCCACTCGATATCTGCATCAGTATTTGTACATGACCACCCTGTACTCAGTCATATTGAGAACGCAACGAAAGCCAACATCCGCCGAAGGAGAAAGGCAATAACGACACAGGGAATGCACCCAGGCGAAAACGAATTGGAAGTTCAGAGGAGGGACCTATGTGCCCAGCATGCATCGCAAGCACAGCTGTAATCGTCGCCGGAGCCGGATCTACGGGAGGAGTTCTGGCTGTGTGCATCGGCAAGTTCAGAAAGTTTTTCAAAGCGAATAATCTCAATCTGTTTCAGAAAACCAAGGAGAAATAAGATGGCAACAAACAAAGAGAGAGACAAGGAACACGGGAAAGAGCATCTCGCAATGAGCACTCCCCCGATTGTGTCGCAGCACGAGTGGGAAGCTGCGCGCCAGCAGCTGCTCGTGAAGGAGAAGGTCTTCACCCACTCCCGTGACGCACTGGCCGCAGAACGCCGCCGGATGCCATGGATGGCTGTGGACAAGAAGTACGAGTTCGACGGCCCCAGGGGCAAGATAAGCCTGCTCGATCTGTTCGAGGGACGCCATCAGTTGATCGTCTACCGCGCCTTCTTCGAGCCCGGGGTGTTCGGCTGGCCCGAGCACGCCTGCCCCGGCTGCTCCCTTGGCGCTGATCAGGTCGGCCACCTCGCTCACCTGAACGCCCGCGACACCACGCTCGTTTACGCTTCGCGCGCCCCGCAGAACGACATCGAGCGCCTGAAGGCACGAATGGGTTGGAAGATGCCGTGGTACACCATCACAGACAGCTTCGACGTCGACTTCGGCGTGGACGAGTGGCACGGCCACAATGCATTCATCCGCGACGGAGATAAGGTGTTCCGCACGTACTTCATCAACAACCGCGGCGACGAGGCGATGGGAACCATCTGGAGCTACCTTGATATCACTCCGCTCGGACGTCAGGAAACCTGGGAGGACTCACCAGAGGGTTACCCTCAAACCCCGCCGTACAAGTGGTGGAAATGGCACGATGACTACGACGCCAAGGCCGCGCCTGACCCGAAGTGGATCGAGGTGTCCAACGCTGGAGAAGCCGCCTTCCGAAAGCGCAACGCAGAGTACAACCTGCGGTAGATGCTGCCGACTATGTGTCTTGTAGGCACATCTACAGGTGGTGCAGATGTGCCTAAACCTTCAGGCTTTTCAGGTAAGGAATGCTTGGAGGCATCAACGTGGGGTCTTGTTCCAGTTCCACAAAGTAGTTCTTGATGTGAGCCTTCTTTGCTGCGGTGAAGACCTTCTTCCAATCCACCACGCCCTTACCCAGCGGCACCTCTTTCGCCTTGCCATCAGAGCCAATAATCCAGTCCTGACAGTGCATGGAGATGTAGCGGTCCGGATAGCGGGCGAAGTAATCCACCGGATCGAAGCCACTCTGCAAGGTGGAGACCTGAAACTGCAGCTTCACGGTCTTCGGGTCTAACCGCTCGATCTCCATGTCGTAGACCCGCTTGCCGTCGATGCTCGTAGTCTCAAAGCCCTCGTTGTGCAGTACTGCAACGATGCCCGCATCATGCGCCTTGGCTGCAAAGGTGTTGAAGAGATCGGTGATGCGGTTCACATCATCCACTGTGGGAGGAACTCCCTTGCGCAGCGTTCCAAAGCCGAGACTGGCCGTGGCCATCTGCGTCAGACCAAACTCCTTGGCCCATGCGATACGCTCCTCCGCCTGGTTGAACAACTCCCCCGTGCCAAAGTGCGCGCTGATGCAGGTAAGGCCATAATCGCTCAGCATCTTGCGCAGATCCTGCGGCTTGTACTGCGCGAGACTGGAAAAATCCTTATAGCCAAAAGGCGAACACAGTTCAATGGTCTGAAAACCCGCTGCGGAAAGGCCTTTCATCGTCCCGGCGAAATCCGTATTGATGGAAGCGCGAACAGGATATGTCTGGCAGCCAATAGGCAGGCCTAGCGGATCAGCCAGCAGGGATGGTGCTACGGTAAGTGCGACGGCGGCAGTGGCACTATGCTGAAGGAAACTACGTCGAGTCATCGGCATGCGGTTGGCTCTCCTGATGCGTATTCCAAGAAGACTACGACAACTTCGGATCGATTGACGAATCCGGCTTCCCAGTGTCGCTATGGCCGAGTGTTGAGGCAGGGATTATGGGTCGCGGTACTCGCGGCGCTTGAGTTCACGAACTGCCTGTTCGTGGCCTTGAAGGGCAGCCTGACGAATCCAGTAGCGGGACTGGACATAGTCGTGCTCGACGCCCTGACCGATGGCGTAGAGATGGCCGAGTTGAAACTGGGCCTCGGCATTGCCTTGATCGGCGGCCTTACGATACCACGCAGCAGCCTTCGTATAGCTGAGTGGGGCACCCTGGCCAAAGTAGTAGAGTTCAGCCAGCTTCTGCTGGGCTTCAGGAAAGTTCTGGGTGGCAGCCAGGCGATACCAGTGAGCAGCTTCGGTGTTGCTCTGCAAGACTCCCTCCCCTTTGCGATACATGAGGCCAAGATTGTATTGCGCCCAGGCGAGTTGACTATGGGCAGCACGCTGGCACCATGCGAACGCTTCAGGAAAGTTGTTCGCTGCGTAGTAGCGGAAGCTGAGGTTGGCCTGCGCATAGGCATGTCCCTGCTCGGCAGCCTTGCGCTCCCAGTGGGCAGCCTGGGCGTCGTCCTGCGGCACTCCCTGTCCTGCGTCGTACATCGTACTGAGGAGGTACTGCGACTCGGCGTGGCCTTGCTCAGCTGCGAGTCTGAAGCTGGCTGCGGCCTCGGTAAAGTTTCCGACGTTATAGTCGGTAACGCCCTTCCTGTAGTGGGGATTCGAGGCTGCATTGGCAGCGTCCCGGCGGCCTCGCGCAATAATGCTGGAGCGCGTGGAGTGCAGTGCCAGCGCCGCGCCGGTAGGGATGCGCTGCAGACCGCCTTTGGCTTTATCTTCCATGGGCACTGATCTGGCGGTCGATGAGTTCGAAGCGGTGCTGGGCATCGACGATCTGCTCGCACAATCTCGTGGCCAGTTCGGTGAGGAGGTCGCGGTGTTCCCGGGCGGCGGCTTCTGCATCAAGGTGCAGTTGGGCTATTTCGCTGGAGAGAAGGGTATGCCGCTCCGCATCGAGGATGGCGATATCGCGCTCGGCATGCTGGATCTGGCGTGTGATGCGGAGAAGCTCGGCGGCCGCGCCTTCTCCGGCGATGGAAGCATTGATCTCGCGGTGATCGTCGAGGAGACGCTGCAGAGTTTCGGTATCGCCACGGCTGTAGGCCTGATTAGCGCGTGCCATCAACAGGGTGAAGTGCTTCTGCTCCGCGTCGTCGCGCGCAAAATCCGGGTGGATACGTTTGGCGACGTCACGGAAGAGGGTCTTGAGGCTGGGCGGTGGATCGAACTCTTCGGCTTCGCGGGCATCGCCGAATGCAGCATCATGGGTCTCCTGCGCCTGCTGGCGGGCTTCCTCAGCTCGACGGCGGGCAGAATCGGAGTCGTAGAGGTCGACTTCCCTCTCGGCTATCCGCGCTTCAATGTCGTCAAGCTCGGCGTACAGGATGCCGACCTGACGAAGGTACCGGCCTTCGAAGGTCTTGAGCTGGGCACGGATTTGAGCAAGCTCCGATTCGCGTTCGGCGAGCGTGGTGCGAACGGCGGCAAGTTGATCGCGCTTGTCGACGAGCGCGGCTTCGTCCGGGGTTTGCTGGAGGATAATTTCGGCTGACATACGACTTCCCGTGAATTCTAGTTTAGCGGAGACCCGCGTTCGCAGAAGAGTGCGGCTCTTGCGGGAAGCGCTGCACTCCTTCCCACTCGTACCGTAGTGCTCTACGGAAGAAGAATCTAACGAGGCGCGTCTGGTAGGATCAACGCAACAAAATACTGCTATGGAATCCTCTAAAAATATTACCCGGCTCGACTTTCTAAAAAATTCGGGCTTGATTGCCGCAGGCTTTACCTTTCTGCCGCATTCCCTGTTGGCTACCGTCAAGAAACCTGAGGAAAGCGAGGAAGTGAGCATAAGGAAGCTGGCAGGCTATCAGATTATTGTTCCCGACCAGGCAAGTCCTGTAGAACAGCAAGCGGCCGAGAAGTTACAGCATTATCTGGCTGAACTATCGCATAAGGATCTGGTGCTGAAGAAAGAAGGAGATTATCGAAGCGGTCCCGCTTTTTTTATTGGACAAACCCGATATGCGCAAACGCGAAAAGTTGATCTCAAGCAGTTAAAGGAGGATGGATTTGCCTATCATCCTTCCGAGAAAAACCTGATCATCGCAGGCAGCACGGGGAAAGGAGTGCTTTACGGCATATATGGCCTGCTTGAGCTCTGGGGCTTCAGGATGTATACGTCCACATCTCTCCGTACTCCGGATGCAGGTTCAATAAGCATTCCGAAAAAGTCGCTGGTTGTCGTTCCAGTGGTTCAATACCGCACCACATCCTACCGTGATACTCGCGATCCGGAATATACAGATTGGCACAGGCTCTCTTCACGGAATAACTGGGGATTGTTCGTCCACACGTTTAACGAGCTGGTTCCCCCAGGCCAGTATGGCAAAACGCATCCTGAATACTATTCCCTGATCAATGCCAATCGGCAACCGGGCACGCAGCTATGCCTCTCTAATCCCGAAGTGCTCGCAGTGCTGACCGCCAATCTAAAAGAAAAGATGGCCTCAAAACCCAGCGCTGCTTATTGGTCGGTCAGTCAGAATGACAATGATCAGTATTGCCGCTGCGAACCTTGCACTCAACTCAACGCAAAGTACGGCGGAGTACCAAGCGGATCCATCCTGTATTTCGTCAATGATGTGGCCACAGCTTTTCCCGACAAAATTATCTCGACCCTGGCCTACTGGTATTCAAGAACACCGCCCCAGAATATACAAGCCGAGCCCAACGTCAACATCATGCTATGCAATATTGAGAGCAAACGTCAGGGACCGGTCTTCGAGACGGATCCTGCTTTCTCCAGTGATCTGATCGCCTGGGGAAAGCTGTCAGGCAACATTCTCATCTGGGATTACAACATCCAGTTCGCCAACCTCGTCAGTCCATTTCCCAACCTGCACACCATAAAGCCCAACATTAAGTTTTATACGGATCACCATGTAAATTCACTCTATATGCAGTCAAACAGCCAGGCAGGTGGTGAGATGGCCGGACTAAGGGCCTATCTTATCTGCAAACTGATGTGGGACCCGAATGCGGATGACAGCGCCATTATGGATGATTACTTGAACGGCTATTACGGAGAGGCCGGGCGTTACATCCGTCAATACATCGACAGAATGCGTGAATCGCTACTGAGCAGCGGCTTTAAATTGAACATATTCGGCAGCCCTGAAGATGCGAAAGATGCCTATCTGTCCCCGGACATGATGAAGGTATACAACGGGCTGTTCGACCAGGCGGAAAAGGCAGTTGCAAATAATCGGCAATTGCGCACGCGGGTAAAAATAGCACGCCTGCCGATTATGTATGCGGAGATCCAGATCGGGAGAAACGAAGTAGACACACCCCGAAGCATGTTTGCACATACGTCAGACGGCAAGGTCATCGCAAAGCCTGAAATGAAGTCGCTCATCAATCAATTTGTGAACGGATGCAAGGAAGATGGAGTTACACAGGTAAGAGAAAGAACCACCACCCCAGATGATTATCAGGCCTCGTATGACAGAGTCTTCACCAAAATGGCAGAGATGCAACACGCCAGGTCATTCGGGAAAAAGATCACTCCCCTCACACTCCCTGAAGGCGGAGCGGCCACATTACAGCGGCTTACTGACGGCATCTTCGGCTCTTGGGAGTCATGGAGCGCACCGGACGTAAATTGGGTGGCTTATAAGGGCGTACATATGGACTTCACCCTGGACTTGGGAGAGATCATTGATATCCATTCCATCAGCATGGATTTTCTCAATGCCCAGGCTCAACCCGACTGGAATCTGCTGGTCCTGCCTACATATGTCAGCTATGCCACATCGGCCGACGGAAAAATATTCAGCGATGAAGTAAAAGTCAGCAATCCCAATAATCCAAACCCAAAAGAAAACCCGAACATCTCCAAGGTGCCGGTACAGTCGTTCCGGGCCGACCTGGGATCGAATGTCAAAGCTCGTTACATAAAAGTCCATGGAGAAAATATCCTTCGCATGCCTTCTTGGCATATCCGCGCCGGACAGCCGGCCTGGATTTACACCGATCAAATCATGGTTGAGTAAGCGATGAATCGCCAGTCTGCAGGAAGAGACGGTTCATCGCTGATCTGGAGTCCGTTTATCCGCAATCTCTTTCAAAAATCGCACTAGGTCGATTCGTTCCTGCGGCTTCGCCACATGAAACTCCATATTGTTGCCCGGAACGAGTGCGTCGGGATCAGCGAGCCAACGTTCGAGTGTCTCCTCGTCCCATTCGATATGTGCATTTTTGATCGCGGAAGAATAACCGAAGTCAGGTATCGAACCAGACGTTCGTCCGAAAACTCCTCGCAGGCGCGGGCCTTCACGGTTCTGATCTAACGAGTGGCATCCGGTGCAGCGACGCTCGAAGACATCCTTGCCATGGGAGGCGTCGCCTTCAGTGGTGGCCGACGCGATCTGCGTGACAGGAGAACCCGATTCGCGTACCCATTGATTAAGAGAGTTGATGTCAGCTTCCGTGATGTGGGCATTCCAATGGATGATGCGGTACTGTGGCAGCGGCATGCGATGCGACTTTGCCTCAAGGAATATTTTCACTTTGAAGGCATCCCGCTCTTCGAAGGAGTAGTCGTTCCATTGAGAGAGGTTCATCGCGTCACGGGCCTGCACAATGTCGCTCTCCATCAGCCATGAGAATGGAGCCAGGCGCCCATAGAATGGCACTCGTGTCTGGGTCGAATGGCAGTCTGCACATTTTGTTGCGAGCGTCTCGCGGACGTTGAGTGGGATGTCGGTACGTTGCATGATAGACGTGCCATGCGCATCGGTGTATAGACCTGCATCTCCAAAGGGATGAGTGCGGGCGAGCAACAGCGAAGTTGCGAGCGCGGTGATGCAACCGATAGCTGCGGAGCAAAGGCGGCTCATGCCGTCTCCTCCAGTGAGGAATCGACAATAGCAAGGTGGCTGTGGCGCAGGATATAGTTGACCTTTGTCACACCGAGGACCCCCTGAAGTTTTCCAGCCGGCACTACCATCGGTCCCGCGTTTGGCGCTGCTCCCGGAGCGGGTTGCGGGAACGCAGTGGAGGCCGCAGTGTGAAAGGCAACGTTCCCCTCGACTTTCTGTACGACCTGATGAATATGTCCATTGAGGACAGTGACAGACCCGAAGCGCTTGAGGTAGGAGAGAGCCTCGGCTCCATCCTGTGTGCCCCAACCCCATTGCGGATAGACCATCCAGAGCGGAATATGAGCGAATATCACGATAGGTGTTGAAGCGGAGAGAGCGGCGAGGTCTTTCTTCAGCCATAAGAGTTGCTCCGGACCAAGTCTGCCCATGGCGTCGATCTGCAGCACATTGTTGAGACCGATGAAGTGAACTCCCTTGTGTGTGAAGCTGTACCAACCGTTGCCGAGAGTACCCTTGCCGAATCGTTCGCGATAAAGAACGCCGTCGTCAGAGGCTGTGTCATGCTCTCCGGGTACATAGAAGGTCTCGCCGACGCGTGCGGTTTTGACGATCTGCTGCGCCGTATCGAACTCGCTGGGCTTTGAGGATTGCGTGACGTCTCCGGTGTGAAGCAACAGATCAGGTGCGGCCGGAAGACGATTGATCTTGTCGATAGCGAGCTTTAGGGTACGGGTTACATCCTGGTTGGCGGCCTTGTTGAAGCCAATGTGGCTGTCGCTGATTTGTACAAAACTGAACGATGATGCCGGCGTGACCTTGCTGTCTGTGGCGGTAGTAGCAGCGAAGAGCTTCGAGGTAGGTACGCCACCGGAAATAGTCCAGAGCAGCCCGGTACCAGCCCAAGCCATACAACTGAGGAAGTTACGGCGGTCAATGCCGTCGGCGGAAGGCGTGGATGCTGAAGATTGGGTGTCAGTTGATGTGGAGTCGTGCTCAAG
>Ga0255336_100273_pt1 | contig 101084 bp, 82 predicted proteins | sample MeOH1_35cm_T3_17_FD_189102 | JGI IMG/M metagenome (GOLD analysis project Ga0255336, IMG submission 189102) | Sandy soil microbial communities from University of British Columbia, Vancouver, Canada - MeOH1_35cm_T3_179 | ecosystem: Engineered > Artificial ecosystem > Sand microcosm > Unclassified ...
TGGACGGATTTTATTGTGTTTCCTAAGTTTTTGGGCTTCAGCGGGACGACGGAGCGTCCCGCTATGCAACTCCTGTTTGCGTTCTTGCATAATAAAAGCTGTCCCGAGACTTTGTCGACACTCTGAGGCCGCCCAAATGCCTTCGGCATTTGGGCGGCCTCACACCGATGGACCTCGTAAGGTTATCGGGGCTATATGTCTTTGATAGCTTGCGCGGGCAGGTACGCCACGCGCAAACCGCCGTCGGTTTCGAGCGCCGCCTCCCGCCAGCCGCCCAGCTCGGGCAGCGCGAGCAGCGGCGTATTGAGGGACACCGTCGCCACCTGCTCGTAGGTCGTGCCGCGGCCGCCGTACGCCGTCGCAAGCGACGCCACCCTGGCGAACTTCGCGCCGTGCACGGCGGATTCGGGTTCCGCCGCCGTATCATCGTTATTCACAAAATCCAGCGCCTGCCATGTTTTTTTCGTGCAGAGGCCGCCCGCGACGCCGATCGTGCCGTTGAGCGCGGTCACCTCTTTCTCCGTCCTGCTGCCGTAGCTGCCGTCCACCGTGAGCTTTGCGCCGCGCCTGAGGTTGAGCGCGGTTTGCAGCATCCGCACCTGCCACTCCTCGGACCGGCCGCTTTCCTCTTCCGGCGGGCCGATCGCGGGAAGCTCCGGATAAACGAAATTCTCCTTCAGCCGGATGATGGCGCAGATCTTGCCGTCCCCGTAGGTAAGCGGTACGCGGCAGCATTTTTCGCGGTTGTTGGCGGTGTGGATGATGTTTTTTCCCTCCGTGTCGATGCTCCCCACGTGCGTGATCTTGTTGGCCCGCGCCGTGCTGCCGAAGCTCCAGAACACGATATCCCCCGCCTCCGCGCCGTAGCCCTGCAGTAACCCCTTGGCGCTCGGCAGGTTCTTTCCGATCAGGGATCTCGATTTGGGATAAACGAGGTCGAACCCGGCCGCATCCGCCTCGCGGTAAGATGTGCGCAGTTCGTCCTCCGCGGCGTTCATGAGCGGATAGCCCGCCGCGCTCCAGATGGCCGCCACGTAGCTTGAGCAATCCATGCTCCCGCCCGCGTAGATTTTGTTGCGCTCAAGCTGGGAATACTCCGTGCCTAAGAGCGCCGCCGCGTTTTTCAGCACCGCGTCGATCAGGCGCCGCTTCCTTTGTGTCATATTTGCTCCCTCCTTTTCGCACAGGGACGCCGCAGCGCCGCTGCGCATCCCTATGGGCATACTATGCCGGGGCAGAGGGAAGAGAGAAGAGGGGGAAGGGGGAAAGTGGAAAAGGGCGGGCCTGATAGATAGATATGAGAGGGCGGGAGGCGGTCAATTCTCCTCCCTCTTTCGGAGGGGTGCCCGAAGGGCGGGGTGGCCGTCCCCTCCCCGGGGAGAAATATGACTGTAAGAATTAGAATTTATCTAACCCTATCCGACATGGGGTGCGTATTGTTAAACTGAACCAGATCCCACAGGTTCCCATATAAATCCTTGAATACAGCTACCGTACCATACTCCTGTATCTTGGGCTCTCTGACAAATTCGATTCCGCGCTGCTTCATTTCTTCAAAATCCCTGTTGAAATCATCCGTACCCAAAAACAAGAAGACTCTTCCCCCCGCCTGATTCCCAATGAATGCTTCCTGTTCCGGCTTTGAAGCTTTAGCAAGCAAGAGGGTAGTCCCCTGCGAGCCAGGAGGAGAAACGACCACCCACCGTTTATCCTGCTCCGGCTGGTATGTATCTTCCACCGATTCAAAATGGAGTTTTTTTGTATAAAACTCTATGGCTTCATCATAATCCCGTACTACCAGCGCAATGTGCACCACAGCTTGTATCATCCGCTTTGTTCCCCCTGATTCCTGTTTGCCGCAGTACCCGCAAACATAGCGCTTCTCTGACAATTCCCGTTTATCTGCGTGATGTAACCTTGAATCCATCATACCACGCTTTTCCAAATAAAAAAATACATACCTCCCCTTGGCGGAAAGGTATGTCTTCTTTCTTTGGTCGGGGCGATGTGATTTGAACACACGACCTTCTGGTCCCGAACCAGACGCGCTACCAAACTGCGCTACGCCCCGAAAGTGGAGCCAACGAGGGGACTCGGACCCCTGACCTGCTGATTACGAATCAGCTGCTCTACCAGCTGAGCTACGTTGGCGGTTTACGCTGGGTGCGCATACTTGGCGCACCCGGACTTTTCTTATTATAGGGATGCGGGGGGCGTTCGTCAAGCCCTTTCTTGCCCCGCGGCCTTACAAAACGGGCGTTCGGTCAGCTTTCTTTTTGCCTTGCGGCAAGCTCGGTGCCGTCCAGGAACTCGTGGAGGAGCGCGGTAACGGCGCTTAGCTTTTCCCCGTCCACGGTGTACATGGTGCACCCGTTTTTGCGAACGCTTTGCACCAGCCCGCAGGAGGTCAGGATCTTCATGTGGTAGGAAAGCGAGGGCTGCGTCATCGAAAAGCACGCGAGGATGTCGTTGGCGCACATGCTCTCACAGGTCAGCATATGCACGATCTTGAGGCGCGTTTCATCCGAAAGCGCCTTGAACAGCGGCACATAGTTGTAATAATACGTCGTCATGCTGCTCTTTCGCGGCCTCCCCCGGGTTTTTGGGGGCCTTCCTACTCTTCAAAATACGCGAGGATGCCGTTCGCGATGCCCTGCGCCATCTTCTTCTGGAAATCGGCGTCGGTGAGCTTGTAGTCCTCGGTCTTATTGGTCATGTGGCCCATCTCGATGTTGGTGACGGGGCGGTCGGACCAGTTGAAGCCCGTCTGGTCGCTGCGGTAGGTGATGCCCTTCGTGATGTCGATGCCCGTCTCCTTGCCGTACGCCTTGAGGATCAGCCTGGCCGCGCGCAGGCATTCGTCGTAATAGGGCTGGGATTTGCTCTTGGGCACCAGCATGAACGCGCCGTGGACGTCGGGATCGGTGCTGCCGTTGCAGTGGAGCCGTATCCCCAGATCGACCTTCGCCTTGTTGAACACCTTGGCGCGCTCGACGTTGGAGATGTTCACATCGTTCGCCGTTCGCGTCATCACGACTGTCGCGCCCTGGTCCTTTAAGAGCTTTTCGAGCAGCAGCCCCACCTGGAGCGTCACCTTGTATTCCGGCACGCGCGAATAGCGCCCCTGGGTGCCCGACGATACCTTGGCCTTCATCACGCTCGAGCCGGGCGCTTCGGGCTCCGTGCTGTGGTCGGCCTTGGCCTGGTGGCCGGGGTCGATGCCGATGATCTTGCCCGAGAGCGGCTTCTCCTGCGGCTTTTGCGCCGGGGAGGCCGTGGGTTTGGCGGTAGGCTTTACGGCAGGTTTGGCGGCGGCCGCGGGCGCTGCGGATGCTTTCGGGGTGGGGGAGGGGGCGGGCGAAGGCGAAGCCGCCGCCGAAGGGGAGGGAGACGCGGAAGCTTCGGGCGGCACGGTCACGCTCGCGGCGGTATTTTTCGGCCCCGCGCCTGCCTGCGCGGGCGCGGCCGTCGCGGCGGTTGTATCCTGCTTTGCGCCGCAGGAGGGGAAGGTCACCATCACAAACAGCACGATTGCGGCGAGCAGCAGCGCCGCGAGGATAAGCGTCTTGCCGACGCCGAATTTACGGAACATGACGTACCCCCCCTTCGCCGCGGCTGAGGATCGCTTTACCGGGCGATCGCTTCTTTGATCCTGTAGAGAGCGGCCTGCTCGACCATGGCCGTCACTAGAGTCCCTTCGCCGGTGTGCTCCTCGGAAAGGATGCGCCCGGCGCTTCGGATCAGCGCCATCGCCTCGTAGCGGCCGTAGGGCACCATAAGCTCCACGCGCACCTGCGAGGCGGAAAGCGTCTTTTCCACCAGGGAGAGCAGCTCCTGTACGCCGGTGCCCTCCTTCGCGCTGATGTGCGCCCACTCGCCCCTGCGGCCGGGGAGCGCGCCCTCGCGGTCGATCTGGTTGTATACGTTGATGCGCGGCGTCTCCGCCGCGCCGAGGGAAGCGAGCACTTCTTCCACCACGGCCATCTGCGCATCGTACTCGGGGTTGGCGCAGTCCACCACGTGCAGCAGCAGGTCCGCGTTTTTGACTTCCTCCAGCGTGGCGCGGAAGGCGTCCACCAGCTCGTGCGGGAGCTTGTGGATAAAGCCGACGGTATCCGAGAACAGCGCCTGCGTGCCCCCGGGCAGCGTCACCTGGCGCACCACGGGGTCGAGGGTGGCGAAGAGCTTGTTTTCCGCCAGTACGTCGCTGCCCGAAAGCGCGTTTAAGAGGGTGGATTTTCCGGCGTTGGTGTAGCCCACCAGCGCCACCAGCGGCACGGCGTTCTGCTCCCGGCGCTCGCGCCGGAGCGCGCGCTGCTTGATGAGCTCCCCGAGCTCCTGCTCCAGCTCGTAGATGCGCCTGCGGATGCGCCTGCGGTCCATCTCCAGCTTTTTTTCGCCGGGGCCGCGCGTGCCGATGCCGCCGCCCAGCCGGGAAAGCGCAAGGCCCGCGCCGGCAAGCCGCGGCAGGCGGTATTTCTGCTGCGCCAGCTCCACCTGGAGCCTGCCCTCGCGGGACTGCGCGCGCATCGCGAAGATATCCAGGATCAGCGTCGTGCGGTCGATCACGGGGCGGCCGAGGCCCTCCTCCAGGTTCCGGAGCTGGACGGCGGTCAATTCGTCGTCGAATATGAACAGATCGGCTTCCAGGGCGCTGCCCAGGAGCTTGAGCTCCTCCACCTTGCCCGAACCGATATAGGTCGCGTTGTCGACGCTGCGGCGCTTCTGCAGGCTCTGGCCCACCACCTGCGCCCCGGCCGTGGAGGCAAGCTCCGAAAGCTCCTTCATCGAATCGAGCGCGTCGGCCTGCTCGATGCCCGCGAGAATCACCCGCTGGGGCCGCGCCTCGGCGGTCTCGTGCGAAGTAGCCCTGAGCCGCTCGTCCGCTTCGCAAAGCGCGCGCATCAGCTCCCGCTGCGGGAGCCGGTAAGGGTGAAGGGGGCCGAACTCCAGCACCTCGTAGCCGTTGTCCTTCCACTCGCCGAGATACGCGGCGTAGAGGGAGCCGGGTTTGCCTTCGCGCACGGCGAGCGCCGCCATGCAGTCCAGCCGCAGCGACCGGAGCGTGCCCAGGTCCACCCCGCTCAGCCGCCCGCTGCCGTTGGGGTGCGTATGGATGCACCGCACGCCCGCGAGGCGGTCGGCGTTGCGCACGACGCGCAGCTCCGGCATGGAGACGGTGTTCGCGTCCCCCACGCTGACGTCCGCCACCGTGCCGTTGCGGCGGATATACACCGATAGTTCGCGGTTGATCGCGCCCGAGCAGGCCGCGAGATGTTCAAGAAGCTCCGGGCTCGCGAAAGTATCCTGCCCCAGCGCAAACTCGTAGAGCCGCTTGATCTCCTCCAGCTGCGCGGCGCGGATGCCAAAAGTGTTGCCGTTGACCTTGTTTTCCATAGGTTCCTTTCGAAACAGGATATCGCGCGTCCCCGCCCGAGCTTTACCGCAGGCCGTAACCCCCCCCGCGGCCGCAGCCCCTTTAGCTTTATTCCGGCTCCGGCGGCGCGCTGCAGATCGTCAAAAACCCCGGGGCCGCAGCCCCCCTTAGCGTTATTCCGGCTCCGGCGGCGTGTACGCCGGAACGGATGAAAGCCGCAGGCTTTCTTTCCCTGCAGGAACCGCCGGCCGCGCCGAAGGCGCAGGCGGTTCCTGCAAGCTCAAAAAAGTGGCGCAGCCACTTTTTTGACATTATGGCGTTACGCGGCGGGCGGGGGCGTTATGGTGGGAATGAGCGTGTTCTGGTAGTTGATGCCCACCGTGATATGCCCGGCGTAGGCTTTATAGGTGGATTTCGCCAGCGGCTCCGATTTCACCTCGGCGCCGTCCTTCCAGTAATGCTTGTAGGATTGCCAGACGGAGCCGGTGGTGCGCTTGACGTCCTCCTTGTAATAGTCGGGCGCGACGGTGGTGTCCACGATGTACTCGATCTCCCCCGAAGGCTCCAGCGTCTCCGTCTTTTCGCTCGTCATGGTGATCTTGTCGTATGCGTCGGGCAGCGGGTCGCCGAATATCTCCACGTGCACGGTCTTGTCCGTAAGTCCCTCGGGCACCTTGCCGTCCTTGGAATCGACGGCGTAGGCGACGATATAGAGGTTGGAATCCGTGCTGTTTTTGAACTTGAAATCGATCGAGCCGGTGTTGATGGTGGCGTCCAGCCCCATGTCGGTATAGTGGACGGGGCTGGAGTGGTTGCGCCGGTAGACGATCGTAAGGTCCGCCTGGACCGCCGCGGCGTACGTCGTGGTGCTGACCTGGCAGACGCCGCCGCCCGCCTGGTCCTCGGTGGTGCCCTGCACATAGGCGGGCGCGAGCTTCCAGCCGAGCTTTTCGGTGCGCGGGCCCAGCGTATCGTTCATGGAAAAGACGTCGCCGGGCTTGAGGACGGTGCCGTTGACGAGCGACGCCGCTTTCTTTACGTTGAACACGCGGTCGGCGCGGTTGTAGGGCGATTTTTTGAAGGAGGTCACGGCGCTGCTGCGTTTGACGAGTTTGGCCCTGAGCGCGTCCGCCGTGACGGCAGGGTCGGTGTATAGGATGGGCAGCTCCACATCTTCGTATTCATGCGCCGCGGCCTTCTCGGCAAGCAGCGCCATCAGCGCGTCCACGTCGAGCGACTGCCCCTTCGTACCCTCCACAAAATCGAAGCAGTCCTCGGCCTGGAGGTCCGCCTTGGCGGTGAAATCCGTTTTGAACGCGGCCGCGGCGTCCACGGGGTCCTTATGGATGCTCTGTGCGAACGCTTCGACCTTGGCCCTCGCGCCCGCAACGTCCGCCGTGTAGGAAAGGGGGACGTCCTTCGCCGTCTCCGCGGTGAGGGAGAGCGCCTCTTTGAGCGCCCCGTCCACATCGAAGGCAAACGTCATGTCCGCGCTGGTCAGCGTTGCGGAGACGCCGTCGTTCTGCAGAACGAACTGCGCCTGGGCGATGATGCTCTGCTCCGCGGAAGAAAGCGCCTCCCGCGCCTCGGAAACCGTCATCCCTGCGACGGATACGCCCTGTATGCGCACGCCGTCGGCGAACACGGCCGCCGCATCGGGGGATCGCGTGCCGGAAGGTTCCAGCGTAACGGCGGAAGCGGATTCCCGGGGGCCGAAGATCAGGACGCCGCCCACCGCGGCGCAGGCCAGCGCAAGCACAATCACCAACAGCCGCAGGGCGCGCGCGGCGGAGCTCGCCGATTTCTTGGATTTGCTCATGGCATCTCCTTATCCTGGGTAAAACGGCGCGCCGGCCGGGGGCCGGGGCGCCGCTTCTATAGTAAGCAGCGGCAGGGCGGCGCCTAAAAGGGCGCTTGTCCTGCATATATAGTATGTTATGATTCCGGGGCGGTTTTGTCAACCGCGCGGGGCCCCGGGGCCGCCGCGGAACGGGGACTTTTGGCGGGTTTCCGGGATGCGCGGGGAAGGGTTTATAAAAAGTTCAAAAAATCCGCGTCCGCGCGTTTTTTTGCTTGCAAGATACTATATTATATAGTAGTATGTATTATACTATTTTAGGAGGATCGCACAAATGGAAAACTTCGGTGACGGATTCCGGGTGTTCATGGGGGAGTGCCCCGAGGTAAGCAAGCCGTTCATGGAGGCGGTGATGAAGTTTGGCGAGGCGAGCGCGCTGGACAAAAAAACGGAGGAGCTCGCGTATATCGCGGTGCTCGTCGCCGCGCGTCTGACGGGCGGGCTGCCCTTCCACGTGCAGGCCGCGAAGGCGCGGGGCGCCACGCGGGAGGAGATCAAATCCGCCGTGCTCGTGGGCCTGCCCGCCGTAGGGCTCACGGTGCTGGATGCGCTCCCCGCGGCGCTGGCGAGCTATGACGCGCAGTAGCGCGGCCACGGTGGACCTGATCCTGCTCGGGATGGTGTTCGAGCAGCCCCGCAGCGCCTACGAGATGCAGAAGCTGGTGGAATACCGCAACCTGTCCCGCTGGGTGCCCATCAGCGCGCCCACGGTCTACAAGAACGTGCTGCGCCTTGCCGAACGGGGGTACCTAAAAAGCGAAACCGTCCGCGAGGGGAAGATGCCGGAAAAAGCGGTCTACTCCATCACCGAATCGGGCAGGAGCCATTTTTACGCGCTGATGCGGCGCAACGCGGCCGCCGAGGTCAACGTGATCTTCGCGTTCAACGCCGTGATCGCCAACCTCGGCAAGGTCCCTCCGGATAAGGCGCGGGCGCTTCTTCTGGATATCCGGCAGAGCATTGCGGCCTCCAGAGCATTCATCGAACAAACGCTGCCCGAACGGCGGGAGGTCACGCGCCCGGGCACCGCCATTATGGAGCAGCAGTCCGGCGTGCTTTCGTACCTGCTGGAATGGCTGGACGGATACCGGGCGGGGCTGGGCCTCGGGGAGGACGCGCCCCTTTCCCCGCCGGAAGGGGAAGGCGCGACGGAAAGTGAATAATCATGCAATTCGGCGTTCCGGGGCGCGGGAACCGTAGAAAACTTCCACTGGAAAGCCGCCCTCCGGATGTGGTATGATATACAAATCCTCCCGCAGGGCAAAGGGGCCCGGGCGGGGATTTCGCATGAATACGGAAATGAATACGCCGGAGGGTATAAAAATGGGCAAACGGATCGTGATTGCCCTGGGCGGGAACGCGCTGGGCAACAACCTTAAGGAGCAAATGGAGGCGGTGAAGGTCACTTCCGCCGCCATCGCCGATCTGATCGAGCAGGGGCACGAGGTCGTGATCTCGCACGGCAACGGGCCGCAGGTGGGCATGATCAACATCGCCATGGAGCCGCAGCATGTTTCGCTTTCCATGTGCGTGGCCATGTCCCAGGCGTATATCGGGTACGATCTGCAGAACGCCCTCCGCGAGGAGCTGCTGCACCGCGGCATCGCGAAGCCCGCCTCCACCGTCATCACGCAGGTGCTGGTGGACGCGGACGATCCCGCGTTCCAAAAGCCCACCAAACCCATCGGCCGCTTCCTCGCCAAGGAGGAGGCGGACGCCCTCGCCGCCGCAGGCGTGCCGGTGGTGGAGGACGCCGGGCGCGGCTACCGCCGCGTCGTCGCTTCGCCGCGTCCGAAGCGCATCATCGAGATCGAAACCATCCGCGCGCTGCTCGCGGCCAAACAGGTCGTCATTGCGGGCGGCGGCGGCGGCATCCCGGTGGTGGAGCTTCCCAACGGGCATCTGAAGGGCGCGCCCGCCGTTATCGACAAGGACTTCGCCTCCTGCGTGCTGGCGCAGGAACTGAACGCCGATCTTCTTATCATCCTCACCGCCGTGGAGAAGGTGGCCATCCGCTACAACAAGCCCGATCAGCAGTGGCTGGACCGCATCACCGCGGGGGAGGCGAAGCGGCTCATCGGCGAGGGCCATTTTGCGCCCGGCTCCATGCTCCCCAAGGTCCAGGCGGCGGTGGAGTTCGCTTCCTCCAAGCCCGGCAGGCAGGCGCTCATCACGCTTCTGCAAAAGGCGCGGGACGCCATCGACGGCAAAACCGGCACGCTGGTCGTCGGCGAATAATGTATTGGTATTGACAGCATGTTATAAACATGCATAATCAGACGTAAACGAGCCGAGGCAGCAGAGCCGAGGCTCGTTTTTGTAAGGTATCGCCGCCTGCGGCGGCGACGGGGGTCTATTTTATTTAAAAGTGGGGGCTCCGCCCCCACTCCCCCCGGGGAACGGGCGTTGGCAAAAGGGCTCCCAACTCAGTTCGCAAAGGCTGCGCTGCGGCAGAGGCCGCTTCCTTGCGCGCCTTTGCTCACTGGGCCTGCGCCTCGCTTTTTCCACCTCAATTCGCAATGGTCGCACCGCTCCTATCGGTCGCGGTACTCCCTTGCTCATTGGGCTTTGCCCTCGCTTGCTCTGCCACCGGCAGCGCTTCGGGCTCGCCCCACGGGCGGCGCTCGGCTCCGGCCCTCCCCGCGTCCCCCGGGGAACGAACGTTGGCAAAGAATCATCCGTGGCAGACCTAAGAAGTCAGGGGACAAAATGTATCCGGCCTAAGTTTACGGTTTCGGACATAATTCGTCCTTAGGGGGCGTGGGGGGCGAAGCCCGCCCACTATTCAATAAAATAACCCCTCGTCGGCGCTGAAAGCGCCGATACCTTTACAATTCGCGCATGAGGTTAAAGCTCTGCAGCAGATTCAGCCGCCCGTATCCCCATTGGGCGTTGGGATAGGTGAGCGTATCGGAGCGGCTGCACCCGCGTATGAGGTAGGCGCGGATCTGGTAGGTGGAAAGCGCGTTGTCGTTGCCGTTGACGATGCCCCACTGCAGCATCAGCGCCCCGGCGCCGCAGGTGATGGCGGCCGATACGCTGGTGCCGTCCATGGTGCCGTACCCCATGGGGAACAACCCCGATACGTTGACGCCCGGCGCCACGAGATCGGGGGACATCATGGGCAGCCGCGTCGGCCCCCAGGAGGTGCGCGTGTAAAGGCTGTTGTTGTTGGAGTTGTACGCGCCGCAGGTGATGGTGCCCAGGCTCGTGGCCGGCACGACGATGGTGTAGTAGGGCGTGGGCGTCAGGAATTCCACGTTGGGGGAAACGAAGCCCGTCAGCGGCAGCCACGCGTGGTAGGTGCCGTCCAGCACGATGTCCCCGTGCACGATGATCGTCCAGACCCCCGGCGTCGGGTACCGGAAGGAGATCATCGTCAGCTGGCCGCCGCTGCCCTCCACCGGGAAGTAATAGGAGACTGTTACGACGGCGCGCTCCAGCACCAGCCGCGCTTCCAGCGTGGTGCCCGTGCGCGCGGGCACGCGCCCCACCATTTCCCCCGTGGGGGAGCGCACTGCGACGGAAAAGCGGTCGGGCGCGGTGTTCCACAGCGATACGATGAAGTCCCCCGCGTTTTCGCCGACGCGGATGTCCATGTCCTGATCCTCCCCGGCGATGGCGAGCTTTCCCTGCGTGTGATGGCGCGCCTGGCTTTCGTTGCCCGCCGCTATGCTGATGCAGACGCCGCGCAGCACCGACGCAGAGGAAAGGTATTCCTCGAACAGCGTGTACCCGTCGTGGCTGCCGAAGTTGGTGCCGAGGCCTATGCAGATGGAAACCGGCCGTCCCAACTCGCGCGCCTTTTGCAGGATATACTCGATCCCCACCATGACGGCGGTGGATTCGTAGGCGTTTTCCTGATCGGGCGGCACGAGGAACAGCTCCCGGTAATAGGGCCGCGCATGCCGGAGCTTTACCACAATGAGATCGGCCTCGGGCGCCGCCCCCACGTTGGTGCCCATCCGTCTGCCCGCCGCCACGGACGCCAGGAACGTGCCGTGGCCTACGGTGTCCTGCTCCGGCACGACGGCGAGCGGGTTTTCCGAGCGCAGCGCCTCGTTGATCTGCGCGTTGGTGTATTCGGACCCGATATAGAACCCTGCGGGGAGATTTCCGCGCACGTTCTGGTCGTACAGGAACATCACCTTGGAGGTCCCGTCCTCGTTGATGAAGGCGGGCTGCGTATAATCGATGCCGGTATCCACAATGCCCACCAGCGTCCCCCTGCCCTGGAGGTCAAGGTAGGGCTGCTCCTGCGCCTGGAGGATGCCCGCGGCCTCCAGCGCCGCCGTGTCGAGAAGCCCCAGCACCAGCGGCAGGGAGCTGATAAAGCCCGAAGCCAGGTTCTGGGTGATGACCGGGATCTGGCTCCTGTTTGCGTACACGATGATATACCGTCCGGCGAGCGTCTGCGTCGGCACGATCTGCGGGTTGGCCCGGAGGAACTCTGTAAAATACTCCGTATTGCGGGCGATAAAATCGACCGTATCCTGCGAATCGATAAACGCGGCAAGGGCAGGGTCAATGGTCATACCGGGCCCCCTCTTTCCAGATAGAATAAAGCGTCGGCAGAGCGGATTCCATGTTACATCGGGCCTCCTCTTGCCAGATACTCCACCAGCAGGTTCATGGCGTTGCTCAGGCAGAGCGTGCCGTACCCCCAGATGGGGTTGGGGAAGGCGATCGGGAGATCCCGCCGCGCGCCTTTCTGCAGGAAGGCTTTGACGCGCTGCCCGTACAGAAAGGGATCGTTGCCGTCGACGATGCCCCACTCCATCATCAGCGCCGCCGAGCCCGTCACGAAGGGCGCCGCCATGCTGGTGCCCGTCTGCACGTCGTAGCCCCCGCCCGCGCGCGCCGTGGTGATGGCGACCGCGGGCGCGACAAGATCGGGCTTGACGTAAACGCGGTCGCGCGCCGTATAGCCGCGCCCCGAGAAATCCGCGATATTCCCCAGCAGCGAGTTATAGCCGCCCACCGATATGACGTTGTAGGCGGTGGAGGGGATGGTCAGCGTCACGTCGGTATCCGGTTCCAGAAACGCCGTTTCCGAGGATACCACGTCCGCCGTGGGCAGCCAGATATCGAATCTGCCGTCCACCACGTCGATGCCCCGTACCCTCAGCGTCCAGATCCCCTGCGGGATAGCCCTGCCCCCCTGCCCGCGGAACAAAAAATAGACCTCCTGCTGGGGATCGTTGTGGGTGGGCTGGCCGAAATAGATGTCGATCATGGTGTTGTCGAGCACGACGTTGACGGCGCCCTGCACGGGCAGCAGTATGCCCGTCGTCCTGCCGGTGGGCGAAATGAGCTCGTAGGAGAACGTATCGGAAAAGTCCTTCCAGATGGGCATGTAGATTTCCGTGACCTGCCCCGATGTGGCGAATTCCACCGTTACCGGCGTGCTCTCGGTAACCTGTCCCGAAAAATGGTGCCCCGCCGCGCCCTCGTTGCCCGTCGCCACGCTGATGACGGATTTCCACCCTTCCGCCATATCGTCGATGTATGTTTCAAACAGCGAATCCCCGTCGTGTCCGCCAAGGTTGGTGCCGTAGCTCAGGTTGATGGAAAGCGGCATGTTCAGCTCCTGCGCCTTGTTGTACATGTACCGGATCGCCCGCATGATCTCGGTGGACCGGGTGGTGTTGGAGTTTGAGAGCCCCCCCAGCTTCACGATCAGAAGCGTCGCTCCGGGCGCCGCGCCCACCTGCACAAAATTGCTTGCGCGGCCGTTGCCCGCGGCGATCCCTGCGACTGCGGTGCCGTGGCCGACGTCGTCGCGGGAGGGCACGAGGGAATATGGGTCGGCCTGCTCCAATGCGGCGTTGATCTCTGCCATCGTGTATTCCGTGCCGTACAGAAACCCCGGGGGCGGCGCGCCGTCGATGGTCTGGTCCCATATGGCGGCAATGCGCGTGCTGCCGTCGGGGTTGCGGAAATCCGGATGCGTATAGTCGATGCCCGAATCGATGATGCCGACGAGCACGCCGTCGCCCCTGAGGTCGTAGCCCGTCTCGCTCTGCACATAGGTGATGCAGGCGTGGCTGAGGCTGCGGGAGAGCACGAAGGTAAGGGTGCGCGGCAGCTCGATGAATTCCACCTGGGGAAGGGAGTACAGCGCGATGAGCTGGCCCAGCGGCAGCGTGACGATGGCGTAGTTGGCGTTGAGGATCTCCGTATAGCCGCCAAGGGACGCGGCGGCGCTCGCGATGTCGCCGTTGTATTTGACGATGACCTCCTGCGGCTCGCTGGGCTGCCCCGAATTTACCCTTGCCTGCACATTTGCGGCGATGCCCGGAAAGGATCCGGCAATCATGGCGACCTCCTAATAAACGCTTTCGATATTTTTCACGCTGACCCGTACGGGGACCCAGGCGTCCCCGCTCCAGGCGTAGCCCAGGATATCGCCGTTTGTGGCGTAGAGCGGGAACATCCAGAACTGCTCTCCCGTATCCATCCACACATAGGTGTAATAGTTCAGGTGCGCCCGTATAAACATGGGCCCCGTTCCGTGCAGGGAGGGGCAGTATTCCGGGATAATCTGGGGCGGCGGCGCGTGGGGCCTCCTGTGGCCAAAATCTCCCGGCGGGTATGTCGTCAATTCGGATCCCTCGCTTTGCTGCTGGTACTATGTATATTCTATGAGGCCGCGCGCATGAAAAGACGCGCGATCGCGTCCCGCCTGGCGCCGCCGCAGTCTCATATTCCCCGGCCGTTTCTCATATGTATGGCGGGAGGGAGCATAGTATAACGCGAGGTGAGTGAATATGGAAGCGCAATACGATTTATCGGAGCTGACCGGCTCCGGCAGCCTGCAGGTAAATGTGTACGTAGCCGACGCGGGGGACCCCGTGCAGAACGCCGCGGTCTCCGTCACGCAAAGGGGCGTGACCGAACCCGCGCTCCAGCTCGTGACGGACTCCTCGGGGCAGACCCCGGTTGTGGACCTTGCGGCGCCGCCGCTTTCCTATTCGCTCAGCCCCGACAACCCCCGGCCCTATTCGGAATACGACGTTTACTGCAACGTTGAGGGATACCAGCCCGTCAAGATCGAGGGCGTGCAGATCCTGCCCGATACGCAGGCGCTGCAGAATATCACGCTGCGCCCCAGCGTCGTCAACCGCGTGCAGCCGCGGGATATCTATATCGACCCCCATACGCTATACGGCATCTTCCCGCCCAAGATACCGGAGGATGAGGTCAAGCCTCTGCCCGAGGGGCAGGGCCTTGTGGTGCTCCCCAACCCCGTGATCCCCGAGTACATGGTGGTGCATCTGGGCGTGCCCGGCGATTCCGGCGCGCAGAACGTGTGGATCCCCTTCAAGGATTATATCAAGAACGTCGCGAGCTGCGAAATATACTCCACCTGGCCGGAGCAGGCGATCCGCGCAAACGTCCTCGCCATCCTCTCCTTCGCCCTCAACCGCGTCTATACCGAGTGGTACCGCGGCAGGGGCTACAATTTCACCATCACCAACTCCACCGCTTTCGATCAGGCATTCACCTACGGCCGGAATATTTACGAGAGAATATCGGTCGTCGTCGACGAGCTGTTCACCACCTTCGTTACCCGTCCCGGCATCCGGCAGCCGCTCTTTACCCAGTTCTGCGACGGCAGCCGCGTGCAGTGCCCGCGCTGGCTCTCCCAATGGGGCTCCAAAACCCTGAGCGAGGAAGGGTACGACGCGCTTTCCATCCTCCGCTACTATTACGGCTCCAACGTGTTCCTGCTGCAGGCCACCCGCGTATCCGGGGTGCCGGCCTCCTTTCCCGGCAGCAACCTCAGCGTCGGCGATACCGGCCCCGCCGTGCGCACCATCCAGGAGCAGCTCAACGCCATTTCCGACAATTACCCCCTGATCCCCAAGACGCGCGTGGACGGCGCCTTCGGCGAGCAGACGGCGAACGCGGTGCGCACGTTCCAGTCCATATTCGGGCTGCCGCCGAACGGCATCGTGGATTTCCCCACCTGGTACCAGATCTCCAACATCTACGTCGCGGTGGAAAGGCTGGCGGAGCTCTAAATGCCGCCGAAATGCCCGCGGCATTTCGGCGGGACCGCTACGGCGGGGTTTCTCACATTCGCCTGCGCCTGCGGCGCGGCCGGCGAACGCGCAAGGAGTCCGATCTGACGCGCATGTCGTCAGATCGGACGGATTTTATTGTGTTTCCTAAGTTTTGGGGTTTCAGCGGGACGACGGAGCGTCCCGCTATGCAGCGCCTATTTTCGTTCTTGCATAGTAAAAACTGCTCAGAGACTTTGTCGATACTCTGAGGCTTTCCCGCCCGCGGGCGGGAAAGCCTTCTTACTTTGTTCGCCGCTCACTGTCATTGTTCATTCACAGCGTTCCCCTGCCCGGGGAGGTTCAGTTTGCCACGATATTCACGATATTCTTCGCCGCGATGACCTTTCTTACGGTCTTGCCCGCGATGAGCGCCGCGATATCGGGGTGAGCGAGCGCCGCGGCCTCGATCTCCTCTTTGGGCGCGCCGGAAGCGACCGTGATGCGCGCGCGCACCTTGCCGTTCAGTTGGACGGCAAGCTCCACGCTGTCCTCGATGAGTGCGGTTTCGTCATAGGGGGGCCACGGCGTCGCATAAAGAGGCCCGAACCCCAGCGTCTCGTTCATCTCCTCACAGATGTGCGGGGCGACGGGGGAGAGGATGGTCAAAAGCGTATGCAGCTCGCCGCGCGTGACGGAACCTTTGGCGTAAAAATCGTTGACGAGCGTCATCATCGCCGCGATGGCGGTGTTGTACTTCATGCGCTCGTAATCCTCGCCCACCTTCTTGATGCAGCCGTGGACCTTGCCGCGCATATCGGCCGATTCGCCCTCGCCCTCTATCATATCCTGCAGGCGCCACACGCGGTCCAGGAACCTGCGGCAGCCGCGCGCGCCGGTGCTGCTCCAGGGGATGGGCTGGTCGAACGCGCCCATGAACATCTCGTACAGGCGGAAGGAATCCGCGCCCAGCTCCTCCACGATGTCGTCGGGATTGATGACGTTGCCGCGGGATTTTGACATCTTCTCCCCGTTTTCGCCCAGGATCATGCCGTGGCTGGTGCGCTTCTGGTAGGGCTCGGACGTGGGCACCACGCCGATGTCAAAGAGGAACTTATGCCAGAAGCGGGAGTACAGAAGGTGCAGCGTGGTATGCTCCATGCCGCCGTTGTACCAGTCCACCGGGCTCCAGTATCTGAGCTCTTCGGGGCTTGCGAGCGCGTGACCGTTGTGCGGGTCCATATACCGCAAAAAGTACCAGGACGAGCCCGCCCACTGGGGCATGGTGTCCGTTTCGCGCTTGGCGGGACCGCCGCAGTGCGGGCAGGAGGTGTTGATCCATTCCGTGGCGCGGGAAAGCGGGGAGGAGCCGTCCTCGCCGGGCTGGTAGTGCTCGATCTCGGGCAGCACCAGAGGAAGCTCGCTCTCGGGGAGCGGCACCCAGCCGCATTTGCCGCAGTAGACCAGCGGTATGGGCTCGCCCCAGTAGCGCTGGCGGCTGAACACCCAGTCGCGCAGCTTGAAGTTGATCTTCTTTTCGCCCAGACCCTTTTCGACAAGCCACGCGGTGATGGCGGGAATCGCGTCCTTGACCTCCATGCCGTTGAGGAAGCCGGAGTTTACGAGCACGCCCGTTTCGGTATCGGTATACGCCGCCTCCTGTACGCTGCCGCCCCTGACGACCTCCACGATGGGAAGGCCGAACTTCTTGGCGAAGTCCCAGTCGCGCTCGTCGTGCGCGGGCACGGCCATGATCGCGCCGGTGCCGTAGCCCATGAGCACGTAGTCGGAGATCCACACGGGGATATGCCCGCCGGTCGCGGGGTTCATGGCCATGACGCCGCTGAGCGGCACGCCGGTCTTTTCCTTGCTGAGCTCGCTGCGCTCGAAATCCGATTTGCGCGCGGCGGCGGCCTGGTACGCCCGCACGTCGGAAAGATTCGTGATCCTGTCCTTCAATGCCTCCACGATGGGGTGCTCGGGTGAGACCACCATATAGGTCGCGCCGAAGAGCGTATCGGGCCGGGTGGTGTACACGCGAAGCCCCGGCGCGTAGCCCTCGATGGCGAAGGTTACTTCCGCGCCCTCGCTGCGGCCGATCCAGTTGCGCTGCTGGATCTTGACCTTTTCGATATAATCGAGCCCGTCCAGGTCGTCGATAAGGCGCTGTGCGTAAGCGGTGATTTTGAGCATCCACTGGCTTTTAACCCTGCGCACCACCGGGCCGCCGCAGCGCTCGCACACGCCGTCCACGACTTCCTCGTTCGCGAGGCCCACCTTGCAGGAGGTGCAGAAATTGATGGGGATCTCGGCCTTGTACGCGAGGCCCTTCTCAAAGAGCTTGAGGAAGATCCACTGCGTCCACTTGTAATAGTCCGGGTCGGTGGTGTTCACCTCGCGGGACCAGTCGAAGGAAAACCCCAGGCGCTTTAATTGCGCGCGGAAATGGTCCACGTTGTCCCGCGTGACCTTGGCGGGGTGGATGCCGGTCTTGATGGCGTAGTTCTCGGTGGGCAGGCCGAACGCGTCCCAGCCGATGGGGAAAAGAACGTTGTAGCCCTCCATGCGGCGCTTGCGGCAGATGATGTCCAGCGCCGTGTTGCTGCGCGGGTGCCCCACGTGCAGCCCCAGGCCCGAGGGGTACGGGAACTCGATGAGGCCGTAGAACTTGGGCTTTTCGTGCGACGCCGAAGCCTCGAAGCAGTGCGCGTCCTCCCACTTTTTCTGCCATTTGGGCTCGATGGCGGCGGGATCGTAACGGTCTAGCATATGCGTGTGCAACCTCCGGTATAGTCGTTAGGTAATAGTTGGCAGTGAATAGTCAAAAAATCCCGTCTCTTGAAAGAGACGAGATTTTTTCGTGGTACCACTCTTTTTCGCGGTTTTTGCCGCCTTTTTCCCCGTATCATGGGGCCGCGCCGCGCTTAGCGCCGATTTTTGCCGGGTTCGCGCGGATGCTCCGTGGCGAGAAAGCGCCTTCCGCCCCGCCGCCTCGCAGCAAACGGCGGCTCTCTTGGGGGGCGGGAAAAACGCTGCTCCACTTCAAACGCAAACTATAAGGCGGAAGGACAAGCCCGCCGCGTATGCCGCTATTTTAGCCGTTTTCGGGCGGGTTGTCAATGCCGGGCGGGCTCCCTTGGCTAAGATCCTCCTCCCGGCCAGAGCAGGATTTCCCGCCGGCTTCTTTGGATATGCCCGCGCCCGCGGCGGCCTCCCATGCGTCCCGGTATTCCTGCATGATGGCGCATACTTGACCGGGCTTTTTGCCGGTCGCCTGCAGCGTGATGTTGATGGCCGGGAAGCCCGCCGCGATATTGGCGCGCACGACCTCCCGCTTGGCCGGATGCAGGGCGCTTAAGAACGCCTCCGTGTCCGCGGGCTCCACGCTCACAAACGTCTGGCCGGCCAGCTTCCTGATAAAAATGCTTTTTACGTCCCTCCAGGCCACAAAGCCCGCCCCGGCGGAAGAGCTGCTGTCCGTAAACCCTTCCGGGCCGAGCACAAGGGGCGCCGGCAAGAACATCTGCCAGATGAAGACGGCGGCGCAGGCGGCGAAAAACACGGCGTCCACAATGCCCAGCGCCACCGAACCGCCCGTGTACAGAATGTATACGCCCAGCCCCGCAAGGAAGATGCAGAGCGCGATGAGCGCGAGCTGCCGGGGAACGGACCGTGTGATGCGAAGCTCCTGTTTCATAACGGATTTCCTTTCATCAGCCGCCGTCTAAACGGCGGGGATGCCTTTCTCGCAGGGCGTGGCCACGCTGCATTTGGCGCAGCCGTAGCGCGGGGCGAACAGGGGCATGACGGTGTGATCGATATAATCCGAGCAGAGCGCGTTGTCCTTGCCCCCCGCCGTGATCGCCCCGGGCGGGCAGCGGCGGATACACGCGCCGCACTTGCCGCGCGAAAGGAAAGGGCAGTACGCGTAGTAGGTATCGTATTCCCGCGCCGTCGGTGGCAGGGCGAGCGCGGTGACGACGCTTGAGAGCCTTCCCGCCGCGCCCTTCTTCGTGATGAGCGTACGCGAGAGCGAAAACGTCCCCAGCCCCGCGGCGTACGCGACGTGCCGCTCGGACCAGTTGGAGACCCGCGCCTGCACCGAAAACCGGGGGTCCAGCGCGGGGGATACGGCGTCCGCGCCCATTTCCCTGAAAAGAGCGAGCAGGAACCGCCGCACGTCGTTGTTGAACGCTTCCCCGTCGATGCGGGCCGAGGCCCATTCCTCGGAGGGAAGGCCGGGGGCGCGGTTGCTCCGCCGCACCTCCTCCGTAAAGGGGAGGAACACGCTGACCACCGTTTTCGCATCCGGAAGCCAGCCGCAAGGCGGCAGGTGCCGCTCCCCCACGACGCCGGATCTCCGGAACTCGGAAAACAGCGGATCGTCCGCGGCCGCGAAGCCGACGAGCGGCGCGTCGTACATCCGCATGTTGCGATGCGCCGGCATAGCGTTGCGCGGGTCGGCCAATACGAACTCCGCAAGCCGCGTTTCGATCTTTGCGCATAAGTCCTCCACCAGCCAATCTCCCTTCTTGTCGTTACCGCCATTGTATCCCGCCATGGCGCGGTTGTCAAAACAGCGGGCTCCATCCGTCCCCGAACACACTATGGGACGATGTGTCCCAAATGTTGATGGGACATATCGTCCAATCCTATAATCTGGTCGAGGTGGGTTTGATGAGGATGCGGATTCGTGATTTGCGCGAGGACAACGACCTTACGCAGCAGAAGGTGGCGGAGCATCTGCGGTGCGACCGTTCTTTATACGCCAAATACGAGCGCGGGGAACGGGACGTGCCGCTGCATATCATGGTGAAGCTGGCGCTCTTTTACGATACCAGCCTGGACTACCTCGCGGGGCTGACGAACGAAAAGGCGCCCTATGAGCGCGCAAGGTAGGGGATGCGCGGCTCCGCCATCGCTTCCCGCAGGCCTGCGCCCGCTTTGTAGACATTACGGCCCCGTGAGACGTATAATGTAGGAAGCCAATTTAGGAGGATCATCAATTCATGCTCGAAGGCAAGAATCGCATACACCTCATCGGCATCGGCGGATGCAGCATGAACGGCCTCGCCCAGATTCTTAGCGCGCGCGGGTACGCCGTACAGGGCTCCGACAGGGACCGCTCGCCCTTTACGGAAAAGCTGAGCGCGCTCGGCATCCCCGTCTTTATCGGGCACAGCGCGGAGCAGCTCGGGGACGCACAGGCCGTCATCTATTCCGCGGCGATCAAGTACGATAACGTGGAGCGCGCCGCGGCGAGGGAACGCGGCATCCCGGAGATCGAGCGCAGCGTGGCTTTAGGCGAAATCTCCAGCCAGTACCGGCGCGTGGTGGGCGTGGCGGGCTGCCACGGGAAAACGACCATCACCTCCATGCTCGCGCGGATCGCGCAGGTGGGGGCGCTTGATCCCACGGTGCATGTTGGCGGGGATGTGGATTTTCTTTCGGGCGGCACGCGCATCGGCAAGAGCGACCTGTTCATCACCGAGGCGTGCGAGTATGTGGAGAGCTTCCTCACATTGAAGCCCACCGTCGCCGTCATCAACAACATCGACGACGATCATCTGGATTATTATAAGGACATCGGGCAGATCACCGAGGCGTTCCGCAAGTTTCTGCGACTGCTGCCCGACGACGGGTTATTCCTGGGCTGCGCGGACGATCCCCGCGTGCGCGCGCTGCTTTCTTCGCCCCCCAAGGCGATGAAGACCGTCTCCTACGGCATGGAGAACGCCGATTATACGCCCGCGAACATCGTGTTCGACGAGCGGGGCAATTCCTCCTTCGACGTAACGCACAAGGGGAAGACGCTGGGCCGGCTGACGCTTCAGATCCCCGGCCGCCACAACATCGTGAACGCTCTCGCGGCGGCGGCGGTTTCCCTCTCCCTCGGCGAATCCTTCGCGGATATCGCACAGGGGCTTTCGGGCTACACGCTCACCCACCGCAGGTTCGAGCTTTACGGCACGCGGGACGGCATCCGCGTGTACCACGATTACGCGCATCATCCGGCGGAGATCGCGGCCGTGCTGGACGCCGCCTCCCGCGTCCCGCACGACAGGCTGTACTGCGTGTTCCAGTGCAACTCCTACACGCGCGCCAAGACGTTGTTTTTGCATAACGTGACCTGCTTCACCCTCGCTGACCGCGTGCTGGTGCCGGATATCTACCCCGGCCGCGAAACGGACGACGGCAGCGTCCACGCGCGGGACATGGCGGACGCCGTCAACCGCGCCCAGCCCGGCAAGGCGCTCTATCTGGGAACGTTCGAGAATATCCGCGCCTGGCTTGATGAAAACGCGAAGGCGGGCGACATCGTCCTCACCGTCGGCTCCGGGGATGTATATAAGCAGACGAAGAAATTGCTGTAAGGGGATTCCATGTGGTTATTTTGCCGTACGGGGCGGGATGGGGCATCCCGCCCTGCGTTTTTTATCGCTGAAGTAGGTTTCCAAGGCGCGTACCCCAGGGAGGCGGCATCTGGGACCCGGATTGCAGCTGCTCCGCCCGCGCGTACCCCAGGGGGGAGCGGGGGGCGGAGCCCGCCCGCTATGAAATAAAAAAATTCCTCGTCGCCGCCGCAGGCGGCGATACCTTTTATACAGGAATTACCGGCCGCGCCGAAGGGCTCCGCCGAGACTTTTCAATGGAAAAAAAAGGGCCTCCTACTAGGAAGCCCTGTGGTTGCGTCACACGATCGGGGTGTATCAACAACTCTCATTTGCAATTTCAGTATACCAATCCTGCGCATGCGTTTCATCACAAAAGGATTACGTTTTTATCAATCTATTCTGATGATTGTTTGAATTTGCCCGCAAATTCCGTTACAAACGCCGAAAAACCGCTCTTGCATGCGCCCGCGCCCCGGCTTCAGCCGCCCTTGCGCCAGGTGTCCTCGTGCACGATCTCGGTTAGAGGCTTGCGCGGCATGGGCGCGGGCTCCTCGTCGGCGTAGCCGAGCGGCGTGAGCGCGACGATCTTGATCTCGCCCGGGAGTTTGAGGACGTTCCGGATGGGATATTCCGCGAACGCGCCCACCCAGCAGGTGGCGAGGCCCTCGTTCGCCGCGGCGAGCACCATGTGCTCCATCGCGATGGCGCAGTCCACCAGGTAGTATTCCTTGCCGCCCGAAACGGCGCTGTCCGACGGATCGGCGCAGACGGCGATGGCGGCGGGCGCTTTTTCGTAGCAGGCCGCGTCGGGGTTGGAGACGACCTCGCCGAGCATCTTTTTCACGGCCGGGTCGCGCACCACCACGAACCGCCAGCATTGACGGTTGCACCAGGAAGGCGCGCCGCGCCCCGCTTCCAGGATCCTCTCGAGCGCGCCCTCCGGAAGGGGCGTGTCTTTGTACGCGCGGATGCTGCGCCGCGCGCGAAGCACATCATAGAATTCCATAGCCGCCTTCTTTCAAAAACAAAAATCTCTGCGAGCAAGCCGTAAGCCGAGTTCTGTCGAAGTGTGACCATCTATCTAGGCGTACAGTTGCCTGTAGGCTCAAGCGATTACGGGGAGCGTGGCGGGCCGCCATTATAGCTCCCATTCCAATCTTGCACCGGGTGGGGTTTACAGAGCGGACAAGTCGCCATGCCGCTGGTGAGCTCTTACCTCGCCTTTCCATCCTTACCCGCGTAAACGGGCGGTTTCTTTCTGTTGCACTTTCCCTGGAGTCGCCTCCGCCGGGTATTACCCGGCACCCTGCCCTGCGGTGCTCGGACTTTCCTCATCCGGACGGGCCGGACGCGGTCACCTGTCTTACTCGCAGAAAACCTTTTCTAGTATATTTAGGAGTTCTCGCCGGCATACAGGATCCGGCCGCAATTTTCGCACTCCACCACGCTGTCGCTGTTCAGGACCCGCTTGACGACGACCATCGGCAGCGACATGTTGCAGCCGCCGCACTGGTTGTTTTCCACCTTCGCCATCGGCACCGTGTGGTGCTGCTTGACGCGCCTGTACCGCTCGATCAGCGCGGGCTCCACCTTGGCCGCCTGCTCGTTGAGCGCGGCCAGCGCCGCGGCGCGCACGCCCTCGCTGTCCTTGAACTCCTGTTCGGTCACCGTAAAAAGCGCGTCGTACTCCTTCTTCGCCTTGCCTGCCTTGTTGCGGGTCTCCCTGTATTCCCTCTGCGCGTTCTCCAGCCACTTCACAAGGTCGCCGATCTCGCGGCGCGCCGAAACGAGCTCCTCGAGGAGCCTCTCATGGTTCTCGCGGCACTCGGTCATCTCCTCGGCGGTGACTTCGTCATCGAGCTGCATTTCGTCGAATTCGGAGCGCTCCAGCTCCACGCGGTTCATCAGCTTATCCACCTGCTCCTGCAGCTTCTCCAGCGCGTTCTGGCGGAGCAGGATCTCCTTTTGGATACGCGATATGGTGTTCTGCTGCTCGGTCAGAAAACCGTGCAGCTTGTTGAGCTTTGCGCGGGCGGGGGTATTGAGCGTTTCCCGCTCAACGGCCTCTTTTTTGAGATCCAGGGCCTGATATTCCCAAAGCGCATCCAGCTTGCCCATCTATACTCCTCCTTAGCGGCCGCCGGCGGCTCACGGCGCCATAAGCGGCGCGCGTTCGGACTGAGCCGTCAACAAGTCTGCCTTATATTGTATCTCCTCCAGCGCCGCCTGTAAACCTGCAATCCACGGCGCGAGGACGACGCGCTCGGTTTCGTAGTGCCCGGCCTCCACCACGCCGATCCCGAGCGCCGCCGCCCGAAGCGCCTCGTGGTGCCGGATCTCGCCGGTTACCAGAACGTCGGCGCGGGCCGCGTGCGCTTGCGTTACGTATTCGCCGCCGCTGCCGCCCACCACCGCCACGCGCAATACCGCGGCTTCTGGATCGCCGCCGAAGCGGACGGCCGCCCCGAGCCTCTCCCGCACGTCCCGCGCAAACGCGTAGAGCGTCGTCACGCGGGGCAGCAGACCCACGCGGCCGATGCCCTGCGTCTCGGGCGAGAGCGGGAGCTCGGGGGCGAACAGCGCGCGCACGTCCGTGAGCCCCAGCGTTTTTGCGAGCGCGTCGTTGACGCCAGAGAGCGCGCTGTCCAGGTTGGTGTGCGCGGCGTATAGCCCGATGCCGCTTTGGATGAGCCGGTAAGCCGGCGCCGTATCGGGGTCGCTCCGCCAGATGCGCCGCACCGGCTTGAAGAACAGCGGGTGGTGCGTGAGCACGAGCTGTGCGCCCGCTTCCTCCGCCTCTTTCGCCACCGCCTCGGTGCAGTCGAGCGCCGCCAGGATCCGCGTGATCTCGTCCCCCGCGGGCTCGATCAGAAGCCCGGGGTTATCCCATTCCTCCGCGAGCGCTTTGGGTGCGATGCGCTCCAGCATCGGCAGCAGTTCAAGAAGCTTCATGACGTACCCTCCCTTTCGGCCAGCCGGATCGCCTGCGCGAGATCCGCCGCCTGCTTCACCAGCGCCGCTTCGCCGGGCGTCCCCCCGGCCGAAGCGAGGCTCGTTTCGGTCAGGACGAGCATCCTTTGCGCCAGCGGCACGAACCCCGCGTCGCGCAGCGCCCGGTGTCCCAGCGAAAAAAAGTCTGTCGGCCAGCCGGCCGGGAATGTATCCCGCCCCGGCGCGACCGAAAACACCTGGTAAACGCGCCCGGCGTCGGGCACGAGCACGTCCTCCGTCACGCGGTAGCCGTTCTCGTACAGAAACCGCCGCAGCTCCTCCACGCCCCGCATGGGCTGCAGCACCGCGAGCCTTGCGCCCATGAGCTTCGGCCGCGCGGCCGAGAGCAGCCGCGCGATCAGCATGCCGCCCATGCCGCACAGCGCCGCCGCGTCCGCCTCCCCCGCGCACAGCGCCAGCAGGCCGTCCGCCTGCCGGAACTCCATCCTTCCGGCCACGTGCGTACGCGCGGCCAGCGCGCGCGCCTTTTCCAGCGATTCGGCGCTGACGTCCGCCGCGATCACGCGCTCCGCCGCGCCGCTTTGCAGCAACGCCACGCCGAGCCGCCCATGATCGCAGCCGATGTCCGCCACAATATGCGCCCGCCCGATCAGGCGCGCGGCCTCCGCCAGCCGTGGCCGCAGGCGGACCCGCCGGGATTCCTCGTCCATATTACCAGTGTACCCGAACAAGGAGAGGAATGCAAGGAAAGGGGGGTACGCAGGACGATAACGAGGGATGCAGGGGTTCCACCCCTGCACCCCTCAGGCCGTCGACGAACCCCGGAGGGGTTTGTCGACGGCCTGAGGGGGGGCGGAGCCCCCACTTTTAAATAAAATAAATTCCCGTCGCCGCCGCAGGCGGCGATACCTTTACTATTTCCGCAGCCCCTTGGGCAGATGGTTCTTGAGCGTGCCGCTGACCGCCTTGCCCCAGCCCACGGGGAAGCCCTGCGCGCAAACGGCGCAGAAACCTGCCGCATCCGCGGGAACAGGCACGGTATTTCCCTGGAAATATTCCGCCAATTCGGCATCGGAAAGGGAAAGCGGCCTTTGGAACATCGCCGCGGGGTACGCGAGGGCGAGCGCGTGGCCGGGAACGATCCGGCCGTTCCGGTAATCCGCCGCGTGGACGCCGGCGCACTTGAGGAACAGCTTTTCATAGGCCGCGGGCGTTTCTTCGGGCAGCAGCATGATCCTGCCGTCGGGGAGGAGCATCGGCGCGCCCTCGGGCGGCGCGGTCAGCGTCTCCTGCACGAAGGTTTCCCACGCGCGCCGGGCGTCCGCGGGCAGGGGCCGCGTCTGCGCGGGCGGGAATTCCGGGGCTTTGTCCTCCGCGCGGCACAGCAGCGCCGCGAAGTGTCCTTCGCCGGGGCCGGTGTGCGGGTAATAGCGTTCGGTTTTCAGCAGCGTGAACGCCGGATGCCGCGCGAGGAACGCGGCTACGGTCTCCTCGTCCTCCTCGGGCGCGAACGTGCAGGTGGAGTATACGAGCCGACCGCCCGGGCGGACGGCCCGCGCCGCCGCGTTAAGGATGCCCGCCTGCCGCGCGGCGCACGCCTGCACGTGCGCCACGGACCAATCCCGTATAGCCTGCGGCTCCTTGCGGAACATGCCCTCGCCGCTGCAGGGCGCGTCCACCAGCACCGCGTCGAAATAGCCTTCCAGCGCGTTGGCGAGCGCGTCCGGCTGCATGGAGCAGACGAGCGCGTTCCTTGCCCCCAGCCGCTCCAGCGTGCCCTGCAGCAGCGCCGCGCGCGAAGGGATCACCTCGTTGGCGACGAGCAAGCCTTTTCCCCCGAGGTACGCTGCGAGCTGCCCCGCCTTGCCGCCCGGCGCGGCGCACAGGTCGAGCGCGCGCATGCCCGGCTTCACGCCGAGCAGCCGGGCCGGGGCCATCGCCGTCGGCTCCTGCATGTAAAAGAGCCCCGCCCGGTGCAGCGGATGCGCGCCGATGCCCGGCGCGTCCTCCCCGAGCAGGAACCCTTCCTCCGCAAGCCCCGTTGGCGCGAGCGCGAACGGCGCGATCCGCAGGAAGTCCGCGGCGGCGATCTTTTGCGTATTCACGCGCAGGCCCCGCCGGGGCGGTTCCTCCATCGCACGCCGGTACGCGGGGTATTCCGCGCCTAAGAGGGTTTTCATGCGCGCTTCAAACGCGGCGGGCAGTTGCATAACACGCTCCTGAAAATAAGATACGGGGAGGGGGTACGCTTCTTTTCTTTCAAAAGAAAAGAAGCACAGACTGTTAAAGAACCCATTGGGATTCGGGGGCCGCAGCCCCCGGAGGCTTCCATTCCGCCGCCGGCGACATGCGCGGTGGCGGCGGAAAGCCTTGCGGCGCAAGGCTTTCCTTGCAGGAACAACCGCCCGTGCCGCAGGCACAGGCTGTTCCTATAATCCTCGAAAAAGTACCGTACGGTACTTTTTCGACAAAAGAAAGCAGGATGGGGGGTACATAAAATTGTTTTTATTCGCCGCACGGGTTGTGCCATACGATGTTTTCCGTTTCTACGGCCATTTCCTCCGGGTCCTCCCCGACGGGCCGGAACCCGAACGCCGCGTAGTACGCCCGGCAGCGTTCCGGCACCCGCGCGCGCACCGGGGTCGCGCCCATCTGTCGCGCGGCGCTGAGCGCCTGCCGGACGCAGAGGTCCCCGAAGCCGCGCCCCCGGTACGCGGGCAGCACCGCGACAAACGCGAGCCGGGCGTTCGCGCCCTCCGGCGAAAGCCGGGCCGAGGCGGCGGGCTGTCCGTCCTCCGTTACCAGAAGCTGTGCGGCGTACGCGTCCTTTCCGTCCAGCACGTCCGCTTCGCTTTGCCCCAGTTCCTCCGCGAATACGGCCCTGCGGACACAGAGCGCCTCCGGCGCCGGGCCCATCCGCCACTCCGAAGCAAACATTTTGTTGCGCTCCCTTAAAATTTTTTTGTTATCATGGGGAAACGCCTTGCGTATCAGGCTTCCCGCATGCTATAATAGCATAAACCAAGCAAAACTGAAAATTTGACTGATAGCTGCAAGGAAGTGCCTCGCGCACGGGCTTTGACTATCACTCAACTGGCCCCTCGCGGGGTGTGCGGTGAGTGTTCTCCCTTACGGGGGCGCTCATTTTTTCATCATAAGGGGTAGGAGGTATAGGATATGCTGCTCATCGGCAACGGAAAGCTCCTGACCAGGGACGCGGAAGGAACCTATTTTGAGAACGGCGCCGTCCTGTGCGAGGGCGGCCGCATCGCGGACGTCGGCGAAACCTGGGCGCTCAAAAAGCGATACCCGCGCGCGGAGTTCCTGGACGCCCGCGGCGGCGTCATCATGCCCGGCCTTATCAACGCGCACAGCCACATTTACAGCGCTTTCGCGCGCGGCCTCTCCATCAAAGGGTACAACCCCACCAATTTTTATGAGATCCTCGACGGCATGTGGTGGAACATCGACCGCCACCTCGACGTGGAGGGCACGCGCTATTCCGCCTACCAGACGTATATCGATTCCATCAAAAACGGCGTCACCACCCTTTACGATCACCACGCCAGCTACGGCGAAATCGAGGGGAGCCTATTCGCCATCGCCGACGTCGCCCGGGAACTCGGCGTGCGCACCTGCCTGTGTTACGAGGTCTCGGACCGGGACGGCCGGGAAAAGCGCGACGCCGCCATCCGCGAGAACGTCAGCTTCATCAGGTATGCGCAGAACGAGAACAGCGACATGATCAAGGCCATGTTCGGCCTGCACGCCGCCTTTACGCTCTCGGATAAGACCCTCGAAAAATGCGCGGCCGAAAAACCCGCCGGCGCGGGCTTCCACATCCACGTGGCCGAGGGCATGGACGACGTGTACGACAGCCTCCGCAACTTCGGCAAACGCACCGTGAACCGCCTCTTTGATATGGGCATCCTCGGCGAAAAGACCATCGCCGGGCACTGCATCCACATGAGCCCCGCCGAAATGGAGATCTTACGGGCGACGGACACGATGGTGGTCAACAACCCCGAAAGCAATATGTCGAACGCCGTCGGCTGCTCCCCCGTGCTCCAGATGTACGCGAAGGGCATCCTCCTGGGCCTGGGCACCGACGCCTATACCAACGACATGCTCGAGTCCCTCAAGGCCGCCAACTGCATCCAGAAGCACAACGCGTGCCTCCCCAACGTCGGCTGGAACGAGGTCACCTCCATGCTCTTTACCGGCAACAGGCGGATCGGCGCGCGCTTCTTCGAAGCGCCCCTGGGCGAGCTTTCGGTCGGCGCCGCGGCCGACGTCGCCGTGTTCGATTATAAGACGTATACCCCCTTCGGCAGCGATAACGCGGACGGCCACATCATGTTCGGCATGTCCGGCAAGCAGTGCATCCACACCGTCGTCAACGGCAGGGTGCTCATGAAGGACCGGCAGCTCCTCTGCTGCGACGAGGACGCCGTCAACGCCAAGACCCTGGAACTGACCGCCAAGCTCTGGAAGCAGCTCAACAGGTAGGGACGTTCCTTTTCTTTCAAGAGAAAGAAAAGGAACAAAAGAAAGCATACCCTATCTACGGTTTCCAAAGGGGCGTGCCCCTTTGGCGGGGGTATGGGGGCGAAGCCCCCATCGTCCCCCGGCTTATATACTTCTAAGGAGGAAACCGCTATGTCCGAGCGTATGACGCCCATCCCGTTCGGGGAACTGGTGCAGTGGATCTTGACGGAGCGCGTAAAGTCCGGCGCGGTGTTCGGCGTGGAGCGGCCGTTTACGGCGGCGGAGGGGAAGAAGCTGCCCCTGTTCGGGGAGAGCGTGGAAACGCCCTTCGGCCCGGCGGCGGGGCCGCATACGCAGCTGGCGCAGAATATCGCGGCGGGGTATTACGCGGGGGCGCGCTTTTTTGAGCTCAAGACCGTGCAGATTATGGACGGCGAGGCGCTTTCCCGGTGCGTGCCGCGGCCGTGCATACTGGCGTGGGACGAGGGCTACAACTGCGAGTGGTCCACCGAGCTTACGGTGGAGCAGGCGCTCTCGGAGTACATCAAGGCGTGGTTTTTGTGCAAGCTCATGGCGAAGGAATTCGGGCTCGGGGACGAGAACGGGTTCGTGTTCAACATGAGCGTGGGGTACGACTACGCGGGGATCACGTCCCTAAAGATCGACCGGTTCATCGAGGGGTTAAAGGACGCCTCGGCGACCGAAACGTTCCGGGAATGCCGGGAGTGGGCGCTCGCGCACCTTCGGCTGTTCGAGCGGGTGAACGCCAGGTACATCGAGGGGATCAGCCCCGGGGTGTGCGCGTCCATCACGCTTTCCACGCTCCACGGCTGCCCGCCGCAGGAGATCGAGAAGATCGCGCGGTACCTGATCTCGGTAAAAAAGCTCCACACGTTCGTCAAGTGCAACCCGACGCTTTTGGGGTACGAGACCGCGCGGCGGACGCTGGACGCGATGGGGTACGATTATATCCGGTTCGACGACCATCATTTCCGCGAGGATCTGCAGTATAAGGACGCCGTGCCGATGTTCGAGCGCCTTAGGCAGCTTGCTGCGGAAAACGGCGTGGAGTTCGGGCTCAAGCTCTCCAACACCTTCCCGGTGGACGTCAAGGCGGGCGAGCTTCCGAGCGGCGAAATGTATATGAGCGGCCGGGCGCTGTTCCCGCTGACCATGGAAATGGCGAACCGGCTCACGGCGCAGTTCGACGGGCGGCTCCGGCTGTCCTTCTCGGGCGGGGCGGACGCGTTCAACATCGCCCGGCTGTACGAGGCGGGCATCTGGCCCGTCACGGTGGCGACCACCGTTCTGAAGCCGGGCGGGTACCAGCGCATGCTGCAGCTCGCGCAGAGCCTCGCAAGCCTGGCCTATAAGCCCTTCGCGGGGGTGAGCGTCACGCGCGTGCAGCGGCTGGCGCAGTCCGCGCTGACGGACCAGCACCACGTGAAGGACGTCAAGCCCGCGCCCTCCCGGAAGATCGACAAACCGCTGCCGCTCTATTCCTGCTTTACGGCCCCGTGCAAGAGCGGGTGCCCCATCGGGCAGGATATCCCGGAATACGTGTCGCTGGCGGGGCAGGGGAAGCACTTAAAGGCCCTCAGGGTGATCACGCAGAAGAACCCGCTGCCCTTTATCACGGGGCGCATCTGCTCGCACCGCTGCATGGACAAATGCGAGCGCGGCTTCTACGAGGAGCCGGTGCGCATCAGGAACGCCAAGCTGGAGGCGGCGCGCGGCGGGTATGAGGCGCTTTTGGGTGAGCTCGAGACCCCGGTGATGACGGGAACCCGGCGTGCGGCGGTGATCGGCGGCGGCCCCGCGGGGCTTGCGGCGGCGTACTTTTTGGGACGCGCCGGGATGCCGGTGACCGTCTTTGAAAAGAAGGACGCCCTGGGCGGCATCGTGCGGCACGTGGTGCCGGAGTTCCGGATTCCGGCGGACTTTGTGGAGCGCGACGTGCAGCTTGTGGAAAAAATGGGCGCGAAGTTCCGGCTCAATACGCCCGCGCCTTCCGTTACCGAGCTGCGCGCCGAAGGGTTCGACTATGTGCTCGTCGCCGTTGGCGCGTACGCGCCGGGCGAGCTGAAACTGGAACAGGGCAGGGCGCAGAACGTTCTGGAGTTTTTGGAAAGCTGCCGCAAGGAGACGATCGGCCCGGTGGGCAGGAACGTCTGCATCGTGGGCGGCGGCAACACCGCCATGGACGCCGCGCGGGCGGCGAAGCGCCTGCCGGGCGTTGAGAACGTGCGGCTGGTGTACCGCCGCAGCAAGCGCTACATGCCCGCGGACGAGGAGGAGCTGCTGCTCGCCCTGCAGGAGGGCGTGGAGTTCTGCGAGTTGCTGAGCCCCGTATCCCACGCGGACGGCGTGCTGACCTGCGCGCGCATGAAGCTGGGCGAACCGGATTCCTCCGGCCGCCGCTCCCCGGCGGAGACCGGGGAGACCGTAAAGCTTCCCTGCGATCTTGTGATCGCCGCCGTGGGCGAGCGCGTGGAAAAGGCGGTCTTCCAACAGAACGGCGTCGCGCTGGACGAACGCGGCCGGGCGCTGGTAAACCCGGAAACGCTGGAGAGCAGCGTGCCCGGCGTGTATGTGATCGGCGACGCGCGCCGCGGCCCCGCCACGGTGGTGGAAGCGATCGCGGACGCGCAGCGCGCGGCGGACGCCATCCTTGGCGCGCGTGAGAAGTTTGCGGTCCCGGAGGCGGCGTATGACGACCCCGCGGCTTGCCGCGCCAGGGTGGGGACGCTTACGGAGTACGAGAACGCCGGGCGCGAAAACGAGCGCTGCCTCTATTGCAGCCGCAGCTGCGAGGTGTGCGCGCAGGTCTGCCCCAACCGCGCCAACGTCGCGGTGCGGGTGCCGGGGTTCGAAACCAGGCAGATCGTGCATATCGACCGCATGTGCAACGAGTGCGGCAACTGCGCGACGTTCTGCCCCTATCCCGACAGGCCCTATCGCGACAAGCCCACGCTCTTCCATACCGAGCGGGACTTTAACGATAGCGGGAATACCGGCTTCCTGCGGCTTTCGGGAACGCGCTTCCGCGTCCGGCTCGGGGAGGATGTCCTCGAGACGGACATCGCCGCGCCCGATCGGGAGCTGCCGCGGGAGATGGAGGCGCTGCTCTTCGCGCTCGTAGGGGACTACGCCTACCTGCTGTGAGGGCCAACCCTCTTCAACCCGCCGGATAAAGGCATCCGGCGGGCAAGGGGTTTATATATTCCCTTCTCTTTCTTCTTTCTTCAGCAAAGGGGCTGCCGCGCTGCGGCGGCCCTTTTGCGTGGGCGGAACCGGCTTGCGGGTGCCGGGCCTTCCAGGACGTTTTCTTTTTCTTTTTTTGATTCCGCTTGACAAACCGTTCTAACGCAACATATAATCACATAAAACATATTATTCATATTTAAATAGTATGATTTATTTTGCGAGCAATGGGGTGAAGCGATGTATGCGTCGGTGCTGGAGTACATCCGCCAGAACGCGGACGAATATGCGATGTCGGTGCTGCAGCATATAAGGCTCAGCGCGGCCGTGGTGGCGCTGGCGTTCCTCATCGGCTTCCCGCTGGGGTTCGTCTGCTCCCGCAGCGCGCGCGCAAACCGGATTCTGACGGAATTTTTTGGCCTTCTGCGCATCGTGCCCAGCCTCGCCCTGCTGGTCGTATGCATCCCGGTGCTGGGCGTAGGCGTGCTTCCCGCTGCGGCGGCGCTTACGGTGCTGGCCGTGCCGCCCATCCTCATCAACACGGCCGCCGGCTTTGCCTCCGTGCCCGGCCCGGTCCGGGAAACGGCGGCGGGCATGGGCATGAGCCCCTTTATGGCGTTCAGAAGGGTGGAGCTGCCGCTCGCCGCGCCCATGACGCTGACGGGCGTGCGGACGGCGACGGTGGAGGTGATCGCCAGCGCCACGCTCGCGGCCTATATCGGCGGAGGGGGGCTCGGGACCATCATCTTCACGGGGCTGGGGCTTTACCGCACCGATATGCTGGTGGTGGGCGGGGGCTCGGTCGCGCTGCTCTCCCTGCTTGCGGATCTCCTTTTCTTTCTGGCGGAACGCACGGCAACGCGCTACCGTCGGGCCTGAGTTTCCAAAATTTTATGATGATTGGGGAAAAAGTATGAAACGAAACCTGTTTGTGAGCTTCGTCTCCGCTGCCCTTCTTCTTGTGATGGCCTTCACCTCCGCCTGCGCGCCCAAGCCCGCAGCCGCGATCCGCGTCGGCTCCAAGGATTTCACGGAGAACCTCGTCCTCGCCGAGCTGTACGCCCTGGCGCTGGAGGACAACGGCTTCCAGGTGGAGCGCAAATATAACATCGCAAGCTCCCTGGTGCATACGGCGCTGGTCAACAAGGAGATCGATCTTTATCCCGAGTACACCGGCACGGGCCTTCTTTCCATCCTCAAGCACGAGCTGGTGACCGACCCGCAGCAGGTGTACGACATTGTGAAGGACGAATACCAGAAGCAGTTCAACCTCACGTGGCTCGATTACTCCGCCGCCAACGACAGCCAGGGCCTTGTGATCAACGCGGCCGTCGCGAACAGGCTGGGCATCAGGACCATATCGGATCTGCAGAAGAACGCGGGCGAGATCCGCTTCGCCTCGCAGGGCGAGTTCGATCAGCGTGAGGACGGCCTGCCCGCCCTTGAAAAGGCGTACGGCCCCTTCAGCTTCAAATCCAAGGAAGTATTCGACAACGCCCTCAAGTACGATATCCTCTCCGGCGACAAGGCCGATCTCGCCGTGGCGTACACCACCGAGGGGCCGCTGGCGGATACCTCGAAGTTCCTGGTGCTGGAGGACGATAAGCACGTGTGGCCGCCCTACAACATCGCGCCCGTCGTCAACAGCGACGTGCTGAAAGCCAACCCCAAGATCGGGGACGTCCTCAACAAGCTTTCGGCCAAGATCGACAACGCCACCATCATCAGGCTCAACGCCGAGGTGGACGTCAACAAGCGGGAGTACGAGGAGGTCGCCAAGGAATTCTACGATTCCGTCAAGGCTTCGCTCAAGGGTTAAAGGGAACGCAAATGGAAGATTTTCTCCGTCGCTTCGCGGTGCCCGACGAGGCGCGCGGCGTCATAGACGCCATCGTGAACAGGCAGGAGCAGGCGCTCATAGAAGCTCTCGGACCCGGGGGCTTCTATGCGCGCGACGCCAGGCGCGCGCTTTCCAGGGTGGACGGGGCGCGGGAGGATCGGGACGTGGAGGCGCTCCTGACGAATGCGTACCGGAGGGGCGTGCTCGCTATCGAGGAAGAAACCGGGGAAGGAACGCGCTATTGCGTCGCCACGTTTTACGACAGGCTGGATGTGTTTGCCGTTACCGAGCCCGAAAGCTACGCCGCCCTGCCCCGGGAGGCGCGGCGGGCGCTGGACGCGTGGTACTTCGGCGCTTATCTGGAAAGGCTCGGCAAGGATGCCGCCCCCACGGCCGACCGCGTGCTGCCGCTTGCCGAAACGCTCGCCTTCCTGGACGAAACGGCGGAGCCCGTCTGGCTCAACCGGTGCGACTGCCGCATCCTTGCCGGCAACTGCGGGATGCCCGTCGATACCTGCATCTCGCTGCGCGGCGGCGTCAACACGCTGTCCCACCGGGGCTGGTCCAGGCCGCTCACCAGGGAGGAGGCGAAGGACGTCGTGCGGCGGGCCGACCGCGCCGGGCTGGTGCATACCGTCAACCCGCATTCCATCTGCAACTGCTGCTCGGACTGCTGCTATCTGTTCCGGGCGCAGGCCGCGCGCCGTAGCGCCGCCGTATGGCCCGCCTCGCCGTTTGTGGCGCGCTTTTCGGAAAGCGCCTGCATCGGCTGCGGCAACTGCGCTTCCCGGTGCCCCTTCGGCGCGTTCACGCTCAGGGGGGACAAAGCCGCCTTTGACGCCGCGCTCTGCCGCGGCTGCGGCGTATGCGAAAGCACCTGTCCCACGGGGGCGATCACCCTTGCGGGGAGGGACGGCGCATGATTGCGGTGGAGTTCCGGTCCGTTGTGAAGCGCTTCCCCAACGCGGACTGCGACGCCGTTTCCGGCGTGAGCCTCGCGGTCGAGGAAGGGGAGGTCCTCACCATACTCGGCACCTCGGGCTGCGGGAAGACCACGCTCATCAAGCTCGTGAACCGTCTGTACGAGCCGGACAGCGGGGAAATTTTGTTTTTTGGGGAACCCGTGCGCCAGCTCGACCCCGTAGAGCTGCGCCGCAAGATCGGCTACGTCATTCAGCAGGTGGGGCTCTTTCCGCATATGACGGTGGAGGAGAACATCGCCACCGTCCCCAGGATCCTGCGCTGGGACAAACAGCGCATCGACCGCCGCGTAGACGAGCTTCTGGAGCTGGTGCGGCTCGACCCCGGCCAGATCAAAAAGCGGTATCCCCGGCAGCTTTCGGGCGGGCAGCAGCAGCGCGTGGGCCTTGCGCGCGCGCTCGCGGCGGACCCGCAGCTCATGCTCCTTGACGAACCCTTCGGCGCCATCGACGCCATCACCCGCGGCGCGCTGCAAGCCGAGCTCAAGTCCATCCACGAGCGTTACCGAAAGACGTTCCTGTTCGTGACCCACGACGTCAACGAGGCGTTCCTTTTAGGCGACCGCGTGCTCGTCATGGACGGCGGCGCCGTGCAGCAATTGGACACGCCCGAGGCGATCCGCAAAAAGCCCGCCAACGCTTTCGTGGAGAAGCTGCTGGATTCGTCGCTGGGGCAGCGGTGGGAGGCGGGGCGCAATGCTTGAGTTCCTCCTGCGGTACCCGCAGAAGCTCTATGAGCCGCTTTTGCAGCATCTTGCCATCACGGCCGTGACGCTTGCCGTCTCGCTCCTGATCGCGGCTCTTTTGTGCGCGCTTCTGATGCGCTCCCGCGTTTTGTCGCAGGCGGCGGTAGGGTTCTTTTCGGTGGTGTATTCCATCCCCAGCCTGGCGCTGTTCGCGCTTTTGATTCCCGTGTTCGGACTGGGGCGGCGGACCGCCGTCTTTGTGCTGGTGCTTTACAACCAATTTCTGCTCGTGCGCAACATTCTTGAGGGCTTCGCGGGGATCGACCCCTGCCTCATCGAGGCCGCGCAGGGCATGGGCATGTCCGAGGCGCAACTGTTCTTCAGGATCCGGCTGCCGCTCGCCATGCCTTCCATCCTCGCGGGCGTGCGGCTCGCCATTATTTCCACCATCGGCATCGCCACCATCGCCGCCACCATCAACGCGGGCGGCCTGGGCGTCCTCCTGTTCGACGGGCTGCGCACGCGCAACCCCGTCAAGATTGCCTGGGGCGCGCTGCTTTCTTCGCTGCTCGCCATCGCGGCCAACCAGCTTCTTGCGTTCATTACCAAGAGGCTGCAGCGGAACATCAACGGAATTTGAGGGAGAATTTTCATGAGTTACGACGCATTCCACGATAAAACGCTGGGCTTTACCACCAAACAGCTCCACGGCGGCTACGATCCCAAGGAACATTACCGCTCCAAGGCCGTGCCCATCTACCAGACCGCGGCTTTCGAGCTGGGCGATTTCGAGCGCTGCTCCCGCCTGTTCGCCTACGAGGAGGAGGGGCATTCCTACGTCCGCTTCAGCAACCCGACCAACGACGTGCTGGAAAAGCGCATCTCGCTATTGGAGAACGGCGCGGCCGCGCTCGGCATGGCTTCGGGCATGAGCGCCATTTCCAACACGTTTTTGAACCTTGCGCAGGCGGGGGATGAGATCGCCGCCGTGCGCACGCTCTACGGCGGCAGCACCACGCTGCTCCAGAGGGTCCTGCCGCCCTACGGCATTACCGCCAACTGGGTGGACGACCCGGACAATTTGGACGATTACCGGCGGGCCATCACGCCCCGGACCAAGGCGCTGTATGTCGAATCCCTCGGCAACCCCGGCATGAACATCATCGATATGGAGGCCGTCTCCGCCATCGCGCATGAGGCGGGCATACCGGTCGTGGTGGACAATACCTTCGCCACGCCGTACCTCTTCCGCCCCTTCGAGCACGGCGCGGATATCGTGTGCCATTCGGCCACCAAGTACATCGGCGGCCACGGGACGACCATCGCGGGGCTGGTGGTGGAAAAGGGCGGGTTCGACTGGTTCAGCGGAAAATTCCCGCAGCTGGAGGAATTCTACCGCGAATATACCGGGAAGATCGAGGAAGCGGACCTGCGGGAGGCGCTGTTCACCAAACGCCTGCGCATCCGCTATCTTACGGAGCTTGGCGGGCATCTTTCCCCCATGAGCGCGTTTTACCTTCTGCAGGGCCTGGAGACGCTGTCGCTGCGCATGGAACGGCACGTGCAGAACGCGCGGGCCGTCGCGGAATATCTGGCCGGGCACCCCGCCGTGCTCGACGTAGCCTATCCCTCCCTGCCCGGCAGCCCCTACTACGCGCTGGCGCAGAAATATTTCCCCAAGGGCGCGGGGGCGATCCTCGCCGTGCGCCTGAAGGGCGGGCTTCCCGCCGCCCGGCGCGTGCTCGAGCGCGTGCGGATATTCGATTATATGGTGAACGTCGGCGACGCGAAATCCCTGATCGTCCACCCCGCGACCTCCACCCACTACGGCCTGCCGCAGGCGACGCAGAATGACGCGGGCGTGTACGACGACACGCTGCGCCTTTCCGTCGGCATCGAGGAAGCAGAGGATCTGATCGCGGATCTCGCGCAGGCGCTTGCGTAAATAAAAAAACCGGCAAACGCTGCCGATTCCTTGTCGAAAAAGTACCTTGCGGTACCTTTCCGAGGATTCCGGGGCTATCGCATTGAGCATTTTCAATGCATCATGCAAGGATGTTTCGCCTACGGCGAAACCCCGGGATTCTAAAAAAGCGCCACCGGCGCTTTTTTGGCCGCCGACAAACCCCTCCGGGGTTCGTCGACGGTTTTTCTCATGCAGGCCTGGCGTAGCAGGCCTGCATGCAAGGTGTCCAAGCTGACGCACATGTCGTCAGCTTGGACGGATTTTATTGTGTTTCCTAAGTTTTTGGGCTTCAGCGGGACGGCGGAGCGTCCCGCTATGCAACTCCTGTTTGCGTTCTTGCATAATAAAAGCTGTCCCGAGACTTTGTCGACACTCTGAACGCGCCACCGGCGCTTTTTTTGCCCCTTTGGGGCACCCAACCCGCTGCCGCGCTAAGCGCGCTTGAATATATTCATTGTATGCATTTCGCGCGGCGGCCCCTTTTGCTGTGCGGGCTTTGTATGGGTTTCCCCCGCTTACGGCGCCATATTGGGATGGCGGGGGTTCTTCTTTACGGTCGCGATGGCGGCGAGGATAGCCGCCGTGATGTCGGCCTGCACCTGCGTGCTCGCCGCGTTGAAGCGGGCGTAGATGTCTCCGCTCCGGCTGGACGTGTATTTTGCCGGAAGGATGTTGAGCGAGAGCGTGATCACGTCCATGCGGCACGTGGGGCAGTTGCAGATGCCCTCCTCCTTCATCAGCTCGTCTACCCGGATATTGACCATACTTTCCATGACGTTTATAGGTTTGCTTGCCGTATCCAATCCCACCAGCCCTTTCGTATGCGTAAGAATGATTCCAAATTTGCCCGGCGCTGTATTGATTCCCATCTTTATTATACCATATATGCCCCGGGATACCATTCGTTTTTATTGGGATTTGGCGATATTTTACAGAGATTTTGTCGAATGCCGCACAGGGTTTGCGGCGGGTCCGCCGCGGGGGACGCAGGGATTCTTCCGCAGTTTCGCAATGACCGTGCCGCGCTGCGGCAGGCGCCGCTTCCCCGCGCGTCTTTGCCCGCGGACTTCCGCCCCGCTTTGTGCCATCCGGCGTCTTCCTTCACTTTTTTTGCGCTTTTTTTACGTATCTGCTATACTATAGCTTGCTACTTTGAACGAGCGAGGTTTCCAGAATGGATTTTCCCCAATTGCTCTGTGAGGCCCTTTCCCCCTGCTGCGGGATGGAGCCCGGGACGCTGTTAAATATGATCGAGATTCCGCCCGAGAGCAGCATGGGGGATTTCGCTTTTCCCTGCTTCAAGCTCTCCAAATCGATGCGCAAGGCCCCGCAGGCGATCGCGGCGGAAATCTGCGCCAGCATCCGACTGCCCGATTTTGTGCAGCGGGCCGAGACGGTGGGCGGGTATATCAATTTCTTCGTCAAGCCCGCGGCGTACGCGAAAACGGTCCTTTCGGCCGTGCGCGAGGAGAACGAGAACTACGGCGGCGGCACCGAAGGCGCGGGCCGCAACATCTGCATCGACTACTCCTCCATCAACATCGCGAAGCCCTTTCACATCGGGCACCTGAGCTCGACGGTGATCGGGCACTCGCTGTACCGCATCTATCAGCATCTGGGGTACAACTGCGTCGGCATCAACCACCTGGGGGACTGGGGCACGCAGTTCGGCAAGCTGATCGTCGCGTATAAAAAATGGGGCGACCGCGCCAAGATCGAGAAGGATTCCATCCGCGCCCTGCTGGAGTTGTACGTGAAGTTCCACGAGGAAGCGGAGAAGGACGAAAAGCTCAACGACGAGGCGCGCGCCTGGTTCAAGCGCATCGAGGACAGCGACGAGGAGGCGCTCACGCTGTTCGAATGGTTCAAGGCGCTCACGCTCAAGGAAGTCGGCCGCGTCTACGATATGCTGGGCATCGCGTTCGACAGCTACGCGGGCGAGAGCTTTTATAACGACAAAATGAACCGCGTCATCGAGGAACTGGAGGAAAAGAACCTTCTCAAGCTCGATCAGGGCGCGTACCTGGTGGACCTTTCGGAATACAAGATGCCGCCCTGCATCGTGCTGCGGTCCGACGGGGCGACGCTTTACGCCACGCGCGACATCGCGGCGGCCCTCTACCGCAAGGATACCTACGATTTCGCAAAATGCCTGTACGTGGTGGCCTACCAGCAGGACCTGCATTTCCGCCAGTGGTTCAAGGTGGTGGAGCTGATGGGGTACGAGTGGGCTAAGGACCTCGTGCATGTTTCCTTCGGCATGGTCAGCCTCCAGGACGGCACGCTTTCCACCCGCCGCGGCAAGGTGCTCTTTTTGGAGGACGTTTTGAACGCCGCCGTGGAGCGCACGCTCGCTATCATTTCCGAAAAGAGCCCGGATCTTCCGGACAAGCCCGCCGTGGCCCGGCAGGTGGGGGTGGGGGCCGTGGTCTTTAATACGCTTTACAACAGCCGCATCAAGGACGTGGTGTTCAGCTGGGACAAGGCGCTCAACTTCGACGGCGAAACCGGCCCCTACGTGCAGTACACGCACGCGCGCTGCTGCGCGGTGCTGAGAAAAGCGGGCGTTTCGGAGATCCCGGAGGAGATCGACTATTCCCTGCTCGGGGACGAGGACGCCATGCGCGTTATACGCGCCATGGGCGATTTTCCCCGCGCGGTGCGCGAGGCCGCCGAGAAATACGAGCCCTATCTCGTTTCCCGCGCGGTGATGGCGGTTTGCCAGGCGTTCAACAAATTCTACTACGAGCAGCGCATCATCGGCTCCGAGCCCGCGCTGGAAAAAGCGCGGCTGGCGCTGACCGCCGCGGCCAAAACCGTGATTTCCACGGGGCTGTTTCTGGTGGGGCTTGCGGCTCCTGAAAGAATGTAGTCACAAAGCGGCTATGCTCTTTTGAACACCCCCTGCCCGCTTTCTTTTGGTACTTTTCTTTCCCGTGAAAGAAAAGTACCGTAACCCCATACCCCGCACCATACGATTAAGGGAGGCTCCTTCTATGCTGGACATCAAACGGATCCGTGAAAACCCCGAAGCCCTGCGCACGGCGATGAAGAACCGGCGCAACAAGGGCGTGAGCGTGACGGCGCTTCTCGAGGCGGACGCGCAGCGGCGCAGGCTGCTTGCCGAGACGGAATCGCTTAAGGCCCTCAGGAACTCCGTGAGCGCGGAGATTCCCAGGCTCAAAAAGGCGGGGGAGAACACCGACGGCCTGATGGAGCAGATGAAGGAAACGGCGGCGAAGATCAAGGAGCTGGACGCGTCCGTTTCGGCGCTGGACGAAAAGATCCGGGAGCTCCTCTACGCCATCCCCAACATCCCGCACGAAAGCGTGCCCGTGGGCGCGGACGATACCGAGAACGTGGAGGTCCGCAAATGGGGGGACCCGACGCGGTTTGCGTTCGAGCCCAAACCGCACTGGGATATGGGGGAGGCTCTTTCCATCCTCGACCCGGCGGCGGCGGCGAAGGTGACGGGGACGCGCTTTACGTTCTACCGGGGCCTGGGCGCAAGGCTGGAGAGGGCCGTCGTCAATTTCTACCTGGATACGCACACCTGCGAGAGCGGGTATACCGAGATATTCCCGCCGTTCATGGTCAACCGCGCGAGCATGACGGGCACGGGCCAGCTCCCCAAGTTCGAGGACCAGGCCTTCAAGGTGGAGGGGACGGATTATTTTTTGATCCCCACCGCGGAGGTGCCGGTCACCAACATGATGCGGGACTGCATCCTGGACGGCGCGGATCTTCCATTGAAGTTCTGCGCGTACAGCGCGTGCTTCCGGCAGGAGGCGGGAAGCGCCGGGCGGGATACGCGCGGGCTCATCCGCCAGCACCAGTTCAACAAGGTGGAGCTTGTGAAGTTCGCCAAGCCCGAGGACTCCTACGAGGAGCTGGAAAAGCTCACGCAGGACGCCGAGCTTGTGCTGCAGCGGCTGGGGCTCCCGTACCGGGTGGTGGCGCTCTCCACGGGCGACCTGGGCTTTTCGGCCGCCAAATGCTACGATATCGAGGTGTGGATGCCCAGCTACGGCCGGTACGTGGAGATCAGCTCCTGCTCCAATTTCGAGGACTTCCAGGCGCGCCGGGCGAATATCCGCTTCCGCAGGGACCCGAAGGCAAAGCCGGAGCTTGTGCACACCCTGAACGGCTCCGGCGTGGCGGTGGGCCGCACAGTCGCCGCAATTCTTGAGAATTACCAGCAGGCGGACGGCTCCGTCAAGGTGCCCAAGGTGCTGGTGCCCTATATGGGGACAAATATCATCGAAAATTCAGAGAAATGACTATGTCATTTCTCTGAGTTTGTCAGGAACCGCCTGCACTTTCAGTGCGGCCGGCGGTTCCCGCAAGGGTTGAGGCCGGTGCGAAGCAGCAAACGCTCCAGCGGAGCGTTTGCAGGCCGAAACGGGCATCCGCTTGCGGATGCCCCGGGGCCCAAGCTGACGCGCATGTCGTCAGCTTGGACGGATTGTATTGTGTTTCCTAAGTTTTTGGGTCTCAGCGGGACGACGGAGCGTCCCGCTGTTTTTCTACTAGGATTGCGATAAATTGCAATATATTCGTAATAAATAATAGGATCGGGAGATTTACTCAATCGCTCTGCCGTCGCGGCCTTTTGCCTATCCACGGCGTTTCTGACACTTACGTAAGCTTAAAGAAGCAATAAATAGCTTAAAAAAGAAATAAAAAATTAAGGATTTTGTAATAAAATCGTTGACATTCGTACTCCGGCCGTTTATAGTAATAGCGTGCAATAGGAAGGTTCCCGCTCTCATTTGCAAACTATCAAAACGAAAGGGGTAAAACTATGAAAAAGATCCTGACTCTGGTCCTTGCTCTGGCGATGGTGCTGGCCCTGGCCGCCCCCGCCATGGCGTTCACCTCCGACAGCACGGGCTCCTCCTCCATAACGCCGACACTCTCCCTTTATCTGGTGGATTACAGCGATAACGGCTTCTTCGGCGTGGCTACGCTGCCCACAGCCGACCGCGGCTACGCCACCAATGAGATCGTGGCGGCCGTTGCGGAACTGAGCGTTCCCGTCGGCGCCACCACCGCCGCCTATAACACCCTGACCTTCGGCGGCACCAACGTCAGCCTGAACGTGACGGATAACGCCAGCGGCGTCCTCAGGAGCGTATCGGCCGGCACCCTCGGAACCACCTCCTTCACGCTGAGCACCACCAGCAACACGCTGACTTTTAACCCCACGACGCTGGTGCCCACCGCCCTGACTTCCGCCGTTACGTACAAGTACCTGTTCTTCGCGAAGGTCACCGCCGACAACGCCACCCTCACCGCCAACCTGACCGACGGCGCGGGCGTCGGCAGCACGTTTGACAGCACGACCTCGCAGACCAGCCTCGTGCTTAACGGCGTGACCTACACCGTCACCAAGAACTACAATTCCTCCAGCGGCGGCTACTATGATATCCTCGTCGGCACGTATACCGGTTATACCGGCGACAACATCAGGCTGTATGTGAACGCCAGCTACCAGACCACCGGCATGGCCATCTCGACTTCCAGCTATTCGAATGTTCCGCTGGGCGTTACCGTCGGCGGCGTGCTCGGGTATCTGAACGGCTCCACCGTTGTGACCAGCACCTCGGACGCCGAGTATATCGCGCTGATGGATGTGTACAACACCATCGCCAAGGGCGTGTTCGGTCTTGACTACTTCAAGATCGGCAACTACCTCTATGACAGCTTCTTCACCGGCTTCACCTCGCCCAGCACCCTCACCGCGACCGTGGCCATCAAGCCCTGGACCGCATATGTGACCGTTCCCGATACCGTCGTCGTCACCCCCCCGAAGACCGGTGACGCCGCGGGCATCATGGGCTTTGTGATGATCGCCCTGGCCGCCGCGGCCGCCGTGGTTGTCAGGAAGGTCCGCGCGTAAGCGCGGGCTTCGCCCAAGGGAACCCCTGCCTGCACAGCAGCCGCCGGCAAGCCCCTTCGGGGTTCGTCGGCGGCTTTTCGCTGCAATACTTGACGACATTACAACGAAAGGCTCTTACAGCCTCCTAAAATCGCTGCGGCGATTTTAGGAGGCTGTGAGAAAACCCTGCCCAAATGCCTCAGGCATTTGGGCGGCCTCAAAACAAAGCTCCCCCGGCGAAGCCGGGGGAGCTTTGTTTTGCCGCGCACCATCCTTTGACCAAGCGCCTCCGGGCGGTATCCCGGCAGGTAACTCCCGCCAGGCAGACCCGCGGCACACCGAATGATACCGCTTAATGCTGCTTCCGTCAGGACCTGACATGATTCACAGCCATCGGTTGCACAGGGCCCGGCGCTCAACGCCCCTTGCCGGTGCCAGTACCCCACAGGCTATGGCCGGGGGATGGAGTTCAGCCCTGCTGTAGCGGTTTGCAGGTACAGGGCACCGCTGTCTCCCCGCCTAGCGCGGCATACAGCTATTGTACAATGCCTTCCGCGGGAGCGCAATGCCAAAATATCGCAGCCGAATTCGTTTCCTTCCCCCGCAGGTTTCCCCAAATGCCGCAAAGAAAATGATGGGGCAGCGTGCCGTCCCCTGCCGTATCGGCGCGAAAGGGGGGAGGGGGCCGCGTTTAGGGTCGGCCGATTGGCGGGGGACGGACGCGTCCGTGCGACAATCTTTACGTCCCGCCCCGGCTACACTTTAAAAACCTCCCCTCCGGCCGCCGTTCGGACAGGCGGTCATCCATTGCAAAAGCGCCCCTCACGGGGCTTCGGATATAAGGAACAAGACGGCGGCAAACGGCCGGATCTTTCGGAAAGAGGTGCCTGGTATGGAAAGCCCGCGGCTGAGCATACGCATGGAGGGCCTGCTCTCCTATATCCGGAGGCGCGCCTTCTGGATCGAAGCGGGCTCCTTCGTGTTCGCGCTGCTGCTCGGGCGCGTGGAGCTCTTCCGCATGCTGCTGCCGCTGGGCGTGGCGTTCACCGCGGCGATGGATATGGCGGGACAGAACGTCTATTATCCGCTGGCGGGCGCGCTCGTAGGCTCCCTTCTCGCGGGGGAGGCGGGGTATCCGGCGCTTGCGGCGCTGGGGCTGTATATGGCGTCCACGCTGGCGTACAGGTTCTTTTCAAAGCGTCTGCGCAGGGTGGACAAGCTGATGTTCCTCGGCGCGGCGCAGCTCGCTGTGATCCCGCTGTTCTTCATAGCCACCCTGACGGACGCGCTGCGCGGCCTTGCGCTGCTCGCCCTGACACTCATGATGGCGGTCGCTTTCCAGAACGGCATCCGCGCCTTAAAATCCATATCCGTCCGCAACCGCCTGCGGGAGGAGGAGCAGATTTCCCTCTGCCTGCTGCTGGGCGCGCTCGCCCTGGCGACTGCCGACGCCTCGGTCTACGCGTTTTCACTGGGCGTCGTCGTGGCGGCCTGGACGGCCATGTTCGCGGCGTACAGCAAGGGCCTGCCCGCCGTGGCGGCGTCGGTGGTGATCGGCGGCATGCTGGTGCTGGGCGGGAAGGCGCAGCCGCAGTTCCTCGCGGATCTGGCCGTCTGTACGCTCGCCGCCGTATTCTGCCGCAGCATGGGCCCCTGGGGCATAACGGGCGGCTTCCTCATTTCCTGTATGGTGACCGAAGGCTACGCGGGCGCCGCCGGGCTCACGGTCGGCGTCGTCAACGCGGCGCCTGCGGCCGCGGCGCTCGTACTGATCCCCAAGGGCAGCATGCTTTCGCTTCGCGCCGTGGTCGACGCCGCGGCGCGCGAGGAACGCACCGCGCGGGCCGCGCTCCGCTCGCTGCAGGAACGCACCGCGCAAGGCGTTACGCTCACCGCCAAAGCGGTGGAGCAGATCGCGGGGCTGTTTCCCGAAAACACGGATCCCCCCTACGACGAAGGCGAGGAGCGGCGCCGGATGGCCCGCTCCGCCGCCAACGTCTGTGCCGATTGCACCCACCGCGTCGCCTGCTGGCGGGATAAGGAGGCCGCGACGGACGCCGTAGCCGCCATGCTTCCCGCTTCCGAAAAGGGGCTGCGCCCGCGCGCCGTAAAACCCCTGCAGGCCGATTGCCCACGCACCGTGCCGCTCGCCTCCGCCGCGGGCCAGGCCCGGGAGGCGTACCGCATCCAGTGCGGCGAGGCGCTGCAGGCGCGCTCCCGCCAGGCGTTCGCCCGCAGGCAGCTAAATTCGGTCGCCGGGGTGATCGGGCGGCTCGCAGCCGAAGTCGCCGGAAACGAGTGGCCCGTGGAGGGCGAGGCGCAGCAGATCATGCGGCGGCTCGGCCGGGAAGGGTTCGCGCTGCGGGGCGCGCTGGTGCAGAAACGCAACGGCTGCCTGACGGCCGAGCTGCGCCTGCGCGAGCATTGGGCCAAACGGCCCCTGCAATGGGAGGACGCCGTCTCCCGCGCGCTGGAGACGCCCATGCGGCTGCTCGCCGAATACAAAACCCCGCAGGGCGCGGTGCTGGAGTTCGAGCAGGCGCGCCGCGTGAAGGCGCGCATGGGCACGGCGGCGCTCGCCATGCGGAACAGCCCCGCTTCCGGCGACAGCACGGCGCAGGCGAATCTCCCCGGCGGCAAGGCGCTCTTCGCCCTGTCCGACGGTATGGGCACGGGCAATGCGGCGCGCGCCGAAAGCGCCGCGGCGCTGGATATGCTCTGCCAGCTCTACCGCACCGGCTTCCCGCGCGACGACGCGCTGGAATGCGTGAACCGTCTTTTGATGCAGCGCGCGGATACCGAGATGTACGCGACCGTCGACGCGCTGTTTTTGGATCTTGAGACCTGCGCCGCCGAGTTCATCAAATTCGGCGCGCAGCCGAGCTTCGTGCTGCGCGAGGGGCGCGTGCACACCATCTACGCCGAGGCGCTCCCCGTCGGCATCCTGGACGAGGCCTCGCCCGCCGTGCACGCGGCGTCGCTCCGGCGCAACGACGCCGTGGTGATGCTCACCGACGGCGCGCTCGAGGCGCTCGGCGAGGATACCGAGGCCGAGATTATCGCCTGCGTGGGCGCCGCGAACACCTGCGAGGACGCCGCGCGCGCCCTGCTCGAGGCCGCCAACCAGCGCGGCGGCAACGACGACATGACGGTGATGGTCATACGGTTAGAATAAAAAAAGGTATCGCCGCCTACGGCGGCGACGGGGATTTATTTTATTTAAAAGTGGGGGCTCCGCCCCCACTCCCCTTGGGGTACGGCCCTCGGGAAAGTGCTTAACGGGAAGCCAATATCTTGGGCGGAAAACGCTCTTAAAGAATATGAAAGGGTGGAGCATTGTTCCTGCCTATTCATTTCTTCTTTTACTATCATTTTTGTACGGCTACGCTCTTTATGGGAGCCGAGCGCCGTCTTCAGGGGGAGTGGTGAAGGCCCAGTGAGCAAGGGCACGCAAGGAAGCGGCGGCTCCCGCCGCGACGCGGCGCGGCCATTGCGAACTGAGTTGGGAGCCCTTTTGCCAACGTCCGTTCCCTAGGGGGGGAGTGGGGAGGGCCGGAGCCGAGCACCGCCTGTGGCGGAGTAAGCGAGGCGCAGGCTCGGTGAGTAAGGGAGCGTAAGGAAGCGGCTCCCGCCGCGACGCGGCGCGACCATTACGAACTGCGTTGAGAGCCCTCCCACTATATAATAAATAAAAAAATCCTTCGTCGCCGCCGCAGGCGGCGATACCTTAAGGTGCTTTTAAAAAATATGCCGCTGGCTGCAACCAACGGCATATTTTTTTCATCTATATAGCATTATTAACAAAAGTTCTCCGGATTTCAATCAGGGACAAGCCTTTTTATTCCGGATCTCCCGGATCACGCCTGGCTTTCGCTCTGGATCCTGTTCGTTTCCCGCACCCGTTCGGCGATGGCGCGGCCGGTTGGCGTGGCGGCGAGCCCGCCCAGGGCGGTTTCCCGGAGCTCCGGCCGCATCACGGCGCCCACCGCGCGCATCGCCTCCACCGTCTCGTCGAAGGGGATGTGGCTGGTAACGCCCGCAAGCGCGAGGTCGGCACAAAGCAGCGCGTTCACCGCGCCGATCGCGTTCCGTTTGATGCAGGGGCATTCCACGAGGCCCGCGACGGGGTCGCACACCAGCCCCATCACGTTTTTGAGCGCGATGGCCGCGGCGTCGAGCGCCATCTGCGGCGTGCCGCCCATCAGCTCCACCAGGGCCGCCGCCGTCATCGAGGCGCCCGTACCCGTTTCCGCCTGGCAGCCGCCGTCCGCCCCCGCAATGGTTGCGTTGTTGGCGATGAGCATGCCGATCGCCCCCGCGGTAAACAGCGCGTCGAGAAGCGCGTCCTCCCCCCAGCCGCGCCTGTCCGCAAGGCCGGCGAGCACGCCCGGGAGTATGCCCGAGGCCCCTGCGGTTGGCGCCGCGACGATGCGCCCCATCGAGGCGTTCACCTCCACCACAGCCATCGCGGCCGCGGCGGCCTGCGCGGCGTCCGCACCCAAGAGCGGCGCGTTCCCGCCGTAGTCGTACAGGCGCTTGGCGTCCCCGCCCGAAAGGCCCGAAAGGGAACGCACGTCCCCCCGGAGCCCGAGCGCGACCCCTTCCCGCATGACGGCGAGGTTCTTCTTCATTTCGCCGCGGATCCGCCCGCGCGGAAGCTCGCTCAAAAATTCCTCCCGCTGCTGCATCGCCTCGGCGATGGACACCCGGTTTTCCCGGCAGACCGCGAGCAGTTCTGCGCCGCTGTGAAAATCCATGGCCCCTCCTTATATCACGTAGACCGTTGTGATCCCGTCCGAGAGCCCCATGATGAGGTCGCGCGTGTCGGCGGTCAACGGCTGGTCGGTCTCGATGATCATATACGCGTCCGCGCCCTTGCCGTGGCGGAACACGCGCATGAACGCAATGTTGATCCTGTGCTGCGCCAGCACGTGCGTCACCACCGCGACGACGCCCGGCACATCCTGGTACCGGATGATGAGCGTGGGGTATTCCCCGGTCAGCTCCACATCCAGGCCGTTGATCTCGGTGATGCGGATGTTGCCGCCGCCGACGGATTCGCCCACCACCTCGGTCACCCTGCCGCCGGCCTCCGTGACGCGGATCTTGGCCGTGTTGGGATGCGGCTTCTGTTCCTCGCTCAGCGTGAAGCGGACCGAGAGCCCCGCTTCCTTTGCCTTTTCGTAAGCGTCCCGGATGCGCGCGTCGTCGGGCTCCATGCCGAGCACCCCGGCGATGAGCGCCTTGTCGGTGCCGTGCCCCGCGCCGGTCTTCGCAAATGAGCCGTAAAGTGTGAACTCCACGCTCTTTATATCCCCGCCCGCGATGCGCCGCGCGACGCCCCCGAGCCTGCACGCGCCCGCCGTATGGGAGCTTGACGGCCCCGTCATGCGCGGGCCGATGATGTCGAAAACACTGTAATCGGCCATAGTTCTTCCTCCGTTCGCAACTTACTATACCCCAACGCACGGCGGTGAGGCAAGCCCCCGGCGCGTATCCGGGGGCCCAAACCGGGGAAAATTGTTCCGCCCGCAGGAAACTGTTGTATGCAAGGGCAAAAATAGGGTATCATTTTCATAAATTGGTATCTTCATACAAAAGGCCGGCAACGGCAAAAGGAGTGGATGATATGAAGAAGCTTGCTGGTTTCCTGCTCACGGCGGCGCTGCTGCTTTCGGCCGTTGGCTGCGGGCAGGCGGCCACGCTGGAGCCGACCCCCGCCCTTCCTAGCCCCGGGCTTACGGCGTCGCAATCCTCCCTGCCCGTCGCGGCGCCCGCGTTCACGCCCGTTCCCCTGCCCACGCCCATCAAGCTGCCCGCCAAGGGCTATTGCAACGGGGAAGGCGTCAACCTGCGCGCACAGCCCGGCACCGCCGGCGAGGTGGTGAATATCCTGGGCCAGAACGCCGTGCTCGACGTACTCTCCCTCGAGAACGGCTGGTACATGGTGAAGTACGACGGCGTCACCGCCTACATCAAGAGCGACCTGGTGACGCTCGGCACCCCCCCGCGGCCCGACAACATGCGCTGGGCCAAGGTCTCCGCCGCCGAGACGCAGCTCTACAAATCCCCCGGCGCCGATCCTTCCGAGGTAAAGCTCAAGGAGGGCGATGTCGTGCGGGTGCTGCGCTCCATCGACGGCTACCTGCACATCGTCTATAAAAACACGCTTCAGCGCTACCTGAAAGCGGAGGACGTCACCTACATCAGCGCCGAGGAGGCCGCGGCTGCCCTCGCCGGCGCGGAGGAAACCATGTTCCCCACGCCCGAGGATACCCCCAAGGCCACCGCCAAGGCTTCCGCCAAGCCGACCCCGAAACCTACGGCCAAGCCTACAACCAAGCCGTAAGGAAGGTATCGCCGCCTACGGCGGCGACGAGGATTTATTTTATTTAAAAGTGGGGGCTCCGCCCCCACTCAGAGTGTCGACAAAGTCTCGGGACAGCTTTTATTATGCAAGAACGCAAACAGGAGTTGCATAGCGGGACGCTCCGTCGTCCCGCTGAAGCCCAAAAACTTAGGAAACACAATAAAATCCGTCCAAGCTGACGACATGTGCGTCAGCTTGGACACCTTGCATGCAGGCCTGCTACGCCAGGCCTGCATGAGAAAAACCGTCGACAAACCCCGGAGGGGTTTGTCGACGGCCTGAGTGGGGGCCCCGCCCCCACTCCCCCTGGGGTACGGCCCCCGGAAAAGTGCTTAACGGGAAACAATATCTTGGACGGGAAACGCTCTTAAAGACTATGAAAGGGCGGGGCATTGCTCCCGCAGATGCTTTTTACAGTCTAAAGGGGCTGTCGCATTAAGCATTTTCGATGAATCATGCAAGGATGTTTCGCCTGCGGCGAAACCCCGGGGTTCTAAAAAGGCGTCACTGGCGCCTTTTTTGCCCCTTCGGGGCACCGAACCCGCTGTCGCGCTAAGTGCATTTGAATGTTTATACGTTGTATGCACTTAGCGCGGCAGCCCCTTGTCATATGAAATTACCTACCCATACCGGGGTGCAGGGGGTGGGCCCCCTGCATCCTTCGTAATCGTTCCCCCTTAATTCGCCAGCGCAACGATTGCGTCGGCGATCAGCTCGGTGTTGCGGCGGATATCCTCCAGCGAGATGTATTCGTCCGGCATGTGGGCGAGCATGGGGTCGCCGGGCCACTCGCAGCCGAAAGCGACGGCGTTGTCCATGGCGCGGGCGTAGGTGCCGCCGCCGATGGCGAGGGGCTCGCGCATGTCGCCGGTCTGGGCGCGGTACACGCCGAGAAGCTTCTGCACGAGGGGGCTTTCGCGCTTGACGAGCAGGCCCTTCGTGACGTTCTCCGTTTCCACGGTGAAGCCCGCGGGGGCAAGGGCCTCGGCGACGCGCCGGAGCACGTCCCCGGTGGTGAGGGAATGGGGCACGCGGGAATCGATGGTCAGGCGCAGGCCGGTTTCGTCGCGGACGAGGACGCCCGGGTTGAGGGTGAGGCGGCCGCTTTCGTCGGTGATGTCCAGGCCCAGCGTTTCGCCGTGCATATCCATACCGAACGCGTCGGAGAGCGCGCGGATCGCGCCGGCGTCGGGCTCGGGCAGGGGAAGGGCGCTCAGCGCCTTCACGAGCCATTGCAGCGCGTTTTTGCCGTTTTCGGGGGTGGAGGCGTGGGCGCCCAGGCCGGTGACGATGTACTTGGTGGCGTTCCCCTCTTCGACGGCGTGGATATAAAAGCCCGATCCGGCAAGCAGCTTGCCGGATTTCCCCGGCACCGTCGCTTCCGCGAGGCCGGGCACCACGTTGGCGCGCTCGCCCGCACGGATGCGCACGCCGGTATCGGCAAGGGGCGCAAAGAAGGTGGCGCGCAGTATCGCCTTTTCGGAATACACCAGGGGATATTCCCCGTCGGGGGAGAAGGCGACGTCGGGCATGGGCTCGGTCTTGTGGTAGCGGTCCATGCAGGCCCAGCCGCTTTCCTCGTCGCACCCGAAGATCAGCCGCACGCGCTTCTTGAGCGGGATGCCCGCCGCGCGGACGGCGGCGAGAGCGTAAAGGGAGCTGACGGCGGGGCCTTTGTCGTCGATGGCGCCGCGGCCGTAGACGCGCCCGTCCCGAAGGGCGGCGGAAAACGGCGGGGAAGTCCAGCCGTCGCCCGCGGGGACGACGTCGAGGTGCGCCAGGATCCCCAGGGTTTCCTTCCCGTTGCCGGAGTCGATTACGCCCGCGTAACCGTCCAGATCGCGGCCGCCGGGAAAGCCCAGCTTTTCGGCGAGGGCGAGGGCCGCGTCCAGCGCATGCTGGATGGGTGCGCCGAAGGGATACTTGCCTTCGGGCGCTCCTTTTACGCTGGGGATGCGCACGAGCTTGGAGAGCTCCTCCACCTGCTGCGGGAGGGTCTGCAAAATGAACGCGCTCAGGGCGTCCCGCTGCTCCGGCGTCATATCCGAATAGAATGCCATATGCCTTCTTCTCCTTGGGAGTTCGTTTAGCAATATTGTACCATCTTTGCGTAAAAAGTACAAAAACGCCGCAGCCGCTTTTTGAACAGGAAATGCCAAAAAATTTGCTTTACAATTGTGAAGCGAATCGATATAATTTTCTTCGATTTTCAATTGGCGCCCGCGCGGCGTCCGGCGGGCGAAAGGAAGCCATCCGGGGAGGGAGTACGGCGAATGCAGGCCTTTTTTACGGCGCTTACCGCCTTTGCGCAGACCAGCAGCGTCTGGGTATACCTGTTCATATTCTTCGGCAAGCTGCTGGAGGTTTCGGTATCGACGCTCCGGATCGTGCTCATCAACCGCGGGATCCGTACGCTGGGCAGCGCGCTCGCCGTGATCGAGATCACCATCTGGCTCATCGTCACCAGCACCGTGCTTGCGGGGTTCCAATCCGACCCCCTCAAGATCGTGGTATACGCTTTCGCCTTCGGCCTGGGCAACTACATCGGCTCCTGGCTGGACGACAAGCTGGCGTTCGGGCTTTCCTCCATACAGATCGTGGTGCCGGATATGCAGTCCGCTGCGGTCCTTTCGTCCACGCTGCGCGAGAAAGGCTTCGGCATCACCACCATGGACGTTCACGGCATCGAAAACGAAACGCGCTTCATGATGCTGATGATGATCCGCCGCAAAAACCTGCGCGAGGCGCTCGAGCTCATCAACGCCACGTGCGACCGCGCGGTCGTCACGGTGACCGACGTCAAATCCCAGAAGGGCGGGTATCTGCGCGGCTCGGCGGCGCGGCGCGTCGTGAGCCCCGTCAACTGGCTCAAACGGAAGAAAAACGGGAAGTAGAACTAATGAAGCCGCGCCATCGGTGCAGGCGGTTCCTGCCGACTCAAAAAGTGGCTGCGCCACTTTTTTGACATTTAGTCGAACGTCTTATAGAACGTGTTCCCGCCGATGAATTCCCGGAGGATGGAGGTCGGGGGCACCTCGTCCTCGATATCCGCCTCGGCGAAATAGTTTAAAAACTTCACCAGATCGCGCGCCATCGCAAAATAGGGGCTTTCCTCCGGCACCGCCTTGAGGAGCGGGAAAATATGCTTTTTGAGCACCGCCGGCTCGTACACGAGGGCGGTGTTGAAGAAGGCGTCCGCCTCCTCCTGGTAAGGGAAGATCCATTTTTCCTCGCCGCGCCGCACGCTCAGCCACATGGCCATGGTCTTTTCCACGCTGGCGCCGCGGGTCTCGTGATCCCGCACCATGCGCCGCAAGAGCCGGATATCCGTGGTGCGGATGCGGTTGTGGTCGTCCAGGTTCAGCGTGGTGAGGGCGCTCACGTACACGCGGAAAATGCTGTCCATGGGGATGGAGGGGGAGAGAAGGGCCGGGTTCAGCCCGTGGATGCCCTCGATCAGCAGCGGCTCGTCGGGGCCGATGGTCAGCTCCCGCCCTTTTTTCGCGCGCTTGCCCAGCTTGAAATCGAACAGCGGAAGCTCGGCGGGTTCGCCCAGCAGCAGCTGCTCCAGGTCGTGCCGGAAGCGCGCGATATCCAGCGTGTTGATGTTCTCGAGATCGACTTCTCCGTGCTCGTCGGGCGCGATCTTGTCGCGGTCGAGATAGTAATCGTCCAGCGATATGAGCACGGGGGATTTTCCCAGCACCCGAAGCTGCGTATAAAGGCGGTTGGCAGAGGTCGTCTTGCCGGAGGAGGAGGGCCCCGCCATCAGCACCGCGCGCGCGCCGCGCTGCACGATTCGGTCGGCAAGCTGCGCGTAGCTCTTTTCATGCAGCGCCTCGCTTACGCGCACCAGCTCCCGGATGCGGTGGTTCGCCGCCAGGTCGTTGAGATCCGCCACGTTCGCCACGTGCAGCAGCCGCCCCCATTCCTCGCTCTGGGCGAATACCGCCGCCAGCTTGGGACTGTGGCGGTATACGGCGGAGACGTCGGGGTTGTCGTGATCCGGCATGAGCATGACGAGGCCGGGAGAGAGGAACAGGAGGTCGAACACCCGCACGTAGCCGGTGGAGGGCATCATTTCCCCGTAGAAATAATCCATGTAGCCGGATTGGCGGTACACGTCGAAATAGCTGAACTTGCGCCATTGGAGGAGCCGCACCTTGTCGACCTGCCCGTCCTCGTTGAAAAAGCCGACGGCGTCCCCGATATCCAGCCGCTCGCGCTCCAGCGGCAGATCCGCCTCCACGATGCGCGTGCATTCCTTTTTTAATACTTCGCAGTCCGCTTCCGTGAGCGCCGGGCTCTTATCCAGATTGATGTACAGCCCGGGTCCCAGCGAGTACTGCACCAGCACCCGCGCGCCGGGGAATTTTTTGCGGATGGCCAGTAACAGCACGAACAGCAGCGTGCGCTCGTACACGCGCCGGCCCAGGTCGTCCCCGTAGCGCAGCAGCCGGATGACGCCGCCCGCGTTGGTGAGCGCCGTGCGCGGCGTGGGCACGTTGTCCTTCATGCGCAGCGGCACCAGCCCGAGCTGGAACACCTCGCCGCCGATCTGCGCCGCCAGCGGCTTTTTCGCCATATGTTCGTCATTGAGTCCCGCGCGCCCGCATAGCTCCAGGAGCGTTTCCCCGCACCGGGCTTCTATCTGTACGCCGTCTATCGTCAGCAGCATGCGATCCTCCTATTAAAAAAGCCTTACGCCGCATTCTACCCCTATGATAGCATGCCCATTCCGATGCGCAAGTGCAAAAAGCCCTCCGGCCCGCGTTCGGCCGCCGGAATCGGCGAAGCGCCCGCTATCCGCATTTGACACGCGTACGGGCGCAGGGTTACAATGCTCATGTATGCAAATCGGATTGCCTCAGGAGGAATATCCATGTATCGCATCATAAAGAAACGGGCGCTCCACGAGACCGTGACGCTCATGGAGGTAGAAGCGCCCAAGGTCGCCAAAAAGGCGCAGCCGGGGCAGTTCATCATCCTGCGCATCGACGAGGCGGGGGAGCGCATCCCGCTGACCATCGCGGGGTACGACAGGGAAAAGGGCACCGTCACCATCATCTTCCAGAAGGTGGGCGCGACGACGCAGCGCCTGGATACCCTCAGCGAGGGCGATTCCATCCGGGATTTTGTGGGCCCGCTGGGCAGGCCCAGCGAGTTTGACGAGTATGCGGGCAAGAAGGTCGCCGTCATCGGCGGGGGCCTGGGCATCGCCATCGCGTATCCGCAGGCCAGGGCGCTGCACGACATCGGCGCGGATGTGGATATCATCGTGGGCTTCCGCAACACGAGCCTTTTTATATTGGTAGACGAGCTGCAAAGCGCCTGCACCAACCTGTATATCATGACGGACGACGGCTCCAACGGCCACAAGGGCTTTACGACGACGGCTCTGGAAGACCAGCTCAAGGCCGGCGTCAAGTACGACCTCGTGGTCGCCATCGGCCCCCTGCCCATGATGCGGGCGGTGGCCAACCTCACCCGGCCCTACGGCATCAAAACGATCGTTTCCATGAACCCTATCATGATCGACGGCACGGGCATGTGCGGCGGATGCAGGCTCACCGTGAACGGGGAAACCAAGTTCGCCTGCGTGGACGGGCCGGATTTCGACGCGCACCAGGTGGATTTCGACGAAGCCATCCAAAGAAGCCGCATGTACAAGGGCGAGGAAGCGGAGAGCATGGAGCGCCATGCCTGCCGCCTGACGGGGGAGGTAAGATAGCATGCCCAATATGAATCCCAGGAAGCTGCCCGCGCGCGAGCAGGCGCCCGGCGTGCGCAGCCATAATTTTGAGGAAGTTTCCCAGGGGTACGACGCCGCGATGGCGCAGGAGGAAGCCACCCGCTGCCTCCAGTGCAAGCACAAGCCCTGCGTCTCCGGCTGCCCCGTGAACGTGCGCATCCCGGAGTTCATCAAGGCCATTGCGGACGGCGAGTTCGAAAAATCCTACGAGATATTGAAAAGCACCAACAACCTTCCCGCCATCTGCGGCCGCGTCTGCCCCCAGGAAACCCAGTGCGAGCAGAAGTGCGTGCGCGGCGTCAAGGGGGAGCCGGTGGGCATCGGCCGCCTGGAGCGTTTCGCGGCGGATTACGCCATGCAGAAAGCGCGTGAGGAAGGCGGCAAAAAGGCAGAACTGCCCGCGAAGAACGGCCGGCGCGTGGCGGTGGTGGGCTCCGGCCCCGCGGGCCTTACCTGCGCGGCGGATCTTGCAAAGCTCGGCTACGACGTCACCATCTTCGAGGCCCTGCACACCCCGGGCGGCGTGCTGGTCTACGGCATCCCCGAGTTCCGCCTGCCCAAGGCCCTGGTGCGCGAGGAGATCGCCACCGTGGAAAAGCTGGGCGTCAAAATTGAGACCAACACCGTGGTGGGCCGCTCCGTCAGCCTGGACGAGCTCTTGAGCGGGGAAGGGTTCGACGCCGTTTTCGTCGGCTCCGGCGCGGGCTTGCCGAACTTCCAGAAGATTCCCGGCGAAAACCTCAACGGCGTGTATTCCGCCAACGAATTCCTGACCCGCGTCAACCTGATGAAGGCCTATACCTTCCCCGTTGCCGATACCCCGGTGCGCGTGGGCAAGCGGGTCGCCGTCATCGGCGGCGGCAACGTGGCGATGGACGCCGCGCGCTGCGCCAAGCGCCTGGGGGCCGAGACCGTCTACATCGTGTACCGCAGGAGCGAGGCTGAGATGCCCGCGCGCCTGGAGGAAGTGCACCACGCCCGGGAGGAGGGCATCGAGTTTCACATGCTCACCAATCCCACCCGCATCAACGGCGACCAGAACGGCAGCGCCGTCTCCATGGAATGCATCGAAATGGAGCTGGGCGAGCCCGACGCTTCGGGCCGCCGCCGCCCCGTTCCCAAGGCGGGCAGCGAGTTCACCCTGCCCGTGGATACGGTGGTCGTCGCCATAGGCAACTCGCCCAACCCCCTCATCAAGAACACTACGCCCGGCCTCGCCACACAGAAGTGGGGCGGCATCATCGCCGACGAGGAGACGGGCGCGACCAGCAAGCCCCGCGTCTACGCGGGCGGCGACGCCGTGACCGGCGCTGCAACCGTCATCCTCGCGATGGGCGCGGGCAAGAAGGCCGCCGCCGCCATCCACCGGATGCTGACGGAAAGTAAGTAACAATCAGTACAAAGCAAGTAACAATCAGTAACAAAAAAGAATGACTCCGGGGGACGCAGGGGTTCCACCCCTGCACCCCGGAGGTTTTTTATGTGGTTGTTCCTGCAAGGAAAGCCTTGCGCCGCAAGGCTTTTCCGCCGCCACCGCACATGTCGCTGGCGGCGGAACGGAAGCCTTCGGGGCTCGGTGGCCGCAGCCCCGAATGTTTTTTGACAGTCTGGGCTCCCTCTGATGAGGGAGCTGTCGGCGAAGCCGACTGAGGGAGAGAGCCTTTCATTCGCAAAAATTAGTTCGCAGACGCTGCTTTCGAAGATTTTTTATGCAGGAATTGTTTCAATTCCTGCATTTTCCGCTTTTGCCAGCATAAATGCAAGGTTATGGGAAAAACACAAAATCCACACATTTTATTTATGGTTTGTTCATTGGAGTTGTGCCTGCTTTTATGTTACTATACAGAAAAGCCACAAAGGAGAGAACAGAAAATGAAACGTTTCCTGCAAACCGCCGCTCTTTGCTTCGCGATCGTACTGGCACTCGCATTCGCGGCGCCGGCCTTCGCCGCAGAAGCGAACGGAGCGGAGTCATATACCGCCGCACAAGTCCTCGCGGCGAGTACCGTTCAGGCGACCACCAATGTCAACGTACGTTCGGGGCCGGGTACGGGCTATACGAAGCTCGGCGTGCTCGCGAAGGGCGATACCGTCGAGAAGACCGGCGTATCCGGTTCCTGGACGCAGGTCGTCTATAACGGCAGGACCGCCTACGTAAGCTCCCAGTACCTCAAGGACGCGGGCACGGGCACGGTCAGCGCCGCGGGCACCGTCCAGGCGACCGCCAACGTCAATGTACGCTCGGGGCCGGGCACGGGCTATTCCATACTCGGCGTGCTTGCGAAGGGCGGCACCGTCCAGAAGACCGGCGTATCCGGTTCCTGGACGCAGGTCGTCTATAACGGCAAAACCGCTTATGTAAGCTCCCAGTACCTCAAGGACGCTTCAAGCTCCTCGGGCACGGTCAGCGCCACGGGCACCGTCCAGGCGACCGCCAACGTCAACGTGCGCTCGGGGCCGGGCACGGGCTATTCCATACTCGGCGTGCTTGCGAAAGGCAGCACCGTTCAGAAGACCGGCGTATCCGGTTCCTGGACGCAGGTCGTCTATAACGGCGCAACCGCCTATGTAAGCTCCCAGTACCTCACGGCCGTTACATCATCCGGCGGCACCGGCAGTTCCGGCAGCGGCGTCACCGTAACCAGCGGCTTTGACGACGCGGCGGCGGCGGACCTCGTCTCCGTCATCAACGGCTACCGCGCGCAGCAGGGCATCGCCAAGCTCGTCACGACCGACGCGCTGAATAAGGACGCCAAGATCCGCGCACAGGAGATCGTGCAGCAGTTCAGCCACACCCGCCCCGACGGCACGCTCGTCTTCACCGTTGACCCCGCGAACATCAACGGCGAGAACATCGCCAAGGGCACCAGCCTGCGCACCGGCCAGAGCGCCGCGGACGCTTTCATGGGCTCCGAGGGCCACCGCGAGAACGCCATGCGCACCACCTTCACCAAGACCGGCTCGGCCTGCCTGCGGGTGGACGGCGTCACCTACTGGGTGCATCTGTTCGGGTATTAATGATACGAAGCCAAAGGTTATATGAAGCAGGGCTGCCGTACTAAGAAAAGTGCGGCAGCCCCTTTTATTTGGGTAATCGTTCACGGTGAATTCCCCTCCCGCGGAGGGGTGCCCGAAGGGCGGGGTGGTCTGATAACAGGGTATCGCCGCCTGCGGCGGCGATACCTTAAGGTGCTTTTTCGACAGTCTGCGGACGCCGCTTTTTAAGCGGCGTCCTGCTTTTGTTGGTAGCTTTTAGGCCGACTAAAATACTCAGCGCACCCTGAAGATCGTCCTTCTGCACTTGCCCTCGATGGCGTCCGAGAGCTTCGATTTGCCGTTGGCGATGATGACGGTGGTGCCCTGCCTCACCGGCTCCTTGATAAAATCCAGCTTGGCGCGCGCGCCGTTGGAGCCTTCCCGGCTGGTGCCGACGCAGGAGCGCTGCAGCTCCTCGATGCCCTGGAGCACTTCCTCCGCGTCCTTGCCCTCCACCGCGTCTACCAGTGTAGCGGGGTCGGCGGCGTCGCGGTAGATGCCGTCCACCGAGGTGAGGATGATGAGGTAGGTCGAGTGCACCAGCGTGCAGATGACGGAAGCCGTTTCGTCGTTATCGATGCACTCCACCACGTGGCCGGATTTTTCGCGCAGCGCGTCCAGCTCCCACTTGCGGTTTTCCTCCGAGGAGACCGGGTCGTTGTAGTTGACGATGGGGATGGCGTTCTGCGCGGCGCAACGCTGCAAAAAGCGCTTGATATGCTCCCGCTTTTCCTCGTCGTTGAAATGCGTGTGCTCCACCAGAAGCTGCCGCACCGAGTACTGCGAGGGCACGAAGCGGCGGTATTCCTGCATCAGGATCGCCTGCCCCTGCGCGGCGTAATCGGTCTTGACGTCTTCGCTGTCCCCGATGAGCGGCCGGCCGCTCCGCTTGATGTAATCCACGCGGCCGATCTCCACCGCGCCCGAGCTCACCCAGATGATGCCCGGCCGGAGCTGCCGCCCCACGCGGCTGAATATATTGTAATCGATGTCGTTGTCTTCCCTGTTGATCAGCGCCATCGAGCCGATCTTTCCTACGATCTCAAAATCAAACTTCGGCATTTGCCCGCCCTCCCCCGTGCATGGAACCATACCAGTATATCATAAATCCCCGAGTATGTGCGCGGTATCGAACCCCTCGTACACCACGCGCATCAGCGTGAGCCCGTGCGCCGGGGCCGTCGCGCCCGCGTCGGAGCGCTCGCCCGAGCGCAGGGCTTTCTCCATGGCGCCGGGCGGAAGCGTGCCTTTGGCGATATCGAGCATGGTGCCCACGAGGATGCGCACCATATTGTACAAAAACCCGCTGCCCTCCACGTCGTAAAAGAGCAGCTCGCCTTCCCGCGTCCATTCGGAGCGGTAGACGGTGCGCACCGTGTCCTCCACCCGCGTGTTCGCCGCCATGAAGGCGCGAAAATCGTGCGTGCCCGCGGCCTGCGCGGCCGCTTCCCGCAGCAGGCTTTCGTCGGGTTTGCCGTGCACGTGCAGGGCGGTGTCGCGCAAAAACGCCCGGCCGTGCGGGCCCGTCTGCAGCGTGTAGCGGTACTGCTTGCGCTTCGCGGAGAACCGCGCGTGAAAGCCTTCCTCCGCCTCGTCCGAATACCGCACGCGGATATCGGGGGGCAATCCCGCGTTAAGGGCGAAGGCGAACTTATCGGCGGGCATCCGCGCGCCGGTATCAAAATGCGCCACCTGCGCCAGCGCGTGCACGCCGCTGTCCGTCCGGCCCGAGGCGTGCACATCCACGCGCTCGCCCGTCACCCGGAACAGCTGCTCTTCCACAAGCTGCTGCACCGCGATGCCGTTCGGCTGCGTCTGCCAGCCCACATAGGCCGTGCCGTCGTATTCGAGTATGAGGCGAATCCTGCGCATGCGCCGCTCCGTATAAAAAGACGTCCTGGGTTCTTTAAATTGTTTCCGCTTTCTTTTGGTTCTTTTCTTTCCCGTGAAAGAAAAGAACCGTCCCCCGTACCTACTTCCCCAGCGCCCGGATCTCGCCGGTTCCCGTCCCCTGCACGAAGCAGAGCTCGGGGGTATCGCCCACGAGGTAGACGGTGAGCACGTCGGCGCTTTCGGTATGGGCGAGCAGGAGCGTGACGTCGCCGGCCTTGTCGATATCCGAAGGGAAACCGGCGTCGCGGGAGGCCTGTACGGCGTCTTTAAGCTCGGAATCCGGCAGGAGCGCGCGGATGGAGGTATCCTTCCAGGCACCCGCGGGGTAAAGGTCGTCGATCTGAAGGGCATAGCCGTAGGCGTTGAGGGTGCGCAGCAGCTTCGCGCCCTGGCCGGTTTGGTCGAGATGGACGCTCCAGAGGAAGGCGGCGGCGATCAGGACCGCGGCCGCGATGAGGAATATGAGCCTGCGGCGCGGGTTCATAGGGCCTGCACGGCGACGATGGCCGCGCCCATCAGGAGCGTAATCAGCCAGGCTGCGGCGTCGGAGCGGGTATAGCGCAGCACGTGCATGCGGGTGCGCCCCTCGCCGCCGTGGTAGCAGCGGGATTCCATGGCCATGGCCAGCTCGTCGGCGCGGCGGAAGGCGGAGACGAAGAGCGGCACCAAAATGGGGATCAGGCTCTTGGCGCGGCGGATGAGGTTGCCGCTTTCAAAATCCGCGCCGCGGGCGAGCTGGGCCTTGCGGATCTTGTCCGCCTCCTCCATGAGGGTGGGGATAAAGCGCAGCGCGATGGTCATCATCATGGCGAGCTCATGGGAAGGGAAGCCCAGCTTGGAAAACGGCTTGAGCAGGCGCTCCAGGCCGTCCGTCAGGGCGATGGGCGAGGTGGTGAGCGTCATGAGCGACGTACCGCCCACAAGAAGCACCAGCCGGATGGAGATATACACCGCCTGCCGCAGCGCCTCGCGCGTGATGCGCAGAAACGACCACGACCAGAGCACCTCGGTTCCCGAGGTGAGGAACAGGTTCATGATGAACATAAAGATCAGGAGCACGCGCAGCGGCTTCAGGGAGCGCAGCACGTAAAGGGGCGGCACGCCCGAAAGCGCTACTACCAGCACCACGTAGGCGAAGGGCAGCAAAAACAGCGCGGTCTTCTGCACGAGGAACACCACCACGATGTAGAGCAGCATCAGGAGGATCTTGGTGCGCGGATCGAGGCGGTGGACGGGCGAATCGCCCGGAAAGAACTGGCCCAGCGTAATGTTGTTCATGAGAGCGCCTCCAGGAGGTACCGCTCGATCTCTTCCTCGCGGCAGATTCCCTTGGGGGCGGGGACGCCCCGCTCGCGCAGGGCGAGGGCGAGCTGCGCGGCCTGCGGAAGATCGAGGCCCATCCGCAGCAGCTCCTCCGGCTCGGCGAACACGCGCTCGGGCGCGTCCACCCTGATGAGCGCGCCATGGTCCAGCACGGCCACGCGGTTTGCGTTGCGGGCGATGTCGTCCATCGAATGCGAGACCATGACGACGGCGCAGCCCGTCCTCTCGCGCAGGGATTGCAAAAGCTCGATCACGGAGCGGCGTCCGCGCGGGTCGAGCCCGGCCATGGGCTCGTCCAGCAGCAGGTACCGCGGGCGCATGGCGAGGATGCCCGCAAGAGCCGCGCGGCGCTTTTCGCCGCCGGAGAGGTCAAAGGGCGATTTTTCGGCGAACACTTCGGGCGCGAGGCCGACCAGCAGCATCGCTTCCTCCACGCGGCCGCGGATCTCGTCCTCGGGCACGCCCATGTTGCGGGGGCCGAAAGCGATATCGCGCGCCACGGTTTCCTCGAACAGCTGGTATTCGGGGTACTGGAACACCAGCCCCACCAGGCTTCGCGCCTCGATGCGCTCCTTTTTTACGGAAAGATCCAGCCCGTCCACCAGCACGCGGCCGGAGCTCGGCTGCATCAGCCCGTCCATATGCTGCAGAAGCGTCGTCTTGCCCGAGCCCGTGTGGCCGATAACGCCCAGGAATTCCCCTTCCTCCACGCGCAGCGAGACATCGGCGAGCGCCGTCTGCGACATGGCGCTGCCGGGCATGTAGGTATGGGTCACGTGTTCAAGCAGGATCGGCATGCAAATCTCTTTCTTTTATTGCCGCCCGCAAAGCCCCGGGGGCCCTGCGAATGGATTTTTCATATTCGAGGATACAGGAACAACCTGTGCCTGCGGCACGGGCGGTTGTTCCTGCAAGGAAAGCCTTGCGCCGCAAGGCTTTCCCGCCGCCACCGCACATGTCGCCGGCGGCGGATTGGAAGCCTTCGGGGGCTGCGGCCCCCGAGCCCCGAATGGGGTTTTGACAGTCTGATGCCCCGTTTACCGGGGCTTGTCCTCTTTGGCGCGGTACGCGCGCTCGGCCGAGGCCGCAAGCTCGCCGATGCTGACGGGCTCATCGGGCAGCACGACGCCCGAAAGCGCGAGCCGCTCCCGCAGCCGCACCATGGCCGGTACGTCCAGGCCCGCGGCCTGCAGCGCGGTACCCTCGCGGAATACCTCACGCGGTGTTCCCGTCATAAGGAGGGAACCCTGCGACAGCACGGCGATGCGCCCGCACAGCGCGGCCTCTTCCATCAGCTGCGTGATGAGGATGACCGTCATGCCCCGCTCGCGGTTGAGCTTCCCGACGATGCCGAGGACTTCCTTGCGGCCCTCGGGGTCGAGCATGGCGGTGGCTTCGTCCAGCACCAGCACGCGCGGGTTCATGGCGAGCATGCCAGCGATGGCTATCCGCTGCTTCTGCCCGCCTGAAAGCATGTGCGGCGCGCGCTTGGCGTATTCGGTCATGCCCACCAGCGCGAGCGCCCCGTCCACGCGGCGGCGGATCTCGTCCGGCTCCACGCCCAGGCTCTCGGGCCCGAAGGCTACGTCCTCCTCCACGATGGTGGTCACGAGCTGGTTGTCGGGGTTCTGGAACACCATGCCCACGCGCTGGCGTATGGAAAGGAGCTTTTCTTCGTCCTTGGTGTCCATTTTGTCCACCAGCACCGTGCCCTCGGTGGGCAGCAAAAGTCCGTTGAGAAGCTTTGCAAGCGTGCTCTTGCCCGAGCCGTTGTGCCCGACGACCGCGAGCATCTCCCCCTCCCCGATGGAAAGGGTGACATCGCTTAGAGCGGGCTGCGGCGCGTTCTCATAGGTAAAGCCGGCATGCAAGATCTCGATCATGGTTCCTCCACAGGCTTGCGGTCACTGAATAGTTATTATACCGCATATGGCATCCGCGCGCAAATAGGCGATTCGGGGCGCGCGGCCCGTACGGCGCCGTACTTTCGCCGCGTTTCTTCCGCGGAGGAAGCCGCTTTCGCGCTACCCCGCCGTCCGGATCGAGACGCCCGTATAGTAGTGCCTGAGGATCTCCCGGTAATTCTTCCCTTCCTGGGCCATCCCGTTCGCGCCGGCCTGGCTCATGCCCACGCCGTGGCCGTAGCCCTTCGTATCGATCACGACGTCGTTCTTGGTAAAGGTAAGCGTGAACCACGCGCTCCTAAGCTCCAGCGCGCCGCGCAGTTCCCGCCCCGTCGCCTTGGCGTTGCCCAGGCGGATGGTCTCGACGCGCCCGCTTTCAAAGCGCCGCTCCACCTTCACCTGCTTTTCGAGGGCGGAGGCCTTGAGCTTGGCCTTGGGCCACGCCTTGTTGACGGCGTCGGCGAATTCCTTGCGGGTCATGCGCACCTCGTCCGCCGTGTGCGAGGAGCCGACCTCGTCGTCGCTCACGACCGAGCGCAGGTAGGGCTCCGCCACGGCGAACACGTTCTCGCTGTCCTCCGTTTTCCCGCCCGACGCCGCGTGGTAGAGCGCGTCGATGAGCGCGCCGTCGTAGACCATGACCTCGCCCGCGGTCGCTTCCACGGCGGAGCGCACCCTCGCCATATTCGCCGCGTAGCTTGCGCCCCATTTTTTACGGCACTCCTCGTCGGTATCGTAGGCCTGGCAAACGGTGCTGTCCGTGGAAAGCTGCGCGCCGTTGATAAGGCCCCCGTCCTTGATGCGCTTATAGGTAAAGGTCCGTGCGGCGACCGCCTGCGCCTTCAATGCCTCCACATGAAAAGAGGCGGGCATCTCCGCCGCCACGACCCCCTCCAGGTAGGTTTCCACCGGCATCGAACGGATTTGCCCCGTATCCTCCATATAGACGGAAACGGTCTTTTCGATCTTGATGTCCCCCGGCTGGCCCGTATCGCTCCCGCCCGCGCTGCATGCGAACACCCAGCCCCGGAGTATCAGCACGATTGCGAGCATCACCCCGGCGATCACAAGCACCCGTTTCCAGACGATTCGCTCCATACCGCACCTCCGTTTAAAGCGTATGAGCAGCGTTTCGCTTTCATGACCCGGAGGCTGGTGCGGCGGATTTCGCCATGCCTCTTTGCGCCGGAGTGTTTGCATGTTAAAATGAGGGAGAAAAGCACAGGGGGAGGTGCCGCATGGATCTCAACGCGCTGATGCGCCGCATTCAGCAGGGCGATAAGGAGGCGTTCGCCACGCTGTATACGCGTTACGACAAAACGGTCTACCGCATCGCTCTGGAAGCGACAGGGAACGACGCCGAGGCGAAACAGGTCGTGGTTGCGGTATTCCGCGAGATGTACCAGACCATCCGCAGCAAGGGCCCGTACCTGGGCGACCTGTACGCGTGGCTGGACGCGCTCACCGCCAAGCAGATCCGCCTGCGCCGCCTGACGCAGGAACAGCGCGGGGAACAGGAGGCGCCGCCGCCGCAGAGTGTACCGGCACAGCCCGTGCCGGAGGGACGCCGCCATTATACGGAGGAGGAAGCCAAGGCGATCGCGGAACGCGCGAGGGAGCGTCTCCCCGAGGAGCCGGAGGAGGAAGCGCATCAAAAGGGCGGCGCGGCCGTCACGGCGCTTTTAAGCGCGGCGGCCGTGGTCCTGCTCTGGGTGCTGGTGGGGCTTTTGGGGTCGCTCGGCATCCTGCCCCAGTGGGATCTCGGGTTCAACTGGTTCAACCGGACGGTGTTCAAGTTCTTTTAGCGCTTCGCGGCGGACGCCGTGCGCGGACTGGAGCTCCCCGTCACGAAGGAGGGCACGATGGAATTCGCATCGCAGTACGCAACCAAGGTATTCCTGCGCCTCCCGCCGGAAAAGCAGCAGAAGATATTCAACGCGGCGGCGGCCGAGTTCGCGCTGCACGGCTACGACGGCGCCAACACCAACGTCATCGCGCGGCGGGCGGGCGTGAGCGTGGGCTCCCTGTTTCAGTATTTTTCCACCAAGCAGGCGCTGTTCATGGCGCTGGTGGATTTCGGCACCCAGACGCTGCTGGTCCCCGTCATCGATACCATGCGTGACGCGCCCGACGCGCTGACGCTGTTTCGCACCATGCTCATCTGCGCGCGGGAGTTCGCGCTCGTTTATCCGGATTACAACCGGGTGTATCTGAACGTCACAAACGGCGCGCCCGAGCTTTCCACGCAGCTTGCCCGCCGCATCGAGGAGCGCACCATCGCCTCTTACCGGCGCGCCATGCGCAGGGCCGGGCAGACCGATACGCGGCAGGGCTGCGTCGCGTTCCTGCTGGATACGCTGGTGCTTTCCTACCAGTTCTCCTTCGCGTCGCAGTATTACCGCGAGCGGCTCGTCGCCTATACCGGGATCGACCCGCAGCTGGAGGGCGACCGGCTGATTGAGGAGCTCTGCGGGGTCGTGGGGGAACTGCTTGCCTAAAACGCCGCCGGCGGGGCCTCGACTTGGCCGGCGTTCTTTTTCATTTTAGAATTTTTGCGCTTTGCGCAGCGGGAGGGCCGGCCGTGCAATGGGACGCGTCGCTTTACGAGCAGAAACATGATTTCGTGGCCGAGTACGGCCGCGGCCTTCTGGACGATGTTTTGGAGGACCCGTCGCAGCGCGTCCTCGACATAGGCTGCGGAACGGGCGTGCTGACGAGCGCGCTTTCTGCGCGCGCGGGGGAGGTCGTGGGCATCGATCTTTCGGAGGAAATGCTCGCCCGCGCCCGCGCCGCCTATCCGGCGCTTGCGTTTTTGCATATGGACGCGTGCGCGCTGCCCGGCGCGTGGACGGATGGGTTCGATCTGGCGTTCTCCAACGCCGCGTTTCATTGGATACCCGATCAGCCGCTCCTGCTGCAAAATGTTTACCGCGTGCTCAAGCCCGGCGGAAGGCTCGTATGCGAGTTCGGCGCGAAGGGCTGCGTCGAAGCCATCCGCCGCGCGTACGCGGCGGCCGTCGTAAGGCGCGGCTTTGCGTATCGGGAGATGTTCTTCTTCCCCTCGCCCGGCGAATACCGGGCCCTTCTGGAGAGGGAGGGCTTCGTTGTGGAGCGGATAACCGATTTTGACCGCCCTACCCCCTTGAAGGGCGGGGAATCCGGCCTTCGGGACTGGATGCGGCAGTTCTTTGCGGCCTATCTCGCGGCCCTTCCCGGCGGCGTGACGGAAGAGGTGTTCCGCGAGGCCGAGGACGCGCTGCGCCCCGCGCTTTGGGACGGCAATCAATGGATAGCCGATTACAGGCGGCTGCGGTTTGTGGCAGGAAAGCCCGCCGGGGCCGTCTGACCCCTGACGGCGGACCTCGGTTCTTTTATTGAAGACGGTATTATTTTAAGAGAAAGGTCGGGCGATACTATGGAAACGAGAAGCTATTTCGGGGAAGGCCCTGTTTCGCTGCTGGGGTTCGGGTGCATGCGGCTGCCGCGGGAGAAAGAGGATTCGCAGGCGATCGACACGGAACGCGCGCGGACGATGGTGGAGTACGCCCTCGCCCACGGCATCAATTACTTTGACACCGCCTATCCTTATCACGGCGGCACGTCGGAAACGTTCATCGGGGAGGCGCTGAGCATTGCCCCGCGGGAAAGCTTCCTGCTGGCGTCCAAGATGCCGGTCTGGCTCGTGAACGGCGAGGAGGACGTGGACCGCATCTTTGAGGAGCAGCTCAAAAAGTGCCGGGTCGCGTACTTTGACAATTATCTTATCCACAGCGTCAGCCGGGAGTCGATGCAGAGGATAGCCGATCATCACGTCTACGACGTGCTGCGTAAAAAGCGGGACGAGGGCAAGCTCCGGCACCTCGGGTTTTCCTTCCACGACAGCGCGGAGGCGCTCAAAACCTTCATCGACCGCTACGAATTCGAGTTCGCGCAGATCCAGCTTAACTATCAGGACTGGCAGCTGCAGGACGCCAAGGGGCAATACGAGCTTCTGGCCGGGCGGGGCCTTCCCGTTATCGTGATGGAGCCGGTGCGGGGCGGGTCGCTCGCCACGCTTACCGAGGAGGCGGCCGGGATATTCCGGGAGGCCGATCCCGCGGCGTCCCCGGCGAGCTGGGCGCTAAGGTACGCGGCCTCGCTCCCCGGCGTCATGACGGTGCTGAGCGGCATGTCCTCCATGGAACAGCTGGAGGATAACGTTCGTACGTTCTCGCCCTTCCGGCCGCTGACGGAGGAGGAGTACGGCGCAGTCGCCCGCGCGCTCGCCGCGTACCGCAAGGCGGCCCCAATTCCGTGTACGGCCTGCGGCTACTGTATGGATTGCCCCGCCGGCGTGGACATTCCCCGCGTATTCGGCATCTACAACCAGTACAAGACGACGGGCGGCCTGGAGCAGTTCCGCTCGCATAGCCGGGCGCTGGGGGAAAGCAGGCTTGCGCGCAACTGCGTCGCCTGCGGGCAATGCATGGAACGCTGCCCGCAGCACATCCGGATACCCGAGGAAATGGAAAAGATCGCCGGAATCTGAGTTACAAAATGATCGCATGGTTTTTACACAGGGAGCCCCGCTTTTTCAGGCGGGGCTTTTTCATATCCGGCCGGCGGAAACAGGGCCCAGCCGGGGGCGAACATATTTGCAGGAAAAGTTGCACATATAAAACCACAAAGAATATAGAAAATATTGTTTATAATGGAAGTATGCATTTTGTGAAGTCAACATACCAGCATATATAGGCGATATATTAATACTCTGTTCATTGGAATGGCTGCATAAACTGTGTTATTATACATGTATCAAACCAAAGGAGATGCAAAACAATGAAGCGAAAACTGCAAATTGCAGGAACCTCCCTTGCCCTGTTACTGGTACTGGCGCTTGCAGTGCCCGCCCTGGCGGCTTCAACGTGCACGACATCGGCAGCCTGCCAAACCGTCAGCTGTACGACCATAACGGATTGTCTCGCCAAGAACAGCCTCTGCGCGAGCCAGCTCTCGGGCAAGCTTGACGCCGGCAACCTTGCGAGCCTTCTGAGCTGCCTGAAGGGCGGCGCAGCCACAACCACAGCCGCTGCAAACGCCAATGCCTGTACGACGGCGGATTGCGCCAATAACGGCTGCGACGCCGCCGATTGCGCCACTTCCGGCTGCACCAAGAGCACCTGCGCGCAGAACCGGTGCGTTCCCGCCGATACGGATACAGCGGCCGCCGTCACGCCAAAGAGCGATACCGCGTCGGTCTCCGCCACCCCGGCCCCGACCCAGACAGCCCAGGTGAAGTCCGTCACTTCCAGCACCTGCCCTAAGTCCACCGCTTCGGGCAACAGCGTAGCGTCCGTCACGAGCGGCAGCGCCAGCACCGACGCCGTGAAGGCGGAACTGCAGGACGCGCTCAGTAAGGCGCTCAGCCAGGCGAAGTCGAACACTTCCAGCACCTGCCCCAGCAGCACCGCTTCCGATAACAGCGTAGCGTCCGTCACGAGCGGCAATGCTTCCAGCGACGCCGTGAAGGCGCAGCTGCAGGACGCCCTTAACAAGGCGCTCAGTCAGGCGAAGTCCGGTTCCTCCTCCAGCTCCAGTTCCACCTGCCCCAAGAGCAGCGGCACAAGCACCAGCAGCGACGCCGTGAAGGCGCAGCTGCAGGACGCGCTCAATCAGGCGCTCAGCCAGGCGAAGTCCAGCGTTTCCTCCGGTTCTTCCAGCTGCCCCAAGAGCTCGTCGAACGCGAGCAGCATCCTCTCCCAGCTTCAGAACAGCGGTCTTTCCATCGGCAAATAAGCGGGCGTAAGACAATAAACGCCAACGCAAGGCCGGCGGCACCTCTTTCGGGTGCCGCCGGCCTTTTCAAACAGGTATCGCCGCCTGCGGCGGCGACGAGGAGCTATTTTATTTAAAAGCGGGAGGCTCCGCCCCCCGCGCCCCCTGGGGTACGAACGCTGGCGGAAAAGACCGCAACTCCATAGCGGGACGCTCCGCCGTCAAAACCGGCGACATGCGCGGTTTCCCTCCCTCCGTCACGGCTGCGGCGGGAAAGCCTTGCGGCGCAAGGCTTTCCTTGCAGGAACAACCGCCCGTGCCGTAGGCACAGGCTCAGGCCGTCGACAAACCCCCTCCGGGGTTCGTCGACGGTTTTTCTCATGCAGGCCTGGCGTAGCAGGCCTGCATGCAAGGTGTCCAAGCTGACGCACATGTCGTCAGCTTGGACGGATTTTATTGTGTTTCCTAAGTTTTTGGGCTTCAGCGGGACGACGGAGCGTCCCGCTATGCAACTCCTGTTTGCGTTCTTGCATAATAAAAGCTGTCCCGAGACTTTGTCGACACTCTGCGCCCGTGCCGTAGGCACAGGTTGTTCCTGTAATCCTCGAAAAGTACCGAAAGGTACTTTTTCGACAAGCTGTGCTCCCTCTGATGAGGGAGCTGTCGGCGAAGCCGACTGAGGGAGAGAGCTTTTCACAACAAAAATCAATCGTTTTACAGACGTTGCATATGGAGAATGCGCATGGGAAAGAAAGAAGCATTTTCCCCTACACACACGCGCATAGCTCCTCCAGCAGAGGCGGGAGGGCCCGGAGCATCGCTTCCGCGTCGGCATCCGGTTTCTTGTAGACGAGGGACATGGTCTCGCCCGGGAGCAGCTGCGCGCCGAAGGCCGCCGCGCCCGAAAGCAGGCGCGCGCCGTCCAGCTGCGCTTCGGCGTGGAAGGCGAGGCGGGCCGTCCCCTCGCGCACGGTGAGGGTGGCGACCTGGGCGCGGGAAGCGAGGGCCTTGACATAGGCGATGTCCGTGAGGTTCTGGGTGGCGGGGGGGATGTCCCCGAAGCGGTCCTCCAGCTCCTCCTGCACGTCGTAGAGCATGGCGCGGTCGGTCACGAGGGCGATGCGCTTGTACATGGAAAGCCGCTGCACCTCGCTCTTGATATACCACTTGGGGATGTGCGCGTCGATGGGGATATCCACGACGGTATCCACCTCGGGCGGGCCTCCGGGCTCGCCGCGCGCCTCGCGCACGGCGGAGGACATGAGCTTGGTGTAGTATTCGTAGCCGATATCGGCGATATGTCCGTGCTGCTGCGCGCCCAAGAGGCTCCCCGCGCCGCGGATCTCGAGATCCCGTAAGGCGATCTCCCGGCCCGCGCCGAACTGCGCGAACTCGGTGAGGGCGGAAAGCCGCTTGTGGGCGACCTCGGAGATGGACTTATCCCGCTCGAACGTCAGGTAAGCGTAGGAAAGGCGGGAGGAGCGGCCGACGCGGCCGCGGAGCTGGTAGAGCTGGGAAAGGCCCATTTTGTCGGCGTCCAGCACAAAAAGCGTGTTGACGTTCGCGATATCCAGGCCGTTTTCGATGATGGTGCTGCACAGCAGCACGTTGTAGCGTCCCTCCAGGAACTCCAGCATCACGCGCTCAAGCTGCTGCTCGGGCATCTGGCCGTGGGCCACGGCGACGCTGGCTTCGGGAAGAAGCTCCCGGAGGCGTTCGGCGTAGCGGTCCAGGCGGACCACCTGGTTATAGACGACGTAGCACTGTCCCCCGCGCGAAAGCTCCTTATTGACGGCGTCGCACAAAAGCGTCTCGGTGTACTCCAGCACGTAGGTCTGGACGGGGAAACGGTCCTCGGGCGGGGTTTCGATCACGCTCATGTCCCGGATGCCGATCATGGACATGTGCAGCGTCCGCGGGATGGGGGTGGCGGTCAGCGTCAGCACGTCCACGCTGGTTTTGAGCGCCTTGATCTGCTCCTTGTGGCCCACGCCGAAGCGCTGCTCCTCATCCACGATCAAAAGCCCCAGGTCCTTGAATTTCACATCCTTGCCGAGCAGCGCGTGGGTGCCGACCACCACGTCCACCTCGCCCTCGGAAAGGGCCTTTTTCGTCTGCTTCTGTTCCTGCGGGGACTTGAAGCGGGAAAGCAGGGCCACCCGCACGGGGAAGTTCGCAAAACGCGTCGAAAGCGTGTTGTAATGCTGCTGCGCGAGGATGGTGGTGGGCACGAGGAACGCGGCCTGCTTGCTGTCCTGCACGGCCTTGAAGGCGGCGCGCAGTGCCACCTCCGTCTTGCCGTAGCCCACGTCGCCGCAGAGCAGGCGGTCCATAACGCGGCCGCTTTCCATATCCCGCTTGATCTCCGCGATGCACTGGAGCTGATCCGGCGTTTCGGTATAGGGGAAGGCGTCCTCGAGCTGCTTCTGCCACGGCGTATCCTTGGAGAACGCGAAGCCGCGCTTGTTCTGCCGCTCGGCATAGAGCTTGGCGAGGTCGATCGCCAGCTCCCTGACCGCACTTTTGGCGCGCGATACCTGCCGCTGCCACTCGCTGCCGCCCAGTTTGGAGATCTTGGGCGCGTCGTCCGAGCCGATGTATTTCTGCACGCGGTCGAGCTGATCGGTGGGGATATAGAGGCGGTCGCCGCCCTGGTACTCCATCAATAGATAATCGCGCGTGGTGTCCTGCACCGTGAGCGCTTCCACGCCCAGGAAGCGGCCGATGCCGTGGGTCTCGTGCACCACGAGGTCGCCCGGCGCGAGCTCCGAGAACACAAGCCGCGGCTTGTCGGCGTGCCGCTGCCGCGGCGCGCGTTTGACGTAGCCGAACAGCTCCGTCTCGGTCAGCACGGTCAGCTTCAGGGAGGGGTATAAAAAGCCCTGCGGCAGGCTCTCGCCGAGGATGAGCGCCTCGCCCGGCAGCGGCGCGCGCGCGAGCGCGGGGGCAAGGGCGGTCTCGCAGCCTTCGTCGAGCAGCTGCTGATACAGCCGCTCGGCGTGCGGGCCCGCGTAGAGCAGCACCGCGCCGCCGGTCCTGCGGGAAAGCGCGATGTCGCGCGCGAGCTCCGAACGGTCGCCCGGGTAATGCGCGGCGGGGCGCGCGTCGAACTGCACGCTCTCGCGGGTGTGGATGCGCGAAAAGCTGCGCGAAAGCGTGAACAGCAGCGCCGTGCGCGGGGTGCGCAGGCGGTGGAACAGCGCCTCGGGCTCCAGCATCAGCCCCGCCTGCTCCGGGATGCCCTCCCCGCGCAGCAGCATCGCCTGGACGCTCTGCGCGAACAGCCGCCCCGCGGCCTCCGCCGCTTCCTCGACGCGGTGCGGTTCCTCCAGAAACAGCGGCGCGTCCTCGGGCAGATGGTCGAATATCGTTTGCAGGCTTTCGTAGAGCACGGGCAGGAGGGATTCGGCGCTGAGCGCCGCGCGGCCCTCCTCCCATGCGAGCCTTTGCGCGTCAAAGCCCTTTGCGGCCCCGACCGCGCTTAGCGCGCGCCGGATGACCGCCGCGTCCTGCGGCGCTTCGGTCGCCGGCGGCAGCATGATCTCCTCCAGCTTTTCGAGCGAGCGCTGGGTCACGGGGTCGAAGAGCGAGAGACGGTCCACCTCGTCGTCAAAGAATTCGATGCGGTAGGGCTCCCGCGCGTGCGGCGGGAACACGTCGAGGATATCGCCGCGCAGCGCCGCCTGCCCCGGGCCCTCCACCAGCTCCACCACCTCGTAGCCCGCGTCCATCAGCGCGCGCAGCAGTTCCCGCGGCGGATGGCTTTCGCCCAGGCGCAGCGTGTGGACGGCGCGGCGCAGCACCTCCCGCGGCGCGAGCGTCTGCATCACGGCCTCCACGGGCGCGATGACGCCCAGCCGCTCACCCAGAGCGAGCCGGGTGAGTGCCGCGATGCGCTGTTTCGCCCCCTCGCCCGAGGCCGCGTACGCGTTGACGAGCGGCAGCTCCCGCGCGGGGAACAGCGCCACGTGCGGCGAGAGCGCCGAGGCCTCCGCATACAGCCGTTCGGCCGACTGCGCGCTCGCGGCGATCAAAAGCCCGCCCCGCTCGTAACTGAGCGCCGCGAACACGTGCGCGCGGTGCGCTTCGGGCAACCCGAAAGCCGCCGCGGGGCCTTCCGCGCCGGTGATCAGTTCTTTGAGCCGGTTGTATTCCGGCAACTGGCTGAGCACCCGCAGAAGCGGATGCGGAGTTTGGTCCATGACACCCCCTGATTAGTAGTTAGTGAAGAGTTAATAGGTAAGAGTTAATAATTCAGGTAAAAACCCCTTACGGGGTTTTCTTTTAACAGCTTTTCACCGGGGTGCAGGGGTGGAACCCCTGCGTTCTCCATTCCTATAAAAGAAATTCCGTAAGGAATTTCCACCATAATTGTTCATTGTTCATTGCGCCCGTAGGACGCCGCGTTCATTATTCATTCTTTTTCACAATCCGTTTCTTGCTTGCTGCCCTTTTTATTGAACATCCCCTGCGCGTCCCCGAGCCGTCCCTCCACGATCAGGAGCGCCGCCTTCGCCGCGTTCCGGTAGGATTCCGCGAGGAGCTCCCGCTCCTCTTGGGGGGGCTTGCCCAGCACGAAGGAGACGAGGTCGCGCCCGTCCCGCTGCTTGCCGACACCGATGCGCACGCGCGGGAAACTCTCCTCGCCGCCCAGGCAGGCGAGGATCGAGCGCATGCCGTTGTGCGTGCCGGCGCTCCCCGCGGCGCGGATGCGGATATCCCCCACCGGCAGGTCGATGTCGTCGTAGAGTACGATGAGCTTTTCGGGCGGCAGCTTGTAGTAGGCCAAAAGCTCCTGCACGGCCTCCCCCGAAAGGTTCATGTAGGTTTCGGGCTTGCAGAGGATCAGCTTTTCGGCGCGGTAAAACCCCTCGCCGAGCAGGGAGCGGTGGGCGCGCTTTTTCACCGCGATGCCGGTCAGCTGCGAGAGCGCGTCCAGCGCCAGATATCCCGCGTTGTGGCGGGATTCCCGGTAGGCGATGCCGGGGTTGCCCAGGCCCGCGATCAGGTACATGCCTTAAACCTCCGCTTTGAGTATATGTTGCGAGGCGCGCTCTAAACCAACGAGCAGCGGGTAGCAGACGAGCGCCATCCCAAGGTACATCCACAGCGCCGGCCCCGCGGGGAAGGCTACCTCCAGCGTCCGCGGGAGCAGGAGAAACACTAAGAAGAACGCGGCCGCCATCAGCGCGCACAAAACGCCCCTCGGCCAGTCGAGCGGCATACAGACGCGCAGCAGCACCATAAGGCCCGCCGTGCCGGCGATGAGCACGCTCAGGGAATTTACCTCCGGGTACGCAAGCCCCAGCCTGCGCCCCAGAAGCCCCGTGAACAGCGAGAACAGGAAGATGCACAGCGCGCCGGGGACGGCGCGGGCGAGCACGTTCCGGAGGAAGCTGCCGCGTATGCGCGCGCGGTTGGGCTCCAGCGCCAGAATAAAGGAGGGGATGCCCACCGAAACCATGCTGATCAGCGTCAGCTGCACCGGCTGGAACGGGTACGCGAGGCCGAACGCAAGGGAGGAGACCGTCAATAAAAACGAAAAGATCGTCTTTACCAGAAACAGCGACGCCATCCGCGTGATGTTGTTGACGACGCGCCTCCCCTCCATCACGATATGGGGAAGGCTCGAAAAATCGTTCTCCAGCAGCACGAGCTGCGAGATCTGCCGCGCCGCGCCGCTGCCCGCGGCGAGCGCCACGCTGCAGTCGGCTTCCTTGAGGGCCAGCACGTCGTTCACGCCGTCGCCCGTCATGGCCACCGTGTGCCCTTCGGCTTTCATCGCCGCGATCAGGAGCTTTTTGCGCTCGGGGGATACCCGGCCGAATACCGTGTACGTCTCTGCGGCGGCCTCGACGGCCTCGTCCCCCCTGAGCATGGATACGTCCACGTACGCTTCCGCGCCCGGCAGGTTCAGCCGCCCGGCGATGGCCGATACCGTCTCGGGGTCGTCCCCCGAGATGAGCTTGACGGTAACGCCCTCCTCGCGGAAGAACCGCAGCGTTTCCTCGGCCTCGGGCCGCAGCTCGTCGGAGAGGATCACGAGCGCCAGCGGGAACAGATCGGCCTGCTCGGGGATGGGCGGCTGCGGGCCCGCGTACGCGCTCTGCGCAAGGAGCAGCACCCGCCGCCCCGAGGCCGCGGCGGCCTCGGCCTCCCGCCTGAGCGCGGGGGGCAATACGGGGTACAGGGCCCTGACCGCGCCCAGGTACAGCGTGCCGTAGCGGAAGGAAACGGCGCTGTACCGCCGCGCGGAGGAAAAAGGCGTCATGCCCACGGGTTCGATCTTGGGCGGATCGGGAAAACGCTTTAAGAGCGCCTTGGCCGTGGCGTTCTGCGCGGGCATGGTCTGCACGGCGTCGCACATCTTGGCGTAGAGGGTGCTCTCGTAGGCGGGGCTCGCCGCAACGATCTTTTCCACGCGCATGTTGCCCGTCGTAAGCGTTCCCGTTTTATCCAGGCACAGCGTATCCACGCGCGCGAGCGTTTCGATGCAGTACATCTCCTGCACCAGCGTTTTGCGGCGCGAGAGCTTCACCACCCCCGCCGCGAGCGAGACGCTTGTCAAAAGCATCAGCCCCGAGGGGATCATGCCGATCATCGCCGCCGCCGCCTGCTCCACGCTCGATTCCAGCGTATGGGCGAGCCCAAGGTAGGCGTGCAGGAACAGCAGCAGGCCGAGCGGCAGCACCACGCCGCCCGCGACGCGTATGATGATGCGCAGCGATTTCATCAGCGTGGAATCGAACCGCTTGTACCGCTTCGCCTCCTGCGCGAGCGCCGCGGCGTAGGAATCCTCCCCCACCTTGTCTGCCTGCGCGCGGCACGCGCCCGAGAGCAGGAAGCTTCCCGAAAGCAGCGTGTCCCCCGGCTTCTTGGCCACCGGGCCCGATTCGCCCGTCAGCAGGGATTCGTCCGCCTCCGCGGTGCCCATGAGCACCACGGCGTCGCAGGGGACCTGGTCCCCCAGGGAAAGCAGCAGCACGTCGTCGAGCACAATCTCTGCGCTTGGGATATCCTCTTCCTTCCCGTCCCGGATCACCTTGGCGCGGGGGGCGCAAAGGAACGTCAGCTTTTCCACCGCGCGCTTGGCGCGCAGCTCCTGCGTGACGCCGATCAGCAGGTTGCAGAACGCCACCCCGATAAACAGCAGGTTCGCGTAAGACCTTACCAGCAGCAGCGCTAAGAATATCAGCAGGTTGATGAGGTTGAAGAACGTCAGCAGGTTGTCCCGCAGGATGCGGCCCGTGGTCCTGGTGAAGCGCTCCGGCTGCGCATTGACGAGCCCTTCCTCGGCGCGCAGGCGCACCTGTCCCGAGGAAAGCCCGTCCATGGCGTCCGGCGTGAAGCGCAGTGTCCGCAAACCTCCGTCCTCCCGTTTTGAATTCCCTGTCTATTATACATGTCCGGCAATATATAAACAATGCGCGGGAGTGTTAACAAATAGCGGGGGAGTGCCCCCGCACTCCTTGGTAAGGTAACGTGTTTTTCTCAAGGTATCGCCGCCTGCGGCGCAGCTCGCATGCAGGGCTGCTGCGCCGGGCCGGCATGCAAAGAACCGCCGACGAACCCCGAAGGGGTTTGCCGACGGCCTGAGCCTTGCGTCCTGCGCTTTTGCACCCGGGGAGGGACCGCGGGCTTTTGCGGTTCAACCGCGCAGACGTTACCGAATCCCGCGGAGCCACTCCTCATAGTTATCCTTTTTAGCGATGCCCCAGTTAAGGGGATGGGCGATCTCCGACTCCGGGCAGACCCGTTTGAGCGTGTCCAGCGTCATATTGACATTCGCCAGGCCGCAGGTGACAAACGGAATCACGGTTTTGCCCGCCAGGTTGCATCGGCCGATAAAATCCGCGACAAAAGCCGGAACGTCCATGTACCAAATCGGGTAGCCTATGAAAACCGTATCATAAGCCGAAAGATCCGGGATTGGGGTCACGGAGCGGACCGGAACGTTGTTCTTTCGCTCTTTATTCACGCGAATGAGCGACGACACATAATTGCCGTACGGATCTTCGGGCTCAATCTTCAGGATATCGCATTGAATATTCTCCCGTATCCTCCGGGCAAGCTTCTGTGTCGTCCCGGACTTTGAATAATATAATATAGAATGATGCTGGTCATAAACAATCCTTTCCGAAACGCTTGGACCATGGGCCGGTTCGGATACCGAACCGCCCGCCGGGGTGAGCGGCGCATCAAAACAGCATGGTCTTCGGGGTAACGCCCTTTGGATATTCCTGCTCGCCCTCAAGCTTCTCCGCGTAAACCTGGTACCACATCTTGGCGATCATATCGGGATCGTTTGCCGCGCCTGTCCCCGCTTTGATCATCAGCCCCAGTGAGCGGTGCGCCACCAGAATCCCCTTGGGGGATAATTCCGTATGCAGGTTGGCGATATAGCTGCGCAATCCCGCCATGGCGATGCCGATATTGCCCAGCATGGGCATCGGGTACAGGGCGGACAGCCCGGTGGTAAAGAGTAGCGCCCCTTCGCCGCGTTCCAGCATATCCGGAAGCAGGCAGTTTACCACATTAATCGCGCTGATCACAAACCCTTCAAAGGGAGCCGTGGCGTTTTCCGCCGTCGTTTTCACCGCCGTGGCGGGGAGGGAAGTTGTCGGCACCGGGCTGAGCTCCATGACGTCTATCGCGCCGTATCTTGCTTTTATGCCGGCCACGGCTTTTTCGACGGCATCCTTTTTCGTCAGATCTGCGGGATAATACGAAGCCTCGATTCCGCTGCCCTGCAATTCGGCAACCATTGATTGGAGCTTCTCCTCATTTCGCGCAATCAGCGCGATTTGAAAACCCTCTTTGCCGAAAACCTTCGCCAGGGACAACCCCAGCCCTTTTCCGGCGCCCGCAATAAGCATCGTTTTCATGATATAGCGACCTCCCATGTTCTAGTTGAAATCCGATAAATCAACATCCTTCTCGCCGCAAGCCGGCGCTGCCAAACCGCATATACTCCATATTGGTGGCGGAAGCCTTGACCTTCACCAGCACCTGATGCGGCTTCGGCGACGGCTTTGCGATTGCGCGATCCGGAGCGATTCTTCGGGTTTCCCAACCTTGGTATAGACGACAGCCTTCATAAGCACCGCCATTATTTGATTGAAGCGGCGATATTCTGTGCGAACGCCCGCGCGTTTTCCAGATCCGCCGCGTCGGGGTGGCCTTTGTTGTCCGTTCCCGGAGAATCCCCTTTGCAGGTGAACGGTTCGCCCGCTACGTTGATATGCCGCTCCCGCAGCAGACTCGTGATCAGATCGCCGATCTCGAATTGGTTGCCGTATGTGCCGAAGGCGGCGGCGTTTTTTATAACCGCGGGGTCCAAGCCCTCAATGAGCGATCTGGTTTTTGGATGCGGCTTGTGGAAATAGATGCCGTCGCCGACAAAAAGCAGGTCGACGGGTTCGGCAAACGCGATTTTTTCTTTGCCGATCCTCTCCGCCCGGATATGAAACAGATCCGCTATCGCCTCTGCGACCTTCCTTGTGTTGCCGGAACGCCCGGAATGGTATACGACCCTGATGTTCATTCGCTCAATCCCTCGTTTCTCGGTTTTTACAGCAAATCGGCTGCGCTGACGTCGGGGTGATGGTAGTGCCCTTTGAGCATCCGGCTCTCTATCGCGCGCTGCGGGCACCAGTTTGCGCAGGCGGCGCAGGCAATACAATTTTTGCCGCGCACGGCTTTTCCATCCCTCAGCTCGATATTGTTTGTCGGGCACAATTTGCAGCACAGGCCGCAGCCGTTGCATTGTTCCGTTACGGTCATGCGGGTAAGCGGCCCGTACATAAAGGACAGCTTTCTAAAGTTTCTGGGCAGTGCGGCCGGGCCCTGCTGTGTATAGTTTTCGCGTTTTTCCGCGATCGCCTTCGTAATCTCGGCGATTTTTTCAGGCACCGCACCCAGAACGGACGCCATATCGTCCCTTGCCTGAAAGCTGCTGGGCATTTGTATGTCGTAAGCCAGCGCCAGCTTCATGTGATGCTGCGCCAAAGCAATATTGATATTTTTGAACCCGCTCTTGTTCCGGCCGCTGCCCGATGTGAGCACCGCGAACACATAAGCGCTGGCATCCGCAAACGAAAGCCTCAGGATAAATTCTTTTACAACGCTCGGAATATCGTTCAGGTAAACCGGGGCGACGATACCGAACAGCTTCGCAAGCAGCCGCTTAAAGCCGGTGACTTCCCCCATGCCCCCCCTGCGCGACAAGTCCGATTCGCGCCGATATGTGACGCGGTAGTGCTGTTTCCCGTCATCGTAATCGTAAATCAGGCGATTGTGCACCGGCTTTTTCGTTTTTGCGTCAACGTAGGCGTCCGCCGCCGTGAAACGCAGAAAGCGCTCGTCATCCGCAATGATCTGCCCGCCTTTCGCCAGCATGAAAATGGGGAATTCCGTATACCCATACGCTTTCCCGGCCGTCATGTAAGAGGATATGACCTGGTATTCTCCGACTTTGGCGCGTCCCCAATACCAATGGTTCATCATCTTCATCATCATGAGCATCGAGTCGCCCCAATTGTGGTCATGATACCCCGTCCCGGCAAGATGCGCCGTCTTGCCGCCGGCCGAAATATCGGCGGTTACCGTTCCCTCCGGAACCGCGGGCAGCCACGCGAAATAATGCTCGTCATGATTTCCGAAGAAAATATGTCCGGTCTCATGCCGCCATGCGGGTACGTTTCCCGCCAGCTGCACGCGTATTTCGAGCTTGCCGTTTTTAAAGTAAATGTCGTAGCGATGAAGGTCTCCCTTAAAATAGCAATCGCCGATGCGCACATCGCAGCCTTCAACGGAGGAACGGAACGCGTCCTGTGAAACGGTAATTCTTTCCGAATATTGCGTTCCGTCCGCCGCGGTATAATCGACGTCCACACTCGGACCTCTCCCTTTTCCGCCGCCCGCGAAGAAGGTTATGACGAGGCTGGAATCATCCTGAAGGCGGGAATCAAAATACCACCACTCAAAAGCGCCCTTCATGCCGCGGGTGCGGTACCCGTCCTCCCATGGCGCGATATACCCTTTTTCCTCGCCCGTCTTTTTATAATAGTAAGCGTCGCCGCTTTGAACCGCGCGTTGAGGTTTCATGCCGTTTCCCCTTTCGGTGGCCGCCCCGTTCCGGAAATTGTAACTTATACGGCTACAAATTAGCACAAAACAATTGTAATGTCAACGGCTACGGATTTACTTTTCCAAATTCTCATGATAGAATGCACCAGAGAGCGCGCCGGTTCGGCGCGCGAAAGACCTGATCCGGAAGGAGTGTCGAGGCTGCCCGCTCGACTGAACCACATGAGGATGAGCACAAAGTTCCCGCTGGCGGTGCATATTTTGATGATCATAGCCGCTTTCGGGGAAAAAACGAAAATCAACAGCGACATGCTCTCGCAAAGCACGGGCGCCAATGCCGTTACCATCCGGAATATTTTTAAATCCCTGAAAGACGCCGGTATGATTTCAATCTCTCCCGGACCGGGCGGCGCGAAGCTGGCGCGCGGCGCCGAGAGCATATCGCTGTGGGATGTTTTTCTGGCGGCCGAGCTGCCGGACCCCAACGAGTTTTTTAAGTTTCACGAACCGACCGATTCGGGCTGCCCCATCGGCGGGAACATTTTCGGCATATTAAAGGGGCATCTGGATGAGGGCGTGGACGCGATGAAGCAGAAGCTTTCAACCGTAACCATTGCCTTATTGCTGGAGGAAACGAAAGAGCGGTTATCCGATTTGGCCGTGTGCCCAAAGCAGGATTGAGTTTCGCCTGATGCCGCGGGGCGCAGGACGGCCGGCGGCCGAATTGCTTATCGATATGCTATTCAATACTCTATAATATTTTTAAATACTGCGGCAGATTGCCGATCCCGATCTGCGTGATATTTTCCGCGCTTTTTAGAACGGCTCAAAAGAAAAATCCCTTTGGAAAAAGGGACGCTGCACGCCCCCGAAGGCGACCCGCGCACCCCTTACCTGGTCGGGTTTCATATTTCTACCATCCTTTTACTGTTTCGTCTCTGGCAGCGCAGGGAATACGACCTGCCGGAAGAACTGTTTGATTTGATCTACAAGTTATGCACGGGCGGCATGAACGCAGCGGTTGTGGAAGGGGCGGCGGACAATACAATCCGGCCAGGTTGACGGCGTTCGCGCGGCCTGCTGCCACACTTTGTTTACAGGAATACTCGTTGCATCGGGCAGGTGAAATAGGTATAATGGGATAGCTAACCTGAGGGCGGCCGGGAATGAGGGCCGCCGGGCGAAATGGCGAAGGAGAATGCGCGTGAAGGGGAAAAAACTGCTTACGCTCACGCTCGCCGCGCTTTTTGCGCTGGGCGTTTTTGCGGGCTGCGCGAAAAACGATACGGATATCGTGGGCAAGGTGGGGGAGACGCCCATCTACCGCTGGTATTACAACGCGCAGCTTCAGAACCAGCTTACGCTCTATAAGAAAAACACCGGTGTCGACCTGACGGATGACAAGTACAGCGCGCAGTATAAGGAATATAAGGTAAACCAGCTCAACAACCTGGTGGGCTTCGTAGCCCTCAAGGAGGAGGCCCGCAAGGAGGGCCTCTACAACCTCACCGTCGAGCAGGAGGCCGAGATCGACGCCAGGTACTTAAGCGCCTATAACAGCGCGCTCGCCGTCTACACGGAGCAGTACGGCTCGGACGAGCAGGGCCGCAGGAAGGCGGAGCAGGCGTATACGGATCTGCTCAAGGGGTCCAGCCTTACGCCCGACCGCGTGCGCGAGAACATCAAGGACGAATACGTCGTCGCGCTCCTGGTGGACAAGCTCGGCAAGTCCGTCAGCGTGACGGACGAGCGGATCCGGGAATATTACGACGATCAGCTTGCGGACCAGCAGAAGAACGAGGCGGCCGATCCCGCCTGGTTCGCCAAGAATACGCCCGCCGTCGTCATCGCCCGCCCCGCGGGGTATGTGCAGACGAGCCGCCTGATGCTTAAATTCACCGTTGCGCACCAGACGAAGATCAAGGACGCGCAGACGAGCCTCGCCACCGCGCAGCAGGCGTACGAGCAGGCGAAGGGGTCGCTCATGGAATCCGTCAAGAAGGACGCGCTCGACCGCGCGCAGGCCAACTTCAATAACGTCGTGGCCGCGTGCTATCAGGAACTGGACGAACGCCTCCTGAAGCTGCGCGACGAGGCCGGACAGGGGACGGATTTCATCACCCTCGTGAACAAGAATTCCGAGGATACCAGCCTCATTCCCTATTATGTCGGCAAGGACAGCGGGAATGTGGAGCAGGCGTACGCCGACGCGGCGCTCGCGCTCGAAAACGTCGGGGACATCTCCGACCCCGTGCATCTTTCCGAGGGTTCCTGCATCGTCTGCCTGCAGGAGAAATTCACGGGCGACGTTCTGCCCCTTGACGAGGTCAGGGACGATATCAAGTCCGTCCTCACGTTCTCCGACAACACCAGCATGAATTTCTCGCTGATGGAGGAGTACGCAAAGAAAGCGCAGGACGCGGGCATCGTAACCCTGTACCCCGATAAGCTCTAAGCCGGGGGCGGAAAATGAAAACAAGTATCAGATCAGCATAAAGGAGAACAGATCGATGAACAAACACTTCAGGGCCGCGCTTGCGGCCGCGGCGTCTCTCGCGCTGGGCCTTGCCCTGGCCGGGTGCAGCCTTGTGAGCGTCAATGAGGATAAGGACCGGGCGCAGATCGTAGCCAAGGTGGGCGATATGACCGTCACCAAGGGCGATTATGAGGACGCCTTCAACCAGACGCTTTCCTACTACCAGTATTTCGGCCAGGACCCCACCTCCAGCGCGGACCAGCTCAAGTCCTTTCAGGACAACATTCTGGATTCGCTCGTCAAATCCAAGGTGGAGGAATACCAGGCGAAAAAGCAGGGCCACGCGACGCCCAACGCCGAGGATCAGAAGAAGCTCGACGATGAGGTCAACAACTATATGACGCAGTGGGAGGACGAGGCGAGGACGCAGGCCCAGGCCGAAGACGCGTCCGCTTCCTCCGTCGAGCTGGACGCCCGCGTCAAGGAACTCTTCCCCACCGTCGTCAAGCAGTACATCGGCAAGGAACTGGACCAGGACGCCACGAGGAAGTGGCTCGTCGAGCAGCTGATGCCCAGCTACCTCATAGAAGAGCTGCAGGCCGATTTCAACAGCAAGATCACCGTGACCGACGACGAGGTCAAGGCCGCGTTCGATAAGCAGCTTGAGTCCGACAAGAGCTCCATGGAGAGCGATCCCTCCCAGTACGCCGATCAGCAGCACAGCTATGAGCAGTACGTCGCCGATCAGGCGAGCGGCAGCGGCGAGGACGCCTCCTCCGCCGGGGTCACGCTGCCGCCGCTCGTCGTGCCCGAAGGGTACATCCGCGTCAAGCATATCAAGATCGTGCCCGACAAGGAGCTAGGGACCGATTATACCGACAAGACCGCCCAGATGTCCGATCTCGAGAGCCAGATCGGAAAGCTGAGCACCACCCAGGCGGATCAGACCGCCAACGCCGCCAAGATCGCGGATCTGCAGTCCCAGTACAGCAGCCTCAAGGCCGAGGCCGATAAGCTCAAGGCCGACGTGTTCGCGCCCGCCAAGGCGAAGGCCGACGAAGCCTACGCGAAGCTGACCGGCGGGGCCGCCTTCGACGACGTGCTCAAGGAGTACACCTCGGATTCGAACTTCACCGACGAGAACTCGCCCTTCCTCAAGACCGGCACGCTCCTCTCCGATAAGAGCACAGACTGGTCCGACGCCATCAAGTCCGCGGCCCTCGCGCTGACGGCGCCCGGCACCTATACCGGGATCGTCGAGGATGACGACGGCTACCATATCCTGCAGTTCGTCGGCGCCGAAACCCCGGGCGAACGCAAGCTGGAGGATTATAAGGACCTGTTCCGCAAATCCACGCTTGCCGACAAGCAGGCGGACGAGTGGACCAAGACCGTGGACGCCTGGAGCCAGGATACCACCGTCGTCACCAAGTACGACAGCCTCATCCGCGACGTAGGCAAATCCGCATAAAAAGATCGCAAGGGCCGCCCCTCTCCGGGCGGCCCCCAGAGTGTCGACAAAGTCTCGGGACAGTTTTTATTATGCAAGAACGCAAACAGGAGTTGCATAGCGGGACGCTCCGTCGTCCCGCTGAAGCCCAGAAACTTAGGAAACACAATAAAATCCGTCCAAGCTGACGACATGTGCGTCAGCTTGGACACCTTGCATGCAGGCCTGCTACGCCAGGCATGCATGAGAAAAACCGTCGACGAACCCCGGAGGGGGTTTGTCGACGGCCTGAGGGCCGCCTCTCTCCGGGCGGCCCTTTTACTTATCGTAAAAGTACCGCAAGGTGCTCTTTCGGAGACTACAGGAATACTTCGAGTGCTAAAAAAGTTTTTTTAGCGCATAAAAAAATTATATAAAGTGGGGCCGGAACCCTATACAAGCCCCCCATTTTGGTGTATGATGAACATAAACAGAAACATTTCCTCCCCGTGAACCACGAAAGGGTGAAGCCGACATGCACATAGAAGGATACCGCTGTACGCTGTGCCACCGCGAATTCGCATATACGGAAGATATGCTCACCTGCCCGAATTGCGGGGAAACAGGGATTTTGGATATCCTCTTCGATTATTCCGCCGTTAAAAAAGAACTGAACAGGGAAACGCTCGCCGCCGACCGCACCAACAGCATGTGGCGGTACCTGCCGCTGCTGCCGGTGGAGGGCCGCCATTGGGAGCGGTTCCTGCGCGTAGGATGGACGCCGCTGTACCGCTCCGGCCGCTTGGAGAAGGAGCTGGGCGTCAAGGCGCTTTACATCAAGGACGACGGGCTCAACCCCACCGCCTCCCTCAAGGACCGGGCCTCGGCGGTGGCTGTCGCCCGCGCGCGGGAGCTCGGCTATGCGACGGTCGCCTGCTCCTCGACCGGCAACGCCGCCTCGTCGCTCGCGGGCAACGCCGCGCGCATGGGGCTCAAGTCCGTGATTTTCGTACCCTCCCGCGCGCCCAAGGGCAAGGTGGCGCAGCTATTGCTGTTCGGCGCCAACGTGATCAGCGTGGAAGGGGATTACCGGGCGACCTTCGAGCTTTCCCGCGCCGCCATCGACAAATGGGGCTTCTACAACCGCAACGCCGGCATCAACCCCATCATGACGGAGGGCAAGAAGACCGTCAGCCTGGAGATCGCGGAGCAGCTCTTTTTCCGCCCCACGGACTGGGTGGCGGTTTCGGTCGGGGACGGCTGCACGGTGGGCGGCGTGTACAACGGGTTCCGCGATCTGTGCGAGCTGGGCCTCATCGAGCGTATCCCCAAGATATTGGGTGTGCAGTCCTCGGGCTGCTGTCCCTTTGTGGACGCCGCGCGCACCGGCGCGCCGCTTATGCCCGCCGAGGAAAACACCCTGGCGGACAGCATCGCGGTGGGCGTGCCGAGAAACCCCGTCAAGGCGATGCGCGCCGTAACGGAGTCCGGCGGCGCCTGGATCGCCGTGGACGACGGCGAGATTCTTTCGGCCATGCGGCTGTTGGGCCGCACCGAGGGCGTGTTCGGGGAGCCCGCGGGGGTCACGGCGACGGCAGGCGCCAAGAAGGCAGTCGAAGAAGGCGTGATCCGCCCGGACGAAACCCTCACCGTCATCTGCACGGGCAGCGGCCTCAAGGACGTGGCGAACGCCATGAAGGCGGCGGGCGAGCCGTTTTCCTGCCCTCCCGATATCGAGGTGCTCTCCAAAAGCGGCCGTATCCGGTAGCGATCCCTCTCTTAAAAGACCCGCCGGACCTGCGTTTGCCGTTAAAACACGAAATTGTTACCTGTTTACAAAACGGAATGTTCGATATATAATACGGATTATTCGTTTTAAAGTGTCTCCATGTATGGGCATGGTTGCTTTATCCGGAAGACGGATGTAGGAATACAGGCAACAAGAAGAAAGAGGAGGAAAACCGCATGAAAAAACTGATCGCTCTGCTGATGGCGGCTGTCATGGCTCTCGGCGCGGCAGCCTGTTCGTCGCCCGCTCCCGCAGCTACCCCGGCACCCGCCGCGACGGAAGCGCCCGCCGCGGCCGCAGCACCCACGGAGGCGCCCGCCGCAACGGAAGCGCCCGCCGCTCCCGCTAAGGTGACGATGGACACCATTAAGGTCGGCTTTATCCATCTGACCGATCCCAGCGACGGCGGCTATACCTACAACCACGACAAAGGCACCCAGAAAATGAAGGCCAACCTCGGCCTCAGGGACGACCAGATCATCAACAAGTACAACACCAAGGAAGACGCTTCCTGCGCGGCCGCCATCAACGAGCTGGTCGCCGCGGGCTGCAACATCATCTTCGCTACTTCCTTCGGCTTTGAGGATTACATGCTTGCCGCCGCCAAGGAGCATCCGGATATCCAGTTCTGCCACGCCACCGGCTTCCAGGCCGCGAGCAGCGGCCTCTCGAACTTCCACAACTACTTCGGCGCCATCTACGAAGCCCGTTATCTCTCGGGCATCGCCGCGGGCCTCAAGACCAAGACCAACAAGCTCGGCTACGTGAGCGCGCAGCCCTTCGCCGAGTGCATCAGCGGCTACACCGCCTTCTACCTCGGCGCCAAGAGCGTGAACCCCAAGGTGACGATGGAAGTCATGTACACCAACTCCTGGAACGATCCCACCAAGGAAGCGCAGGTCGCGCAGGCGCTCATCGCCAAGGGCTGCGACGTGCTGGGCCAGCATGCGGATTCCACCGCCACGCAGACCACGGCTGAGGCCGCGGGCGTCTGGGCCGTCGGCTACAACTCCGATATGCGTTCCGCCGCCCCCAAGGCGAGCCTGACCTCCGCCGTTTGGGACTGGAGCGTTTACCTCACCCTGGCCGTGAAGGACGTTGTGGACGGTACCCCCATCCCGACGGATTTCTCCGGCGGCCTGAAGGACGGCGTTGTTGACATTTCCCCGCTCAACGACGATATCATCGCCCCGGGCACCAAGGAAGCCATCGACGCCGCGCGCGCCAAGATCGTCTCCGGCGAGACCAAGATCTTCGTAGGCCCGCTGCACGGCATTTCCTACAATTCCGACGGGTCCGTCAAGGAAGAAAAGACCTGGAAGGAAGGCGAGGAATTCGTCGAGCCGCAGAGCGCGCCCAGCTGGGATTACGTCATCGACGGCATCCACATCAATCAGTAGTTCTTTTCCGGGCAATGCAGGAAGGCGGGGCCGCCGCGGGCGGCCCCGCCCCTTCAAAAAAGGACGGTATTTTTCAAGCCTCTTTCCACTTCTTCCTTTTCTGACTGTCGCCCCTCGACAATGCGCTGCGTGGATGCAACACGCAAAGCAATCGGGCGCGTAATCGATTGTTTTGCTGTTCCATCCGTATGGGCTATGAAAGGGGGACCACCTTTGTCTCAAACAGACACCGCTATCTGTATCCGCAACGTTACAAAGACATTCGGCTCAGTCTGCGCCAACAACCGGGTTTGCTTGGATGTGCAGCGGGGAGAGATTCTGGCGCTGCTCGGTGAAAACGGTTCGGGCAAGACGACGCTGATGAATATGCTCTCCGGCATCTATTTCCCCGACAGCGGCGAGATCTTTGTAGACGGAAAAGAAGTCGTCATCCGCTCGCCGAAGGACGCGTTCGAACTGGGCATCGGCATGATCCACCAGCATTTCAAGCTCGTGGACGTGCTCACCGCCGCCGAGAACATCGTGCTGGGCCTGCCGGGCGGCGTGAACGTCAACCGCAAGGCGATCGCCGCGGAAATTTCCGGTATCGCCGCGCGCTACGGCTTTGAGCTGGATCCCAACAAAAAAATCTACAACATGTCGGTGAGCGAAAAGCAGACGGTGGAAATCATTAAGGTCCTTTACCGCGGCGCGAACACGCTCATACTCGACGAACCCACCGCCGTGCTCACCCCGCAGGAAACGGATAAGCTATTTGCGATTCTGCGCAACATGAAGGCGGACAACAAGGCCATCATCATCATTACCCACAAGCTCAACGAGGTGCTCGCCATATCCGACCGCGTCTCCATCCTCCGCAAGGGCTGCTGCATCGATACGGTGGAAACGAAGGACGCCACCGTGCAATCCCTGACCGAGGCGATGGTGGGCCGCAGCGTCAGCCTGGAGATCGCGCGCGAAAAGATCGAAAAGGCTTCCGACCGCCTGCGCGTACAGGGCCTTACCTGCGTCAATGCGGACAGCGTCAAGGCGCTCGATAACGTCGGCTTTACGCTGCGTGCGGGGGAGATCCTGGGCGTAGCGGGCATCGCGGGCTCGGGGCAGAAGGAACTGTGCGAGGCGCTGGCGGGGCTGTACCCCATCGCGTCGGGCTCGGTGATCTATGTCCGCGACGACGGCACCGCCGAAAACCTCGCCGGCAAATCCCCCACCGAAATTATCCGCCACGGCGTCGCCATGGCTTTCGTACCCGAGGACCGTCTGGGCATGGGGCTCGTCGCCTCCATGGATATGGTCGACAACGTCATGCTCAAGAGCTATAAGAACAACAAAGGGCCCTTCGTGGACCGCAAGGCGCCCAAGAAGCTCGCGGACGAGCTCATCGAGCGGCTGGAGATCGTGACGCCAGGGACCTCCACGCCAGTGCGCAGGCTCTCGGGCGGCAACGTGCAGAAGGTGCTTCTGGGGCGCGAGATCGCAAGCTCCCCGAGCGTCCTGGTGGTCGCCTACCCGGTGCGCGGGCTTGATATCAATTCCTCCTATACGATCTATGATCTTTTGAACGAGCAGAAGCGCAACGGCGTTGCGGTGCTCTTTATCGGCGAGGATCTCGACGTCCTCCTCGAGCTGTGCGACCGCGTGCTGGTGCTCTGCGGCGGCAGGCTGAGCGGCATCGTGGACGGCCGCAATACCACAAAGGAAGAGGTCGGCCTCATGATGGTGCACGTGGATGAAGAAAAGGCCCTGGCGGCTTTCGGCGAACGGAGGGCGGACGCATGAAGAAGAACAAGGCGGCCGCCGCGCACGAACCGCTGGTGCGCATGGTCAAGCGGGACAGCATGCCCCGCGGCAAATCCATACTGGTGCGCGTCATCGCCGTGCTGGGCGCGCTTTTGACCGGGGCGCTCATCATACTGGCCCTGGGGCATAACCCCATCGCCGTCTACGCGAACATGATCGAGGGCAGCGTCGGCTCGCCTCTGGTGCTGATCGAAACCATCCGGATCGCGATCCCGCTTCTGATCACCTCCCTGGGCATCGGCCTGGCGTTCAAGATGCGCTTCTGGAACATCGGCGCCGAGGGGCAGATCCTGGTGGGCGCCATGGCCGCGAGCTATTTCGCGCTCTTCCAGTTCCAGAACATTCCCCGCGTGCCGCTTCTTTTGATCATGGCGGTGGTGGGCACCCTGGCGGGCGGGCTGTGGGGCCTGCTCCCGGCCCTCTTTAAGGCCAAGTGGAACACCAACGAAACGCTTTTCACGCTGATGCTCAACTATGTGGCGCTGGCCTTCCTGAGCTACCTGCAGAACGGCCCGTGGAAGGACCCCACCAAGCGCGGCTTTCCCAAGATCGCCATGTTTGACGACGCCGCGCGGCTGCCCAAGGTGTTCGGCATCCACATCGGCTGGATTGTCGCCCTTGTGCTGGTGGTGATCGTCGCCGTGTATATGACGCGCACCAAGCAGGGCTACGAGATCGCCGTCGTCGGCGAGAGCACCAACACCGCCAAGTACGCCGGCATGAACGTATCGCGCGTCATCGTCCGCACCATGTTCATGTCCGGCGCGCTCGCGGGCCTCGTGGGCTTTCTGCAGGCTTCCGGCGCGGACTATACCATCACCGAAACCACCGCCGGCGGCGTGGGCTTTACGGCCATCACCGTCGCGTGGCTCTCCAAGCTGAACCCCTACGTGATGCTGTTCGTCGCCTTCGCCATCGCCGTGCTCGACAAGGGCGCCAACACCATCCAGACCACGTTCAAGATCCCCGCGTCCGCCGCGGAGGTGCTCACGGGCATCATCCTCTTCTTCATGCTCGGCTGCGAGTTCTTCATCAACTACAAGCTCATATTCAGGAGCGGAAGGGGAAAGGACTGATGCAAATCATGCAGGTCATCCTGAATCTGATCACCGCGGCCGTGCTCGCGGGCACGCCCCTGCTGCTGGGCACCATGGGCGAGATCCTCACCGAGAAATCCGGCAACCTCAATCTCGGCGTGGAGGGTCTGATGTTCATGGGCGGCGTCGCCGGCCTTGCCGCCTCCATCTTCTACGAAAGCGCCATGCAGGGCGCGGCCTCGGGCGCGGTTTCGGCTCTGCTCGCGGTCGTAGGCTCGTTCCTGTGCGGCATGTTCGGTTCGCTCATTTACAGCTTCCTTACGGTGACGCTGCGCGCCAACCAGAACGTAACGGGCCTGACGCTCACCATCTTCGGAACGGGCTTCGCGAACTTCTTCGGCGAATTCATGGCCAACAAGATGGGCGGCTACGCCGCCGTGTCCGATGTCACCAAGAAGGCGTTCGGCAATCTGAACATCCCCGGCCTTTCGGATATTCCGTATGTGGGGAAGCTGCTGTTCAACTACAACTTTGTGGTATACCTCGGGATCGTCATCGCGCTGATCCTCGCCTGGTTCCTCAACCGCACCCGCATCGGCCTCAACCTGCGCGCCGTGGGCGAGAGCCCCGCCACCGCGGATGCGGCGGGTCTCAACGTGGCACGCTATAAGTACCTCGCCACCTGCATCGGCGGCGGTATCTGCGGCCTGGGCGGCATGTACATCGTCATGGTCACCTGCAAGGGCGTCTGGGTGCACAACTGCGTCAACGGCCAGGGCTGGATCGCCGTCGCCCTCGTTATCTTCGCCGCCTGGAGCGCCGCGCGCGGCCTCTGGGGAGCGATCCTGTTCGGCGGCCTCTCGGTGCTGCGCATGTATCTCCCGCTGGGGATTCCGATGCAGATTTATGATATGCTGCCGTTTGTGGCCACGATCGTTGTGCTCATCATCACCAGCATCCGGGAGAGCAAGGACAACGCGCAGCCCAAATCCTGCGGCATCAACTACTTCCGCGAGGAACGATAAGGGAAGCGTATATTTGGAGACCTCCGGAGGGCCACCGGCCCTCCGGCGAATACTTCTCAATACATTCACAAAGGAGTGAGTTTTATGCCCTACGATCGCATCTACAACTTCTCGGCCGGCCCCTCGATGCTTCCGGTGCCTGTGCTGGAGACCGCGAGGGACGAAATGCTTAACTATCACGGCTCGGGGATGAGCGTGATGGAAATGAGCCACCGTTCCAAGGTGTATGAGGAGATCATCCACGAGGCGGAACGGCTGCTGCGCGAGGTGATGGGCATCCCCGGCAACTACAAGGTGATGTTCCTGCAGGGGGGCGCGTCGCTCCAGTTCGCCATGGTCCCCATGAACCTGCTCCGAACCGGCAGGGCGGATTATGTCGTGACCGGCCAGTTCGCTGGCAAGGCGTACGAGGAATCCCGGAAATACGGCGAAATCAACCTCGCCGCCACCACCAAGAAGGAGAATTTCAGCCGTATTCCCCGCCAGGAGGAGCTCAAGCTCGATCCCAAGGCAGATTACGTGCACATCTGCTACAACAACACGATTTTCGGCACCAAGTGGGATTACATCCCCGAGACGGGGAATGTGCCGCTCGTCGCCGATATGTCCAGCTGCATCCTGTCCGAGCCGGTGGACGTCTCGAAATTCGGGCTCATCTATGCAGGCGCGCAGAAGAACATCGCGCCCGCGGGGCTCACGATCGTCATCGCCCGCGAGGACCTGATCGCCGGGGGGCCCGCGTTCCCGTTCGTACCCACCATGTGCGATTATAAGATCATGGCCGAGAACGAGTCCATGTACAATACCCCGCCCTGCTACCCCATCTACATCTGCAAGCTGGTGCTGGAGTGGATCAATGGCATGGGCGGTCTCGCCGGCATGCAGGCGCACAACAAAAAGAAAGCGGCCATCCTTTACGATTATCTCGACCGCAGCGCCATTTTCAGGAACCCCGTCTCGCATGAGAGCCGCTCCATGATGAACGTCACCTTCCGCGCCGAGAGCGACGAACTGAACGACGCCTTCGTGAAGGCGGCCGCGAAGGCCGGCTTCGTCAACCTCAAGGGGCACCGTTCGGCAGGCGGCATGCGCGCCTCCATCTACAACGCCATGCCCATCGAGGGCGTGGAAAAGCTCACCGCCTTCATGAAGGATTACGAGGCGAAATAACCGGATTCCGCCCCGCCGCGCTTTCTTTTGCTCTTTTTCTTTTGCGGGAAAGAAAAGGAGCGTCCCCTTCGGACCCTGCCGGCAAAGGCGACGGCAGGGGAGCACTTTTATCAACAAAATAAGGAGAAACGAAAATGCTGCGAGTTTTAGCGACCGACGGCATGGAAAAGAACGCCGTTTCCGCACTGCAGGAGCTCAATTGCGAGATCGTGCAGCAGTTTTACGAACCCGCCGCGCTCATGGAGCAGGTCAAGGAATTCGACGTATTGGTGGTGCGCTCGGCGACCAAGGTGCGGCAGCCCGTGATCGACGCGGCGCGCGAGGGCGGCAGGCTCCGGCTGATCCTGCGCGGCGGGGTCGGCGTGGACAACATCGACGTCGCCTATGCGCGGGACAACGGAATCGAGGTCGCGAACACGCCCGCCGCGTCGAGCGCCTCGGTGGCCGAGCTTGCGATCGGGCACATGTTCGCGCTGGCCCGGTTCATCGGCATCGCGAACGTGACGATGCGCGAGGGCAAGTGGGAGAAAAAGGCGTATACCGGTACCGAGATCGCGGGGAAGACCCTGGGCCTGGTGGGCATGGGGCATATCGCGCGGGAAACGGGCCGGCGCGCGCTCGCGCTGGGCATGAAGGTCATCTACACCAACCGCTCGGGCCATAAGCCGGAGTTCGATCCCTACGTCCGGTACGAGCTGGACGATCTGCTTGCGAAGTCCGATTTCGTCTCGCTGCACATGCCGGGCGGAAAGACGACCCCGCCCGTGATCACGGCCGAGAAGCTCGCGCTGATGAAACCGGGCGCGTTCCTTATCAACACGGCGCGCGGAAGCCTGGTGGATACCGCGGCGGTGCTCGACGCGCTGGATACAGGTTCGCTCGGAGGCTACGGCGCGGACGTCTACGCGGAGGAGCCCTGCGCCGACCAAAGGCTTTTGCACCACCCCAAGGTCAGCATGACGCCGCACGTGGGAGGTTCCACCAAGGAGGCGCAGGAGCGCATCGGCGAAGAGCTGGTGGCGCATGTTCGCCGGGTGTTCGGCATCTGACATACAGAACGGTACAAGCGCCCCTTCCCACAGCTTGGAAGGGGCGTGTTTTTATGCGGGAAACATGTATTTAAATGAATATTATAAATTTTTTCTAATAAAAATACAGTTATTTTTCCGAAAGGACTTGATTTATTTCTAATTAATAGTATACTTATGCGCATAGTAAAGCAAAGAGAGGAAACTGACAATGAAGAAGCAATATAAGCTCGTCGCCCTTATGCTGGCTGCCGCGCTGACGCTGTTCGCACTGTCTGCCTGCGCGTCTGCCGCGCCCGCCGCAACCGAAGCGCCCGCCGTAACCGAGGCGCCCGCAGCCACCGCGGCGCCTACCGCCGGACCCACTGCCGCGCCCACCGAAGACCCGACGCCGACGCTCACCAGGATTAAGGCCGCCGGCAAGCTGGTGGTGCTCACCAACGCGGCTTTTGCGCCCTTTGAATATCTGGGCAAGGATAATAAGCCGGTGGGCGTGGATATGGACATCGCCAAGGCCATCGCGGACGAGATCGGCGTACAGCTCGACGTCGTGGATATGGACTTCGACGGCATTGTCATGGCGATTCAGGCAGGAAAAGGCGACCTTGCGCTTTCCGGCATGTCCAATACCGAAGAACGCAGGCAGAGCGTGGACTTCTCCATCAATTACGTGGACGCCGCGCAGGTCGTCATCGTCAAGGAGGGCAGCGCCATCAAGAGCGCGGCCGACCTCGAGGGCAAGAACGTGGGCGTGCAGATGGGCACCACGGGTGATATTTATGTAACGGAGAGCGTGAAAGCCAAAAAGGTCCTGCGCTATAAGACCGGCCCCGATGCGGGCGCGGAGCTTGCCAACGGCAAGATCGACGCCGTGGTCATCGACGAAATGCCCGCCAAGCAGATCGCTTCCGCGAACGCCGGCCTCGCCGTGCTGGACGAGCCGCTCACCAGCGAGCAGTACGCCATCGCCATGGCCAAGAACACGCCCGACCTGAAAGCGGTCGTGGATCAGGTCGTGCAGAAGCTCCTTGACGACGGCACCATCGCGAAGCTGATCGAGGAGCACAAGGCCGCTTCCAACAGCTAAGTCACAAAAGTGGCTGCGCCACTTTTGCGAGGGTACACGCTTTGTCTGCAATGCTGCGCATTGCGGCGGACAAAGCGTGCAAGGTAAGAAAGCCTGCGGCTTTCATCCGTTGCGGCGTACACGCCGCCGCAGCCGGATTGAAGTCAAGGAGCTGCGGCCCCTTGACAATCCCGAGCCTTTCGACACTCCAGGGGCCGCCCTTCCGGGCGGCCCCTCAGGCCGTCGACGAACCCCGGAGGGGTTTGTCGACGGCCTGAAAACCCGTAATGCGGGTTTTTCATAAAAACGGATATTTCCCGCCGTTTCCGCCGATTTTTCTTTGAGATGGGGGCGGGAGTATAGTATACTTATACAGACGCCGGCGCGCGCCCCTTTGGGCATACGCGCCGAAAATCGGGGAGGCTGCCTATGTGGGACAACTTTGGCCAGCAGCTGTTTGCAAACATTATACAAAACGACCGGTGGAAGCTCTACCTGCAGGGGCTGGGCGTCACCCTGGAGGTGACGCTGGGCGCGGCGGTTCTGGGCATCATCCTGGGCGCGCTTGTCGCCATCACGAAGGTGTATGCCGCCCACAACCGCAGGCTCAAGCCGCTGGACGTGCTCTGCGACGTATACATCACCGTTATCCGCGGCACGCCGATGATGGTGCAGCTTTTGATCTTCTCGTTCGTGATCTTCGCCTCGCTGTCCTTCGATTACGGCATATACGTGGCCATCCTCTCGTTCGGCATCAACTCGGGCGCGTACGTGGCCGAGATCATGCGCGCGGGCATCCAGGCGGTGGGCGCGGGGCAGACGGAGGCAGGCCGCTCGCTGGGGCTTACCAACTCCATGACGATGCGCTACATCATCCTGCCGCAGGCCATCCGCAATATCCTGCCGGCTCTGGTCAACGAGGCGATCTCGCTCCTGAAGGAGACCGCCATCGTCGGCTACATCGCGATGGGGGACGTCACCTATATGGCGACGATGGTGCGCTCGCGCACCTATAGCCCGGTGCCGCTGCTCCTGACCGCGCTCATCTACCTCGCGATCGTCATGGTCATGACGTGGGGCATGCGCAAGCTCGAAAGGAGGCTCAGACAAGGTGATCACCGTTAAGGATCTTCATAAGCATTTCGGCGCCGTACAGGCTTTGAACGGCGTGACGCAGCATATCGAAAAGAACGAAAAGGTGGTCATCGTCGGCCCCTCGGGCTGCGGCAAGAGTACGCTGCTCCGGTGCCTCAACCTGCTGGAAATGCCCACCTCCGGCGAGGTCTGGTTCGAGGGCGCGCGCATCAACGACGGCAAATGCGACGTCGATAAGCTCCGGCAGAAGATGGGCATGGTGTTCCAGCAGTTCAACCTGTTTCCGCACATGACCATCCGCAAAAACATCACGCTCGCCCCCACTAAGCTCAAGCTCATGGGCGAAGCCGAGGCGAACGACAACGCCACCCGCCTTCTGGCGCGCATCGGCCTCACGGATAAGGCGGACGCTTACCCCGGCATGCTCTCGGGCGGGCAGCAGCAGCGCGTCGCCATCGTGCGCGCCCTCGCCATGAACCCCGACGTCATGCTCTTTGACGAGCCCACCTCCGCCTTGGACCCCGAAATGGTGGGCGAGGTGCTCGAAGTCATGCGCGAGCTTGCGCACGAGGGCATGACGATGGTCGTCGTCACCCACGAGATGGGCTTCGCCCGCGAGGTCGCCACGCGCTGCCTCTTTATGGACGGCGGGCAGGTGCTCGAGGAAAACACGCCGCAGGAATTCTTTTCTAATCCCCAGCATCCGCGGCTGCAGGACTTCCTCTCCAAAATACTATAGGACTCGGAAACGAAACGAGGGACCCGGGGGCTCCGCCCCCAGACCCCCGGCAGGGATCAATCGGTTATACGAACAGCTCCTCATACGGAACGTTAAATATCGATTTCAGGGTTTTGATCTCATGGGCGTAAATATGCCGTTGGCCGACCCGATCTTTGCCAGCGCGCTTCTTGTGATGTCGCAGCCGAGCGTTTGCAGCCGCGCTGAAAGCTGTTCCTGCGAAAGCCCCCGCTCTTCCCGAAGCAGCCGTATCTTTTGCCCCATTTGCCTGTCATAAGCGAATTGCATACGTACCCCTCGCCTGCACTCAAATTGGTGCAGAATATGGGTTGATCGTAACAATTCTTTCCGCTCAAATTGCACCTATATAGGTGCAATAAAAAATGTCTGCGGCGGACGGGGGCGGGAGCCCCCGGAGCTCTCGGAGCCCCCGGAGTCTTCGTTACGTACCCATCTTTTTAACTTTGTAAAACGGCCATGGATAGGCTATAATGGTTCCATCACCTTTTGGGAGACGGCCGCTTATGAATCCTAATTATACGTTTGCGATTTTTACGGATACCTCCGCGGATATGCCCAGGGGTGTGCCCAAGCAGCAGGGGATCGAGCTGGCGCATCTGCATTACAAGATCAACGAAACGGCGTTCGCCGCCGATCCGGGCGGCGAAACGGATCTGAGCGCGTTCTATTTCGCGATGCGCAACAACACGGCGGTGAGCACCATCCCGGTGCTGCCCGAGACGTTCGCCACCCTGTGGGAGCCGCACCTCATGGCCGGGCGGGACGTGCTCGCGCTTACGCTTTCGCGGCACCTGAGCCGCACGTTCGTCGCCGCACAGCACGCGCGGGAGGAACTGCTCTCAAGGTATCCGGGCCGCAGGATCGTGGTGGTGGATACGCTCTGCTGCGGCGCGGCGCAGGGGATGCTGGTGTTCGAGGCGGCGTTCATGCGCGGCGAGGGCAAGGGACTCGACGAGGTGGCCGCGTGGGTGGTGGAGAACCGCCGCTATGTCAACGCGCTGCTGATGCCCGCCGATCTCAAATGGCTGCGCGCCGGCGGCTTTTACGCGGGCGGGGCGCTTAGCGAGCTGATGGGCCGGAAATCCCTGCTGCGCATGGACGAACAGGGCCTCCTGGCGCTGGAGGGCAAGGCGAAGGACGAGGAGGACGGGCTGTATCTGCTGCTCGACAGCGTGCGGCACTACGGCTATGCGCTTAACAAACAGGTAGTGGGGGTGACGCATACCGACGCGCCCGAGCTGGCCGCCCGCCTGAGCGGGCTGCTGCTGGAGGAGGCCAAGTGCGCGGATACCACGATATTGCCCATGGGGCCCGCCTGCGGCTGCTACGCGGGGCCGGGGGCGGTAGGCGTGGCGTTTTTCGGCAGTACAAGGCAATAGGGCGAGGGCGCCCGATCGCAGAAGAGCATTCACAACAAAATACAGAAAAGGAGATCACGCATGGATACCAGTTTCGTGATTACGACAGAATCCAACGCAGAGCTCCCTTTTTCCTGGGAGGATCAGACGGGCGTGCGGGTGCTCCGCATGCCGTATACGGTAAACGGTCAGGAATACTTTTACGACCTGGGGCGGGAAACCGATATCCCCGCGTTTTACGGCCTGATGCGCGCGGGTGCGTCCGTTATCACGGCGCAGCGCAATCCCAGTGAAATCGTGGAATACTTCGAGCCGTTTTTGCAGGCGGGGAAGGATATTCTGCACATCGCGTTTTCTTCGGCGCTTTCGGGCACGTTCAATAACGAGCTGCTTGCCGCCGAAGAGCTCAGGGGCAGGTACCCGGAGCGCCGGATCGAATTGGTGGATTCCCTCGCCATATCCGCCCCGCTCGCGCTTTTAGTGGAGAGGGCGACACAAATGCAGCGGGAGGGCGCGTCCTTTGACGAGATCCGGGATTGGGCGGAGGCGCACAAGCAGTCCGCCTGCGCGCTTTTTACGGTGGACGATCTCGAGTATCTGCGGCGGGGCGGCCGCGTGAGCGGGGCGGCCGCGTTCTTCGGCTCGGTGCTGGAGATCAAGCCCGTGCTCTATGAAAGCCCCGAGGGGCAGCTCGTGCCCGTCGAAAAGGTCAAGGGACGCAAACGCGCCATGAAATTCCTGGTGGACCGCTGCGCCGCCGTGATCGACCGTCCCGGGGAACAGGACATCATACTCTGCCAGGCGGATTGCCCGGCCGAAGCCCAGGCCCTTTACGACATGGCCATGGAAACCATCCGTCCCCGCAGCATCCGCATCCATCCCGTGGGGCCGGTGATCGGCTGCCACTGCGGCCCCGGCACGCTCGCGCTGTGCTTTTTCGGCAAGGACCGCGCGGCGCTCAAGGGGTAAGCAAGCGGGAACCATCAGCAATTATCTATTTATCTTTCTCCTTTCTTTTGCTGCTTTTCTTTCCGGGAAAGAAAAGAGGCGTACCTTTTTCTACGAAAGGACAAACGTTATGAAGCTGGAATTTTGCGGGGCGGCGCGTTCGGTCACGGGCTCCTGCCATATGCTGACGTGGTCGGGGAAGAAGCTCCTGGTAGACTGCGGCATGCGGCAGGGCGCGGACGCGAAGGGCGCGTACGGCGAGGACGCGTTCCCGTTCGACCCCGGGGAGATCGCCGCGGTGATCCTGACCCACGCGCACATCGACCACAGCGGCCTGTTGCCGCTGCTGGTGAAGCGGGGGTTTTCGGGGCCGATCCTCTGCACGGAGGCGACGAAGGAGCTCGCGGCGATCATGCTGCCCGACAGCGCGCATATCCAGATGCAGGAGGCGGAGTGGCAGACCCGCAAGAACATCCGTGCCGGAAAGAAGGCCGAGGAGCCTATCTACGACCTCGACGACGCGCAGGCGGCGGTTAACCTGATGCGGGGCGCGGCGTACGGGGAGACCGTGGCGCTTTTCCCGGACCTGAAGGTGCGGCTTCGGGACATCGGCCACCTGTTGGGCTCCGCGGCGGTGGAGATCTGGGCGGCGGAGGGGGATAAAACCGTGAAGCTCGTGTGCTCGGGGGACGTGGGCAGGGGCGACAGGCCCATCCTCGAGGATCCGGAGACCGTGAAGGAAGCGGATTTCCTGCTGCTGGAGGGCACCTACGGCGACCGGGACCATGAGGTGAGCACCGCGAACGATAAGGAGCAGGAGCTCATCTCGGCGCTGCGGGCCGGCATCGCGCGGGGCGGGAACATCGTGATCCCGTCGTTCGCGGTGGGCAGGACCCAGGAGCTGCTGTATTATTTCAAGCGGATATTGCTCAAGAACGAGCTGCCCGAGCTGGCGCGGGTGCCGGTGTATCTGGACAGCCCCCTCGGGATCGAGGCGACGGAGGTCTACGAGCGCAACGCGCAGGGCTATTACGACGAGGAAGCGCGGGAGATGGCGAAATCCGGCTCCCCGTTCGAGTTCCCCATGCTCCGGATCGCGCAGACGGCGGACGAATCCAGGCTCATCAACGATACGCCGGGCGTGAAGATCATCATCTCCTCCTCGGGAATGTGCGACGCCGGACGCATCCGGCACCATCTCAAGCACAACCTCTACCGGGCGGACAGCACCATCCTTTTCGTGGGCTATCAGGCGGAGGGCACGCTGGGCCGGGCGCTCATCGAGGGCGCGAAGCACGTCAGGCTCTTCGGCGAGGAAGTGCGCGTCAATGCGGCGGTCGTCCGGATCGAGGGCTTCTCCGGGCACGCGGGCAAATCGGAGCTGATCGCGTGGGCAAGCGGGTTTGCGCCGCGGCCCCGCAGGGTGTTCTTGGTGCACGGCGAGGAGGACGCGCTCTTTTCCCTCCAGGCCAGCCTCGCGGGGCTGGGGTTCGACGTATCGATCCCCAAACTGGGCGAAGAATACGATCTTTCTACGCTCCGGGCCATGGCCGCGCCGGTATCCCGGCAGGCCGCCGCGGCGGCGTCGCCGCACGGTGACAGGCTGCAGGAGCAGCTGAGCGCGCTGCAGGCGCTCGTCGCGCGCGGAACGTCAAGAACCGCGGCCGACGCGGCGCTCAAGCTCACATTGTTGGAGGCCGATCTCAAATCGCTCAACGACAAGTGGAGTTCGCTTTTATAGACTGCCGCTTTCTTTTGCTTCTTTTCTTTCCCGGCGAAAAAAGAAGCATCCCCGTACCAAAGAAAAACGCGGAAATCTCCGCGTCAGAGTGTCAAAAAAGTCCCGCAAGCGGGACTTTTTTGATATAATAGAGGCGGGTGATGGAATTGTTGAGCAAGGAAGAAGAGAACCGGCAGGCGGTAGAGATCGTAAGTCTGGACGGGATTGTG
>Ga0255336_100274_pt1 | contig 100659 bp, 91 predicted proteins | sample MeOH1_35cm_T3_17_FD_189102 | JGI IMG/M metagenome (GOLD analysis project Ga0255336, IMG submission 189102) | Sandy soil microbial communities from University of British Columbia, Vancouver, Canada - MeOH1_35cm_T3_179 | ecosystem: Engineered > Artificial ecosystem > Sand microcosm > Unclassified ...
GGGCGAGCTCGATTCGCTCAAGCGCTTCAAGGACGACGTGAAGGAAGTCCGTCAGGGCTTCGAGTGCGGTATGTCGATCAAGAACTTCAACGACATCGTCGAAGGCGATCAGTTCGAAGTCTTCGAGATCACCGAAGTCGCGCGTACGCTGTAATTCACGCGGCACGGCTCTAGGGGGCGGAGCGGGCTTTAACGCCCGCTCCGCCCGTTGTTTTTGGTGCTACACGTTTGTCGCGCAGAGCGCCCGCCGTCAAGCTTTCGGTCGTTCGGGCCGCCCTTGATGCCGTCTGAATAAAAAGGCCGCACCAAGGCCCGCACCACGCCGGCGCGAATCACTTTTTTGCATCCGTTAGATGCGGATCACATAACACCATGCCTAAGAAACGTTCTTCTCCTAATCGCAACGTGCAGATCGCCGATCAGATCCAGCGCGATTTGTCCGAGCTGCTGCGCGAGGTCAAGGATCCGCGCATCGGTATCGTCACGATTCAAAGTGTCGAGCTGACGCCGGACTATGCACACGCCAAGATCTATTTCACGACGCTCACCGGCGATCCGCAACAGACGCTCGAAGCGCTCACGCATGCGGCCGGCCATCTGCACAATCAGCTGTTCAAGCGCTTGCATATTCATACCGTGCCGACGCTGCATTTCCATTACGACAAGACGATCGAGCGGGCTGTCGAGATGTCGCGTCTGATCGACGAGGCGAACGCCAATCGCGCGAAAGAAGACTGAGCGCGCTGTTAGCCGCGGCGCTCGCTGCCTTGCCTGAGTCGCCCTGCGCTCAGTGCTGTTTTCCGAATTCATCGAAGACTTCGTCCTTCCGTCATGACCGCATCTCAACGCCCCCGCGTGCCGCGTCGCGCGCTCGACGGCGTGCTGCTGCTCGACAAGCCGCTCGGCCTGTCGAGCAACGACGCGCTGATTCGCGCGAAGCGTCTCTATCTGGCAAAAAAAGCGGGCCACACCGGTACGCTCGACCCATTGGCCACCGGTTTGCTGCCGCTTTGCTTCGGCGAAGCCACCAAGTTTTCGCAGGACCTGCTCGAAGCCGACAAGACATATGAAGCCACCATGCGCCTCGGGATTCGCACAACCACCGGCGACGCCGAAGGCGAAGCAATCGACACACGTGAAGTAACGTGCGACGAGGCGGCGATTCACGCGGTGCTGCCGGCATTCCTCGGCGAAATCACCCAGGTTCCGCCGATGTATTCGGCGCTCAAGCGTGACGGCAAGCCGCTGTACGAGTACGCGCGGGCGGGCCAGACATTGGAGCGGGAAGGGCGCCAGGTGACGATCCTGAAGCTTGAGATACTCGCCTGCGCGTTGCCGGATGTGACGTTTCGCGTGACATGCAGCAAGGGCACGTATGTGCGCACGCTGGCCGAAGATATCGGCGAGGCGTTGGGTTGCGGCGCGCATCTGGTGGCGCTGCGACGCACGGGCGTCGGCGCGCTGACGCTCGAAAATTCGGTGACGCTCGACGCGTTGTCCGACGCCACCGAAAGCGAGCGCGACGCCTGGCTGCAGCCGGTAGATGCGTTGCTGTCCACATTCCCGCTCGTGCAGCTAAACGAGGACGCGACGCGCCGCTTTCTACACGGTCAGCGGTTGAAACTGTCCGAGTTGACCATCACGGGCGACGCGGTGAATGCGCCGCGTGTTCGGGTGTACGCCGCGCAAGGGCGTCTGCTTGGCGTCGCGAAGCAGGGCGAGGGCGTGCTGGCGCCCGAGCGGCTGGTCGTCACCACAGCAAGCTAAATACCGCATTGACAGTAGACCGTGTGCGCGACGCGCACGGCCGATCGAAGGTGCAGAAAAAAGGCGGGACCGCTGTCGAGCGGTCCCGCCTTTTTTCATATCGTCTGCTGCGGCGACTGGCGCCGACAATCAGTGTGCCGCGGCGGCCGCCGCACCTGCGTCGCCACCGGCGCGCTCAGGCCTCGTGATCCAGATCAGCGCGATCAGCGCGACAAAGATACCGGCGGACACGAAGAACAGATCGTTCACACCCAGTTGCGCCGCCTGCTGCGTCGCCATTGTGTTGAACAGGCCATACGCCTGCGGTTGACTGAAGCCCGCCGCGCCCATCTGCCGGATCGACTGGTCGAACACCGGGTTGTACGCGTTGGCCTGTTCGGCCAGTTGCGCGTGATGCATGATCGTACGGTGATCCCACGCGGTCTGGAAGATCGACGTGCCGATGCCGCCGCACATGATCCGCACAAAATTCGACAGGCCCGACGCCGCCGGAATCCGGTTGCCCGGCAGTCCCGACAAGGTGATCGACACCAGCGGAATGAAGAACCCGGCCATGCCGATCCCTTGAATCAAGGTAGGCAGCAGCAGCGAATACGTATCGACGCCGGTCGTATAACGCGAGCGCATCCAGAAACACAGCGCGAACACGAGGAACGACAGGGTCGCGATATAGCGCGGATCGGTGCGCGGCAGCACCTTGCCCGTGATCGGCGACAGCAGCACGGCGAACAGGCCGACCGGCGCCATGACCAGACCGGCTTCCGTCGCCGTGTAGCCGATATCGGTTTGCAGCCATAACGGCAGCAGCACCAGATTGCCGAAATAGAGCCCGTAACCGATCGACAGTGCGACAGTCCCGCCGGTGAAATTGCGCCGGCTGAACAGCGACAGGTCGACCACCGGGTGCTCGGCCGTCAATTCCCACACGATGAAAAACGCGAGCGCGATCACCGCGACCAGCGCCAGTACGACGATGGTCGTCGACGAAAACCAGTCGAGATCCTTGCCCTTGTCGAGCATGACCTGCAGCGACCCCACCCAGGCGATCAGCAGGCCGAGACCGACGCCGTCGATCGGCGCCTTTCTGATAACCGAATCGCGGTTGCGGAAGATCATCCACGTCGCCACGGCGGCAATCGCACCGACCGGAATGTTGACGTAGAAAATCCACGGCCACGAGATGTTGTCCGAAATCCAGCCGCCGAGAATCGGGCCCGCCACCGGCGCGATCAGCGTGGTCATCGCCCACATGGATAACGCCATAGGCGCTTTGGCGCGCGGATAGCTCGCGAGCAGCAGCGTTTGCGACAGCGGGATCATCGGGCCGGCCACCGCGCCTTGCAACACGCGCGAAGCGAGCAGGAACGGCAGGGTCGGCGCGAGCCCGCACATCCACGACGAGATCACGAACAGAATGATCGACGCCATGAACAGGCGCACCTGGCCGATACGGTCGGTCAGCCAGCCGGTGAGCGGCACGGAGATCGCGTTGGCGACCGCGAACGAGGTGATGACCCACGTGCCCTGGTCGGACGACACGCCGAGGTCGCCGGAAATCGATGGAATCGATACGTTCGCAATCGACGTATCCAGCACGTTCATGAAAACGGCGAGCGACACCGCGATGGTGCCGATCACCAGTTGCGCGCCCTCGAGCGGCGGATGAGGGACTTGCGCCTGAGCCTGAGCCATTGAAGAAGCCTTGTCTGATTCGTCGCGCGGCTTACATCAGCTTCGCAGCGGCAGGCTTCGCGCCGCCGGCCTGGGCCGACTTCTGCGAGCCGCCGTTCGGGCCTGCGTTTTCCGAAATGATGCGAGCGATTTCCGCGTCGGCCTGGTCACCATACTTCTCGAACACGTTGGTCTGATAGACCGTGTTCGGTGCCTGGCCGAGTTGGCCGCCGTTGTCGTCCTTGATGGTCACGTCGGCTTGCATCGACAGGCCGATACGCAGCGGGTGCTGTTCGAGTTCCTTGGGATCGAGCGCGATCCGCACCGGCAGACGCTGCACCACCTTGATCCAGTTGCCGGTGGCGTTCTGCGCGGGCAGCAGCGAGAACGCCGACCCCGTGCCCGCCGAGAAGCCGACCACCTTGCCGTGAAACACCACCGACGAGCCGTACACGTCGGCCGTCAGTTCGACCGGCTGGCCGATGCGCATGTGCTTGAGCTGCACTTCCTTGAAGTTCGCGTCGACCCACACGCCGCCGAGCGGCACGATCGCCATCAGCGGGGTGCCCGGCGAGACGCGCTGGCCGACCTGCACCGAGCGCTTCGCCACGTAGCCCGTGACCGGCGCCGGCAGGTTGTTACGCGCGTTGCTCAGGTACGCGTCGCGGACCTTGGCGGCGGCGGCCTGCACGTTCGGGTGATTCGCGATCGTGGTGTTGGCGGTCAGCGCGCGGTTCGACGCCAGTTGCTGCTGGGCGGCGTCGACGGCGGCTTGCGCGCTCTTCACGGCGTCGCGGGCATGCGAGATTTCTTCCTGCGACACGGCGCCGGTTTGCGCGACCGTCAGACGGCGCTTCAGGTCGTCCTGAGCGCGCGACAGATCGGACTGGCGCTGGGCCACTTGCGCCTGGTATTGATTGTCGTCGGCGAACAGGCCGCGCACCTGGCGCACCGTCTGCGCGAGATTCGCTTCAGCCTGTTCCAGCGCAACGCGGGCGTCGGCCGGATCGAGCACGACGAGCGGATCGCCGGCCTTCACCGTCTGGGTGTCGTCAGCGTTCACGGCGACGACCGTGCCGGTGACTTGCGGCGTGATCTGGACGACGTTGCCGTTCACGTAGGCGTCGTCGGTGTCTTCGTGGAAGCGCGCGACGAGGAAGTAGTACAGGCCGTAAGCGATCGCGGCGATCAGGATCACGATCACAAGCAGCGTCATCATGCGCTTGCGTTTGCCGTTGTTCGCCGGTTGTGCCGGCTGATTCGGCTGTTGGTTAGCCGCGGGCTGCTGGGGGGTGCTCATTGATGTGCTCCGGGTTCTCTCAGACGTCGTCGTTTATTCGGATGTTCGTGCGTGTGTTCGATCTGGCCGTGGTTCACGCGCTCAATTGGCCGCCGCGGTCGCGGTGGCCGCCGATGCCGGGGCGTCGGTCGGCACCACGAGACCGGTCTGCGTCGCGTCGAAACCGCCGCCGAGCGCTTTGATGAGGCCGATCTGCATATCGCGGCGGCGCATCTTCAGGTTGGTCACTGTCTGTTCGGCGGCGAGGCGGTTCTGGTCGGCGGTCAACACCTGCAGCTGCGGCGACAGGCCGGCCTTGTAGCGGATCACAGCCAGTTGATACGCCTTGGTCGAAGCGTCGAGCGCGCGCTGCGCGTCGCCTTGCTGCTGGTCGATCGATCTGATGGACGACACTTGCGTCGCGACGTCCGACAGCGCGCTGATCAGCGTCTGGTTGTAGTTCGCCACATCCAGCTCGAAGTCGGCGTAGCGGCCTCGCAGTTGCGAGCGCAGCGCGCCGGCGTCGAAGATCGGCAGGTGAATGGCGGGGCCGAACTGGATCTGCCGGCTGGCCGAGGTGAGGAAGCGGCCCCAGCCGAACGCGTCGAAGCCGAAACCGGCGGCGAGGTTGACGTCCGGGAAGAACTCGGCCTTCGCTTCCTTCACGTCGTGCATCGCGGCTTCGACCTGCCAGCGCGCGGCGACAATGTCCGCGCGGCGCGCCACGAGGTCGGCGGGCAGATTGTCCGGCAGCGCCACGGCGTCGCCCCTGGTCAGAGCCGGCTGGGCGATCTGCAGGCCGCGATCCGGGCCCTTGCCGAGCAGTGCGCCCAACTGGTAGCGCACGACCGTGATCTGGCCGTCGAGGTCGGTCAAATTGGCCTGGCTAGTTGCGATATTGCCGTTCGCGGTTTGCCGCTCGACATTGGTGTCGAGGCCGGCGGTGACGCGGCCGTTGGTGATGCGGCCGATATCCTCGCGATTGGCGATTTCACGCGCGGCGATATCGCGCAATGCATACAACTGCGCGAGCTGGTTGTAGGTGCTGGCCACCGACGCCGCGAGCGTCACGCGTGCCTGCTGCATGTCGGCCTCCGCGGCCTTTTCCTGCGACACGGCCTGGCCCAGACGCTGGCGATTCTTGCCCCACAGGTCGAGATCCCACGAAGCGCTCGCGAGCACATTGTTCTCGCTATACCAGGTGCCGCCGTACGGGGGCGGGTAGAGCGCGTTCGCGGAGAAGAGTTCGCGATTCCAGGAGTAGCTGCCGTTGACCTTCGGATACAGCGCCGAGCGCGAGCTTTCGATATAGGACGAGGCCTTGGCGATACGCGCCTGCGCCTGCGCGATCGACGGGCTGCCTTCCAGCGCTTCCGCGATCAGCCTGGGCAGTTGCGGGTCGCCGAACTGATTGGCCCAGTCGAGCGACGGCCATTGGCCGCCCTGGGCGGGCAGGCTCTGCGCGGACTCGTACTGGGCCGGCGACGACATCTGCTTGTCGCTTTTCATACCGAAGTAGTTCGCGCACCCCGTAAGGGCAAGCGCCGTCACCGCGGCGGCGACAGCGGCCCGGCTCGAAAACGCGGGCGCGGGCAGGGAAAGGGATTTCATCGCTCGACTCTTGGAGTGGAATGTAATGATGGACACTGCAAGCAATTTCTTACGATTTACTGTCAAAATTGCTTGCTGCATCACGGGTTAGTCCCGTTTGTTCGCCGGAATTAACGAGCACGCGACGCAGCATGCTCTTCAGAAAACCTACTTCTTCCGGGGTGAAACCGCCGAGCAGACTGTCCAGCACGCCGTTGAAAATAGCCGGCATTCTGGCGGCGATCGCGAGACCTTCCGGTGTCAGTGCGAGGCGCACGACCCGTCGATCTTCATTGCTGCGCACCCGTGTCAGCAGGCCGCGTTTTTCCAGCCGGTCGATCAGGCGCGTGATGGCGCTTGCGTCGATGCCGTATTCACGAGCCAGTTCGGCCGCCAGCAGGCACTTGCCGCTCGCCACCATGAACAGGATGCTGCCCTGCTGGCTGGTAATGCCCAACTCGGCCATGCTGCGCTGGTTGATCAGGTTCGACATGGTCGATTTCACTCGCGAGAGCAGATAACCGACGCTTTCGCCAAACTGATACTCGCTGATGACGTCCGGCGTAGGTGGGGTGGACGGCTCTGTCATGATTCTCGTGCGAATGCAATGGTTGACTAGGCAGTAGTATAGTGGTCGGTTCGTTGACGCGGCAAGTGTTATTACAGCTTAGACAAGGGTCTTTTCCTGCTCAAGCGACAATCCGCGCGATTTCGCGTAGGTTTCGCTCGCCTGCTTAGGCTCGATTTCCGATGCGCCGCGCAATGGAAGCCGGTCGGCCCGTCAGGGAATACCAGAAAGCTTCATTTACGCGTGCTATAATGTTGGGTTCCCAAAAGTGCGCTTTGGGCTTTGTTGGCTTCGTACACAATGCTGCTTTGCTGGCGCACTCAACTGTCTCCAGGTTCCTATGACTCGCGCCCTACGCAACATCGCCATCATTGCCCACGTCGACCACGGTAAGACCACGCTCGTCGACCAGCTGCTCCGCCAGACCGCCACCTTCCGCGACAACCAGCAGATCGCTGAACGTGTGATGGACTCGAACGACATCGAAAAAGAACGTGGCATCACGATTCTTTCCAAGAACTGCGCGGTCGAATACGAAGGCACGCACATCAACATCGTCGACACCCCGGGCCACGCCGACTTCGGCGGCGAAGTGGAGCGCGTGCTGTCGATGGTCGATTCCGTGCTGCTGCTGGTCGACGCCGTCGAAGGCCCGATGCCGCAAACGCGCTTTGTGACCAAGAAGGCACTGGCGCTCGGCCTGAAGCCGATCGTCGTGATCAATAAGGTGGACCGGCCGGGCGCGCGGATCGACTGGGTGATCAACCAGACGTTCGACCTGTTCGACAAGCTGGGTGCAACCGACGAACAACTCGACTTCCCGATCGTCTACGCGTCGGGTCTGAACGGCTACGCAGGCTTGACGCCGGACGTGCGCGAAGGCGATATGCGCCCGCTGTTCGAGGCGGTGTTGCAACACGTACCGGTTCGCCCGGCTGATCCGTCGGCTCCGCTGCAATTGCAGATCACGTCGCTGGATTACTCGTCGTACGTTGGCCGTATCGGCGTGGGCCGTATCACGCGCGGCACGATCAAGCCGGGCATGTCGGTGGCCGTGCGTTCGGGCCCCGACGGCGCGATCCTGAACCGCAAGATCAACCAGGTGCTGTCGTTCAAGGGCCTCGAGCGCGTGCAGGTCGACTCGGCTGAAGCCGGCGACATCGTGCTGATCAATGGCATTGAAGAAATCGGCATTGGCGTGACCATCTGCGCACCGGAACAACCGGAAGCGCTGCCCATGATCACCGTGGACGAACCCACGCTGACCATGAACTTCCTCGTCAATTCGTCGCCGCTGGCCGGCCGCGAAGGCAAGTTCGTCACGAGCCGTCAGATCCGTGACCGCCTGATGAAGGAACTGAACCACAACGTCGCGCTGCGCGTGAAAGAAACCGGCGACGAAACCACGTTCGAAGTGGCGGGCCGCGGTGAGCTGCACCTGACCATTCTGGTGGAAAACATGCGCCGCGAAGGCTACGAGCTGGCCGTGTCGCGCCCGCGCGTGGTGATGACGGAAGTGGACGGCGTGAAGCACGAGCCGTACGAAAACCTGACGGTCGACATGGAAGACGGCCACCAGGGCGGCGTGATGGAAGAACTCGGTCGCCGCAAGGGCGAAATGCTCGACATGGCGTCGGATGGCCGTGGCCGTACGCGTCTGGAGTATCGTATTTCTGCGCGTGGCCTGATCGGCTTCCAGTCGGAGTTCCTCACGCTCACGCGCGGCACGGGTCTGATGAGCCACACGTTCGACTCGTATCAGCCGGTCAAGGAAGGCGCGGTCGGCGAGCGTCGCAACGGCGTGCTGATTTCGCAGGACGACGGCGCGGCAGTCGCGTACGCATTGTGGAAGCTGCAGGATCGCGGCCGTATGTTCGTGTCCCCTGGTGAGCCGCTGTACGAAGGCATGATCATCGGCATTCACAGCCGTGACAACGACCTGGTCGTGAACCCGATCAAGGGCAAGCAGTTGACCAACGTGCGTTCGTCGGGTACGGACGAAGCGGTGCGCCTCGTGCCGCCGATCCAGATGTCGCTGGAATACGCGGTCGAATTCATCGACGACGACGAACTGGTCGAAGTCACGCCGCAATCCATCCGTCTGCGCAAGCGTTACCTGAAGGAACACGAGCGCCGCAGCGCAAGCCGTAAGGGCGCGGTGGACTGAGCGAGTTACGGGCGGATTGAAGGAACGCTGTTCCCGATACCTGCGTTGGGCACATGAAAAAAGCCGTTCCGGGCATGCCCGGAACGGCTTTTTTCGTTTATGGGCTAGCTCTGATTCGTGAGGTTGCCCGGTTGTAACCTTGGTGCTGTAGGAATCAGGGCTTAAAGCTCGGAGTTGGGAAGGCCGAAGTGATTCAGCAATCCACCGGGCTCAGGCAAGCCGTTGCCGAGGCCGGGAAACTTAGTGACTACCTGCGCTGATCCAAAGTCCCGCGCGTTGTGCGGAGTGTAAAAGCGAATGCTGTCTGGTGCGACTGCCTGACCACCTTCGTTGTATGCTGTTTGCATGTATCCCTTCAGGGCGTTTATCATTTTTTCTTTGTTATCGTAAGTGAAGACGCCGTTGTTTGGATCGAAAATGGCGTAATGGTTGTTTGGAAGATGTTGGGCAAGCAGGACGTGACCGTACCTCTCGGGGCCGTTCATTGCGTCACCAGCTTGAATGCCCATACGTATGTATGCGAGGCCGCCCTCAGGCATGTTGTTGTCCGCGCTCATGCTTCCGATCAGACTGTTGATGCGGTCATTACGCGTCGCGTCGTGGGTGGGGTTGATGTCGACAGACGACGACAGGCGATAGTTCGCGAGGGGAAGCGGAGTTTGCCCCGTCTGGAATTGATCGATGCGGTCGTAGATTTCGCCGGGATTTCCAGCGGTGTTGCTGGCCATGGCATTGTTCATATTGTGAACCGCGGACGGCAATGTATCCGGTTCTGCTGCGCCATCCGTGGCATGATCGATGCGGCGCATCGCTTCGCGAACAATGCCATCGCAGGTACCTTTTCCGTCCTTTCCGCCTTTTGTTCGATCGTGATCGAATTGATCGAACTTCTCGTGCCGTGATGAATGCTCCTCAAGCGCGTCGCCTCCCTTGCACTCCCGGAATTTGGATTTCGCGCATGCACCCAGTACTTGACCGCGCTTTTGTCGATCCAGCGGCGCATCGGCTTGCGCTGAATTCTTTGTGGTACGTCCATCGCCGAGCGCAATGTGGGCGGGATACATCCTGGACTGAGGGGCCGCATGGAGCAACTTCGAGTCCATAGGGCTGTTAGCCTGGAAGGTCTGGCTTTGTGTCACTTTGCTTATGCTGCTAACGGTGAGTTTCATCTGGCTTGCCTTTTCGATCGTGAAACATCATGGAAGTAATTGCGCGCTGTCCCGCGTGCGCCTTGATGACTTGGGACATGAATGCGTTCGAGACGCAACGGTATAGCGCCGGATCATTCTGTGAGACATCTTCCGGCGCAGGGTGCTGACCGGATACTGCGCGACGTGGCGCGGTTTGTGCGGAAGCGGGTCGCCGGCCGGATCACGCCTGCTCGCCGGCGAAACGATAAGGTTGCACTGCGCAAGGTGTGCGTGTTCTTCCTGTGTTTCCCGCGCCCGTTTGCCGAGCCGGGACATTCTTGCGGACACTGTCATGCACTGTTGCGAACTCTGGAAAACACCCGCAAAACCCCGTCACGAGGGGCTTGAGCTCCCGTCCGTCTGCTATCTGCACCATCTGTTCTGTGATATGCTCCCCGGGTGCAAAGTTTTAGGTCCTTCCAAGCAAGACTTGATTCGCGCAATCCGCTAAACGGTCAGGCCGTGTCGCGGAAGGTTCTGTAACCCGCTATTTCTCGAGAAACTCGAAGAAAGGTGAGCGTAAAAATGATGAAGCAATTCCAGTCGAACTCTTACCTGTTCGGCGGCAATGCTCCGTACGTAGAAGAAATGTACGAAGCGTATCTCGATAATCCGGCGTCAGTGCCCGAGAACTGGCGTAGCTATTTCGACGCGTTGCAGAACGTCCCTGCATCGGATGGCAGCAATGCCAACGACGTGGCCCACGGCCCGATCGTCGAATCGTTTGCTCAACGGGCCAAGGCTAATGCCTTCATCCCGCGCGGAGCAGGTGGCGGCGAAGATCTCGCTACCGCTCGCAAGCAGGTTTATGTGCAGTCCCTCATCGGCGCATATCGCTTCCTCGGCTCGCAATGGGCCAACCTCGATCCCCTGAAGCGCCGCGAACGTCCCGCTATTCCCGAACTCGAACCGGCGTTCTACGACTTCACCGAAGCCGACATGGACCAGGAGTTCAGCGCCACGAATCTGTATTTCGGATTCGAGCGTGCTTCGCTGCGCGAGATCGTCAAGGCATTGCGCGACACGTACTGCGGCACGATCGGCGCCGAGTACATGTATATCAGCGATCCGGAACAGAAGCGCTGGTGGAAAGAGAAGCTCGAATCGATCCGTTCCACGCCGAACTTCTCGAACGAAAAGAAAAAGCACATCCTGAATCGCCTGACGGCCGCTGAAGGCCTCGAGCGCTTCCTGCACACCAAGTACGTCGGCCAGAAACGCTTCTCGCTCGAAGGCGGCGAAAGCTTCATCGCGTCGATGGACGAAGTCGTGCGTCACGGCGGCGCCAACGGCGTTCAGGAAATCGTCATCGGCATGGCTCACCGTGGCCGTCTGAACGTGCTGGTCAATACGCTCGGCAAGATGCCGGCCGACCTGTTCGCCGAATTCGAAGGCAAGCACGTCGACGATCTGCCGGCTGGCGACGTGAAGTACCACAAGGGTTTCTCGTCGGACGTTTCGACCGAAGGCGGCCCGGTTCACCTGTCGCTCGCGTTCAACCCGTCACACCTCGAAATCGTCAACCCGGTGGTCGAAGGCTCGGCCAAGGCCCGTATGGACCGTCGCGGCGACGACAGCGGCCTGCAAGTGCTGCCGGTGCAGATCCACGGCGACGCGGCCTTCGCGGGCCAGGGCGTGGTGATGGAAACGCTGAACCTCGCGCAAACGCGCGGTTACGGCACGCACGGCACGCTGCATATCGTCATCAACAACCAGATCGGCTTCACGACGTCGGATCCGCGCGACTCGCGCTCCACGTTGTACTGCTCGGACGTCGTCAAGATGATCGAAGCGCCGGTGCTGCACGTGAACGGTGACGATCCTGAAGCGGTGGTTCTGGCTACGCAACTGGCTATCGACTTCCGGATGCAGTTCCACAAGGACGTCGTCGTCGACATCGTCTGCTTCCGCAAGCTGGGTCACAACGAGCAGGACACGCCGGCCGTCACGCAGCCGCTGATGTACAAGACCATTGCCAAGCACCCGGGCACGCGTGCGCTGTACGCTGAAAAACTGGTGCAGCAAGGCGTGATCACGGCTGCCGACGCGGACGAATACGTCAAGGCTTACCGCAAGGCCATGGACGAAGGTCATCACACGGTCGACCCGGTGCTCTCGAACTACAAGAGCAAGTACGCGGTGGATTGGGTGCCGTTCCTGAACCGCAAGTGGACCGACGCCGCCGATACCGCAGTGCCGCTCGCGGAACTGAAGCGCCTTGCTGAGCGCATCACCACGATTCCGGAAAACTTCAAGGTTCACCCGCTGGTCGAGCGCGTCATCAATGACCGTCGCGCGATGGGCCGTGGCGAAGCGAAGCTCGACTGGGGCATGGGCGAACACCTGGCATTCGCGTCGCTGGTCGCGTCGGGCTATGCAGTTCGCCTGACCGGTCAGGACTCGGGCCGCGGCACGTTCACGCACCGTCACGCGGTGCTGCACGATCAGAACCGCGAGCGCTGGAACGACGGCACGTACGTACCGCTGCAGAACATCGCCGAAGGTCAGGCCAAGTTCACGGTGATCGACTCGGTGCTGTCGGAAGAAGCAGTGCTGGGCTTCGAATACGGTTACTCGACCGCTGAGCCGAATACGTTCGTCGCGTGGGAAGCGCAGTTCGGCGACTTCGTGAACGGAGCGCAAGTCGTGATCGACCAGTTCATCTCGTCGGGCGAAGTGAAGTGGGGCCGCGTGTCGGGTCTCACCATGCTGCTGCCGCACGGCTACGAAGGTCAGGGTCCGGAGCACTCGTCGGCACGTATCGAGCGTTTCCTGCAACTGTGCGCAGACCACAACATGCAGGTCGTTCAACCGACCACGCCGGCGCAGATTTTCCACCTGCTGCGCCGTCAGATGATCCGCCTGTTCCGCAAGCCGCTGATCGTCGCCACGCCGAAGTCGCTGCTGCGCCACAAGGAAGCCGTGTCGGATCTGTCCGAACTGGCGAAGGGCGCGTTCCAGCCGATCATCGGCGAAATCGACGAAGCCATCGACGCGAAGAAGGTCAAACGCGTGGTCGCGTGCTCGGGCCGCGTGTACTACGACCTGCTCGCACATCGCCGCGAATCCAAGTCGAACGACGTCGCGATCATCCGTATCGAACAGCTCTATCCGTTCGCGCACAAGCAGTTCGAAGCGGAAATGAAGAAGTACGACAACGCGACCGAAGTGGTGTGGGTGCAGGACGAGCCGCAGAATCAAGGCCCGTGGTTCTACATCGAGCACCACCTGAAGGACGGCATGAAGGAAGGGCAGAAGCTGGCATACAGCGGACGTCCGGCTTCGGCCTCGCCGGCAGTCGGTTATTACGCGAAGCACTACGAGCAGCAGAAGGCGCTGATCGAAGGCGCTTTCGGCCGGCTCAAGAGCGCGTCGATCGCTAAATAAACACCAGACCGAACCGGGAAAGCGCAGTGCGCTTTCCCGTGCCGCATCCGAAAAGATCAATTGCGGCATTCGAGGTTCGCAGGCGGTCGTAGGATCCCAGATCGCGCGCCGTCACCCGATACGTATTCAGGATATTCATAATGGCTATTGTTGAAGTCAAGGTTCCCCAGCTCTCCGAGTCGGTTTCGGAAGCCACGATGCTGCAGTGGAAGAAGAAGCCCGGCGAGGCTGTTGCTCAAGACGAAATTCTCATCGAAATCGAGACCGACAAAGTCGTGCTCGAAGTGCCGGCACCCTCGGCCGGCGTGCTCGCGCAAGTCATCGCGAACGACGGCGACACCGTCACGGCTGATCAGGTGATCGCCAAGATCGACACCGAAGGCACGGCAAGCGCCGCTGCTGTCGAAGCCGAAGTGAAGCCCGCTCCGCAAGCCGCTCCGGCGCCCGCCGCTGCACCGGCTCCGGCGGCTCAAGCCGCATCCGCAACGGGTGCGAACACCGCTGCTTCGCCGGCCGCCGGCAAGCTGATGGCCGAGAAGGGTCTGGGCGCGGGCGACGTCGCCGGCACGGGCCGCGACGGCCGCATCACCAAGGGCGACGTGCTGAGCGCGGGCGCACCGGCTGCGAAGGCTGCTGCCCCGGCTCCGGCCGCCGCACCGAAGGCTGCGAAGCCGTCGCTGCCGGACGTGAAGGCGCCGGCTTCGGCTGAGCAATGGCTGAAGGACCGGCCGGAACAACGCGTGCCGATGTCGCGTCTGCGTGCGCGTATCGCCGAGCGTCTGCTCGAGTCGCAGCAAACCAACGCCATTCTCACCACGTTCAACGAAGTGAACATGGCGCCGGTCATGGATCTGCGCAACAAGTACAAAGACAAGTTCGAAAAGGAACATGGCGTGAAGCTCGGCTTCATGTCGTTCTTCGTGAAGGCGGCGGTTCATGCGCTGAAGAAGTTCCCGCTGGTGAACGCGTCGATCGACGGTAACGACATTGTCTATCACGGCTACTTCGACATCGGTATCGCTGTCGGTTCGCCGCGCGGTCTGGTGGTGCCGATCCTGCGCAACGCGGATCAGCTGAGCCTCGCCGAAATCGAAAAGAAGATTGCCGAATTCGGCCAGAAGGCGAAAGACGGCAAGCTGTCGATCGAAGAAATGACCGGGGGTACGTTCTCGATCTCGAACGGTGGTGTGTTCGGTTCGATGCTGTCGACCCCGATCATCAACCCGCCGCAATCCGCAATTCTGGGCGTGCACGCCACGAAGGAACGCGCTGTGGTCGAAAACGGCCAGATCGTGATCCGCCCGATGAACTACCTGGCGCTGTCGTACGACCACCGGATCATCGACGGTCGCGAAGCGGTGCTGTCGCTGGTCGCCATGAAGGATGCGCTGGAAGACCCGGCTCGCCTGCTGCTCGACCTGTAAGCGCCGGCCCGGGCGGTGCCGGCTTGTCATCGTGCAAGCCGGCACCATATAAGCATCAGGCAGGCAGCACGTCTTTCGCATTCCGCAGTACAGGAAAGGCGCGCGCCACGAAGTGTGGCGGCGCGCTGTTCCGCCATCCAAAGGATTGTCATGTCCAAAGAATTTGACGTCGTCGTGATCGGCGCAGGCCCCGGCGGCTACATTGCCGCAATTCGCGCAGCGCAGCTCGGCAAGACCGTCGCATGTATCGAAAAATGGAAGAACCCGGCCGGCGCGCTGAAGCTCGGCGGCACGTGTCTGAACGTGGGTTGCATTCCGTCGAAGGCGCTGCTCGCGTCGTCGGAAGAGTTTGAAAACGCATCGCATCACCTCGCCGACCACGGCATTTCCGTGGAAAACGTGAAGGTCGATATCTCGAAGATGATGGCCCGTAAAGAAGGCATCGTCGAGAAGATGACGAAGGGCATCGAATTCCTGTTCCGCAAGAACAAGATCACGTGGCTCAAGGGTCACGGCAAGTTCACCGGCAAGACGGACGCCGGCGTGCAGATCGAAGTGAGCGGCGAAGGCGAAACCGAAGTGGTCACGGCAAAGAACGTGATCATCGCCACGGGTTCGAAGGCTCGCCATCTGCCGAACATTCCGGTCGACAACAAGATCGTCGCCGACAACGAAGGCGCGCTGAGCTTCGAATCCACGCCGAAAAAGCTGGCTGTGATCGGCGCTGGCGTGATCGGTCTGGAACTGGGTTCGGTGTGGCGCCGTCTGGGCGCGGAAGTGACCGTGCTCGAAGCGCTGCCGGAATTCCTCGGCGCGGCCGACCAGGCGCTCGCGAAAGAAGCGGCCAAGCAGTTCAAGAAGCAGGGTCTGGACATCCACGTCGGCGTGAAGGTCGGCGAAGTGAAGACGACCGCCAACGGCGTGACGATCGCCTACACGGACAAGGACGGCAACGCGCAGACGCTCGAAGCCGATCGCCTGATCGTGTCGATCGGCCGCGTGCCGAACACCGACAACCTCGGCCTCGAAGCGATCGGCCTGAAGGCGAACGAACGCGGCTTTATCGACGTCGACGAGCATTGCGCGACGGCGGTGCCGAACGTGTACGCGATCGGCGACGTGGTGCGTGGCCCGATGCTCGCGCACAAGGCTGAAGACGAAGGCGTGCTGGTCGCTGAAATCATCGACGGTCAGAAGCCGCATATCGACTACAACTGCATTCCGTGGGTGATCTACACCGAACCGGAAATCGCGTGGGTCGGCAAGACGGAACAGCAACTGAAGGCTGAAGGCCGCGAGATCAAGACGGGCCAGTTCCCGTTCATGGCGAACGGCCGCGCACTCGGCATCAACAAGGCGGAAGGTTTCGTCAAGATGATCGCCGACGCGAAGACCGACGAACTGCTCGGCGTGCACATCATCTCGGCGAACGCATCGGACCTGATCGCGGAAGCCGTGGTGGCGATGGAATTCAAGGCGGCGTCGGAAGACATCGGCCGCATTTGCCATCCGCACCCGTCGCTGTCGGAAGTCATGCGCGAGGCGGCACTCGCTGTCGACAAGCGCGCGCTGAACATGTAATCACGCGCACGCCTGACTGACAGTACTCCGGCATTACCACAAAGGCGGGCGGGTTCACTCCCTCCCGCCTTTCTATTTGCAGCACAACATGAACGTCACCGAATACTACGAAAAAGAACTGCAGACGCGGGGTTACCAATCGGACCCGGCGCAACGCGCGGCGGTCGACCGTCTGCAGCGGTGCTATGAAGAGTGGACCGAGTACAAGTCGCGCCGCTCGAACGCGTTCAAGAAGCTGATCATCCACCCGGACCTGCCGCGTGGCGTGTATATGTGGGGCGGCGTAGGGCGCGGCAAGAGCTTCCTGATGGACAGCTTCTACATGATCGTGCCGGTGCAGCGCAAAACGCGTTTGCATTTCCACGAGTTCATACGTGAAGTGCATCGAGAGCTGGAAGAACTGAAAGGCACGGCCGATCCGCTCGACGAACTCGCGCGCCGGATTGCCAGGCGCTACCGGTTGATCTGTTTCGACGAATTCCACGTGTCGGATATCGCCGACGCGATGATCCTGTACCGCCTGCTCGACAAGCTGTTCGAAAACGGCGTGCAGTTCGTGATGACGTCCAACTACGATCCGGACACGCTGTATCCGGACGGACTGCATCGCGACCGGATGTTGCCGGCGATCGAACTCATCAAGGAAAAGCTCGACGTGATCAACGTGGACGCGGGCATCGACTACCGGCAACGCACGCTGGCTCAGGTGGAGGTGTATCACACGCCGCTTGGCGCCGCCGCCGACAAGGCGTTGCGCGACGCGTTCGGGCGCCTCGCCGCGGTCCCCGACGAGAGCCCGATCCTGCATATCGAAAAACGCGAGTTGAAGGCGCTGCGCCGTGCCGACGGCGTGGTGTGGTTCGACTTCGCCACCTTGTGCGGCGGACCGCGCTCGCAGAACGACTACCTGGAACTGGCGAGCCGCTTTCACGCCGTAGTCCTCTCCGGCGTGCCGCAGATGTCGGCGCGTATGGCCTCGGAAGCGCGCCGCTTCACCTGGCTGATCGACGTGTTTTATGACCACAAGGTGAAGCTGCTGATGTCCGCCGCGGTGCCGCCCGAGCAACTGTATGTCGACGGTCCGATGGCCAACGAATTCACGCGCACGGTGTCGCGCATCGTCGAAATGCAGTCGAAGGAATACCTCGACGCGCCACGGCGGATCGTCGATACGTCGCTAACCTGAGGCGCGGCCAGGCACGGCCGACGGTGCTTTTGCGATAGATCATCGCGCTGCGTTGGCCGACGAGGCGCCTTTACGCGGCGTATTTTCAAGATTCGGATTGGTCTTATTTTCCGGCTGCGGACGACTGGATATCTTTTGTCAACGTTCTGACAAAGGAGAAACCATGAATCCCCACCGTGATATCAACGACGAAGAATGGCAACGTATCGCACCGCTGCTGCCGGAACTGCGTCCGCGTTCGGAGCTGCGCGGCCGGCCGCTCGCCAATACGCGCTCGGTGCTCAACGGCGTGCTGTGGGTCATGTACAGCGGCGCCACCTGGTCCGCCATGCCGCGTCGATACCCGTCGTATCAAACCTGCCATCGGCGCTTCAAGGCGTGGTATGAATCCGGTGTGCTCAAACGCGTGATGGAGCAACTGTTCGGCGCGGCGAGCGAAGAGCTTTGTGCGCTGATGGAAGCGCGCATGCGTTCGCATGTGAATGCGGAACAGAAGAGCGTTGAGGCGGAAAAGGCGCCGGTCGTCGCGCCCGCGGTGTACAGCCCGGCATCACCCCAGCCGCTGCCGTCCTCGCCGTTCGCGTTCAATTCGCCGTTCAAACACGCTGCATGAACGATTCAAGCGGGTGTCTTCAGGCAAAAGAACCGGTCGAGCGATTGTGATCGTCGGCCGGTTCAGGTGATTCTGCCAGGGCTCTGCCAGGAGCCCCAACGCGCCGGTCGCTATGAGCCCGGCTGGAGCCGCGGCGCATCAGCGCGTCAAACCTGAACTACCCGCGCATCATTGCTGGCGCACCCACGTCTGCGAGCGGCCGAGCAGCGAGACGCCAATATAGCCACGCACGACCAGTTTGTTGCCACCGTCTTCCAGGTGCATCTTGCACTTGTAGAGCTTGCCGTTTTCCGGGTCGAGAATCTGTCCGTGGTCCCAGGCGTCGCCGTCCTTTTTCATATCGCTGATGATCGTCATGCCGAGGATCGGCTGATCCTTGCGCGCGTCGGTGCATGCCGTGCAGCGGCGATCCGGCTGGTCGTTGGCGCCGAGCCCCTTGATCACCTTGCCGCTGAGCGAACCGCTGCCGTCCTGCGCGATCTGCACGAGCGCTTTCGGCTGTCCGGTGTGATCGTCGATGGTTTGCCACGTGCCTACGGGGCTGTCGGCCTGCGCCATAGCCGTCATGGCGCTGGCGAGCAATACGCCGGCGAGCGCGGCGTGTTTGACCGTGCGAAGCGCCATTGCGCGAGCGCGTTGTGTGAATTGCGTCATTGTCTTCCTCCTTGATTAAAGACGGCGCGATCATGGTCGCGCGGCGTTATCGGCATCTCGGGCGTTCTTCTGACCTGGGCCGCCGTGATGCCTGGTCCCTCAGGTTCTACTTCTATTTCCCTGATGCGCCACCCGTGGAATGCGGCTTGCGCGCCGCTGGTCGCAACATCGTCAGCGCAGAATACGTGAAAGTGCGCGCCCCGTTTGATAGTGGACCCTCTAATCAGGACGCGGCACTTTTGCGGATCAGTTCAGCTGGTACGAGAATGTCGCGTTGATGCGCGGGCTGCGTGACGCACTTTCCACCGGTGCGTCGCCAATCGCTTTGGCCACCGACAAATCCAGGCTGTAGTACTTCGCATCCGAGATCCGGAAGCCGAAAGCGATCGACGAAAGCTTCGACGGCGAGGGCGTGCCCGCATGTAGAAAGACGCGCGCCATGTCGAACGAGACATAGGGTGTGAGGGTGCGCAGATAGGTGAAGCCCGGCGTGAACGCACGGTTGACTTCCAGCATCATGCCCCAGCCCGAATCGCCCGATGCTTCACCCGGCTGATAGCCCTGCGCAAAACGCTGCGCGCCGAACGAGATCTGCTCCGAAGTCGGCAGCGACACGCCGCTGTACTGACCGGTCAGCGAGACCGCCGTGCCGATCTTCAACGGCCACTCGTTGGTTTGCGAAAAGCTGGCGCCGGTGCGCACGAAGTTGATCGACGCCGGATTGGTAACGGGCGAGCCCGGCACATTCGAGTCGCCGGATTTTGATGCGCCCAGAATGTCAAACGCCTTCGCCACGTTGACACTCGCGCGGCGCACCTGGCCGGTCTGCACGCTGGTGTAGTCGGCCTGCAACTGCATGACCCGTATTTGCGAGCGGAAGCCGAGCTGCGCACCGGTGTCGTGGTTATGGTAGCGATCCTCGTCGTGCGACGCATAGACCGAGGCCGTGCCGATCACGCTTTGTGTGTTGCTCAAGAGGATCGGATACGCCAGCGAGCCGCCCACCTTGTCGTTGATCACCGTGCGTTCGATGGAAGAGGGGAGTCCGGGATTGTCGGTCGGATTGCCGCGATAGTGCGAGGCGTCGATCTTCGCGATCAGCCCGTTGCTGCCGATCGGCACCGCGCCGTGGGCAGCGAGATAGGTGACGTTGTCACGCCCCTTCGGCAGCAAGGCCGACACGCTCAACTGTTCGCCGAACGAGGTCAGTCCGTTTTCGGTGGCGGTCAGCAAGCCTTGCACGCCGGGGTGATTGAAATCGATCCCGGTGCTGACGTCGAATGGCTTGCGCTCCACGTTCAGTTCGAGCGTGGTGGCGCCGTCGGTGTTCTGCGGCGGCGGCACATTGGCCGCGACTTTCACGCCCGGCAGCAGGCCGAGCACGTTCACGTAACGCTCGAAGGTGGCGCGCCGCAACGGCCGGTCGGCGGTGATGTGATCGGCGATCGCGCGGATCTTGTCTTCCACGGCGCCGGCCTTGCCCGTCACCTTGACCGCGGACACGTAGCCTTCCACCACCGTCACGCGCACCACGCCGCCTTCGAATGTTTGCGCCGGAATGAACGCGAACGAGAGCGCGAAGCCACGGTCCTGATAGAGCTTCGTGACGCCATTGGCGACCTGGATCAGATCGCCGATGGTCGTGTCCTTACCGACGAGCGGCGCGAAACGTTGGGCGACGTCGTCGAACGGAAGGGACTTCACGCCCTCCACCTGAACACGCGACGGCGTGATGTGGCGGGCGAGCAATGCCTCGAGTTGGGGCGCTTGCGGCGCGACTTGCACGGTCACGTTCGGCCCCTTGTCGGGTGCCTTGATCTGCGGCAGCGAATCCATCGGATTGCCGCCGACCGCCGAACCGCCTGGGCGGGACTGCGCGTGTGCCTGCATCTGCAGGGCGCTCGCCGCAATCGCCGCGAGTACGACGGTCCATGTGCTGCCATACCCGAGTTTCATCGGATTTTCCTCGTATGCCGTTCTTGTGTCGCGCACGCTCCGCCTGGCCGGGCGGGTCGCGAACGCTTATAGGTGGCTCGACGCGTACTGCGATGCTTGCATGTATTACGTCACGTGCTCCGTGAGGCTTGAGCCTTGCGTGAAAAAACGCGGAGCACCTGATGAGTCGGACTGTTTATGCGCATTGCCTACTCGCATGTTTCATGCGCCATCCGATGACTGCTTTCAAGCCGGTCTCATCGAATGGCTGACGTGCGCGACAGCCATGAAACACTTAGGCTTACTACTTATGGCTGGCCGGCAACACGCCGCCGAGCAGGGTCGTCAAGCCGCTCGCCGGCGAGCCTGACGCGCTCGTCGAACCGGCCGCGGAACTGAGCGTGCCGGTCAACTGGCCGACCAGCGCCGTCACCGGCGCGAGCGCCTGACCACCGCCGCCCGAGGCGCCGCTCGTGACGCCGGAAAGCGCGCCGGTCAGCGTCGACAGCGGATTCGATGCGCTACCCGAGCCGCCCAGCGCAGAAGTCAGCGAGCTCAAGGGTGAGCCGTTCAGGCCGGAAGTCAGCGAACCCAGCGGCGTGCCGTTTAGCGCCGAGGTCAGACCGGCAAGCGGAGTGCCGCCGAGCAGTGTCGACAGTGAGCCGAGCGGATTGCTGCCGAGCCCGAGACTCGCCAGCGAACTTTGCAGCGGGCCGAGCGGGTTGCTGCTGGCGGGCGGCCCATTGGCGACGTTCACGCTGGTGCTGCCGACGAGGCTCGTGATCAGCCCGGGAATCGGCATCGCGCCATTCGGCCCGTTCGGATTGACGAGACCGCCAGCGTTCGTCACCGTGTTGCCCAGCGAGCCGACCAGCGTGCCGAGATCGGCGCCGAGCGGATTCTTCGTGGCGCCGCCCACTTGCGAGCCGGCGGAGCTCAACGCGCCGCCCACTTGCGCGAGCACGCCGCCGAGCGGTGCGCCAAGACCGGTCTGCGTGCCGACCGCTTGCGTGACGAGTCCGGCCGTCGTCACGATCGGCGTGATGGCGGTGCTGATCGGCTGGGTGATCTGCTGCACGGGCACCGAGCCGAGCGAATTGCCGAGCGTCGCGCCTCCGGCGTTCAGCGCGCTCGCGGCGGTGGAGAGCGTGCTGGCCAACGGTGTCGTGAGCGGCGACAGCGGCGCGAGATTGCCGCTGCCGAGTCCGCCGACCGCGGTGCTCAACCCTTGCACGACACCGCTCGTCGAACTGACTACCGAGCCGAGTCCGGCGACCGTGGTGCCGACCGGATTGGCCGTCGTGCCGGTCTGGCCGACGCCGCTGCTCACGGCATTGGCGAGCGCGTTCAGCGTGCCGCTCGTGCTCGATACGGCGTTGCCGAGACCTTGCGTGACTTGCGGACTCAGACCCGGAATGGTCTGCGAGGCGATCGCCGTGCCGAGGTCGTTCGTGGTCTGCGCGGCCGCGGTGGCGAGGCCGGTGGTGCCGGTCTTGGTGGTGCCGCCGCCGGTGCTGGTCGAACCGGAGCCGCTGCCGCTACCGGTGCTCGACGTGGTCGGCGGCGCGCTGACGGAGCTGCCGCCGCACGCCGCGAGCAGGGCGGCGACCGCCACGGCGATCAATGGCGTGCGCAACGACGACACAGTCGCGCACGTCGCGTGGAGAGAAAAAAACCGTTGGGTGGACATGTGTGCTCCTCCGTGTCTTCTGGATGTCGTGTGCGGTGCTTCCAGTGCGCCGGTGCAACAGGTGTCTGAGCGGCGCGGCCCAGTTCGGCCAGGCATCGGCGCAGTGCCGGGGCGCGGCTGGCGGGCCGCGCCCCGGCTTGGGCTTCGGTCTGGGATCCCACTACGTTTTATTGCCGTTCCCGAGCGTCCTGCTTACTTCTTGCCCAACCCGCCGAGCAGACCGCCGACGAGCGAAGTCACCGGCGCGAGCGGGTTGCCCGTCGTGCCTTTGCCCGTGCTGGTCGACAGCGACAGACCGGCGCCCGAGGTGGTGGAGGCGGCGGTTGTCGTCGTGGTCGGCGTGGTGGCGACGCTGCCGAGCGCGCCTGTCACGCTCGACAGCAAGCCGATAACCGGGGCGAGCGGGCCGCTGCTGCCGCCGGCCGCGCCGGAGAGACCGCCCGTCACGCTCGATAGCAGGCCGGTGACGGGCGCGAGCGGGTTGCCGCTGCCCGATGCGCCGCCGACGGCGCCGGTCACGCTGCCGAGTGCGCCGGTGAGCGGAGCGAGCGGACCGCCAGCGGTGCCGCCGGTCAGGCCACCGAGCGCGCTGGTGAGCGGAGCGAGCGGACCACCCGCAGTGCCGCCGGTCAGGCCGCCGAGTGCCGCGGTGAGCGGCGCCAGCGGATTACCGCCGCTGCCGCCCGTGAGCAGGCCGCCTACCGAAGCGACCGTCGCGCCGGTGTCGGTCACCGTATGGCCGAGCGCGGCCGTGACCGGGTTGCCGCCGGTCGCGCTCAACAGGGTGCCGGCCTTGCCGAGGCCGCCGCCGAGCGTCGAGAGCAGGCCGTTCAGCGGTGCGCCGAGACCCGTGGTGTTGCCGACCGTCTGGGTGGTCGCCGCGACCATCGACGTAATCGGCGTGATGGCCGTGCTGAGGGTTTGCGTGACTTGCTGGACCGGACCTGTCGAGAGGGCGGTGGTGAGCGTGCTGCCGCCGTTGGTGACCGCGCCGCCGAGCGTGTTGACGACGCCGCCGAGCGGCGAGGTGATCGCCGAGAGCGGAGCGAGCGGGCCGCTGCCGAGGCTCGTCACGAGGTTGCCCGCGTCCGTCACTGCGCCGCCGACATGACCCACCGCACCGCCGAGACTCGAGACCGTCGTGCCAACCGCATTGCCGCCCGTGCCAAGCTGGCCGAGCCCTTGCGAGACGCCGCCGCCGAGCGTGGACACGGCCGCGCCGACCTGCTGCACGATGCCGCCGGCGGCCTGCGTGGTTTGCGAACTGACGCCGGGCACGGTCTGCGAGCCGATCACGGCGCCGATGCCGCTGACCGTCGAGCCGACGTCGCTGACCACGCCGCCCCCGTTGCCTGCCACCGTGCCGAGCGCGTTGGCGACCGCGGTGGTGCCGGAGCCCGTGCCGGTTCCGCTGCCCGTTCCCGTGCCGGACGTTCCCGAGCCGTTGCTGCCGGTGGTGGTGCCCGAGCCCGAGCCGCCCGAACCCATCGAACCGCTGCCGCCACCCGAGGTGGAAAGTGTGCCTCCCGCAGAGCCGCTGCCGTTGCTGCCGGTGCCGGAACTCAGGCTGCCTGAGCCTCCGCACGCACCGAGAGAAAGCATCGCAGCTACGCTGGCTGCAATCAGGGTTGCCCGTATCGTGGTGTGAGTTGTTTGAATGTTCATGTCGCCCTCGCATCGCATGTGTTGTTGGATATTGCTGCGTGCCTGTCTCTGCACGAGCCGTGCCATTTCGACTGGGCAAGGTGGAAGATTTTTTCGGCGCTTCGGCTCGCGCCTTGTCCCATAAGGCTTTGGGGGACGTTGATGGAACGCGCGCCGAATCAGAATGCGCTCGCGAAACGCGCTGCGCGGGGCGGTTATACGAGCGGCGTAACGTAACGAGCCCGGCACGCCGTTACGATGTACGGCGTAACGCAGTTGCGCGAAACGGGTCCGCGCGCTTGAAACGTTCTGTTCAAACAAATAATTAGTGGAGCGAATCTAACTCATGGTTATACCTATGTGCTGCAACGCACGGACTGCCGTTAATCTGAGCGAGCGGTTAAAACGCATACGCCACGAGCGTCAGGGCAGCGAACAATTGCTTAAATATGATTGTTCGGCTATAAAACCCGGAAGCATCGGAGATCGACGAGGGAGGTGGGTTATCGAACAGACAGCTCATGCGCATCCGTTTTATTGACGACGGCTGCAATGTGAAGCTACTGCGGTGCAACAAACAGGGCCGGGAATGAGAGACCAACGGTTCGTGCACTTAACGTACTCCACTGACCGATGCAGCACGTATACGAATGAAATAATGAAGTCCGAGGGTTCAAATGAAAAAATTCACACAACGCTTCCTGAAAGAAAACAAAGGCGTGACAGCCATTGAATATGGGCTGATCGCGGGGCTCGTCGTACTCGTCATTGCCGGGGCGGTGACGTCGGTCGGCGCGAACATCTCGACTGTGATGACGAAAGTCGCGAACCTGATCGTCGCGCCGTCCTGATCGTAAAAGGCAAACCGTAAACGTTGCGCGAAGCGGTTGGCGTTCCGGCGTCCATCCGTTTCGCCGGCGTATTAACGCATCGCTGAATGGTTAATGTGAATTGCATTGCAATTCGCATGGCGTAGCTTCGCCTGTCGAGTGCGAAATGAATGTTTTCGTCGGTATTTTGTTATTTGTCGCCTGGGCCGCGGTAGTCGCGATCAGCGATTGTCGTTGGCGGCGTATATCCAATTCAATTGTCGTGGCGGGTTTAGCGGCGGCATTCGGCTGCGCGTTATTTCAATGCGGGCCTTTCGGGATTTCGCCGGCTCGCGCGGGTATTGGCGCATTGATTGGTCTGGCCGCGTTGTTGCCGTTTTTTGCGCTCGGTGTGATGGGCGCCGCCGACGTCAAAATCTTCGCCGTCTTGGGCGCATGGTGCGGCATGCACGCTTTGCCCGGCCTGTGGATGGCCGCGAGTCTCGCGGCCGGCGTGCACGCGCTGTGGCTGCTGATCACGACCCGCACGTGGCTCGCGGGTCTCGTCCGCCAATCCGGCTCGACCTTCGAACTGGCTGGCAAGGCATCCACGCCGTATGCCGCGTGTCTGACCGCGGCTGCGAGCGGCTGGCTCGTGTTGCATGGCATGGCCGGAGGGCTGCGATGACACCCGCCGCGACACGCCGCGCGTGCCAGCAACGCCAACGTATCCACGCGCGCCGTGCGGGCGCGCAGCGGGGTGCCACGGCCGTTGAATTCGCCCTGGTGTTCCCGCTCTTTTTCATGATCCTGTACGCGATCATCACCTTCAGCCTGATCCTCGTGGCGCAGCAGAATTTGACGATGGCCGCGGAAGAAGGCGCACGCGCCGCCTTGAACTGGCAGAGCAACACGTCGCTGCAAACCGCGTTGACCAATCGCGGCAATGCGGCCTGCGCGGCGGCGAAACTGGTGACCGCGAAACTGGTGCAGTACGCGCAATGCACGCCTTCCTCCACGACGTGCGGACCGGGCGGCACCATGCAATGCGTGAACGTGCTGCTCATTTATAACTATCAGGCCAATCCGATCGTGCCGATCTTGCCGCTGCTGGGAATCGTGGTGCCGAAGTCGCTGTCGAGTACCGCCACCGTACAACTCAACCCGGAGAACATCCAGTGATGCGCGCGCCGGCTCCAGGCCTCGTCGTCCGTGAACGCGTGATTGCGCGCGTGCACGGCCTTGCATCGTTTAACAGAGGCAGCCATTCGCCATGCCGAATCTGACCAGGATTTTCGCCGGCGTGTTGATCGCAGTGGCGCTCGTGCTCGGCCTGTTTGCGTGGACGCTGTCGCGCCGCCCGGCGCCGGTGGCCGTCACGCCCGCCACGCACGCGAGCTTTCCGGTGGTGGTGGCGACCCGCGCGCTGGCGCCGGGCAAACCCATTACCGTCGACGATTTGCGCATCCAGTCGCTGCCGATCAATCCGAACGGCGCCTTCACGGAGCCGGCGCAACTGGCCGGCCGCGTGCCGAATGCGGAGATCGGCGCGGATTCGCCGGTGCTGGAAAGCCAGTTGTCGTCGGGGCTCGCGGAGCGCGTCGAAGCTGGCGAGCGCGCGCTCGCCGTGCGGGTGGACGAGGGCAACGCGGTCGGCAACCGGCTGCGGCCGGGCAATTTCGTCGACGTATTTTTCACGCTCAAGCGCGATGGCGGCAGCATGGGTAATGGCGGCGAAATCGACCGGACCCAGGCGCGCTTGCTGATGTCGAAAGTACGCGTGCTCGCGTTCGGCAACGCCACCGCGAGCGGCGACAGCGCGGGCGACCCGAACGGCATGGTTCGCACGGCGGTGCTCGCGGTGCCGGTTGCCGATGTCGATCGTCTGACGCTGGCCGAGAGCGCCGGCCGTCTGATCTTCGCGCTGCGCAATCCGAAGGATACCGAAGTAGTCGATCAAAGCGTGTTGCCGGCCTATCCGGGCGTGCTGAAGACAGCGGCTCATGCGGGCACGGCGGAGCCGCTCCAGGACTCCACGCGCGCCGCGGCCGGCGTCGCGCTCGACACCTTGTCGGGCAGCGCCAACGCGGGCAGTGCCGGCACTGCCGCGAGGCTGCCGCCGCTGCCGCGCATGCCGCCGACGCGCGTGGCGGGCAATATCAACAGTACAAAGAGCGGTATCGAAGTGATACGGGGTGGGCGCGCCGAGACGGTCGCCTGGTAAAGCAGTTTCAGGGAGCGGGCGGCCGGTCGCGTCCATAACTACATGACAGAACGGATTTTTGTTTTCCGCAAGGCGGCGTGGCTCGGGGTGGCTTTGCTGGCCGTATCGGCGGCGACTGATGCAGCCGGGCCGGCGCCGCGGGGGCAAGCCGCGCAGGCGGCTCAAGCGGCTCAAGCGGCCCAGCCTGCGCTCGCCGCGCCCGCGCAGCGCATCGCCCTGACGGTCGGCGCGCAGCAGCAGCTCGCGGTCGGCCACACGCTGCAGCGTGTCGCGATCGGCGATCCTTCGGTGGCCGACGTGCTGATCATCAAGGGCGACAAGCGCGGTGGCGTGCTGCTGGTCGGCAAGGCTGCGGGCACTACCAATCTGATGCTGTGGGCGCGTGACCGTGACGCGCCGCTGCAATACACCGTCGACGTGACCACGCCGGCCGCCGCGTCGCTGTTGGGACCGGATACGCCGGCGGTCAAGGTGCTCGGCGGCACCGCCGTGGTGTCCGGCACGTCCGCGACGATGGAGGCTCACCAGCGCGCCGTGGTTGCGGCCGAGGGCTCGCTCGGTAAGGACGGGGCGGTATTCGACACCTCGACGGTGGCGAGCCGCGCGGTAGTCCAGGTAGACGTGAGAGTGGTCGAGTTCAGCCGTTCGGTGCTCAAGGAAGTCGGCTTCAACTTCTTTAAGCAGAACAACGGCTTCACGTTCGGTTCGTTCGCGCCGTCGGCGTTGAGTTCGGTATCGGCGACGGCGGGACAGGCGCCGAGCATGACGGGCGTGACGCCGATTTCCTCGGCGTTCAACCTGATTTTCAACTCCGCCACGCATGGGCTGTTTGCGAACCTGAGCCTGCTCGAGAGCAACAACCTCGCGCGCGTGCTGGCCGAGCCGACACTGGTGGCGTTGTCCGGTCAGAGCGCGAGTTTCCTCGCCGGCGGCGAGGTGCCGATTCCGGTGCCGCAGGCGCTCGGTTCGACTTCGATCGAATTCAAGCCGTACGGCATCGGGCTCACGCTCACGCCGACCGTCCTGAGCCCGCAGCGTATTGCGCTGAAAGTGGCGCCGGAGGCGAGCCAGCTGGACTTCGCCAACGCGGTGACGATCAGCGGCGTGTCGGTGCCCGCGTTCATCACGCGGCGGGCGGACACCACCGTCGAACTCGGCGATGGCGAGAGCTTCGTGATCGGCGGCCTGATCGACCGCGAGACGGCTTCGAACGTCTCGAAGGTGCCGTTGCTCGGCGATCTCCCCGTGATCGGCACGTTCTTCAAACAGCTGAACTATCAGCAGAACGAGAAAGAGCTGGTGATCATCGTGACGCCGCATCTGGTCTCGCCGCTTGCCAAAGGCGCGAGCTTGCCGTCGACGCCGGGCGAGCAGTCCGAGCAGCGCAACGGGCCGGTGTGGCGTTCGCTGATCGGCGGCGTGGCGGCGCGCGATTCGTCGCCGGGATTTTCGAAATGAAGCCGGCAGGCGCTGTCGCGGCGCGCCGGGTGAATACAGGGGTGAGCCGGCGTGCGTGCGAACCGCGCGTGCCCGCCGGCAGGCAGTACGACGCGGGGGCTTTGCCGCCTATGCCGCATAAGGAAGTCCAACATGAACGCGAGAACGCATTCATTGACTGAACGGGCGGTCACCGACTATTTCGTGTTCGCGTCGCTGACCGGCGAACACGTGCATTGGCTCGCCGATACGCTGGTGGCGGCCGGTGTAGTCGAAACGGCCACGCTCGATCCTTCGATGCTGACGCAGCGCATCGCGACGCTCAATCCGTCGCTGGTGTTCGTCGATTTTTCCTGCGGCCGTGCCGCTGCGGCGAGCGCTGCCGCGAGCGCGGTGCGCGCCGCCTATCCCGGCATGCAGATCGTCGCGCTGGGCTCGCTCGCCGAGCCCGAAAGCGCGCTGGCCGCGTTGCGTGCCGGCGTGCGCGATTTCATCGATCTGTCGGCGCCCCGCGAGGACGCTCTGCGGATCACGCGCCAGGTGCTCGACAATCTCGTCGAGCCGGTCAGCCGGCACGGCCACGTCACGGCGCTGCTGGGCGCGCGCGTCGGCATGGGGGTGAGCACGCTGGCCGCGAACCTCTCGGTGATGCTGCAGCGGCGCGACGTCGCGCAGGGCCGGCAAGCCGCCTTGCTCGATCTCGGCCTGCCGGCCGCCGACGCCTCGCTGCTTCTGAATACGCGCAGCGAATTCAATTTCGTCGAAGCGGTGCGCAATCTGCGCCGCTTCGACCAGACCTTCGTGCATACGGCGCTGTCGCATCACGCGAGCGGCCTCGCGCTCACCACGCTGCCGCCGAATCTGGCCGATATGCGCGAGGTCTCGTATTCGTCGTCGATCGGTTTGCTGACCCGTCTGCGCGCGTTCTTCGACCAGCAGATCGTCGATCTCGGCGGCTTCGCGAATAGCGAGTTCATCGCCCATGTCGTGCAGGCCGCGGATGAAACCTGGCTGCTGTGCGATCAGGGCGTGGCCTCGATCGTGTCGGCAGTCGGCGTGCTCGACGCGCTGCGCGAAGAGGGCGTGGATACCGCGAACGTGCGGCTGATCGTCAACAAGTTCGACGCCGATCTTGGCCTCGCTCCCGCGCAGATCGCGCAGCGTCTGGATATTGCGTTGCTCGGCACGTTGCCTGAGCGGCGTATCGCGCTCGGCCAGGCGGCCAACCAGGGGCATCTGCTGGTCGATGTCGCCGCACGCGATCCGTATGTGCGCGCACTCGAGCCGTTGATCGAGCGGCTCGGCGGCGCGCAGCGCGCCGTGGCGCAGGCACGCGGCAAGGCGGCGCTCGGCGCGCTCAGGCGCCTCATTCCAACCACTCACAAGCGGTCATAGACGATGGCAAAAGACATCGAATTTGCCGACGACGCGCCTTCGTTCGCGCATAGCCAGCAGTTCCAGGACATCAAGAACGCGGCGCACGAACATCTGCTCACGCGCATCGAGGAACTCGGCTCCGAGTTCGGCCGCTGGTCGCGTAACGCGATCAACCAGTTCGTCGATCTGGAAATGGACAGCTTCGTCAGGTTGCGCCGGATACCGATCAACGAGAGCGAGGTGCGCCTGATCGCCGAGGCGCTGACCAAGGAGCTCGCGGGGTTCGGTCCGATCGAGGATCTGCTTGCCGACCCAGCCGTCGAAGATATTCTGATCAACGGCTACAACGACGTGTACGTGTCGCGCCACGGCATTCTGACGCGCATTCAGGTGCGCTTTGCCGACAACGCGCATCTGCTGCGGATCGTGCGGCGCATTCTCGCGCCGATCGGCCGGCGTCTGGACGAATCGAATCCGATGGTCGATGCGCGTCTGCCGAACGGCGGCCGCGTGAACGTGGTGATCGAGCCGCTCTCGATCGACGGGCCGATCGTCTCGATCCGCAAATTCCGCAAAGATCCGATGCGGCCCGACGATCTGCTCGGCAACGGCACCTATAGCCCGGAAATCGGCGCGTTGCTCGAAGCCGCGGTGGCGGCGCGCTGCAACGTGCTGGTGTCAGGCGGCACGAGTTCGGGCAAGACGTCGCTACTCAATGCGCTCGCTTTTCACATTCCCGAGGCGGAGCGCGTCGTGACCATCGAGGACACCGCGGAACTGTCGCTGAACCATCCGCACGTGGTGCGGCTGGAAAGCCGGCCGGGCGGCTTCGACGGCGCGGGCGTCGTGACGATTCGCGACCTGCTGCGCAATACCTTGCGGATGCGGCCGGACCGCATCATCGTCGGCGAAGTGCGCGGCGGCGAGGTGCTCGAAATGCTGCAGGCGATGAACACCGGCCACGACGGTTCGATGGGCACCGTACACGCCAGCTCGCCGCGCGAATGTCTGTACCGGCTCGAAATGCTGGCGGGCTTCGCGGGCTTCCAGGGCACCGAGTCGAGCCTGCGCCGCCAGATCGCCAATGCGATCGACTTCATCGTGCAGATCGGGCGGCTCTCCAACGGGCGCCGGCGCATTCTGTCGATCACGGAAGTGACGGGGCTGTCGGACAACATCATCGCCACTCAGGAGTTGTATCGCTACGAGCCGATCCTGAATGCCGAAGGCGACGAACTCGACAACTGGGTTTCGCTCGGCATTCATCCGCACTCGCCGAAGCTGGCGCGCTTCCGCCAGGCGCTGGGCGGCGGCGAGGCTGGCAATGCGTTCGGCAATGCGGGCTTCGGCGGCGGTTTCGGCGGTTCGGGTGGTGGCGGCTTCGGCGGCGGTGGCGGTGGCGGCGGGTTTGGCGGAGGCTTCAATGTCTAGCGCGGTCCTGGTCTTCGCGGCGCTTGCGCTGCTCTGCGCGGCGCTCGCATTGCTGCTCTGGCAGCGCGGCGCGCAACGTAAAGGCCAGGTGAGCGCGCAACGCTATATCGACAGCCGCGTGGCGTCTTCTAATGGCGGCTCCTTTGGAGTCGCCTCCGCCATGCCGGCTGGCGCTGGCGGCGGTGCTGGCGGCATGGGCAGCGGCCCGGCAAGCGGTGCGCGCGCCACGCCCACGCGAGCTGCCGCGACGCAGGCCGTGATTGCGCCGCAGGCGCCGCCCGCCGATGCAGGCTGGCTCGCCTATTGGCGTTATCTGCAGGCGCGCGTGCGCTTCATGGTGCGGCATGCGTTGGCGCGTGCGGGCATTGCCAATGCGAAAGGGCCGGCCGCGCTGGCGGGCACGCTGGTATTGCTGCTGTGCGGCTGGGCCGCGCTGGTCGGCGGCGCGCTCGCAGCCGGCGTTGCGTTGTGCGCCTGCGTGATGTTCTTCTATTTTCTGCTGACGCTGCGAGTGAACAAACGCCGCCAGCAGATCGTACGGCAGTTGCCGTTGTTTCTCGACGGCATCGTGCGTCTGATCACGCTCGGCAACAGCGTGCCCGCGGCTTTTCAGGCCGCGTTGCAAACGACCGAGGCGCCGTTGCGCGAATGCCTCGACTACGTGTCGCGGATGCTGCGCACCGGCGTCGAAATCGACCGTGCGCTTTCCCAGGTCGCGCTGATCTACGGCGTGCGCGAACTCGAACTGGTGGGCGCCGTGCTGCGCCTGTCGGTCAAATACGGCGGCCGCGCCGACGTGATGCTCGAACGGATGGCTTCGTTCATGCGCGACCTCGAACACGCCGAGCGCGAACTGGTGGCGATGTCGGCGGAAACGCGGTTGTCGTCCTGGGTGCTGGCCATGCTGCCGGTGGGCATCGGCGGTTTTCTGATCCTCTCCAATCCTAAGTATTTCGCTTCGATGTGGTTCGATCCGACCGGCCGGCAACTCGTCTATCTGGCGTTTGCTTTGCAACTGGGTGGGGCATATCTGCTCTATCGCCTTGCGAACCTGAGGAATTGACATGCAGACCCAACAACTCGTCGCGCTCGCGCTCGCTCTGGCCGCGCTCGGTTTGCTGCTGATCGCCGGACTGGTGCTGGCGCGCATGGCCGCCGCGCGGCGCAGCGAACGCACGCTGCGCCACGCGCTCGACGAGCGCGCGCTGCAAAGCGCGGCGCTCGCCGCCGCGGCGGCGGCACGCGGCGCAGAAGGCGCGCAGGGTGGCGCAAAGCGTGCCGCGCGGCAAGCGCCGCCCACGGGTCTCAAAGGCCTGCTGGAGCGCTTCGCGCACACCGGGATTCGCTGGCTCGACACGCCGTTCGGCCGCCAGATCGTCGCCGAAGAAGATCGCCGGCTGCTCGAACAATGCGGTTTCGTGGATACGCGCACGCGCGGCCTCTTTCTGGTGGCGCGGCTCGCAGGTGCGATGGTGTTGCCCGTGCTGGCCGGCATGCTTACGCGCGGTCAGTTCGAGGGCTCGCGGTATGTGGCGCTGGTGATCATCGCCGCGATGGCGGGCTTCATGCTGCCGAAATTCGTGCTGCGGCGGCGTGCCGGCAAGCGCCGCAACGGCGTGGTCGACGAATTGCCGTTGCTGGTCGATCTGCTGCGGCTTCTGCAAGGCGTGGGTTTGTCGCTCGATCAGAGCTTGCAGGTGGTGGTCAACGACTTTCGCGGCATGCTGCCGGTGCTCGCCGGCGAGCTGGAAATCGCCCAGCGTCAGTTCACTGCCGGCCGCACGCGCGAGCAGTCGCTGAACCGGCTCGCAACGAGTTACGACAACGAGGATCTACGCGCGGTTATGCGTTTGCTGGTGCAGGTGGACCGGCACGGCGGCGCCGTGCAGGAACCGCTCAAGCAGTTCGGCGACCGTCTGCGCGAAACGCGCCGCGCAATGTTGCGCGAACGCATTGGCCGGCTCGCCGTGAAGATGACGGGCGTGATGATCGTCACGTTGCTGCCCGCGTTGATGATCGTCACGGCCGGCCCCGGCGTGCTGGCTGTCCAGCATTCGCTGGGCGCGGCGAAGCACTGAGGATTTGCCATGACTCACACTCTCCCGTTCGATTCCGTCAAACATGGCGCGCGCTGCGCCGCCGTGCTGGCCTTGCTGGCGCTGCTCGGCGCGTGCGCGTCCAAAGACCTGACGGGCTACGGCGTCGGCCCGCAGGCCGAGCGTGCCGTGCTGGCCCAGCAGGCCAACAAGGATCCCGCGCCGGACACGCCCGGCATGTACCTCGGCCTGATCGACCAGATGCAATCGCAAGGACTGTACTTCGCTTCGCTCGCGCATATCGATGCGTACGACAAGCAGTACGGCGCGAGCCCCGACTCGATCCTGCTGCGCGCCGACGCGCTGCGCATGACCGGGCAGCCGGCCGCCGCCGCGGCCGCGTACGGAGAACTATTGAAGACGCCGCTCGCCACGCGCGGCTATCGCGGCCTCGGTCTGATCGCCGGCGCGGCCGGCGACTTCGCGCGCGCCGCGCAGGCATTGCAGCAGGCCGTCCAGCTCGCGCCGACCGACGCGGCAACGCTGTCGGACCTCGGCTACGCAAGGCTGCGCGACGGCGACGTGGACGGCGCACGCGTGCCGCTCATGAAAGCGGCCGAACTCGACCAGAGCAATCCGAAGATCGTCAGCAACCTCGTGCTCTATCTGCTCGCGAGCGGCGACCAGGCGCAGGCGCTGGCGGTGATGAACCAGCAGAAGCTCGCACCGGACGTGCGCGCCGCGATTCGCAGCGATGCGGCGAAGGTGGCCGCGGCAGGACGTGCGCAGGCACACGGCGCGCCGCAACAGCAATCGGGCGCGGCGGGCACGCGCACGGTCGCGAGCGCGCAGGGCATCGAGCCCGCGCCGCGCCTGTTGCAGCGTTTCTCGCAATGAGCGCGCCGCGACTTCGGCTGATGCATCAGGCAATCATGGAGCAACGATGAAAAACAGAATCACGAAGCGGGGTTGGCGGGCGTCGATGCCGGCCCGGTGGCTGGCCATGACCGCGGCGGCCGGCGTGCTGCTGGGCGCCTCCGTCTGCACGATGGCGCAGACGGACGAATCGGCGCAGCCGGTTCAGGCCGCGCAGCCGGCGGTACGCGCCAGCGAAGTGGGTCATGCGACCCGCGCATGGCTCGACCTGCAGAGCAGCAATGCGCAAGCCGCGCCGGCGCTGCCGACGCTCGGCGCCGAAGCCGGGCTGGCCTATCGCCGCTACATGGAGTCGTTCAAGAGCAAGATTCCCGATCTGTACGGTTCCGCATTGAACGCCGGCAACGGCGGCAGCGGCGCGATGGCCGTCAACAGCGAGCTGGGCGGAAGCAGCGGCGGATCGAACTGACATGCGCAAATTGCCTTTCGCCACGACGCTTGCCGCGCGCAACGCCCGTCCCCGGTGGACGGGGCGTGCGCCTGCGCGCCGCCAGCATGGCGCCATCGCGATGCTCGCGGCGATCTGGCTGAGCGTGGCGATTGCGGCGCTCGGTGCGCTCGACGTCGGCAACGTGTATTTCGCGCGCAGGCAGTTGCAGCGCACGGCCGATCTGGCGGCAATGGCGGCGGTCCAGTTGATCGGCTCCACGGGCGGCTGCGCGACCGCCACCACGGCCGCGCAGCAGAACGCCGCGGCCAACGGCTTCACGGCCGGCAGCACCACGACCATCAGCACCACGTGCGGCCGTTGGGACACGAGTTCGAACGCGTACTTCGGCACCAGCGGCAATCCGCTCAATGCGGTGCAGGTGAAGACGACCCAGGTCGTGCCGTATTTCTTCGTCGGACCGAGCCGTAACGTCTCGGCGACGGCCACCGCGTTCGCGTCCAACATCGACGCGTTTTCGCTCGGCACCGGCATCGCGTCGATCAATACGCAGCAGTCGGCGCTGTTGAACGCGATCCTTGGCGGCTTGCTGAACACGAGCGTGTCGCTGAGCGTGGGCGACACGCAGAGCCTCGCGACGGCGCACGTCAAGCTGGAAGATCTGAAAGTGGCGCTGGGCGCCGCGACGATGAAGGGGCTGCTCGGCACCACGGTGAGCTTTCAGCAACTGATGGTTGCGATGGTCACCGCGCTGCAGACGGGCGGCGATACGATCAATGCGGCGATTCTGCAGCGGTTGGCCGTGGCTATTCCGGGTGGCCAGAACATCACGATCGGCGATGGCGTCACGTCCGCACCCGGGTTGCTCGCGCTCGGCCTCGCCAATCCGGATGCCGCGGCGAGCGCGACGGTCAACGCGTTCGATGCATTGCTGGTTGCCGCGCAGATCGCGCAGCGCAGTCCGGACGGCACCTTGGGCAAGGCCCCGGTGATCAACGTGGCGGCGGGGCTCGCGGGCGTGGCCGGGATTTCGCTGCAGATCGTCAATCCGCCCGTGCTGGCGGTGGGCGAGGGCGGCACGTCGGCCGACGGGACATACCGGACGAACGCGCGCACGGCGGTGGTCAACGCGAGTGTGAATCTCTTGCCGCTCAACTTGCCGACGATCACGGTGGGCGGCGCGCCATTGCTCGCGGTGACCCTATCGGCATTGAGCACGCCTTTGAACGTCTCGGTGCAGACCGCCCAGGGTAGCGCGTCCCTGACGTCGGTCGATTGCGAGAGCACCAAGGCGGCCACGAATGCCACGATCAAGGTCACGCCTGGGATTGCCGCGCTCTGTATTGCCGGCGACGCGTCCTGCAGCAAGCCGGTCAACGTGGTGTCGTTGTCGGCGGTCGTGCTCGGCATCACGGTGCCGGCGGGGACGGTTGCGCTGAACCCGATCAAAGCCAGGCTCGATCCGGGCACGCTGACCCCGCTTGTCTTCAACGGTTCGTCGGGCAGTTTCGACGCCAGCAAAAGTGCGAATTCCAACGCCATCGGCAGCGATGGCGCCGTGCTGACCTCGACGTTGCTCAATAGCCTGTCGGGCGCGCTGGTCGTCAATGTGCAGACTGTCGATCTGGGTGGCGTCGTGTCACTGATCCTTTCGGGCCTGACAGGCCTCCTCGTGCCGGTTCTCCAACCCGTCTTCAACCTCCTCGACGCAGTCCTCGTCCCCACACTGTCCCTGTTGGGCGTTCAGGTCGGCACCGCCACGGTCCACAACATGTCGCTGACGTGCGGCGTCGCGCAACTGGTCAACTAGCCTATCCAAGATGAGAACCACCACCAAAATCGAGGAACTCGATATCTACGTCTGGGAGGGCAAGGCCGACATCGTCGACCGGGTCGCGCGCTGCATGGCGAGCTTCGACGTCGAAGTGATCCGTGCTGACGATATCGCGATCTCGCCCGAGCGGACCGCGCTGCGGCCGTCGCTCGCAATCATCAGCGTATCCGTGATCGACAGCGGCGCGCTGATCCTGCGCGACTGGCAGGCGGCGCACGGCATCCCGGTAGTGTGGGTCGGCGCCGCGCCGCGCGAACACGATCCGGCCACCTACCCGTCCGAGTACTCGCATATCCTGCCGCTCGACTTCACCTGCGCCGAATTGCGTGGCATGGTCATGAAGCTCGTGCTGCAAATGCGCGCGCACAGCGCGAAGACGCACGAGTCCGACGCGATGATCGCCAACTCGGAGTGCATGCAGGCGCTGCTGCACGAAGTCGACACCTTCGCCGATTGCGACACCAGTGTGCTGGTGCATGGCGAAACCGGCGTCGGCAAGGAGCGCATCGCGCAACTGCTGCACGAAAAACATAGCCGCTACGGGCAAGGCCCGTTCGTCGCGGTGAACTGCGGCGCGATTCCGGACGGGCTGTTCGAGTCGCTGTTCTTCGGTCACTCGAAAGGCTCGTTCACCGGCGCGGTGGTCGCGCACAAAGGCTACTTCGAGCAGGCCGACGGCGGCACGCTGTTCCTCGACGAAATCGGCGATCTGCCGCTCTATCAGCAGGTCAAGCTGCTGCGCGTGCTCGAAGACAGCGCGGTGACGCGCATTGGTTCGGCGACGCCGGTGAAGCTCGACTTCCGGCTGGTGGCGGCGACCAACAAACTGCTGCCGCAACTGGTGAAAGACGGCACGTTTCGCGCCGACCTCTACTACCGGCTTGCCGTGATCGAGTTGAAAATTCCGTCACTGGAAGAGCGGGGCGCCGTCGACAAGATCGCCATCTTCAAGGCGTTCATTGCGCAGATCGTCGGCACCGAGCGTCTCGCCGCGCTGCCCGACCTGCCGTACTGGCTCGCCGACGCCGTCGCGGACACCTACTTCCCCGGCAACGTGCGCGAACTGCGCAACCTGGCCGAACGCATCGGCGTGACCGTGCGCCAGATCGGTGCGTGGGACGCGGCGCGCCTGCAACGCCTGCTCGCGCTCGCGCGCACCAGTCAGCCGGTGCCGGCCGAAAGCGTCGCCGAGGTGCTGGTGGACCGCAGCAAGTGGGACATGGCCGAACGCAACCGCGTGCTGGCCGCGCTCGACGCAAACGGTTGGCGGCGCCAGGATACCGCGCTCTACCTGGGCATCAGCCGCAAGGTTCTGTGGGAGAAGATGCGCAAATACCAAATTTTCGACGAAGAGCCCGAAACACGCGAAAGTGAGTAATAATGAGACGGTTGTACTAAAACAAAAACTGTTCAAGCAGGAATTACATGGACCGAAAGTCGAAACTACGACAGATTGCCTTCGCCGCAGTCATCGCGATCGGGGCAGCGCAGGGCGTGAATGCGCAGTCTCTGCCGGACAGCAGCGCGGGTGCTGGCGCCGGGGGCGGCGTTGTTTCCCAGCCGGGCGCGACGGTGGCGTTGCCGGCAACGCCACCGGCAGGACAGGCTCAGACGTCGGCGCTCACGCCCGACGAAGCGAAGCAGTCCGCCGCGGGCAATGTGGCGGAATTGCAGCAGATGATCCACGGCTCGGATCTGAGCGAATTGCGCACCACCTATAACGGTAGCTACGGCGCGAGCTTGCTGTTTTACGGCAAGGAGATGACGTACTACGTGGCGCTGTTCCAGCAGAAAAATTTCTGGCGTGTCATCAAGACCCAGGACGCCGCGCGTGCCGACATGATCTACAAGGATTTCGTGCGTCAGACGGTGCAACTGTCGGACGTCGAGATTCGCCGCACGCAGCTCGAGGCGCAGAAAGCGTTTACGGAGCGGATGATCGCGTTGTCGCAAGACCGCGCGAACCGTCTGCAGGCCGATCTGGATGTGGCGCGCCAGCAGCAGACCATCGTGGCGAGCCAGCAGCAGCAGACCCGCGCCGAAGCTACGGCGCTCGCTCAGCAGAAGGCTTCCGCGCAAGATCAGTTGCGTGCCGCGCAGCGTCAGGTGCGTGAACTGCAGCGCCAGCTGGAAAGCGGCTTGCCCTCGCACTGAGGGCGGCGCTCTGAAGAACATCGGGTGGGCAGGGCGGCGCGGAGCAGCAGTACCGGCTGCCGCCCACCTCCCACCTCCCACGCCGGGTGCGCCTGATCAGAAACGCGTGTCACGCATGGCGCCACGCGGCCTGGCGATTCCGTCAGATGTCTTGCACACACGAGCGCTCGCGCCTCGCCCACCGCATGTGCGGTGGCGCAACCCCCAACCCCTCTTCGCGGCATTGTTTCGCCATGTCCGCGCGAGAGCACTGCGGCAAGTTCTAATGCCGCTTCTTTCCCTCCGAAGGCGCTCCCTTTTCTTCCGCATGATGCGGGTCGCCCGTATCCACGGCGATCGGGTCGCTGGCAGGAAAACTTTCCTCTAGCGCCTCATCGAGCCGGCTGTCTTCCGATTCGGCGGGCGTTGGTGTTTCGGCGCGATGAGTCTCGGGGTGCTTCTTGCTGGTCATGACGTGCTCCGTTAGAAGAGAGTCGGCAATCCAGCATAGCGCAAAGCAGGCGTCGGCGAACATCGGCCGAACGGTTTAAGACCGCGCGCCATCCGCGTGAGCATCAAAACCGCGAGCCGAAGCACGAGGCTGGAGCCGACGCGGCTTCATCAGCCAAAACTTAAAACCAATGCGCATCGACTCGTTTTCCGTGTGTCGATGGAAAGCGGCGCGGAAAAAACAAAATCATTCGCCGACCGCGTGGGCCGGCAGACCGCAACGCATGCCGCGGGCCGGCAGTGTCAGCTCGGGAGGGGCGCAACCAGAACCTGTGAACAACAAGGCAGCGAATAACATGAACCGGAAAAAAACCGCGTGCGCGCAGCGCCTCAACGCGTCACACGTCGTGGAAGCAGAACTGGATCATCTGGATTGGGCAACGAAGCAGCCGGCGCAGCGCATGCTGGACGCCGTATATTGGCGCCGCCGCGTGCTGGCGGTTAAATGTAGATTCGAACTGACGGAACTGCAGGTGATGCGCCTGGAAAAAATCCTGCAGCGGCTCGGCCATTCAGCGGAGTAGCCGAGCGCTGCTGCGGTGGCTCACTCGGTGCCGCCGCTGCCGCCGTTACCACCGTTACCGCCACTACCACCGTGATTGCCGCCACCGTGGTTGCCGCCATGATTGCCACCGTCGCCGCCCGTGCCGAACAGACGCCGGCGGCGCGTCACGACCACCGGGCCGTCCGACGTGCTGCTACGATCTGACGCAGGCCGGTCCGAAGACGGCGCGCCATACGACTCGCGCGGTTCACGCGGTTCGCGCGGCTCACGATGATCGCGCGGTTCACGCGAACCGTGCGGCCCACGCGTGGTGTGCTCGCCATGCGAAGGACGCCCTGCGCGCGGAGCCGGACGCGTGCCGGTGTCGAGCTGGATCGTCGAGATGGCGCGCTTGTAGATGCCTTGCAGGCCGACAGGCGTGCGCAGCATCACCAGATACTGATCGAACGACTCGATGCACCCCGTCAGGCGGATGCCGTTGACAAGATAGATCTCAACGCGCTTTCGTTCTTTGCGCGCAGCGTTCATGAAGTCGTTTTGCGGATGCGATTCTGCGGAAGCCATGGACAATTCAGGTTAGGAAGACGGTTGTTCGCCGCGATTCTACCCTGTGTGGGGGCGGAACGCGTCGGCGGGCGAACTGCGTCCACTATAACGGCTTGTGGGCGCATAAGCATCTGATAACTATTGACTGTAACGTTGCGTTACGAATCTGCGGACGAATACCGCGTTCATCCGCCACTCGCACGCCTTGGCTGCACGGGTGGCGGAAAAAGATGGCGCATCGCCGTGCCTTCGGCGGAATAAACCGGCGCCTGCCCGCGTTATATCAGGCATGGCGGCGCTGCATCGTGCGCGTGGCCGACCGGCTTCCCGGCTCGCACAAGGCGTCCGGGCGCTCATGAGGAGATTCACCATGAAAGTATCCCGCATTCTTTCCGCCGTCTTCGTCGTGCTCGCGCTCGCGGCCGGTACGCTTGCGACGAGTGCCTGCACGACCGATGGCGGCGCCTCCGGCACGAGCGGCGGCAACAGCAGTGGCGGCGGCTACTGAGCGCCACACGCCGGGTGAATTTCGAAGCTGAAGTGATTTCGTGGCTCCCGCAGTTGCGCCGCTACGCGCGCGCACTGACGGGCGACCGCGCCTGGGCCGACGACCTCGTGCAGGATACGGCGGAGCGGGCGTTCGCGCGCTGGGCGGCGTTCCGGCCGGACAGCAATCTGCGCGCATGGCTGCTGACGATCCTGCGGCATCTCTATATCGACCAGTTGCGCGGCCGCCGCGAAATTGCCGTCGACGACGAAAGCGCGCCGTGGCGCAACCTCGAAGCGCCTCAGGGCGAAGTGGACGGCCTCGTGCTGCGCGATCTGCAGCGCGCGCTGTATTGTCTGCCTGTCGAACAGCGCGAAGTGCTGTTGCTGGTCTGCGTGGAGGAATTGTCTTATCAGGAAGCGTCGAGCGCGCTCGGCGTGCCGATCGGCACGGTCATGTCGCGGCTGTCGCGCGCGCGAGAACACATGCGCGCGTTGCTGACGGAGGGACCGGCCGAGGGGCCGGCGCGTAAAACTACGCCGTTAAAAGTAGTGAGAAATCCGTGATGAATAGCGACGACTACGATTCCAGCTTGCCCGAAGGGCTCGATCTGCGAGCGCTGTCGGCGTTTGTCGACGGCGAATTGCCGGGCGCGGAGCGCGCCGCGATCGAGGGGCAGCTGAAGCAGCATCCGCAGGCCGCCGCGCGCGTGGCTGCATGGCGTGCGCAGAAAGCCGCATTGCGCGCGCTGTGCGGGGCGCCGCCGCGCAGCGAGCGTGACGCGCGCAACGAACGCCGTGAGGACGATGCCGCCGACGAACCGGCCTTCATCGTGTTGCGCCGCAAGACGCCGTGGTGGCAGCGCGCGGGCGTCGCGGCCTGCTGGCTGGCGGCGGGCGCGGGGCTCGCGCTCGCGTTGGGGCCGCTCGCGCCGCGCCTGACCGGCGGCGCGTGGGGTGGTCTGGGCGGCCAGCCGCCGAGCTTCGCCGAGCGCGCGGACATTGCCTACGCGGTGTACACGCCGGAGCGGCGGCATCCGGTGGAAGTGGCCGCGAGCGAAGAAGAGCATCTGATCAGCTGGCTCTCCAAACGGCTGAACCGGCCGCTCTCGGTTCCTTCGTTGCAGGAATACGGTTACTCGCTGGTGGGCGGGCGGCTTCTGCCCGGCGAAGCGGGACCGGCGGCGCAATTCATGTACGAGAACGGCAGCGGCGCGCGCCTCACGCTCTACGTCACCGGCACGTCGCGCGACGAAACCGCGTTCCGCCTGTTCCGCGAGGGCAACCGGCGCACCTTCTACTGGATCAACGACGGCATGGGCTACGCGCTGTCCGGGCCGATCGCGGAAGGCAAATTGCGCACCATCGCCATCGACGTGTGCAGCGCGCTCGGCGGCAAACCGGAGTCGTGGCAGTAGCGGCGGTCGCGGGGCCGGCCGGCTGCCGCGCCGGGTCTGCAACACGCGGTAACGCAAACCGTTCGCGCCGCCGCGGCGCATGCGGAATAGCGTCGCGAAGGGCTTCGTTTACTGCTTGCTGGATCGTGTTGTGGCCGCGCACCCATGCGTGTTCACGACACGGTTTCGAGCAAGGCAAACCGACGGTGTCTTCACGGTGCCGACACGTTTTTTGCGGGTCGCAACGCCGGCGCGTCGAAGCGGCAAAATCATGCTCACATTTCATCAGTTCGGCAGCCGGCTGTATCGCGGCATAGTCTGGTTATGTCTGGGCGCTGCGTGCGCGGCGCCGCTCGCGGCGCACGCGGATGACGACGCGCTGTCAGGCGACGGGTCGACGTGCCGGTTCGTGGCGGGGCAGGCGGAAATCGACGGCGTCATGCAGCAGATCACCGGCCGCGCGTGCCTGCAACCGGACGGCACGTGGCAGATCGTCGATGACGATGCCGCCGCTCAGGCGCTGGCGGATGGCGCGGCCTACTACTACGATCCGTGGTACTGGGGGCCGGCGGTCGTATTCGGTGTCGGCGTGTCGTTCGTGTTCATCGACCGCTTTCATCATTTTCATCACATGGATCATGTGCGCTATGTGCGTGGCGTGCGCGGACCGTATGTGGTGGGCGGCCACGGCGGTTGGCACGGCGCGCCGCCCATGCACGCAGGGGGCGGCATGTCGCACGGCGGCGGTGGAATGCGCCGCTAACCCGTTGCCGCCCGCTCGCGTGGCGGCCAAGGAGAGGCTTTGATTCGCAGCTTGCCGCCGAAGGTATCCGCCGCGCAGTTCGAGCGCGCGCTCGCGGCCTGGCGCTCGATTGTCGGCGAGCCGCAGGTGGTGAGCTCGGCGGATGCGCTCGCCGCGTATCTCGATCCGTTCGCGCCCGGCGAGCGCGAAGCGTTTTCGGCCAGTGCCGCGCTCATGCCCGGATCCGTCGACGAGATCCGCGCGATATTGCGGATTGCCAATCAATTTCGCATTCCGTTGTGGACCGTTTCGACCGGACGCAACTTCGCCTACGGTGGTGCGGCGCCGCGCCTGGCCGGTTCGGTCGTGCTCGATCTGCACAGGATGAACCGCATCCTCGAAGTGAACGAGACAATGGGCTACGCGCTGGTCGAACCGGGCGTCAGCTACTTCGATCTGTACGCGTATCTGCGCGAGAAGGGCTACAGGCTGTGGGTCGATCCACCCGCGGCCGGCTGGGGCAGCGTGGTCGGCAATACGCTCGAGCGCGGCTTCGGCTATACGGACTACGGCGATCACGCGGCGGCGCAGTGCGGCATGGAAGTGGTGCTGGCCAACGGCGACGTGTTGCGCACGGGCATGGGCGGAATCGAAATCGGCACCGCGTGGCAGCTGTATCAGCCGGGCTACGGACCCTCGTTCGATGCGATGTTCATGCAGTCGAACTACGGCATCGTCACCAAGCTGGGCGTTTGGCTGATGCCCGCGCCGCCCGCGTATCTGCTCGGCGAAATCCAGTTCCGGCATGAAGCGGATCTCGAAACGATCGTGGAGATTTTGCGTCCGTTGCGACTCGATGAAACGATCCGCAATCACGCGGTGATCGAAGGCGGCCTGCGCCGCGCGGCCGGTCTGTCGGCGCGTGCGCAATGGTATGACGGCCCTGGCGCGATGCCCGAGAGCGCGGTGGCCGCGATGCTCGACAAGCTGGATGTGGGCCGCTGGAATCTGCATTTTGCGCTATACGGTACGCCTGAATTGATCGACGCGCGCTATGCGATCGTGCAGCGCGCGTTCGCCCGCGTGCCGCAGGCGCGGCTCTCCGCCACGCGTTACGCGGGCGATGCGCAGCCCACCGGGGGCGGCGATCGCAATCTCGCCGGCATTCCGGCGATGACCGCGTTTCGCATGCTCGACTGGCGTGGCGGCGCGGGCGCGCACGTCGACTTCGCGCCGGTGTGCCCGGCGACGGGGCGCGACGCGCTGCGTCAATACACGATGGTCAAAGCGCGCGCCGCGGAATACGGCTTCGATTACTACGGCGGTTTTACGGCGGGCGCGCGGCATCTGCATCACATTTTCGCGGCGATCTTCGACCGCGACGACGCGAACCAGGTCGAGCAGGCCGGCGCGCTGGTGCGTTCGCTGATCAGCGATGCGCGCGCGGCGGGCTACGGCGAATATCGCACGCATCTCGCGTATATGGATTTTGCCGCGGCCCAATACAGCTTCAACGACGGCGCTCTGCTGCGGCTCTCGGAGACGATCAAGGACGCGCTCGACCCGAACGGCATTCTCGCGCCGGGCAAGCAAGGCATCTGGCCGGCGGCATGGCGCGACCGGCGAGGCTACACCTGAGGCGTGCGCTGCACGCGCTCAATGACGACAGGAGCGATCAATGGACCGCCGCACTTTCATGATGACCGGCGCCTGCCTGCCGACCGTGGCAGGCGGCGCGTGGCCGTGGCTCGCGCACGGCGCGGCTCATGGCAATACGGTGGCGCTTGCCGATTCCACGCTGGCCCAGGGCGCCGCGCTCGCCGGCTATGCCGCACACAGGCAGTGGCCGGTTTTCGAAACCGGCGACGATATCGGCATGCTGTGGCACACGACACTCGCACCGCTTCTTCGCGCGACGTCCACGCATGCGTCGGTCTCGCTGATCGGCATCACTCGCGTCTCCGATTATTTCGTCCTGAGCGAACTCGCGACTCGTGCGGGACACCTGATCGAACACACTCGCGAACAAGGCGCGAGCGCTAACGCGCAACCGGCCCATGTTGCGTTCGTGTTCGCGCCGCGCGTGCCGCGCTAGAACCTGTACGCCTTGTTCTTCGGATCGAACGTCGAGTCGTCGAATGTTTTCGGCGTGATGGTTTCGAACACGATTCTCTCGAAGATATTACCGTCGTTGTCGTAAGACTCGACGCTGCGGAAATACGGATGCCGCAGATCGAGGCCGAGCGTTTCCTTCTTCGCGTAGAACTGCGGCTGGCCCATCGGCGTTTCGAAGGTGAAAGCCACCACACGTACGCCGTCGATCGTTTTGACTTCCACCGTGGACGAGCGCGGCAGACCGGCGGCAGCGTATTTTTTGCCTTCGTCGAGATACTGGTTCGCAATGTATTCGGTGCCGAGATCGCGCACGTCATGGTTCGATTGCGAGTGGGCGAGGGCGCCATTCAGCGAGGTCCACAACGGCATCACGTTCAGGATGCCGCCCAGGTGTCCATACAATTCGTCGGTCCGTTTGGACTCGTCGTAGATGACTTCCTGACCCGCGTGGCCGCCGTCGGGCAGCCACGTAGCGTAGATTCGCAGCGGGTCGTGCGTGAGGCGCACCAGCATGTGATCGGGCTTGTCGGGCCAACTGCCGTGAATGCGTTCCGAACGCGACATGGTGAACTCGTACGACGGATAACCGTTCGGCCCTTCCTTGATATAGCGCGGCAACGCGAGCGGGTCGAGCGACTGGAATAGCGCGACCAGTTGGGCGTCGCCGAGCTTTTCCAGGGCGCCGCTCTGTTGCGCGGCGCGCAGCCATTTGACCTGTTGATCCAGCGTGAGCTTGCCGACCTGCGAGGACGGCGTGGCCGGCGCCTTGACGGCGTTGACGGTATCGAGCGCGGGCGGCGTGTCGTCGTTTTGCGCGAACGCGGCGGGAGTGGCCAGTGCGGCCAGTGCGGCCGCGCCGCTCATGAGCGCGGCGAGCAGGAGTCCGCGCGACGGCACGCTTTGCAACGGTGCATGGCGCGACGCCCACAAGCGGGCGGCTTGCGTCGAATCACGGATGAGGTGCATGAAGGCCGGCGTGCGGCATGAGCGTGCGGACATGCGGTGCTTCATGAATCTCTCCGTAAGGTGATGCGAGGCGCAACCTCTGTCAGGCAGGCTTTTGCTTCGCGAGTTCCTCGTCTCGCAGTGCGCGGCGCAGAATTTTCCCTACGTTGGTTTGCGGCAGCTCGTCGCGGAACTCGACGAGCTTCGGCACCTTGTAACCTGTCAGGTTCTTGCGGCAATGGGCGATCACCTGTTCCGCCGTCAGCGAAGGATTGCGCCGGACGATGAACACCTTCACCCGTTCGCCCTGCGCGGCATCAGGCACGCCGATGGCCGCCACTTCCCGAACGTCCGGATGCGTTGCGATCACGTCTTCGACTTCGTTCGGATAGACGTTGAAGCCCGACACCAGGATCATGTCCTTCTTACGGTCGATCAGGCGGATAAAGCCGCGCGAATCCATCACGCCGATGTCGCCGGTGGCGAGCCAGCCGTCGTCGTCGATCACCTTGGCGGTTTCCTCCGGGCGATTCCAGTAGCCCTTCATCACCTGCGGCCCCTTCACGCACAATTCGCCCGCCTCGCCGATGTTCGCCCAACTGCCGTCGTCTTTCCGGAAGCGCACGTGAGTGGACGGCGCGGGCAAACCGATCGACCCTTCGAAGTCGCGCATGTTGTTCAGATCGACCGGATTCATCGAGACGATCGGCGAGCATTCGGTCAGCCCATATCCTTCGATGATCGGTTTGCCGGTCACCGCCTTGAAACGCTCGGCCACCGACTTCTGCGTGGCCATGCCGCCGGCCATCGCGAGCTTGAGATCCGAGAAGTCGCGCTTGCAGAACTCCTCGTTTTCGAGGAACGCGTTGTAGAGCGTATTCACGGCGGTCATGCCGGTGAATTTTTCGTGACGGATGATCATCATCACGCGCTTCATGTCGCGCGGATTGGCGATCAGAATGTTGCGGCCGCCGAGCCCCATGAAGATCAGCGCGTTCACGGTCAACGAATAGATGTGGTAGAGCGGCAGCGGCGTGAGCACCGTTTCGACGTCGCCGGTCAGTTGCCCTTCGGACCACGCTTTCGCCTGCAGCAGATTGGCAATGATGTTCTTGTGCGTGAGCATCGCGCCCTTGGCGACGCCGGTCGTGCCGCCCGTGTACTGGAGGAACGCTATGTCCGCATGCGTGGGGCGCACGGGTGTCAACGGCCGCGAGTAGCCGATTGAAAGCGCTTCGAGCAGCGGCACGGCGTTGGGCAGGTTGTACGCGGGCACCATCTTTTTCACGTGCCGTAGCATGAAATTGAGCAGACGTCCCTTCAGATTCAGGCCGTCGGCAAGCAGATCGCCGAGACCCGTCACGATAACGTTCTGCACTTTGGTCCCCGGCAGCGCGTCTTCGACTGTCTTCGCGAAGTTCTCGAACACGATGATGGTTTGCGCGCCGCTGTCCTTCAATTGATGCGCGAGTTCGCGCACCGTATAGAGCGGATTCACGTTGACCACCACGCCGCCGGCCTTCAGTATGCCGAACAGCGACACCGGATACTGGAACGTGTTCGGCAGCATGATCGCCACGCGCTCGCCCGGCTTCACGCCGAGGCTTTGCAGATACGCGGCGAATGCGCTGGCCTTGCGGCCGAGCTCGCCGTAGGTCATGTTCGCGCCCACGCTCACATAGGCCACACGCTCGCGGAACCGGGCGATACATTCGTCGAAGAACTGCACGACCGATTCGTACTGCGCGACGTCGATGTCGTGCGGCACGTCTGCCGGATAGGACGCGTACCAGATGGCGTCGGTGTTGGGCGCGTGAACGGGCGCCTGAGTCTGCGTGGAAGCAGGCGCGGGGTTCGCGGCGTCCTGCGGTGCGGAATCGGCGGCTAGCGGAAGCGGGGTTTGAGTGGACTGCGTCATGATCGTCTCCCATGCAAAGCGGTCGACCGGAGCTGGCGCTATGGTGCTTTGGCGCTTGTCCCGGTCCCATGCAAGATAGTGGCTGAAGCTGCAGCTTCACCTGTTTGTGTGTTGATCCTGCGGTCGGTCAGTCATCCAGGCACTCCGCGCGAGTGCGGCAGCGCGCGAAGCAAAAACACGCGGCGAAGCGAGTGCGAAAAACATCACGCCGCTCAGCGCTCCAGAATCGCGACCACACCCTGGCCGCCCGCCGCGCAGATCGAAATCAGTCCGCGCGCGCTGCCGGCCGGTTTGTCGAGTTGCGCGAGCATTTTCGCGAGACCGGCGACGATGCGTCCACCCGTCGCCGCGAATGGATGACCCGTGGCAAGCGAGCTGCCATTCACGTTCAGTTTCGCCCGATCGATCGCCCCGAGCGCGCCCGGCAAACCGAGTTGCGTGCGGCAATATTCGTCATCCTGCCACGCCGCGAGCGTGCACAACACCTGGGCGGCGAACGCTTCGTGAATTTCGTACAGATCGAAGTCCTGCAAGGTGAGTCCGGCGCGCGCCAGCATGCGCGGCACAGCGTATGCGGGCGCCATCAGCAGGCCTTCTTTCCTGTCGAAGAAATCGACGGCGGCGGTTTCGGACCAGCTCAGATACGCGAGCACCGGCAGTCCATGCCGCGCGGCCCAGTCCTCGCTCGCGAGCAGCACGGCGGAGGCGCCGTCGGTGAGCGGCGTCGAATTGCCGGCGGTCAGCGTGCCGGCGTCGCGATCGAACACCGGCTTCAGGCTCGCGAGTTTTTCCAGCGTGAGGTCGGCGCGCAGATTGTTGTCTTGCGCAAGACCCCGGTACGGTGTCATCAGATCGTTGACGAAGCCGCGCGCGTACGCCGCCGTCAACTTGCGGTGGCTGTCGTAGGCGAGTACGTCCTGCGCCTCGCGCGAGATGTTCCAGCGTTTCGCCATCAGCTCGCAATGCTCGCCCATCGAAAGGCCCGTGCGCGGCTCGCCGTTACGCGGCAGCAGCGGCTTGAAAAACATGCCGGGCCGCAGTTTGCTCAGCGCGCCGACGCGTTGCCCGGTGCTCCTGCCGCGATTCGCTTCGAGCAGGATCTTGCGCATCCGCTCGTTGACGCCGATCGGCGCATCGGAAGTCGTATCGACGCCGCCCGCAATGCCCACTTCGATCTGCCCCAGGGCAATCTTGTTGGCGACGAGGATGGCAGCTTCGAGTCCGGTGCCGCAGGCCTGCTGGACGTCGTAGGCGGGCGTCTCTTTGGCAAGCGTGGTGGACAGCACGGATTCGCGCGTCAGATTGAAGTCGCGTGAATGTTTGATGACAGCGCCTGCCGCGACTTCGCCCAGCCGTTCGCCGTGCAGGTTATAGCGGTCGATCAGGCCTTGCAGCGTAAAGGTCAGCATGTCCTGATTCGACGCGGTCGCGTAGGCGGTGTTCGAGCGGGCAAACGGAATCCGGTTGCCTCCGACTATGGCGACGCGGCGTACGGCTGGCGGCGGGTTGGACATGCTCGGCTCCTTCGGGTCGTTCCCTGGTTTTATTGAATGGTGCGAATGCTGCACATGCTGCGATTGCGGTGATGCCTGATAACGACGGTCCTGATGCAACAACGATTTCAGCGGGCCCGAATTCCACGCTTCGACGCCCGATGCGCGTGCGTCATTGCAGTCTCCATTGCATGCGCCCACGCAAATGCGGTTTCTGTCCGCCAATGTCGCGCACTTCAATGTCGCGTTCGATCAGCGAAGGCGATGCACCCCACAGTGAAGCCTCGCCGGGCAGCAGCATCGGCAGCTTGAATTCGGCGCTGAGCGTGGCTTCCGCGAGCGGCTTCGGCGGTTGCAGCGCGGAGGCGGCGCGCGCCAGCGTCCACATGCCATGCGCGATCGCGCGCGGAAAACCGAAGGCCTTCGCGGACAGCGCGCTCAGATGGATCGGGTTGTAGTCGCCGGACACGCCCGCGTAGTCGCGGCCGAGTTGCGACGGCAGTTGCCAGCGCGCGATGCGTTGCAGTGGTTCGGGCCCGAGTTCGAGCGGATCGAGCACGCTACCGCTCGCCTGCACGCCGCGCTTCAGATAGACGCTGTCGCCGTCCCACACTGCTTCGCCGCGCCGGTACATGCGGGTATGCAGCACGAACGCCTGGCCTTTGTCGTGGCGCAGCAGCGCGCCGAATTCCACCTCGACGCGCAGCATGTCCTTGTAGGCGAGCGGCCGGCGCAGGCGCACATGGTTGGCCAGATGCACGAGCCCGAGCGCCGGCCACGGAAACGCCGGGTCGGTCAGCATCAGCAGATGCAAGGGAAAGGCGAGCAGATGCGGATACGTGAGCGGCACGCCGTGCTCGGGAATGAAACCGCACACGCGCGCGTAACGCCAGATCTGCGCTGGCTCAAGGGGAACGGCGGGGCGCACGAGACGCAACGGCGGCAGATGTGTCTCGCGCCCGCGTTTGACGATGCCGGACAACGCGCGCGCGTAGAGCTTCGCGGGCGCGGGCAAGGTGTCGATCACGACGGTCCTGGGCCGCACGGCGTCCGGCCGCGCCGTGTTCGATGCCTGACTGCCGCTGAACGGATCCCCCGGCTCACTCATGGTCACGCTCCAATCAGGCTTTGTCCGCACACGCGCACGACCTGGCCGCTCACGCCCGCCGATCCCGGATGCGCGAGCCACGCAATAGTCTGCGCGACGTCGACCGGCTGGCCGCCCTGGCTCATCGAATTCATGCGGCGGCCGGCTTCGCGGATTGCGAGCGGAATCTTCGCGGTCATCTGCGTTTCGATGAAGCCGGGCGCGACGGCGTTGATCGTGATGCCGCGCGCGTGCAACTGCGGCGCCATGCTTTGCACGCGACCGATCACGCCGGCCTTCGAGGTGGCGTAATTGGTCTGGCCGAGATTGCCGGCAATGCCGCTGATCGACGACACGCCGACGATCCGGCCGCCGTCGCGCAGAATGCCGGCGGCGAGCAGGGCGTCGTCGATCCGCTCCTGCGCGGACAGGTTGATGTCGATCACGCTTTGCCAGGCGGCCTCGGTCATCTTCACGATGGTCTTGTCCTTCGTGATGCCGGCGTTGTGCACGACGATATCCACGCCCTGTTCGTCGAGCGCGGCGGCGATCTGCGCGGGTGCTTCGGGCGCGGCGATGTCGAACGCGAGCGCGGTGCCGTTCAGTTGACGCATGGTGGCGTCGAGCGCCTCGCGGGCCGTTGGGATGTCGATGCCGATTACGTGCGCGCCTTCCGCCGCCAGCACGCTCGCGATCGATGCGCCGATGCCGCGCGCGGCGCCGGTCACGACCGCGCGCCGGCCCGCGAGCGGCTGCCGCCAGTCGAACGTGGGTGTCGTTTCCGCGCCGGCACTGGCGGCGGCGATGCGCACGACCTGACCCGACACATAAGCCGAGCGCGGCGACAGAAAGAAACGCAGCGTCGCTTCAGCGCGACCTTCGGCGCCTTGCTCCACGTAGACCAGATTGGCGGTGATGCCGCGCCGCGCTTCCTTGCCGAGCGAACGCGTGAAGCCTTCGAGCGCGCGCTGCGCGGTCCACTGCCGCGGCGTCGCACAGCTTTCCGGCGGCCGTCCCAGCACGATGGTGCGCCCGCACCTGCCGAGCGAGCGCAGTGTGTCGTGAAAGAAGCCGTGCAGCGGTTCGAGCTGGGTGCTGTCTTCGATCCCGCTCGCGTCGAACAGCAGGGCCGCGAGCTTGCCTTGGGAGCCGGAATCGGCCGCTTCGAAACGCCCCGTCATCAGACCGTGGCGATTGGCGAGCGGCACCCACAGCCCGGCGCCTTCATGCGCGACGCTGGTCACGCCGATGCCGGCCACGAGATTCGCGAGCGCGTCGAGCAACTGCGGTTCGCGGCCCGCACCGATCGCCATCAGGCCGCCGAACTCCGGCTGGTCGGCGCGATAGCGGCGCAGCACCTCGGGCTTCGGCAGGCCGAGCGAGCGCGCAAGGCGCGCGCCGAACGGCGAATTGACGAAGTTCAGATAAGAGTCGTTCATATTATTGATTGCTCCCGCTGGCCACGCCTCGAAGGCAGCCCCCGGCCCGAATGAAGTCCCTCGCGGGATTGGAGGCGTCGAACGTGTGTCAGTGTGCACCGAGTTCGGCGCACACGGCGCGCCTTTCCCGGATGTTTTTTTTACAAGCCGGCGCCGAGCTCAGGCTGCGAGCTCCAGCGCCTTTTCCAGCGTCTCCTTGCGTTTTTGCAGGTTGGCAAGCATGTCGAAGTCGGCGGGGAAGTCATCCACCTTCACGACTTGTGCGCCATAACGCGCGTAATCGTCGAGCACGCGGCGTTCGTCGGCGTCGATCAGGCCTTTTTTCTGCGCCGCGTCGGTCCATGCGGCCAGTTGCGGCAGGCTCTGCGGCATCGGCTCGAGCAAACCTTGTTTGACCGCGTCGCGCAGCTTCTGGTCGATCTGCGTGAAGCGCGGGTTCAGCTCGAACACCAGCTCGCCGTAGCCGAGCGCGTCGACATCCGGATGCGGCACGTACGAATCGGACACCAGACGGTTGCGCGCGGCACCCGGTGTTTGCATCAGTTCGGCGATTTCACTGCCGAGTCGGTCGGACGGTTCGCGGTGGGGCAGGCCGAACGGAAACGCGAGCACGCGCACGAGGCCGGCGGCGACGCGGTTCGGATAGTTGGCAAGCACACCGTCGAGCGCGTGTTGCGCCTTGTACAGCGAATCCTCGACGCCCCAGCGAACCAGCGGCAGGTCTTCTTCCTGGCGGCCTTCGTCCTCGAAGCGCTTGAGCGTGGCCGAAATCAGGTAGAGCTGCGACAGCACGTCGCCCAGACGCGCGGAGATGCGCTCGCGGCGTTTCAGATCGCCGCCTAGCACGAACATCGAGACATCGGCGAGCAGCGCGAATGCGGTGGAAAGGCGGGTCGCCGCGCGATAGTACGCATGCAGCGGCGCGTAGGCCATGCGCGGTTTGGCGATGAACGCGCCACCCGTCACGCCGTACACGAAACTGCGCACCACGTTGGACAGCGTGAAGCTGACATGGCCGAAGAACGCTGCGTCGAAATCGCGCAGCGCCTTCGCGCGATCCGTTTCGCGCGTGGCGGCCATTTCCTTCAGCACATACGGATGACAGCGGATCGCACCCTGGCCGAAAATGATCAGGCAGCGCGTGAGAATGTTCGCGCCTTCCACAGTGATCGCGATCGGCACCTGCTGATAGGCGCGCGCGAGAAAGTTCGACGGTCCCATGCAGATGCCCTTGCCGGCGGCGATATCCATGCCGTCGTTAATGACCATGCGGGCACGCTCCGTGATGTGATATTTGGCGATCGCCGAAATCACCGAGGGTTTTTCGCCGAGGTCCACCGCGTGCGCCGACAGGCGGCGCGCGGCGTCCATCACATACAGGTTGCCGCCCATGCGGCCGAGCGCTTCCTGCACGCCTTCGAACTTGCCGACGGCGGTGCGGAACTGGCGGCGAATCGCGGCGTAAGCGCCGGTGCCGCGCACGGCGATTTTCGCCATCCCCACATTCGACGAGGGCAGCGAAATCGCCCGGCCCGCTGCCAGGCATTCCATCAGCATGCGCCAGCCGTTGCCGACCTGCGCGCGGCCGCCGATCACCCAGTCGAGCGGAATGAACACGTCCTTGCCCGAGTTCGGACCGTTCTGGAACACCGCGTTGAGCGGCCAGTGACGGCGGCCGATGTTCACGCCCGGATGGTCGGTCGGAATCAGCGCACAGGTAATGCCGGGTTCGTCGCTCATGCCGAGCAGGTGGTCGGGATCGAGCGCGCGGAACGCGAGGCCGAGCACGGTCGCGATCGGTCCGAGCGTGATGTAGCGCTTGTCCCACGTGACGCGAAAACCCAGCGTCTCGCGGCCTTCGAACGTGCCTTTGCATATGATGCCGACGTCCGGAATCGCCGCCGCATCGGAACCGGCGTACGGGCTCGTCAAGGCGAAGCAGGGAATTTCCTCGCCGCGTGCGAGGCGCGGCAGATAGTGGTTTTTCTGCGCGTCGGTGCCGTAGTGCATCAGCAGTTCGGCGGGGCCGAGGGAGTTCGGCACCATCACCGAAACGGCGGCGGCCGAGCAGCGCGTGGCGAGCTTCATGATGACCTGCGAATGCGCATACGCGGAGAACTGCTTGCCGCCGTACTGCTTCGGAATGATCATGCCGAGAAAGCCGCGCTCCTTGATGTACTGCCAGGTTTGCGGCGACAGATCCTGCCAGATCATGGTGGTCTCCCAGTCGTTCGCGAGATCGCAGAGCTGCTCGCATTCGACGTCGAGGAACGACTGTTCTTCCGCCGTCAGCGTGGCGGGGCCGTAGCCGAGCAGCTTGTCCCAGTGCGGGCGGCCCGAGAATAGTTCGGCGTCCCACCAGACCGTGCCGGCTTCGATCGCGTCGCGCTCGGTCGGCGACATCTCCGGCAGGATCTTGCGGAAGATATCGAGCACGGGCTTGGCGAGCCACGCGCGGCGCAGCGGCTTGAGCGCGAGCACGAGGGCAGGGAGGACGAATACGACAGCGAGCAGCGAGGTGGCCACCGGGCCCGTCGCGCCGCTGACATGCGCGGCTGCCACCCAGACGATCATGAAGGCAAGCCACCATACGGCGCGTGCCTGAACGTAGACGAGCGCGAGAGCGGCTATGACGAGCACTGGGATGAACCACGGCATGACGTTTCCTCCTGTTTCGATGGTGCGTGCGAACGCGTCCACGGGGCGCGGACGGTGCGCGTTCTATTGATTTTCTGCCCGGCGGCTGTGGTGCTTTTCCACGCGTTTGCGTGTTGCCTGCGTTTGCTTCCCCTCGCGCCTGCTTCGTTTTGCGCGTCGTGTCTGCAGTTCGACAGCGCGGCGTCGCTTAGGTGCGGGACTTAGACGTGCTGCTCAGGTATGCGGCGTTCATGATGTTCGGCTGCCTTTTTTGCTGGGTTTGTACCGGGTACTTGTTGCCTGTCTGATGCCTCGCCGACGGTGTAGAGATTGCCGGTCGATGCCTCGTGCGATGCTGCGGCATGCTTAACGTTGTGCGGCTTGCCGGCGTGACGCGGCGGGAATGTTATTGCCGGCGCGCCAGTGCGCTGCCTGTTCCTCGTGCGGACGGCTCATGACGGCGCCGCCCGCAGCGCCTGTTTGCTAAGCCGTGCCGTGCAACGCGTGCTGAAACGCGCCTGCCTCCATATTGTCGCCACGGCGTTCGCCTTCGGATACCCCCGCCGATGCCGATGCCGACGCCGATTCGCCTGACGCCCGCGTCGTGTTTTCCGCGCCTTGCGCGCTGCCCTCGATCGGGCATTCCGAGCCTCCTTCGGTAGCGTCGCCCAGTACCGCGGCGAATGCGGCCAGTTGCGAGCCGTTGGGCAGCGGCGCCTTGAGCGCGGCCACCATCAGCGAGGCAAGGCGTGCTATGAGCTGCAGGTCGTTCATCGACTTGCCCTGCGAGAACTCGGAAATCAGGCTGTCCGTATCGGTACCGGCCAGCACGCCTGAGAGCGCGCCGATCGCGAAGTGAAGCCGCCAGCCGAGCTCCTCACGCGGCAAATGCGGCAACGCGCGCTGGAACGCATCGAAAAAACGCACCGCTACCGAAGCGTAGTGCCCGTTGAGAAAGTCGCGAATGAACGACGACGGGTCGGTATAAGCGCGCCCCAGCAACCGCAGGAATGCCTTGCCGCCCACGCGTGGATCGCGCGACAGGCGCAGCGCCGGAATGAACATCGCGCCGAGCACATGCTCGCAGGTCAGACGCTCGCCGAGCATCGCGTCGAAGCGATCGAGCAGCTTGAGCCGCTCCTGATTGAGACGATCGAGGCGGCGCGACAGCATCGAGTGAATCAGCGATTCCTTGCTGCCGAAGTGGTAGTTCACTGCCGCCAGATTTACTTCGGCACGCGAAGTAATCTGGCGCAGCGACATGGCCTCATAGCCGCATTCGATGAACAGCGTTTCGGCGGCGTCGAGGATGCGGGACTTCGTATCGCCGGCATGCCGGCCTGTTGTGCGAACTGCCATGTTGCGTCTCCCAGTTGCCGGGCATGCGGCCCGCAAACAAGCGATTCAAATATCGATTTGAAACGGCCGTTTTTTTCAGGATAAGAAGGAATGGTGCGTGCGATCAAGGGTCTGTGTCGACTAACTCCTCTAGAAGACCTGACGAAGGTCGAGCTTTCCCTGCACGCGGCGCGTCAAACCGCGCGGAAATAAAAAAGGCCGTTCCGATGGAAATCGGAACGGCCTCGTATGGCTTTGCTACTCTGTTTGGCCCAGCTTCTGTTTGCTGACGCGTGCTTTGCGTCGCGGCGGTTCGAGCCGCCTTTGCCGCTTATTGTGCCCGATAACGCGCCGGCAAAATAGCTGTTTGGTTCAAACGCTTAAAGCTGTGCCGCAACCTGCTTCGCCGACTGCGTCATGTCGATGCCGCGGCGCTCGCGGCTGAACGGAATCAGCGCGGCGATCACCACGGCCACGACGCCAATTACCACCGCCATGATGAGCGCGTAGTTGTTGCCGTGCGCTTCAGCGGCGCTCGCTTGCAGTGGGCCGTTGACCGACGCGATCAGATTGCCGAGCTGGTACACGAGGCCGGGGAACGTCGCGCGAATTTCATCGGGCGAGATTTCGTTCAGGTGCACCGGAATCACGCCCCACGCACCTTGCACGGAGATCTGCATCAGGAAGGCGCCGAGCGCGAGCAGCAGCGGGGTGGTCGAGAAGGCCCACAAGGGCAGCACCGGCAACGCGATCAACGCCGCGATGAAGATCGCGCGCTTGCGGCCGATCTTCTCGGACAACGAACCGAAGAACAGGCCGCCGCAAATCGCGCCGACGTTCAGCGTGATGGTGATCCACGACACCGTATGCGCGTCGAACTGATGCTGCACGCGCAGGAAGGTCGGATACAGATCCTGTGAGCCGTGCGAGAAGAAGTTGAACGCGGTCATCAGAATGATCGCGTACAGCGACAGCTTGACGTTCTGCCGGAGCGTGGCCACGAGACCCGGGCGCGCTTTCTTTTCGAGCGTCTTGAAGGCGGGCGATTCCGGCACATGCGCCCGCACGTATAGCACGAGCAGCGCCGGCAGTACGCCGACAAAGAACATGCCGCGCCAGCCGATGTACTGATAGAACACGCCGAACACGACCGAGGCGAGCAGATAGCCGCTCGGATAGCCGGCTTGCAACAGACCCGAGACGATGCCGCGCGATTTGGGCGGCACGGTTTCCATGGTCAGTGCGCCGCCCACGCCCCATTCGCCGCCCATCGCGATGCCGAACAGCGCGCGCAGCACGAGCAGGGTGGCCAGGTTAGGCGAAAAGCCGGAGAGCAATTCCAGCAGCGAGAAACACGCGATGTTGACCATCAGCGTGGGACGGCGGCCGTACCTGTCGGCGAGCCAGCCGAAAATCAATGCGCCGACCGGACGCATCATCAAGGTCAGCATAATGCCGAAGGCGACCTCCGGGATTTTCGTATTGAACTCCGCCGCGATATCTTTCAATACGAACACCATTAGAAAGAAATCGAATGCGTCGAGTGTCCAGCCCAGATAGGCGGCGATCGTGACGTTTCTCTGTTCCCGTGTCCAGCTCATTGATTGTTCTCCTGAGTCTCCAATCACCCGTGTTCAACTACGGGCGGCTCCGCAGCCCCGCACCCCCTGTGGCAAAGGCTCCGGGGCGAGTGTACGCCGACTGTTAAACGCTTGCATGAATGAACGCACGTTTATCCGTATTAATCCCTGGAGCAAGTTTCATGCGAAATGACGGTGCATGCATTATGTTTGGTAAATGTAATTATTGTATTAATAGTGTGTGCAATGCAGTTTGTTATTTGTAATCTATTTCAAGTGCCATTGCACGGTAATCCGTCAGTCTGACTTCAAGGTAATTCACGCGCGATAGAGGTGGTGCTCGCGGGATTCCGGTTGGCGGCGGCGCGGACCGGCGGGTATAACAGCGGCTCGCGGCATTCGCGCCGCGCATACAAGGGAGACTGATCAATGACAATTCCGCATTTATGCCTGCTCATCGTGGTGCTGTTGCCGTTTCCGTGGACGATGCTGGCGAAGGTCAGCAAGCGCTATGACAACCGCACGCCGCGCGCTTATCTTGCCGGGCTCGAAGGCTGGCGCGCGCGAGCGCATGCGGCGCATCAGAACGCGTGGGAGGCGCTGGCAATGTTTACCGCTGCGATCGTCGTGGCCGGGCAGGCGGGCGGATCGAGCCCGTGGATCAACTGGCTGTCCATCACCTTCGTCGTTACCCGGGTGCTGCACGGCGTGCTGTATGTGGCGAACGTGGCGCCGCTGCGGTCGCTGGTGTGGTTCGTCGGCATCGTGTGCGTAGTGTCGATCTTCTTTGTATCGGTTCGCTAGGTAAGCGTGGTGGCGTCCGCGCTGTTCGCGCGGGCGCGAGCCGTCTTTGGTGGCGCTTTAGCTTGAATGCCTTGTTGGATCGAACGAGCTGGCGCGGGCCGAAACGTGAGCGCCTGATCCGGTGGGCACGGCCGGGAAGCCCTATGGCACCTGCCTTTCGGCTTATATATGCAGTTTATGAATCAGTCGAGCTGAAAAATCAATTGGATTCATGCTGCGTCGCGGAATAAGATGCTTGGCATCCCGTTCATTTCATTGCAGCCGACGCGCCATGTCAGTCAAATCAATCACTTCCGTGCCAGTACGCCGCGAGCGGAGTCCGTTTGTCGTCGTGGCCGCCGTCACGCTGCTTACGGGCCTTGGCGCCGGTTTGGGCGGCATGCTGCTCGCGTTGCTGCTGCACGGCATCCAGCATCTCGCCTACGGCTACAGCGTGACGCACGTGATCAGCGCCGAGAGTTTTCTGCAAGGCGTGAGCGGCGCCGCGCCCGAGCGCCGCCTCGTCGTGCTGACGATCTGCGGGTTGGTGGCGGGGCTCGGCTGGTGGGCGCTGTACCGGTTTGGCCGGCCGCTCGTGAGTATTCGTCAGGCCGTCAAGTCCGACGATCCGCAGATGCCTGTGCTGAGCACGACGATCCATGCATTGCTGCAGATCGTCACCGTCGCGCTGGGCTCGCCGCTCGGCCGTGAAGTCGCGCCGCGCGAAGTCGGCTCGGCGCTCGCCGGCTGGCTGTCGCGCCGCGCGGGTCTGTCGGTCGCGCAGAGCCGGATCATGGTGGCGTGCGGCGCGGGCGCCGGTCTGGCCGCGGTCTATAACGTGCCGCTCGGCGGCGCGGTGTTCGTGCTCGAAGTCCTGCTGGGTACTTTCGGCTGGCCCGCCCTGGTGCCGGCCATCGTGACCTCGTCGGTGGCGGCGCTGGTCGCGCAGCTGGGACTGGGCAACGAGCATCAATACCTCGTGCCTTCAATGGTGCTGAGTTCATCGCTCGTGGTCTGGTCCGTGGTGTGCGGTCCGATTCTGGGCGCGGCGGCGTGGAGCTTCGCGGAGCTGATGAAGCGCTCGCGCGCGGCTGCCCCGAAAAACTGGCGCCTGCCGGTGTTGTCGCTGCTGAACTTCGCGATGATCGGCGTACTGGCGATGCATTTCCCGCAGTTGCTCGGCAATGGCAAAGGGCCTGCGGGACTGGCATTCAACGGTGGCCTGACCCTGAGTCTCGCCGCGATGCTGCTGGTGCTGAAGGTGGTGATTACCGCGAGCAGTCTGCGGGCGGGCGCCGAGGGCGGCCTGCTCACGCCGGGGCTCGCGAACGGCGCATTACTGGCGATCGTGCTCGGCGGGTTGTGGAGCATGGTGTGGCCGGGGGCGTCGCTGGGTGCGTTCGCGGTGGTCGGCGCAACCGCGTTTCTCGCTGCCTCGATGCAGATGCCGATTACGGCCGTGGTGCTGATGTTTGAATTCACCCGCATGAGCCAGGATTTTCTGATTCCGGTTCTGTTTGCCGTGGGCGGCGCGCTGCTCGGTTTTCGCGCCTGCGCGAAGTGGGTGCCGGCGCTGCAGTCGAGCTTTGGTTTGAACTGGAGCGGGGCGGCCAAAGCGCGATAAGGCGGTGGCCTTTGGTGGCGGCATGGTGGATGCCATGCCGTCGAACGCAAAACCGGCCGAAGCGCCGTTGCTCAAACGCTACGGCCTTTTTCTCGCCGCCACCTCGCGGATCAGATTCCCCACCACCTCCAGATCCTCGATTCCCGTCAGATCGCTTTTGGCCTCGCCGGTCTCGACAATTTCTCTCAATAGCCGCCGCACGGTTTTGCCGGCGCGTGTCTTGGGCAGCGCCTTGCAGACGAACACGTGCTCCAGACGCGCGATAGTCCCGATCGCGTCGCTCACCGCCGCGCAAATCTGCGCAACAACAGTCGCCTCGACCGGCGCCCCGGCCACCAGCGTCACGAACGCCACGGGCACCGTGCCCTTGACCGCGTCGCTCACGCCGACCACGGCCGCATCCGCAATCCCCGGCTGCGACGCCACGACCGATTCGATCTCCATCGTACTCAGCCGATGCGCGGCAACGTTGATGACATCGTCGCCGCGTCCGAGCACCCACAACTGCCCGGTGCTATCGACCACGGCCTCGTCGGACGTGTTGTACACGCCAGGATAACGGCCGAAATACGTATTCAGATAGCGTTGATGGTCGTCCCACACCGTGCGTGCGAGCGTGGGGAAGGGCGCCGTCAGGACCAGCGCGCCTTTGGTGCCGACCGGTGCAATCGATCCGTCTTCGAGCAGCACGCGGTACGCGTGTCCCGGCACCGGCGTGCCGCATGAACCCGCTTTCAGCGGCTCGACGCCGTAGACGGGATAGGTCCAGGTCGAACCGGTCTCGGTCTGTCCGTACGCATTGACGATCGGCAACTGATCGCCGAGCGTGTCCGATGTCCAGTGATACGTTTCCGGATCGAGCGGTTCCCCTTGCGTCGTAATCAGCCGCAAGCCATCGATCCGGTTGGCCTTCGCCACCTCGTCGCCGAGCGCGCGCAGCATACGCAGCGCGGTCGGCGCGATCAGGATCTTGGTGACGTGATGCCGGTTGGCGATCTGGTAGAAGCGGTCTTTGCCCGGCGTATCGAGTGCGCCTTCGTAGCACACCAGACTCGCGCCGTGTGCGAGTCCGCCGATCACGGCCTGAATCGGAAACGTCAACCAGCCGACATCGGCCGCGCACCAGTAGACATCGTCTTTTGCCGGGCCGACCTGCCATTGCACATTGGCCCACGTGCCAAGCAGAAATCCCACGACGCTATGCACCACACCCTTGGGCTTCGATTCGGTGCCGCTCGTGAAAATCAGAAATGCCGGCGCGTTGGCTTCGAGCGGCACGCACGGGCAATCGTCGGACTGCGCGTCGACCAGTTCCTTGTAGCCGGTCTCGCCGTCATGCAACGCGGGCGCCGCCCCGGTGCGATCGATCACGACGATGTGCTCCAGCTTCGGTGCCGAGCGTCGCGCTTTGCGGGCGTTTTCGAGTAACGGCACCTGCTTGCCGCGCCGATAGCTGGCGTCCGCCGTCACCAGGACTTTGGCTCGCGAGGTTTGCAGTCTTAGCGCGGCGGCGTCGGCCGAAAAACCCGCGAACAGCACCGTATAAATAGCGCCGATCCGGTTGCATGCCTGAATCGCAACAAAAGACTCCAGCATGTTCGGCAGATAGATCGCGACGACGTCGCCCTGACCGACGCCGAGCGAGCGTAGCCCGTTCGCAAAGCGTGCGGTGGCGGTGCGCAGTTGCGCATAGCTGAGCGTGGCGCAATCGCCCGGCTCGCCTTCCCACGTGATTGCCGGCCGCGACGCGTAATACGGATCTTCCGCGTAGCGATCGACGCAGTTGTCGCACACGTTGAGCATGCCGCCGGCGAAGTATTTGAACTCGGGGAAGTTGCCGTCGCGCACGCTGTCCCACGGGCGCATCCAGCGGAATTTCTTCGCCACCCACTCCCAGTAGGCGTCGGGGCCACCGACGCGCTCGATCTCGCGCGCTTGCGCGAGCAAAGCGGCCTGTTCGGCGACCCGCCATTGTTCAGGCCAGGGTAAAAGCGGTTCGGCAAGCAGCGTGCTCAGCGTATCGGTGGAGCTCATGCGGTGTCTCCTGCGTCTGACTTCACGGATAGATCCAGCGCGGATCGATCGGCACGGCCGACAAGCGGATCGGGCGCAGCGGCGACCCGGCTCATGCTGCGGATGCGTTTGCGCCCGCTTGCGTCCGTTCGTTCCGCTGGCTCCCGACCGTCCCGGTGCCGGTTTTGAATTGTTCTGCTTATTTTTCTGATTGCACGGTTGCCGTTTTGCGTGTGAAAATCTACCTAACGTTTGTTAGATAGTCAAGCACCGGAGGCACTCGTGGGCGCAGAGGATTTCCCTGATCAGCAGCAACGTTCGCCCTATTTCAGCGAAGAGCACAGCATGTTGCGCGATGCGATACGCCGCTTTATCGCCAAAGAGGTACTGCCATTCGCGGATCAGTGGGAGATGGACGGCTATGTGCCGCGCGAGCTGCTGCGCAAGATGGGCGAGCAGGGTTTTCTCGGAATCCGGCAGTCCGAAGCATTTGGCGGTGCGGCAATGAATGTGCTCGGCACAGTGGTGCTTGCCGAAGAATTGGGCCGCTCCACCTTCGGCGGTTTTGCGATCACGGTGCTGGTTCATACGGACATGGCGTCGCCGCATCTGCAGCATGCGGGCAATCCCGCGCAACTCGAACGGCTGATGCCCGATCTCGTCGCGGGCCGCAAGATCGCCGCCGTCGCAATGACGGAAGCGGGCGCGGGTTCCGATCTGGCGTCCATGCGCACCACGGCGCGTCTCGACGGCGACCACTACGTGCTGAACGGCGCGAAGATGTTCATCACCAACGGCGTTCACGGCGACGTCTATTTCGTCGCGGCCAAAACCGGCGGCCCGGGCCGCAGTCACGGCGGCATCTCCATGTTCATTGTCGAGAAGGGCATGCCGGGATTCTCCGTCGCGCGGCCGCTGAACAAGCAAGGCTGGCTGTCGTCCGATACGGCGGAACTGGTGTTCGACGAATGCCGCGTGCCCGTTCAAAACCTGCTTGGCGAAGAGAACAAGGGCTTTTATTCGCTGGTCAGGAATCTGCAGAACGAGCGCATCACGCTTGGCGCGCAGGCGCTGGGCGAAGCATCCAAAGCAATCGAGATCACGCTCGCTTACGTCACCCAGCGCACCGCTTTCGGTCAGACGCTGTGGGAGAAGCAGGCGATCCGTCAGAAGATGGCGATGCTGCTCTCGAAGGTGGAAGCGGCGCGGCAACTCCTTTACAACACCGCATGGCGCGATGCGCAAGGGCAAACGGTCGTCGCGGAAGTCTCGATGATCAAGGCGCTGTGCGGAGAACTCGTCAACGAAGTGATGTACGCCTGCCAGCAGTTTCACGGCGGCTTCGGCTACATGCGTGAAGCGCCGATCGAGCGAATGGTGCGCGACGCCCGTGTGCAGTCGATCGGCGGCGGCGCAACCGAGGTGATGCTCGAAGAAGTCGCGAAGCGGATGGTATGACGTCTATGGTCAGCACGCCCGTTCCCGCCATATCGACGAGGGCAGCCGCATCGGCAGGCAGCGGCGATGTCGCGTCGGCGTCGCCCACAACTGCGGCCAGCGACTCACGCCGCACGATCCTCGATACGGCCGCACGCCTGTTTCGCAAAGAAGGTTACGCCGCCGTGTCGTTGCGCGACATCTCGGCGGCTTGCGGCATGAAAGCGGGCAGCCTGTATTACCACTTTGCGTCGAAAGACGAGATCGTGTCCGAGGTCTTGCGGATCGGCGTGGAGCGTGTGTTCGCCGAAGTGCGCGCGTCGATCGACGCATTAGGCAAAGACGCCGCGCCCGAGCAGGTGTTTCGCACGGCGGTTCGCGCGCATTTGCGCGCGTTGCTCGAATCGCACGACTATACGTCGGCCAACATCCGCATTTTTGGTCACGTGCCTGCGCAGATCCGGGCGGCGCAATTGCCATTGCGCGACGAATATGAGGCGGTGTGGGCCGACATCATTGCGCGACTTGTACCACGGCGGAAAAAACGCAGTGACGAGTTGCGTTTCGTGCGGTTCTTCCTGCTCGGCGCGATGAACGGCACGCTCGACTGGTTTCATGCGGGCCACGCTTCAGTCGACGAAGTGGCGCAACGGTATGCGTCGCTGGCGCTGTCGGGCCTGCTGGGCGCAAGCCGGGATTGATGCGGAAGTCGTGCAGAACAGGGATAGAAGCAGCGATATGTCATCCACCGTCGCGTTGCACGACCCGATCCAGAAACGCCAGCAGTGCGTCGCCGAACACGTCGTTCCGGTCGCCGGCCACCATATGCCCGGCGTCCATCACGTTCACGTATTCGCTCTGCGGACATAGCGCGCGAAATTCCCGCGCGCCTTCTTCACTTAATACGTCGGACAACGCGCCGCGCACCAGCAGGGTCGGACACGTCAGATGCCGCGCGCAATTTTCGAGTCGCTGCTGCCGTAACGCGAAGTCCCACTCCTGAGGCTTGAAGCGCGGATCCCAATGCCATCGATATTTGCCGTCAGCGGCAAGCCGCACGTTTTTCGCGAGGCCGTCGAGATTTTTCCGCCGTGCGCGTTGCGGCTGATAACTGGCGATCGCGTCGGCCACTTCTTCGAGCGACTCGAAGCCCTCGGGCTTTTGCGTCATGAAGTTGTGCACCCGGTCCGCGCCGTCCATCTCCACCCGCGGCGCAATATCGACGAGGATCAGCGCGCTGGCCTCGACGCGGCCTTCACCCGCCGCGATCAGACTGGTGCCGCCGCCGAGCGATGCGCCGATCAGCGCGGCGCGCGGCCTGCCGAGCGCCGCGATCACGCACCGCAAATCCTCGACCATCACGTCTTCGCCGTACGCGCCGTCGGGCGCCCAGTCGGAATCGCCGTGGCCGCGGGCGTCGAACGCGACTGCCCAGTAACCGCGCGCGCCGAGCTTTTCGCCCGCACCTTTCCACGCGTGCCGGGTCTGGCCGCCGCCATGCTGCAGCAGGACCAGCGGGCCGCGAGGGTCTCCCCACGCATCACCCGTAATCGCGACGCCGCCCGCGCCGCGCCACGTGAACATCGGCTCGGGCGTGCCGGGAAGTCTTATGCCTGCTGTCACGCGATGACTCCTTCAAAGAAATGCGGCCCTACTGGGATGACCGCCAACGGTTCACCAGGAATCGAAAGTCGGCGCGCGTTTTTCGGAAAATGCCTGCATGCCTTCTTTCCATTCGTCGCCACCGACCAGCATCGACAACGCCTCGATACCAAAGCGCCGCGCCGTGCGCAGATCGGCGTCTTCGCTGACATAGATGCTGCGTTTCGATTGCGCGACCGAGCGTGGTCCGAGTTTGCGGATCTCCAGCGCGATGTCAAGCGCGCTTTGCAGCAGCATGTCGCCCGGCACCACCGCCGACACGAGCCCATAACGGTCCGCGGTGGCCGCGTCGAGATGGGTGGCACGCAGAATCCAGTCGAGCGCTTTGCTGCGGCCGACGTGCCGGATCAGTTTCTGCACGCCGCCGGCGCCCGCCACAGCGCCAAGTTTGGTCTCGGGCAAACCGATTTTTGCGTGCGAAGCGATCACACGGAAATCGCAGGAGAGCGCCAGCTCGCATCCGCCTCCGAGCGCAAAGCCGTTGATTGCGGCGATGGTCGGAAAGTGCAGTTCTTCCAGCCGGTCGAACAGCACGGCGATATCGGCCAGATAGTGGTCGCGCGCGTCGAACGGCTGATGGATCGATGCTTCGGGCCCCGCGAAATATCGCAAGTGCGCGCCGCAGCAAAACGCGCGCTCCTGCCCCGTGATGATCAGCGCACGGGTGCTTTCCATGTCGACGAGATCCAGCGCGTGATCGAACTCGGAGAGCAGTTCGAGCGACAGTGTATTCATCTGCGCAGGGCGTGTGAGCGTAATCAACGCAATCGCGCGCTCGGCCCATTCGAGCCGTACCGCGCTGCCTTCGAACGTCGGTCCATCAAATGTTCCACTCATAAGGTCTCCTGGTTGGTGCGCACGGCCACGCTGGCGGCGCAGTGCCGGGCGTGCCGATTTCTTTGGAAAGGGTAGGGGGACGACGGCCAGTCTGTCAAGAAAATGAACTGACCGTCGGGTTAGTTTTGATCATGCGGCGTGATGGAGCGGTCGGGAATAGGGGCGATCCAGCAGCATAAAGTTGAAAACTAACCGTTGGGTTAGAAGATTGACCAGGAAGATTAAGGTCGTTATGATGGGTCCTGGAGACAGCACGCACCATTGTCCGTGGCCTTCGCCATGCGTGGCGGGAGCCGGGGAGGCCGGCGTGGCGCGTAGGTCGGAGAACAGCCTGTCGCGCTGGCTTCATCCGCGAAACGGAAAATAAAGGTCCAACATGGATGTCTATGTGATGGGAGTGGCGATTCATCCAGCGGCGGACGCGATCGGCGATCTGCGGCTGGAAGAAATGGCCTACCGCACCGCGCGCGCCGCGCTCGACAATGCGGGGGTCGAACGCCGCGAGATCGATCATCTGACGCTTGCCGCCAGCGACGAAATCGACGCACGCGGTATCAGCAGCATGCTGCTCGCCGCGCCGTCGGGCGGTTATCTGAAAGACGAAATGCGCGTCACCGATTCGGGCCTCGCCGGCCTGCACCTCGGCGCGATGCGCGCGGCGGCGGGACACTTGCAGCTCGGCCTCGTGGTCAGTTCGAACCAGAGCTCGGTCGTGCCGCTCGAAGACATCGCGCGAATGCGCGGCGAGCCCTTTTTTCTGCGGCCGGTCGGCTTGAACTTCGCGATTGCCGATGGCCTGTTCGCCGGCGCGGTGGCCACGCGGTACGCCATTTCCGCCGCAACGGCCGCCGAACGCGTACTCGAACGCATGCGCTCGGCGGCCCGCAACAGCCGCGCCGTGGCGCGTACGCTGCCGCGGCTTGACGACATCGCGGGCTCACCCTGTCTCGCTTATCCGCTGCGCGCCGGGCATCGCGCGCCGGTCACGGACGGCGCGGTCGCCATGGTGCTCGCGTCCGGCGAATGGCTGCGCGCGCATCCGCAACACCGGCCGCTCGCGCGCATTGCCGGCATGGCGTGGGGCGTCGACCGTTATCAGCTGGATGCCGAGCGCTTGGCCGGCCTCGATATTTTCCAGCGCGGCCTCGATGACGCGCTGTCGCGCGCGGGCCTAGAGAGCGTCGACGAACTCGAAGTGGTCGAACTCGAAGCGCAAAACGCATGGGCCGACGTGGCCTTCAGCCAGGCGCTCGGCGCCTCGGCGCGTGTGAGCGTCAGCCCCTCGGGCGGCGCATGGGCGCAAAACCCGTTCTTCTGCACCGGCTTGCTGAATGCCGCCGAAGCAGCGCTGCAGGTTGCCGGCCAGGCGGGCGGCCATCAGGTCGACGGCGCGCGGCGCGCGCTGGCTCACGGCGTATCCGGCTTTGCACAACAGACTCATGGCTTCGTCGTCATGGAAGGAATAGCGGCATGAAGGCGCACAACGTAGCGGTTATCGGCGTTGGCCAGACGGAATTCCGGTCGCGCTCGGACAATCAGACTTACGCCGAACTCGCGCAGGAGGCCGTCGCGCTCGCGCTTGTCGACGCCAATCTGCAGCCCGAGGAAATCGACGCGGTGGTGTTTTCAATGGCGCCGACCACGTTCATGGGTGTCGCGGACGCCGACAAATGGGCTGCGGATTACATCTGGGCGCGCGGCAAGCCGTTCATGCGCGTGCACACCGGTGGCGCGACCGGCGGCTCCGCGTTGCAGGCGGCACACGCGCACGTCGCGTCCGGGCAGTACGGCACCGTGCTGGTGGTCGGCGCCGACCGCATCACCGAAACGCCGGACGCGCAGTTCGTGTTGAACCTGATCTGGGACGCGTTCTACGAGCAGGACTTCGCGCTGAACACGGTGACGATGACAGCGCTCGCCACGCAGCGCTACATGCACAAGTACGGCACGACCGAGCGGCAATATGCGAATGTCGTGGTGCGCGCCCGCCGCAATGCGTTGAACAATCCGTCCGCGCATCTGAAGGGCGCGATCGATATCGACGCGGTGCTCGCGTCGCCGCGCATTTCGTGGCCGTACAAGCTGTTCGATATCTGTCCGCGTTCGGCGGGTGCGGCGGCGGTCGTGATTACGTCCGAGACGCTCGCGCGCGAACGCTGCACGCGCCCGGCGTTCATCACCGGCACCGCGGGTGTGTCGAACACGATATTCATGGGCGATCGCATGGGTCCACACGCCGATACCGATTTCGCCGATTTCGCGGAGTTGCGCCAGGCGGCACGCGAATGTTTCCGCCAGGCAGGCATAACAGATCCGCTGCGCGAGTTGCAAACGGTCGAAATCTACGACCCGTTCAGTTCGTTCCAGTTTCCGCAGCTCGAATCGCTCGGCTTTTGCAAACCCGGCACGGCGCAGCAACTGAGCGACGAAGGCGCATTCGACATGGATGGCGCAATCGCCGTGAATCCGTCCGGCGGCACGCTGTGCACGAATCCGATCGGCGTGACCGGCCTCGTGCGTGCGGCGGAAGCGGCGCGTCAGGTCATGGGCCGCTCCGCCGCGATGCAGGTCAAGAACGTTCACAACGCGCTCGCCACCGCGATTGGCGGGTCGACGCAATTTTTCACGGTCACGATGCTGAGCGACGAGCCGCGCCGTGCCCCGGCGGCCTGACAGGAGATCATTCATGAGCAAGAGTCCAGCAACACCCGAACCGCGCACTTTTCCGGGTGAATGGCATGTGCGCTACAACTATCCGGTAGGAGACGTGGGCGCGCATTTCTTCGACGCGTTGAAGGAGAAACGCATTGTCGCGACGCGCTGCAGTGCGTCGGACATGACGTATCTGCCACCGCGCGCGTACTGCGAGCGCAGCTTTGAAAAATGCGACGGCTATGTGGATGCCGGCATGGAAGGCACGATCGAAGCGGCGACTATCGTCAGCGCCGCATTCGACAACCTGCCGACGCCGCCCTATGCGATCGCCTATGTACGGCTCGACGGCGTCAGCACCGCGATGGTCAACTTCGTGCGCGGCATGGATCTCTCGGACGTACCCGCGGCGGCGGCGAAACTGCAGCCCGGCACGCGCGTGCGTGTCGAGTTCATCGATGCGCCGCAAGGCCGCATTACCGATTTCCACTACGTGCTGGCCGCCGCGTGAGTACCATCCTCTCCCGCATCGATCGCCAGTCCGACGCGTTCAGGAACAACGAAGCGCACTACGACGCGCTGCTCGCCGAACTGCGCGAGCGCCACGCGCATGTGCTTGCGGGTGGCGGCGAGCGGCTGGTCGAACGGCATCATGCGCGCAACAAGATGCTCGCGCGTGAACGGATCGACCTGCTGCTCGACCCGCTATCGCCGTTTCTCGAACTGTCGCCGCTCGCGGCCTGGGGCATGTACGGCAACGCGGTGCCGTCGGCCGGCGTGATTACCGGTGTCGGCCTGATCGCGGGCACGCCCTGCATGCTGATCGCCAACGACGCCACCGTGAAGGGCGGCTCGTTCTTCGCCGAGACCGTCAAGAAACATGTGCGCGCGCAGGACATCGCCGGGCATCATCGTTTGCCGGTCATTTATCTGGTCGATTGCGGTGGTGCGTATCTGCCGGAACAGGATCGTGTGTTCCCCGACAAGGACCACTTCGGCAATACGTTCTACCGGCAATGCCAGATGTCGGCCGCGGGCATTCCGCAGATCGCCGCGGTGTTCGGCGGCTGCACGGCGGGCGGCGCATACATACCGGCGCTCGCCGACGAAGTCGTGATGGTACGCGGCCAGGCACGCATTCATCTGGGCGGCCCGCAGATCGTCAAGGCGGCGATCAACGAAATCGTCGACGGCGAAACGCTCGGCGGCGCCGAGATGCACACGCGCGTGTCGGGCGTCTCCGACTATCTGGCGGAAAACGAAGCGCAGGCACTCCAGCGCGTGCGCGACATCATCGCCAATCTGAACCGGCCGCGGCCGCTTTCTGGCGCAGTGCGCGACGTCGTGCCGCCGCGCTACGACATTGGCGAGTTGCGCGGCATCCTGCCGCCGGGGCTGAAGGAATCGTATGACGTGCGCGAAGTGATCGCCCGGCTCGTCGACGATTCCGAGTTCCAGGAATTCAAGCCTGAGTTCGGCAGCACGCTCGTGTGCGGCACTGCTTACTGGTGCGGTTATCCGGTTGGAATTCTCGCCAACAATGGCGTGCTGTTTTCAGAGTCGGCCACGAAGGGCGCGCATTTCATCGAACTGTGCAACCAGCGCAATATTCCGCTGCTGTTTCTGCAGAACATCACCGGCTTCATGGTCGGTACCGAGGCCGAGCGTGGCGGCATCGCACGGCATAGCGCGAAGCTCGTCTACGCAATGGCGACCGCACGCGTGCCGCGCCTCACGGTGATCATCGGCGGCTCGTTCGGCGCGGGCAACTACGGTATGTGCGGTCGCGGCTTCGATCCGCGCTTCCTGTTCGCATGGCCGAACTCGCGAATCGCGACCATGAGCGCGGACGTCGCGGCGACCGTGCTGACCGACCTGCGGCGCAGCAGTCTGAAAGCCGCCGCCGACGAAGCCGAGATCGCCGAAATCGATCGCGTCACGCGCGAGCAGTTCACCACGCAAAGCGATCCGTATTACGCCACTGCGCGCCTGTGGGACGACGGGCTGATCGAGCCGTCGGAAACGCGCGAAGTGATCGGTCTGTGCCTCGCACTCGCGGCGGCCGAAGCGCCGGCGACCGGCCCTTCACCCGTCTTCCGGATGTAAAGGCAAACATGTTCGAATCCATTCTTATAGCGAACCGTGGCGAAATCGCCTGCCGGATCGCACGCACCAGCCGCCTGCTGGGCATTCGCGTCATCGCTCTCTATTCCGACGCGGACCGCGGCGCGCGTCATGTTCGCGAGGCCGATGTCGCGGTGCGGATCGGCCCGGCGGACGCAACGCGCAGTTATCTCGACGCCGACGCGATCATCCGTGCGGCACTCGAAACCGGTGCGAGCGCGATCCACCCGGGCTACGGGTTTTTGTCGGAGAGCACGCAGCTTGTGAGCCGCTGCGCCGAGCACGGCATTGCGTGGATCGGTCCACGCGGTGACGTGATCGAGCGGATGGGCTCGAAGATCGAATCGAAGCGTATCGCTGTCGACGCGGGCGTGCCGTGCGTGCCGGGTTACCACGGCGATAACCAGAAGCTCGAGCATCTGCTCGAACAGGCGCGCGCAATCGGCGCGCCGCTTCTGATCAAGGCGAGCGCCGGTGGCGGCGGCAAGGGCATGCGGCGTGTCGACGACCTCGACGATTTCGCCGCGCAATTGAGCATGGCGAAGCAGGAAGCGTTGCGCGCATTCGGCGACGACCGCGTGCTGATCGAAAAGCTGATCCTGCGGCCGCGCCATCTGGAAGTGCAGCTTGCGGGCGACCGTCACGGCAACCTCGTCCATCTGTTCGAGCGCGAATGCTCGATCCAGCGCAACTATCAGAAGGTGTTCGAAGAAGCGCCGGCGCCGCATCTCGCGCCGGCCGTGCGCGAAAAACTGCTCGACGCCGCGACGAAGCTCGGCAACGCGATCGGCTACGACTCGCTCGGCACGGTCGAGTTCGTGCTCGCCGAGGACGCCGATACGCCGTACTTCCTGGAAATGAACACGCGCCTGCAGGTCGAGCATCCGGTGACCGAAATGGTCACGGGTCTCGATCTGGTCGAACTGCAGATTCGTATTGCCGCCGGCGAACCGCTGCCGATGCAGCAGGACGCGGTCGCTGTCACAGGCTGGGCAATCGAGGCGCGTATCAATTGCGAAGACCCGGCGCATGGGCATCGGCCGGAGTTCGGCACGGTCGCGCGTTATAGCGAGCCTGCGCTGGCTGGTGTGCGCGTCGACAGCGGCATTGAAAGTGGCTCGGAAATCGCGCCGCACTATGACTCGATGATCGCGAAGGTGATCGGTTACGGCGCGACCCGTGCGCAGGCGGTCGAGCGTTTGCGTGCCGGTCTCGGCGCGTTCGAGGCCGCCGGCATCGGCACCAATCAGAGCTTGCTGTGCGCGATCGCGGATCACTCGCTGTTCCGCGCGGGGCGGTTGACCACCGGCTTTCTCGCGGAAGCATTCCCCGGCGGCTGGCACGACGATCCCGCGGACTTCCGCTACGCGGTGTGCGCCGCCGTGCTGCATCGGCTCGCGGCACGCGCGGCGCCGGGTGCCGATTACTGGCAGAGGCAAAGCGGGCACCGCTTCATGGCGGCGGCGGGGCGGCGGGCGGCCGCGCGCATGCGGGTCGCACTGGACGGCGACGAACAGCCGGTCAGTGTCGAACGCGATGGCGAACTCTGGCTCGTGAAAGCCGGCGACGAGGCCGTGCTCGATCTCCAGGTGCGCGCACTTGCCGACGACCAGTTGCTGCTGCTGCCGCGGCATGGTGTGCCGCGCCGCTACACGCTCACCGCCGACGGCGCGCATCTGTTCGTCAATCACGTCGGCACGCGCTGGCGCGTGCAGGTCGTGAGCGAAGTGGAAGCGCTGGCGCGCGTGGCTGCGCAAGCGGGCGTGCAGGGTAGCGAAGTGGCATCGGAAATGCCGGGCGCCGTGACGGAGATTCATGTCGCGCCAGGCGATCAGGTGGCCGCCGGCGACGTGCTGGTCGTGATGGAAGCCATGAAGCTGATCTTTCCGCTGGTCGCGCCGCGCGACGGCACGATCGCCGTGGTCCGTTGCGCGCTCAACGAAATCGTGCCGCGCGGCCATGTGCTCGTGCAACTGGAGCAATTGGCGACACCGGCGGACATACCGGCGCCAGCAGCCGAATCCATCGACAAATAAAGGGCGATACGGATATGCGCGGACTTTACTTCGAGGAATTCACGGTCGGGATGCGGTTCGATCATGCGCTCACGCGCACCGTCACCGAGTGGGACAACATGCAGTTCTCCAACATGACGATGAACCCGCAGCCGCTGCACGTCGACGCGCATTTCGCGGCGTCGACGGAGTTCGGCAAGCCACTCGTGAACAGCCTCTTCACGCTAGGACTAATGATCGGGATCTCCGTGTGCGAGACCACACTGCGCACGACCATCGCCAATCTCGGCATGACCGACGTGAGCTTTCCCGCGCCGGTTTTTCAAGGCGATACGCTGCACGTTAGAACCGAAGTGCTGTCGTTGCGCGCGAGCGCTTCGCGGCCCGGCGCCGGCATTGTCGAGTTCAGGCACGCGGCGTTCAATCAGAACAACGTCGAAGTCGCGCGCTGCACGCGCGCGGCGTTCATGCATCGGTCCCCGGCGTGAGCGCGGCGCAATCGTGGCTGTTCGTGCCCGGCGACAGCGCGCGCAAGATCGAACGTGCGCTGCAAGGCGACGCGCACGCGCTGATCTTCGACTGGGAAGATGCGGTGGCGCCCGCGGCAAAAGCGGCGGCGCGGCAGACCACGGCAGCCGCGCTCGCTGCGGCGGGCGCACCGGCCGGGCGCTGCTGGATTCGCGTCAATGCTTTGTCGACAGCGTTTTTCGACGACGACATTGCCGCGCTGCCGGGCGCCGCGATTGCGGGCGTCGTGCTGCCGAAAGCGTGCGGCGTGCGCGATATCGAGCAGCTCGGCGCAGCGCTGGAACAGTTTGAACGTGCGAACGGGCTTGCCGCCGGCGTATTGCGGATCGTCGCGATCGTGACCGAGTCGGCGGCTTCGGTACTCGCTTTATCGGAATTCCGCGCGCCCGTATCGAGACTGCACGCGGTGATGTGGGGCGGCGAAGATCTCGCGGCCGATCTCGGCGTGGCGAATAATCGCGAGACCCGCAGCGACGCTCATGCGGCCTATCGGGCGCCGTTCCAGCTTGCGCGCAATCTGACGCTGTTTGCCGCGGCTGCGGCAGAGTGCCTTGCGATCGACGCAGTCTTTACCGACCTGCATGCGCAGGACGCGCTGCTCGCCGAAAGTGCCGCGGCACGCGCCGACGGTTTCGGCGCAAAGGCGGCGATACATCCGGATCAGGTTGCCGTCATCAATCGTACGTTCGCGCCGACCGCGCAAGAACGGATGTGGGCGCAACAGGTGATCGCGGCGTTGGACCAGCAGCGGGGCGGGCTCGCCGTGCTCGACGGCAAGATGCTCGATGCGCCGCATTTGAGGCTCGCGAAGCGCATTCTTTCGCGCTAGCCATCGGGAGAGAAAGATCGGTTGCCGCACGTCGCCGGCCGGGAGCGGGCGGCGTGCGGTAGTCCGTCGATTAGCGGCGCACTTCGATTCCCTCGCGCTCGCGATCCCAAAGCTGCGCGCGGCGCGCGTCGGCATCGAGTTTCAGTTTGTATTTTTCGAGCTTTTCGCTGGCGGTCTTCGGCAGCCTGTCGATGAACTCGACAAAGCGTGGCACCATGAAATAGCTCATGTGCTCGGCGCTGAAATGCACGACGTCCGCATGCGTCATCGACTCGCCCGGCTTCAGCACGACATACACCATCACGTCGTCTTCGCTCAGTTCGGAGGCGACTGGAATCGCGGCCACTTCATGAATCGCCGGATGGCGGCACAGAATCAACTCCACCTCATACGCGGAAATATTCTCGCCGCGCCGGCGAATCGCTTCCTTCTTGCGGTCCATGAAAAACAGGTAGCCGTCTTCGTCCAGATAGCCGCGATCGCCCGTTTTGAACCAGCCATTGTCGAATTCGCGCGCCGTTTCCTTCGGCATCTTGTAGTAGCCCTTCATCATGCTGCCGGGTTTGAGCGGCAGCATGTAGATTTCGCCGACCTCGCCGGCGAGCAGGTCGGTGCCGTCGTCGGCGACGATGCGCAGTTCGCATTCGCCGCGCGGTTTGCCGGCCGAGCCGGCTTTTTCCGCCGGGTCCGAGGGCGTGAAGCGCGTCATCGCAAAGTTTTCTGTCATTGCGAACACGGATGTCAGCACTACGCCGAAGCGTTCCTGAAACTCGGAGTAGATCTCTTTGGGCACCGGCACTGCCATGCACAGGCGTAGCTTCGTTTCGCGCTCATGCGGACCGGGCGGCAGCTTCCAGATGATGTTGGTCATCGCGCCGAGCGTATTGAACTGCGTGGCGCCGGTTCGGCGGATGTCGTCCCAGAAGCGCGTTGCCGAAAAACGTGGCGCGAGCGCGATTGCCGCATCGGCCCAGAGCGCCGCGTAACACGAGTAATACGCGGCGTTGCCGTGAAAGAGCGGCAGGCACGTGTACAGCACGTCGTCTTCCCGATAGCCGAAGTCGAGCGTCAGCGCGCGACCCACCGCGTGACCTTGCGAATGCGGGCATTGCACGCCTTTTGACGGTCCGGTCGTGCCGGACGTGAACATGATGAGCTGCGTGTCATCGTAAGTGACACGGTCGAGCGGCGGCTGGCTCGCGTCGTCCGATTCGAGCTCGGACAGTGCACGGACGGTGCTTTCCGCGTTGTCCGGAAGGCTCGGCACACCGTTGCCGCCGTGGATGAAATACTGCCTGATCTGCGGCACCTCGCTTCTGATTGCGGCGACCCGCTCGCTCCATTCCTCATCGACGACGAAACACACCGAGTCCGATTTATCGAGGAAATAGCGCATCAGCTCGCCTTTCGCGGCGGTATTGATCGGCACCGCCACCGCGCCGATCTTGCTCAAGCCCCACACTACCCAGAAAAACTCCGGGCAATTGGGCAGCATCACCGCAACGTGGTCGCCGTAGCCGATGCCGTGCGCGATAAAGCCGTTGGCGTAGCGGTTGGTGATCGTCTCCAGTTCCGCATAGGTGTACCGGCGGTCCTGCCAGATCAGGAAAGTCCTGTCTGGAATGCGCTGCGCCTTGTCCGCCAGGATGCGGCCCATCGTTCGGTCTTCCAGCTCGTAATCCTGCATTGCCGTCTCGCTCCTTCTACTCGCCCAGATAGGCTTTGGTTAGTTCAGGATGGGTCGACATCGCTTGCGCGGTGCCCTGCATTTCGACCCGCCCGTGCTTGAGCACATACACCTGGTCGGCCAGCTTCAGGACCAGATGCGCGTTCTGCTCGACCACGAGAATGGTCATGCCAAGCTCGCGCAGCGTCTGCAAATGCGCGAAAACCTGTTTCGTGATGACGGGTGCGAGGCCGAGACTGACTTCGTCGGCGAGCAATAGCCTGGGGCGCGACATCAACGCGCGCGCGAGCGCGAGCATCTGCTGTTCACCGCCGCTGAGGGTCGAGCTGTCCTGTTTCTCGCGCCGCGCGAGCGACGGGAACACCTCGAGCATTCGCGCATAGTCGTGGGCAATCTCGCTGCGCGAGCGGCGCGTGTGTGCACCGGCCAGCAGGTTTTCGCGCACCGTGAGGTCGGGAAACATGCCGCGGCCTTCCGGCACGTGCGCAATGCCGAGTCGCACGATGTGTTCGGGTTTCGTCCGGCCGATGTCGCCGCCGTCGAAACGGATCGTGCCGCTGCCCGCACGCACGAGGCCGCTGATGGTGCGCAGCAGGCTCGTCTTGCCGGCGCCGTTCGCGCCGAGAATCCCCACGAGCTGCCCTGCGCCCACTTTCAGCGACACGTTCTGCAGCGCGCGGATCGCACCGTAACTGACACACAGGTCGTTGATTTCAAGCATCGGCCGGCACCTCGCCGAGATAGGCCAGCAGCACGCGCGGGTCGCTCAGCACGCCGTCCGCCGTGCCTTCGGCGATGACGCGGCCGGCGTCGAGTACCACGACGTGATTGCACAGCCGGCGCACGAGCCCCATGTTGTGTTCGACCAGCAGCACCGACAGTCCCTGTTCGCGCTGCAGATCGAGCACGACGTGTCCGAGATGATCGATCTCGGCGTCGTTGAGTCCGGCGATCGGCTCGTCGAGCAGCAGATGGCGCGCGCCCATCAGGATCACGCGCGCCAGTTCGAGCAGCTTGCGATGGCCGTAGGGCAGGCTGCCGGTCACCATGCCGAGGCTTGGGCTCAGGCCCACGCGCGCGGCGACCTGCATGGCAGCGTGGCGTGCCTCGGCTTCCGCGCGCCGCACGCTCGGCAGGCCGATCATTTCGGCGAGCACCGAATAGCGGAGCGTGCGATGGTTTGCGACCATCAGGTTGTCGAGCACGCTGAGTTCCGGAATCAGTTGCGGATGCTGGAACACGCGGCCGAGTCCTAGGCCCGCGATCTGATCGGGACGGCGGCCTGTCAGGTTCGTTTCACCGAGCCGGATGGTGCCCGCGCCCGGCCGTGAGATGCCCGAGATGCAGTTGAGCAGCGTGCTCTTGCCGGCGCCGTTCGGACCGATCAGACCGACGATGCTGCCGGGTTCCAGCGTCAGCGAGACGTCCTGCAGCGCGTGCACGCCGCCGAAACTGACGCTGATCGATTCGATCGACAGAGTGGCGGACCGATTCATGATGCCGCCTTGCGCCGGGCGCGCAGCAGACTGGTGAGCCCGCCGGGCAGCAGGATCACGACCAGCATCAGCGAGATGCCGAAGATCAGGCCCGGCGCATCCTTGAAACCGCGAAACGCTTCGGGCACCGCGACGTAGAACGCCGCGCCGAGCAGGGCGCCGCGCACGCTGCCCATCCCGCCGATCACGATCATGGCGAGAAACATGATCGACATGTTGACGTCGAAGCTTTCGGGATTCACGTAGCGCACCACGTTTGCATACAGGCCGCCCGCCACCGCCGTGTAGAACGCGCTCAAGGCGAACGCGACGACCTTGTAGCGCGCCACGCGAATGCCGATGCACGCGGCCGCCGTTTCGCTTTCGCGCAGCATCGAGAGGGCGCGGCCGGTGCGGCTCGACGCGAGCCGGAAAGCGGCCCACGTGCCGGCTGCGAGTGTCGCGGCGATCACCCATGCCATGCGGCTGCCGTCCGCGACCGACAGGCCGAACAGCGAGGGCATCGGCACCTGCATGCCGCCGCCGCCGCCCGTGACCGTGCGCCACTCGAAAATTACCTTCTGCGTGACGATGCCGAAACCGAGGGTGGCGATCGCCAGGTACAGGTCTTTGAGCCGCAGCGCCGGCAATGCGATCAGCGCGCCGATCACGGTCGCGAACGCGCCGGCGAGCGGAATGGCGAGCCAGAACGGCACGCCCCAGCGCTGCGCGAATATGGCCGACGCGTACGCGCCGATCGCGAAGAATCCCGCATGACCGAGACTGGTCTGGCCGGAGAAGCCGGTGAGGATCGTCAGGCCGATTGCGACCAGCGCGAAGATGCCGATCAGGTTCAGCAGGTAGACGAAATAGCCGCCGCTGAAGAGCGCGATCAGCGCATACAGCACGACGAAGCCGCCGAGAAACCACTGGTCGCGGCTGCTTTTCGCGCGCGCCGGCAGCGCGGTCGTGGTGGTGTGGTTCATCGTCGGCATGCTCAGACCTTGGTCGATTTGACGCGGCCGAAAATACCGGCCGGCGCGACGATCAGGACAACGATGATCAGGATGAACGACAACGCCTCGTTGAAGGTTCCCGACACATACGCGCCCAGCAGATTTTCGACCACGCCCAGCAACAGGCCGCCGACAAACACGCCCGGCAGGCTCGACAGGCCGCCGAGCACCGCGCCCGCAAAGCCTTTGATGAGCAGCGGCGCCATCAGGTTGACGTCGAGGAACAGGATTGGCGCGACCAGGATGCCCGCCACCAGACCCGCGACGCTGCCCATCGCCCAGGCGAGTGCGAACGAGCGGCTCACCGAGATGCCCATCAGCTTCGCGACCGCCTGGTCCTGGCTTGCCGCGCGCAATGCGATGCCGGCTCGCGTGTGACGCAGAATGAGCGTAAAGACGATGATCATCGCGACCGACACCAGAATGGTCAGCGCACTGTCGGGCGATACGTTCACGCCGAACAGCCTGAACACCGGCAGGTCGGCCACGGGGCTCGTGAACACATTGGTCAGATTGCCCCAGATCATTCCCGCGACGCTGTGCAACGCCATGTTCAGTCCGAGCGTCGCAATCACCGCATTGATGGTCGGCGAGCCCAGCAGCGGCCGGATGATCAGTTGCTGCACGACGATTCCCTGCAGCGCGGCGAACGCGATCGCGGCCGGCAGCGCGATCCACCAGCTCAGCGAATAGGTGTTGAGCATTGTGTACGCGACGAAGGTGGAGAACATTGCCATTTCGCCCTGGGCGAAGTTCGGCACGTCGGTGGCTTGCAGCACCAGGACGACGGCGATGCCGATCAGTGCATACAGGCTGCCCGAAGCGAGACCGCCGATGATGAGTTCCGCGGTCATGTGGCGCTCTCCTGTGTGTGCTTCGTGTGCTTCGGGTTCGAGGGCGGATTCGACGCGGCTGGCAGGGCGCCGCCCGCGAGCGCTCTCAGACGCGTTTTGCGCGCCTTGCCGCTCAGCATTTCGAGGAAACGCAGTCCGCGCGGATCGACGAGCGTGTCGAGCAGTTTCAATTCCTCGGCGGTGGGCGGCGGCGATACGGCCACGTCCGCGTGCCACTTGAGTTCGAAGCCGGTATTGCGCTCAACGTCGCCGCGCGTCACGCCGGGATGCAGATGCGTGACCTGCAGACGACCGGACGGTCCGCTCGCCATCACACACAGGTTGGTGATGACGACGATCGTCATGTCGACGCCGTTGCCTTGTCCCGGATGTCCCGCGCCGCTGCAGAAATCGAGCGACGGCACGAACACCTGGCGCGTATGGCGCGGCGCATAGTAGTAGAAACGCTTCGCCGCCGTGGACGCGTCGGGAATACCCGCCGAGCCGGGCAACCGCAGCGTCGGCCGTTCGTGCGCGCCGATGCAGACATTGTTGGTCGCGCCCATCGGATCGATCTGCGCGGGGCGCATGAATTCCGTCCAGCGCGGTTTACCGCCGAGAAAAATCGCCGGCATGTACAGCAGATTGATCTGCAGATAGTCGAGCCATACCGATGCGCGCGGCACGGTGTCGAATTCGTCGTGGCCGAGCGTCAGTGCGCGCGTGCCCTCCATCAGCGTATTGCCGTTCGGGCACAGGCTCGTGCAATTCGGCGCATGCATGTGTTTGGCGAGCATATAGGCGGACGTCGAGAGGAACGTGCCGATGCCTTCGGCGAGAAAGTCGCCGTCTTCGACCAGGCGGGCCATTGCGACGACCATCTGGTCGGTCTGCGCGCGCTGTTCGTCTGACAGCAGGAGATCGCTCATTGCGGCGGAGTCTGTTGTGTCGCTCATGCCAGCGCTCCGGTTGCGGTTTCAAGCCACTGCTGCCAGGCGTCGCTATCGCTGGTGCCGGCCGTGCCTGCGGCATCGGCGTAATCGAGTACCGCCGCAAGATCCAGCGGATGCTGCGGAAAGCACGAAGTCGGAAGGCTGCCGCCCGGCACTTCCACGAGGTGCGTTACGAAAATGCCGGGCAGTTGCACGCCGCCGTCCATTGCGCGAAGTTCGTCGGGCTCGACAATGGTTTCGGCGGTGACAATCGTAATGTCGGCGATGGCGGGCAGATGACGATCGAGCGCAAGCTGGCCTTGCAGGCTGCAATTGCCGAAGCGGTCGGCGGCGCTTGCGTGGAGGATCGCGACGTCCACGTGCAACGCGGGCACCGCGAACAACGTCGCCCCGGTGAGCGGACAGGCAAACGCTTTCAGGTCGGGCCGCGCCTTGGGGAGATCCGTGCGGGCGATATCGCCGCGCATCGGCAGGAACGGCACGCGCATGGCGGCAGCCTGCACGCCGTAGCTCAACGTGTATTCGGTCTCTTCGATCAGTTCGAGCGTGCCGTTCTGTACGCCGCGCGTGAAATGCGGCGCGAAGCCGACCACCTCGAGGCCTGTATAGCAACTGCGCAGACGCCGCACGCAACCGGCGCCGATCAGCAGATCGGTTTCAATGCCGCCCGTGAGCGTGACAATTTCCAGATCGCGCCGCCCTGCTGCGGCGAGTGCGAGCGCGGCGGCGACCGGCCGCCGGTACAGCGTCATGCCGCCGAGCGCGACGGTGTGGCCGTCGCGCACGGCGGACAGTGCGTCGTTGAGACCGGTCCGTTTGTCGGGATTCATTCGGCCTTCATCCAGTCGGTCTTGATGACCCACTTGCCGTCTTCCGCGCGCATGAACGCAACGGCGTTGCTGCCGGCGTGCTGCGTGGCGGTGAACGTGATCGGGCTCATCAGGCCGGTGTTGAAATTGTTCATCTGTTCGAGTGCGGCGACGATCTTGTCACCGGTCGGCTCACCCTGCACGTGCTTCAACGCTTCGACGAAAATCTCCGCGGCGTTATAGCCGTGCATGCTGTACGTGGTGGGCGGTGTCTTCGGCAGATACTTTTTCTGGCGCGCGATGAAGTCGAGCACCGCGGGTTTTTTCGAATCGAGCGGCTCCATCACTGCTACCGCGATCGCGCCGTTGACGAGCGCGGCGCCCGCCAGCGTGAATGTCTGCGGATCGCCGAGCGCGCTGTGGCCGCTGAATTGCGGCTTCCAGCCCATCTTGTTCGCTTCGCGCATGATCAGCGCGCCGTCGCGCGGAATACCGAAGAACACGACGTCTTCGGCGCCGGACTGGCGAGCTTGCGAAACCACACCGCTGAAATTCGACGTGCCGCGATCGAACGGCAGCTTGGTGAACGGCACGTTGTCCTTTTTCATCCGCGCTTCGAAGCCCGCTACCGCGTCCTGACCGAAATCGTCGTTCTGGTAGATGGCGGCGATTTTCGTGTGCTTGAGCGTTTTCACGAGATAGGTGCCCAGTACGTCGGCCTGCAGGCGCACTTCGGGAAGCGACGTGAACACATAGCGCTGTGTCGGCGTGGTCAGTTTGTGGCTGAACGCATAGGGCGCGATGATCGGCAGCCTGCGTTCCTGCGCATAGGGCAGCATGGCGGTGACGCCCGGTGTGCCCGTGGGCGACACGATGGCGACCACGTTGTCCTGTTCGGCGAGCTTCTTTACACCGGCGAGCGAGCGCATGGGCTCGTAGCCGTCGTCTTCCGCAATCAGTTCGAGCTTGCGGCCGTTCACGCCGCCCTGGTCGTTGATGTAATCGACGTACACCTGAATGCCGTCGCGCACGCCCTGGCCGAGCAGCGACATGCCGCCCGAAGCGGGACCGGTGAAGCCGATCTTGATCGGGTCTGCGGCGAACGCGGGCGCGGCGGCACAAATGCACGCTGCGGAGGTGAACACGGCTAGCACCGCGCGGAATGCCGACGAGCGAAAAGCGGTCATGGGTGTCTCCTGATTCTGTTTTTTTTGGGGCTTGGGAAGAATCCCGCTTGCCGTCGGTTGTGCCGGCATGACGCCGATGCGGCCCCGTGAAACTCCGCCTGAGCCCATGCCGCCCGCCAGCCTCGCGTTCCAATTCAGCTTAACGCCATGCTGACTACGATGTCAACTAACTAACCGAGCGGTTAGACAACTTACTTGTGGATATTTTTCTGGCCGTTCATCCTTCTGTCGCGAGGGTTTCGGGCCGATAGGAAGGTGGGAGGAAATGTGCATGGACTACAGGGAAACCCCAACCTAGATGTGTGAAACGATCCGGAGTGGCGACCCTCGGTAGCTCAATCTGACCCATGAGTCAGTTCAATTGACACGTGGTATTGCTGCGGATATCGTGGGCGATGAATCCGGGGGATTGGCGACCCGGAAAGTGTCGGACAGAAGGAGACCCCAGCATGACCGAGCCGTCCGTTGTCGCAGTGAGCCGCGCCGGCACCGTAGGTGTCATCGAACTCGCGCGGCCTGAAAAATTCAATTGCCTGTCGCTTGCGGTGTTCGCGGCGATCAGCGCGGCCGTGGACGCGTTCGAGACGCCTGAGTCGGGCGTGCGCTCGATCATGATCTGCGCTCAGGGCAAGAATTTCTGCACCGGCGCGGATCTCGACGAGGTTCTTTCGTTGCGCCAGGACATCGGCGAAATGCGCCGCTTTATCAGCACTGCGCACCAAACCATGAAGCGGCTGTCCACGAGCAGCTTGCCGGTAGTTGCGGCATGCCAGGGTTTATCGCTAGCCGGCGGCTTCGAATTGATGCTGGCCTGCGATATTGCGATCGCCGCACGAGACGCGCGCTTCGGCGATCAGCATGCACAGTACGGCCTGCTGCCGGGCTTCGGCGCGAGCCAGCGGATTCCCCGTTTGATCGGGTTGCGCCGCAGCATGGATTTTTTCTTCTCGGCGCGCTGGCTCGATGCGCAGACTGCGCAGCAATGGGGTCTCGTGAATCGGGTCGTCGAAGCGGGCGAACTGCGGCAGGCGGCGCTCGATTACTGCGAGGAGTTGGCTACGCGCAGCCGCATCGGGCTTGCAACGATGAAGCGGCTGGCGCGCGAGGGACTCGAAGGGTCGCTGGAGGCGGGACTGAAGCTGGAGGAGGAGGTCGTGTCGGGCGGCTTGCTGGAAGAGGACGTGAGCGAAGGACTGGCGGCGTTCCAGGAGCGTCGCTCGCCCCGGTTCCGCTCTTAGGCGCGGGCCGCCACCCCGCGCAGCCGTTCTGATCAGACGGCCGAGATACCGCCCGTGATGCTGATCGCCTGACCGGTGATCTTCGCGGCGGCCGGTGACGCGAGAAACACCACCAGGCCCGCCAGTTCTTCCCTCGTGACCACGCCGAGCTTCGCCATCTTCTCCGCTTTGCCGAACAGCTTGCCGGCAAACGGGTCCGCCATGATCTTGTCGTAATGGTCCGTGCCGCTCGTGATCGACGGTGTGACGATGTTGGCGCGCACGCCGTCATGCTTGCCTTCGGTGGCGAGTCCGCGCGTGAACATGACGATGCCGGCCATTGCCGCGCCTATCACGCTTTCGCCGGGTGTCGGCAACTTGGCGGCGTCAGATGCGATGTTGATGATTGCGCCGCGCCGCGCTTCGCGCATGTAGTGCAACGCGGCGCGGCTGCAAAGAATCTGCGCAAACAGGCCGCGTTCGAGAATGCCGGGAATCTCCGCGACGGCGATTTCATGCAACAGCCTTGGCATGTCGTTGCCGCCGGTAGAATTCACCAGCACGTCGATACGGCCGAGCGATGCCATTGCGTCCGCCATGATCTTTTCGGCAATCTGCGGCTGCGCGGCATCGCCGATGGAAAGCGCGACGGTCGCGCCCGGAAAGCGTTGTTGCAACTCGGCCCGGGTGGCTTCGGCGCGCGCGGCATTGCGGCCGTTGATAAGGACGCCGGCGGCCCCCGCTTCGAGCAGAGCTTCGGCGCAGGCGCGGCCAAGACCCGCCGTGCCGCCGGTGATGACGGCAGTGGTTTGATTTAGCATCCGGTAGGTCTCGAGAAGAAGAAATAGAAGGGGTGTCGCCCTAGTTTAACCACAACTTGACTGCAGGGGCAACAGACCGACCTATGGGTTAGAATGGCATCCGATCAAATTTTTTCGAATCATTTTTTTGAATCACTCACTGAGATGAAACAGAGAGACGGCTTGCTTCGGTTTGCGCATGGCTTTTGCGGAGTGTGTGTATGAGCACCTGGAAGAATGCGGTGTTGGGCGCGAGCGAGCAATTCGATCGCAAGCGCGAGGTGCTGTTGCGCGAGGCGGCGGCGTCGTTCAATCGGAGCGGCTATCACGGCACGTCGCTCGCTGAAATCGCGAAGAAACTCGGCGTGACGAAAGCCGCGCTGTATACGTATGTACCCAGCAAGGAAGAGCTGCTTTATTTCTGCCACGATTCGGCGATGGACAGCGCCATGGAGATTCTCGTGCAGGCGCGCGCGGGAGCCGGAACCGGCCTGCAGAAACTCGCGGCTACGCTGCGCGGTTATCTGAACCTGATGCTCGGCGAGGACGGCAGCTATGTGGTTCTGCTCGAAGAGAACGCAATGAAGCCCGTGCACATGCGCGCGATCATCAAGCGGCGAGACAGGTTCGAACAGGGTTTGCGCGATCTGGTCGAGGAAGGCATTGCGGACGGCAGCATCGTGTCATGCAATGCGAAGCTCGCCATTTTCATGATCATGGGCGCAATGAACTGGAGCCGGAAGTGGTATCAACCGAGCGGCAGCTGGTCGGGCGCTCAGATTGCCGTTGCGCTTACCGAGATTCTCGAACGCTCGTTGGCGGGCACGCCGGTCGCGCAGTTGATCGCGGATCCGGGCAGCATCGAAGTGGAGGAGCCGGCCGAGGAGGCGCCGGTCGCGAAGGCGCGGCGGCGGCCGGCGTAAAGCCGGGCGGCGTGGAACGCCGCCCCTGCGGCTCAGGTTCGACGCGTTCTGAACACGGGCTCGCCCCCCAAGTCCGGGATGCGCAAATGTGGGAATCGTCGATACCAGTAGAACAGCAGGGGGCTAAATGAAAAAAACCCCGTAATACTTTGATCTTACGGGGTTTCTCGAACTACCTCGGCCTATGTTGGGTACCGTGCGGGATTCGAACCTGCGACCAACGGATGACAGTCCTACATTGATTCTCCCGTATTTGCCTTGCGACCGGTAGATGTCAAGGCATGTCATGCGCACGCGCGTGCCTGGGTGGCGACTTGGAGCAGGAAGAAACAAAGGCCGTAGGCTGGCTCGCTTCCAGCCCGAGTGTTCACATCTGCGGATCGTTGACGGGGAAGGTGGGGCGTCCGTCCTTCGCCGGCAGACCCCACTTCTGCATCACACTTTGGTAGAACCCTTGCTGCTGCAACTTGATCAGGGCTTGCTGGAACGCATGAGCGAGCCGCTTGCCGTTGTCGTCGACACCAAAGCCGATTCCGTATGACGAGAGGTCGTAGTAGTACACCGCCTGGTATTTGTCCGGAAACTTTTTGATGTTGTAGTTCGCAGCGGGCGAGTCGACCCACACGGCCTGGCTTGCTTCGTTGGTCAGCGACATCAGCGTCATGTTGGTGTCCGGATACGTCGCGATCGAGATCGCTTTCTTGCCGTTCGCTACGCATTTGCTGCTCACTTCATTGGCCCGTTGCAGCGGCGCCGTGCCGCGCGGCAGCGCGATCCGCATCCCACATAGATCGTCGAGTGATTTGAGCGTCAATTGCCGCTTAGGCGAGGCGACGATCGTCTGGCCAACGTTCAAGTAGTCGATGAACGTCACTTTGCTATGGCGCGACGGAAAATCGCCAAGCGACAACAGCACATCGAAGCGGTTCGCGGCGAGGCCCGGAATCAACGAATCGAACGATGCCTGCACGAACCTGATTTTCAACCCCAGAACTTTGGCCGCAGCAGAGACCAGATCGGGCGCGAAGCCCGCTACGTCGCCGTCTTCGTCGATGAACTTGACGGGTGCGATCTCCGGATTGACCGCAACCGTGATCGGTTGCTTCTGACGATAGAACTCCGGCACGAGCGCGGAAAGCTCGGGGCTTGCAGGTATGGAGTCGATATTCGGCGCGTCTTCGGCGAAAGATGGCGTAACGCTCAGGCCGAGCGTGGCGGCAACAGTGAGTCGTGCAACGATCCGGGTGAAACGAATGGGCGTGGTCATTATGTAGGGATGGTTGGAACGGGGTTGACCGGACTAAAGCATATGTTCTGCTGTGGCGCTCATCGCGCTTCCACTGCCGCAGCCGCGAAATGACGCTGATGCCAGAACAGACAGTGCGCGGACGGGTCGTCGTGTGTCGATGAATCGGTGATCTCGCCGATAAAGATCGTATGCGAATACCCGTTGTGCGTCGCGATTACTTTGCAATCGAGAGAGACGACACTGCCGGTCAGCAACGGCGCGCCACTCTTGCCAGCTTTCCATTGCGCCGGATCGAAACGGGACGGCCCTTTCTCGGTGGCAAAGCGTTGCGCGACGTTCTTCTGGTCGGCGGACAGCAGATTGACGGCAAACACCTTAACGCGCAGGATCACGTCGTGTGCGCTCGCGCTTCGGTTTACGCAGGCGAGCACCGTCGGTGGATCGGCTGACAGGCTGCACACCGATGTCGCGATCAGGCCGAACGGCGTGCCGCTTATAGCGGTCGTGATGACCGTGACGCCGTTGGTGAAGCGCGCCATCGCGTTGCGGAAAATTTCGTCGGTCGTGTCGGTGCTCATGTGAAACGCCTCGCGTCAGAAAGGCACCGCTCCTTGGCAAGCGGCGCACGATACTTTTTTAGTCGCCGAAATCTAATCGCCAAAGTGCAGGGGCTGCAGTCCGAGATTGCCCCTCAGCGTGCTCGCCTCGTACTCGGTGCGAAACAGTCCGCGCTTGCGCAGCTCGGGAAGGATGTATTGCGTCAGGTCGTCGACACCTTGCGGCAACGTCGCCGGGCAGATATTGAAGCCATCGGCAGCGCCGGCCCGGAACCACCTTTCCATTTCGTCGACGATGTCTTCCGCGGTGCCGACGATCTGCCAGTTATTGCCCGAGGCCACGCGCTTGTACATCTGGCGGATCGTCAGGTTTTCCCTGTGCGCCAGCGCCAGCAGATTTTCCGCAATACTGCGCACACGCTGATTGCCGACATCGGGCACCGGGCCGTCTAGATCGTATTCGGACAGATCGCCGAGCACGCCGTACAGAATGGCCAGTCCGCTAAGCGGATCGATCAGGTTTTGCAACTGATCGAACTTGTCCTGCGCTTCGCCGCGCGTCTTGCCGACATACAGTGTGACGCCGGGCATGATCAAAAGTTGATCCGGCCTGCGGCCGTATTTCGCAAGGCGGCCTTTGAGATCGTCATAGTAGGCCTTGGCGCCTTCCATGCCGCTTGCATTGCTATAGACGACATCGGCATAGCGCGCGGCAAGTTCGCGTCCCGCTTCGGCGGCACCGGCTTGCACGATGATGGGCCGGCCTTGCGGCGTGCGCGCGGAGTTCAGTGGGCCGCGCACCTTGAAGTGCTTGCCCTTGTGATCCGGCACGTGCAGCTTCGCCTCGTCATAGAAGACGCCGCTCGCCTTATCACGGATAAACGCGTCGTCTTCCCAGCTATCCCAGAGCTTCCTGACCACTTCGACGAATTCGTCCGCGCGCTCATAACGCTCGTCATAGCCGAGATGTTCGTCGCGGCTGAAATTCCACGCTTCCTGCTGCGACCACGACGTGACGACGTTCCAGCCCGCGCGGCCGCCGCTGATATGGTCGATCGACGCATACTTGCGTGCGATATGGAAAGGCTCGTTGTACGTGGTCGAAGCCGTCGCGACGAGGCCGATATGCGACGTGCACGCGCCGATCGCCGCCAGCAAGGTCAGCGGTTCGAGTTCGGCATTCTTTGCGTCGCGGGCGAGCGATCCTTTAGGCGTATCGTTTGCGCGGATACCGATTCCGTCGGCAAAGAAAATCATGTCGAGTTTTGCTTCTTCGGCTTTCTTTGCAGTACGAAGAAAGTAATTGAAATCGATGGCGCCCGCTGCCGGCACATCCGGATGCCGCCATGCGGCCATGTGATAACCCAGATAGCGCATCGAGAGGCCAATTCTGATCTTTCCGTCTGTAGCAGTCATTTTTACAATCCCGATCGAAGTTTCCAAAACACCGGTTAACCGCCATGCGCTAGGTGCGCAGGCTGGAAAGAAAGCGTTTGCAGCGTTCGGTGCCGCCGCCATTGAAGATGTGGGCCGGTGTGCCCTCATCGACGATGCGGCCGCCGTCCATCAGCACCACGCGGCTCGCCACCTTGCGCGCAAATTCCATCTCGTGCGTGACGACGACCATCGTGGTGCCCGCGAGCGCCAGCTCCCTGATCACGTTGAGCACTTCGTTGACGAGTTCCGGATCGAGCGCACTGGTCGGCTCGTCGAACAGCATCACTTCTGGTTCCATTGCGAGCGCGCGTGCAATCGCGACGCGCTGCTTCTGTCCGCCGGACAGTTCGGCCGGGTAGTGGTGCATCCGGTCCGCGAGTCCAACGCGCGACAGCAGATACTTGCCGCGCTCCATCACGTCGCGCTTGCGCTTGCGCCCGACAATGCACGGGCCGGCCAGCACGTTGTCGAGCGCCGAATAGTGCGGGAACAGATGGAAGCCCTGAAAGACCATGCCGAAGTAACGGCGTTGCTGATCGAGTGTTTTCTTCGGCAGGCGCACGCACCGCGTACCGCGCATTTCTGTGCCGAGCACTTCGCCCTTGAAGGTGATGCTGCCGGCGTCGATCAATTCGAGCATATTGATGCAGCGAAGCAGTGTGCTCTTGCCCGAACCGGACGGCCCGATCATCGCAACGACTTCGCCTTTGGACAGCGAGAAGTCCACGGCATCCAGCGCGGTGAAGTCGCCGAACTGCTTCGTGACGGCGCGCATGTCGAGAAAGCGTGTCGTGTCGTTCATCGCCGATGTGTCCTCGTGGATCGCGTTCACGTCCGCACTCCTTTCCTGAAGTGACGTTCAAGCAGACTCTGCGCCGCCATTGCGAGGCTCGTCAGCGCCAGATACCAGATACAGGCGACGGTCAGCAGCGGAATCGTTTCGAAGTTGGTCGCGTAGATCAACTGCACGGTCGTCAGGAGTTCGACGTAACCGATCACCGTGACGAGCGACGTGTTCTTGAACATCGTGATCAGTTCGTTGGCGAGCGGCGGAATGATGATGCGCACCGCTTGCGGCATGACCACATGCCACATCGTGTGGAAATCGCTCATGCCGATCGCCTTGCAGGCTTCGCGCTGTCCGCGATCGACGGCTGAGACGCCGCCGCGAAAAATTTCCGCGCTATAGCCGCCGAGGTACATCGCGAGACCGATCACGGCCGCGCTGAAGCGCGAGATGATCTGGTTGGTGTCGATGTCGAACAGATTCGCGTGAAGGAACGGCAGCGGCAGATAGAGCCGCGGAATCAGCGCCGACAGAAAGAACAGCAACAGCAGCATTGCTAGCGGCGGCGTCGCGCGGATGATCCAGATGTACACGTAACCGGCGGCGCGCAGCACTGCGTTGTCGGCCATCCGGCAGGCGGCGATCACGACCCCAAAACACAGGCCAAGCGCGCTCGACGACGCGGTGAGGACCAGCGTATTCCCTAATCCCTTCAGCACGCGCTTGTTGAACAGGTAATGGGCGACGATGTCCCATTGCCAGCGCGGGTTGTCTACCACCAGTTCGACGAACAGGATGACGACGACAAGTAGCATGGCGTACCAGAACCAGTCGGATTTCTTCGGGCGCGCGTGAATGCGCAAGCCCGCAGGCTGCTGCACGGCGGCCCTGTACGCTTCGCCATTTTGCCGGCGGGCGACCGGCGTCTCCGTGAAAAACGCAGCGGCGTCCTGCATGTCTTTTCGAGCTTCAATGTCCACTGGCCTGTCCTCGTGAAGCAGTCGTTTTGAAAGGCGCGCAATGCGTCGATGAAGCGACTATAGGCAGGCAAAACTATTACATCTAGTACAATTTTGTTCGTTTGATCCTACTCTATGTAATGCCCTAAAATCGCTGCACGGTGGCTCTCAACACCACCGCGTTGCGCCAATAATCGGGGAGACAGGCTCGTGGCCAGGCTCAATGCCAAGCAGATGGAAGTGTTCGTCGCGGTGATGACGCACGGCTCGATCACCGCCGCCGGACAGCGCCTTAACGTATCGCAACCGGCCGTGAGCCGGATGATCGAGCGCTTCGAGCAGGAGGCCGGTTTCGTCGCTTTCGAGCGGCGCCGAGGCAAGCTGGTGCCGACGCCAGAAGCGGAAATTTTCTTCGCCGAAGTCACGCAGGTATATCGCGGCCTCGATTACCTGAACGATGTAGCGAGAGAAATCGGCACCATGCGGCGCGGCTATTTGCGCGTCGGCGTATTTCCCGCATTCGCCGAGGGCTGGATCACTGAACGGATCACACGCTATGTCGCGGGGCGTGAGGAACTGCTGACGTCGCTGGAGCCGATGTCGACCGATAGCGTGATCGAAGCCGTGTCGCGGCAGACCATCGATCTCGGTATCGCGCTGCGCGCATCCGATCGCGAGGGGTTGCGTAGCGAGGAAATCGCCAGTTCGGAGATTGTCTGCATTCTGCCCAAAGGGCACCGCCTGACTGGACGACCTGTGTTGCAGCCAACCGATCTGTCCGGCGAAGACTTCATTTCGATGGCCGCCAAGGTGAAGGCGCGCACGTCGATCGATGCGGTGTTCGATTCGAGCGGCGTCGAGCGACGCATTCGCGCGGAGACCCCGTGGGCATCGACGGTCTGCCATATGGTGGCGCATGGTCTGGGCGTCGGGCTCGTGATCCGCGAGTCGGCGCTCGAGTTCGCGCATCTGGGCTATCACATCGCCGCGTTCAAGCCGCGCATCGACTATCGCGCGTATCTGATTACGTCGACCGCTCGCCCGTTGTCTACGGCGGCAAACGGGTTTCGCGACATGCTACTGCTCGAATTCAACCAGGCAAAGAAAACACCGCGGGCGCCGAAGCGTTGCCCGACCTGACAAAAAAGCCATGGCCCGCGTCAACAGGACGATGGGCTCACAGCTACTGCGCAGAACGCAAATACGCGGACGCGAATAAGCGAAGTTGATTAGTCGCTCAGCGCCGAATTGCTGAAGCTCAGGCTGCCGATTTCGACGTCTCTTACTGGAGTCCTGCTTTCAATGGTCTATGTTATAGCCTGCGGTTTGCTTGCATTGGAACGATATCGCACTGCTCTGTTTTAGACGTCGCAACCTCGGTCTGATAAGGTGTATTAACCTGCCTGCGACTTCCACAGACTCAGTTCGACCCAACGGATTGTCTACTGTTGTTGGATTCAGCGCCCGCTCCAGCCTTAAAGTTCGGAGGCCCGTGCCAGTGCAAGCGTGTCGATGTACTCCCGGATGTTCGTCACTTTGCCATTTCGAACGGTAATGGCGAAGACCCAATCGTCCTCGAACGTCCTATTCGTGGCTTTGACTCTGCCGGCGGCGAAGCCGACAACCAGAACCCGGTCGCCCTGCGCTACGAATTCGGGGGGCTGTGGGTATGACGTTTCCACCATTTCGGAAGCCTTCTGAAGCAGATCCGCCAATCCCTCGTGTCTGCGGTGTGTGCCAGCCAGCGCCCACTCGCCCGGAATGACCCACTCAATGTCTTCGGCACAAATCGCCAGCAGACCTTGCTTGTCGCCGCGGCTCATTGCTGCAAAAAAATCCTTCACAATCTGGACATTCTCTTGCGTGCTCATCGAAATCTCTCCATTTCTGTTGCATCTGATCGTGTCCGATCTAGTCGGACGTGATCGAAATAGATCCGCGACTGGGGCAAGCGAGGGAACGATCGCATCCCTGAAGTCGATCGTGGGTCCGATCGCGGCCGCGGCGGATGCAAAGCTTTCAGGGTCGCGAGTGGTTGCAACTGACACTTCGATGCCGCTTCGGGCAAACGCCCTGGCCAGCGCCTGGCCGATCTTGCCGAAGCCGATAATTGCGTAGCTCATATATTTTCCTTCAGTTTGCCGAGCCTTACGGCGCTCCGGATAATCGAGTGGAGCGCCGTAGGGCGTAGCGTCAGAGTTGCGCCAGGCCGCCGTCGACAGCGACCTCGCTGGCGGTCATGAAGCTGCTGTCCGACGACGCGAGAAAGGCGGCCACGGCCCCGATCTCCGACGGATTGGCCATGCGCTGGAGCGGAGTCATAGCGGCGTAGACCTTCTGGCCTTCTTCGCCGAGCGCTGCTTTCGCGAGTTCGGTCGCCGTCGCCCCGGGCGACAACACGTTCACCCGGATGCCGGTGCCCTTCAGGTCCTCGGCCCAGGTCCGCGCGAGGTTGCGCACTGCCGCCTTGCTCGCGCTGTAGGCGCTCATTCCCGGGGCGCCTGTGGTGCCGGCGCTCGATCCGGTCAGGATTATCGAACCGCCCTGGCCCATCAGCGGCAGCGCCTTCTGGACCGTGAAGATCGTACCCTTCACATTGGTGTCGAAGGTTTCGTCAATGTGCTCGGCGGTGATCTTGCCGAGCGCAAGCTGGCTTCCCGCCCCGGCATTGGCGAAGACGATGTCGAGGGTTCCGCGCTCGGCCTTCACCGCCGCGTAGAGTCGGTCGAGGTCGGCCTCATCCGAGACCGAGCCCTTCACCGCGCGGGCATTGGGGCCGAGCTCGGCCACAGCGGCGTCGAGCGCTTCCTGCCGGCGGCCGTAGATGAAGACGAAGGCGCCCTCCTCGATAAAGCGCTTTGCTGCGGCGCGGCCGATGCCGGTAGCGCCGCCGGTGATCACAGCGGTCTTTCCATTCAGTCTGGTCATGTCGTGCATCCTTCCTTGGAGTTGTACGGAAGCAGGGAACTGCTGGCTTGAGATCAGTATGCAGTTCTGATAACCTACGGACAAGTATGCACCTTTTGGTAACCATGAAAAATGACTGACTGTTCTCAAAATTGCGGGGGTCGCTACTCCTACGGGCTCGCCGCCACGCTCAGCATCATCGCGGGCAAGTGGAAGCCGCTGATCCTGTACTTTCTGCTCGACGGCCCGAAGCGCTACGGCGAGCTCAAGCGCAACGTCCACGGCGTCAGCGCAAAGGTGCTGATCCAGCAATTGAAGGAACTGGAAGCCGATCGCGTGCTGGCGCGGACCGACTACAAGGAGGTGCCACCGCGCGTGGACTACGCGCTGACCCCGCTCGGACGCAGTCTGGCCGACAGGATTGTCCCGCTGTGCACTTGGGGAACCGAGAACATGGCAGAAATGGTGAGCATTCTCGCCGAGCGAGACCGTTTGCTTTAGCAGGACGCTGAAGAACCGCTGAGTCATACGACCCTCCGCGTTCGTAGGAGGGCGGCAGGTGGAATTCCTCCGCACAGAAGTCGGACGGTCTCTACTCCCTTGACCTGCCGCAGGATTTCCAGGCCGAGCCGCCGCAGCGTGTAGATCCCACGCTCTTCGGCGCGATTTCATATGGCAGAAAAGCCGAGTTGGTCGATGAGAACGACGTGAGAGACGTGTTGTTCCCAGTGGTGTCGTGGACCTGCCGGTGAGGACGAGGTGTCGGTGATTCAGCCGACATCGACCTTCAAGGCGATGTCGAAGGTGCCGGCGCCGTTTTTGGCCAGACCGATGAGCATCAGGCCAAGCGACTCGAGCGTCTGGGCCATATGTAGGCCGCCGACATCGAACGGACGAAGGCCGAGACTCTCGATGAAGGTTGAGACGCGCGCCTTGGCCTCCGGATCGTCGGCCGCGATGAACGCGTCGAGGCGCCCACCCCGAGCAAGGACGGGTCCGAAGAGGGTGTTGAACGCCTTCACGACATGCGCGCCGACGGGGGCGCCCCTGGCGATCTCCTGCGCAGCAGAACTGCCGGCGGGGGTGACGAGGCCCGTGGCGTCGGGGGAGATCGGGTTGGTGATATCGATGATCACCTTGCCGTCGAGCGCTTTCCCGTACTCGGCCACCACCGCCGCCGCACCGTTGTACGGCACGGCGAGGATGACGATGTCGCCCGCTGGCGCGGCGCCGTACGTCCCTGTGGTCGCTCCGGCTGCGAGCTGGTCGGCCAGCGCCCGCGCCCTGGCGGGGTCGCGGCTGATTACCTCGACGGTGTACCCAGCCTTGGCGGTACGGCCGCCGATCGCCGCGGCCATGCCTCCCGAGCCGATGATGCTGATAGTGCGGATAGTGCTCATGTGCAGATTCCTCGTGAGTTGGGGTCTTGCTCCGTAGTCTTTAACCGGGGCATCCCCCGGCTAATATTTCGTGTGTGGCGAGCTGCGTGCGTCATCCCTCATGACATCCCCGGGTCGACAGAATCTTTGGTCGAACGGATCACGGCATCGCGACATCGCTGTCCGCCGGGCTCGTTGCGACCCGGCTCCCTGCCTCAGCTCGACTCAGCCGGCAGGGAAGTAATGGCCGTTGTCCAGATCGGCGAGCAGCCAGGGCTGGGCGGGTTCCCAGCCGAGGGTCTGGCGGGTGATGAGGTTGGACGCCGGGAGGTTCAGCGTGACCATATTCGTGAGGAATCCAAAGTATCCCGGCAGCATCAGTACGTCCGCGGGAATGCTCACGGCCGGCAGGCCCAGATGGCTGCCAATGGCCTCGGCGATCTCGCGGAACCGGATGCCCGCGCCCTCGATCCCGTGCCAATTTTTTCCAGCCGGACCCTTCTCCAGCGCCAGCCGGAACAAGGAGGCGAGGTCGCGGCTGTGCACGGCCGGCCACAGGTTCGCGCCATCTCCGGGGTAGCCGATGGCGCCTTTCTGCTTCGCGAGCCCGATCAGCAGCGGGAGGAAGCCGGCACTATCGGTCGTGCTGTGCGCGATGGGAGGAATCCGCACGATCGAAGACCGCACGCCCCGCGCCGCGAGGCCGAGCACAGCGATCTCCACGACGTTACGAACCCGCAGGGTTCCCCTGTACTCGTCGCCGCCGGGAAGGGGCGGATCCTCCTCCGTGGCTGGCCGGCCCAGGTTTTCCCACCCGGGCGAGCCAATGCTCCCCGCCGCGACCAGCGGCTTTCCGGTCCCTGCCAGCGCCTCGCCGTACGCGCGCATGATCTGCAGTTCCGCGGCGGCCACGGCATCGATCCCGCCGGAGGGAAGCAGGTCCTGCCTGTGCGCGAGGTGGATGACGCCATCGGAATCCGCCGCTGCCGCCTTGAGCCCATCGAGGTCGGAAACATCCCCGCGACGCACCTTGGCCCCGAGCGCGGACACCGCCGCCGCGGACTTGTCCGACCTGGCCAGGCCGGTGACCTCGTGGCCGGCGGCGATGAGCTCGGGGATGATGTACGAACCGATATGGCCGGTCCCGCCAGTGACCAAAACGTGCATGTTATTGCTCCTTGTAGGTGATGTGATGCGAGAAGTGGTGGTACCGATGCACTCAGCCGAGAAGGCTGCCGCCGATTGAGAGGTGGGTGGGCTTGACGGAGTGGAGGGTCACAGAATTCGTGTGGTCGGAGGCGACGGCGTTGGTGATGTCGACTAGAACCTTGCCTGCCAGCTCTTCGCCGTACTGCTTCACCACGCCGAGAACGGCGGAGTAGGGAACCGCCAGGATGACAATGTCCCCGGCCGGGGCGGCGCCGAACGTTCCTGTCGTCGCGCCGGCTCCAACCTGCTCGGCGAGCGCCCGCGCCCTGGCGGCGTCGCGACTCATCATCTCGACGGTGTGTCCGGCCCCGGCGGCAAGACCGCCGATCGCTGCGGCCATGCCATCTGCGCCGATGATGCTGATAGTGCTCATGTGCTGTCTCCTGGTGAGTTGGGTGGCGCTCGTAACCACTAGCAACCATCCTATTCAAATTACTTGCAAAAAACAAGTAAACATGGAATTTTACTTGCATCAAGCAAGCGATGTTAATATCTAGCCATGAAGACGACATCTAAAGAAGACGTTCGGTCCCATTGCGCAGTGAACTACGGCGTGGAGATCTTCGGCGACCGCTGGTCGCTCCTGATCATTCGCGACATCGTTTTTGCCGGCAAGAAGACGTATGGCGAGTTCCTGAAATCGGAAGAGGGAATCGCGACCAATGTCCTTGCTTCCCGCCTTGCGTTTCTTGAGGAGCAAGGAATTCTCTCGAGGGCACCCAGCCCCGACGACAGGCGGAAGGACTTTTACACGCTGACCGAGAAGGGCCTGGACCTCATTCCTGTCGTGCTTACCATAGTCCTTTGGAGTGCGAAGCACGATTCGAAGTCGTACGTGCGGCGCCGTAAGGAATTCGTTGCTCGATTGAGTCAGAGCCCCTTGCAGGTGAGTGAAGAGGTGAAGGCGCTGGTCCGCAATGGCGGATGTATGTTTCCTGAGAGCAAGAAATGAGCAAGACGGCAAGCGCGTCCTGTCACGTCGCACGAACGATATGCATACACCACCGGCTACGAGGTGCAGCGAATAACGGGGCCGATGTCCGAAACGGTCCTGGAAGCCGCTATTAATGTTTCACCAACCCCAGCGGCTGCTCAGGGTCGCACTGAGCCAGTCGTCGTCCGGCACAGTGCGGCCATGACGCCACATTCGCGCCTGTTGCGAGCTCACACCGAATGTCCCCTTCAGCCGTGCGCGCCTATGAACATTCGGCAATCCACGACGAAAACGGCCAGGTTATCGAAGTCGAACAGGTGCTACCTCGTGCCCTTGCGCCTGAAGAGATGCCCGGCGTGATCGAAGAATTCCGTCACGCCGCGGCGCTTGCGAAACAGGCCGGTTTCGATGGCGTCGAACTGCATGCCGCCAATGGCTATCTGCCTGACCAGTTCCTGCAGGACGGCTCGAATCACCGCACGGATGCATACGGCGGCTCGTTAGAGAATCGCGCGCGCTTTCTGTTCGAGGTGCTCGATGCCATCGGTTCAGTTTGGGACGCTGGCCAGATCGGTGTTCGTCTTTCGCCCGGAAGCTCGTATGGCACGGTGTCCGATAGCGATCCGCATGCTACGTTCGGCTACGTCGCGCGTCGTCTGGATGGCTACGGCCTGGCATACCTGCATATGGTCGAGCCTCGTGTGCGCGGTAACGACGACGTCGATGCAGCGGTATCGGCGGTTTCGGCAAAGGATCTGCGTCGTGTGTTCAAAGGCACCCTCATCGCGGCGGGGGGCTTTACTGCGGATAGTGCGTCCAATTGGCTGACTGTGGCATCAAGTCGGCACGGCACGTCGCGAGTCGACCGGGGGCAAGCAGGGAGTCCCGGTCCGCCACGTCTCGAACAGGGCGGACGGCGCGGATGGTATGAATGATTAAACCGCCGCGATGTAGCCACTACGGTGGGGAAATGCGCGCTTGCTCGAACGTCTCGCTAGGCGAATAGCCGAACCGTGCTTTGAATCTCCGGCTGGCGTACTTCTCGTCGGTGAAGCCAAAACGTTGCGCAATCGTGCGGATCTTCTCCCGGCGGTCACGTGTAGTCGATAGCGCCTGGTGAGCCAGTACGACACCGCTCGTCTCGGGTAATCCGTCTGGCTTGATCCGCACGCAGGCGATGAGCAGTCGTGTGGTCGCGTCGACGACATACGGCATGTCGTCGGCCGTGAGCCGGGGCAGGTTCGCACGGAGTGATAGCAGATGGTCCCTCAACAGCGCGGACGGACCCTGAGTGAGTGCCCATGGTGTCTCTCAAGGGGAGATGGCAGTAATGCGCGCGGCGCCGCGAGCGCGACCTCGTGCCCTGGGCGCGACTGCGTACTCGAAAGGATATCGGTCATTACACCGTGGGTCCTGGTGGCATCGGGGCAACCGGCTTCTTGTCTGAGTCGGGCGCTGCGATCGATCGGTTTTGCAGAAGCAGAAGTGCAGACAGGAAGCGCTGATCTGGCGTCAACACTTTCTACCCGAGATGGAGAAGGCATTCCTTGCTTTCGTCGTTCAGCCGCACCGCGAGGGGGCAGCGGGCTAGGTATCTGTCGGCCGGAGCGGATGGACGCTGGAAACGATTTTTCACAGCCGTGATGCGGGCAGTCAGACGAAGGTCTGGAGGACGCGCGGCACGAGCGCGTCGCGATGCCTGTCTTGGCCGGCTACGATCGGGCTGAGGAAAACAGGCGCTTGCGCGCCTCAGAACGTCAACACGTCGGAATGCATTTCAGCGACGCACAACCCGCCATGGTTGCCACGATCGCCAGCAGCAGCATCAGACTGAATATTCGCTTCCTCATCATGTCACCCTCCTTGGTATTCGTTATCGGTTCGCTGCGTCAGCGTGCCGCGGCGCCTACACGTCAACGTAAGACGTCGTTTGCGACGGCACAAGACGCGGATGCGGTGTGCACAGACAGACACACAGATCATCGCTCAGTGCCGCCTGCCGTCCGTCCGGTCCTGTCATGGAAATGCGCGCGCCGTCGCACTTGATCAACCCAACGGTCTTGCAGACCGGGCACAGGACGGGATCGGTTTCATAAGCTTGCTCGCGCCCGCCGAGCAGGTCGTTACCGTCACCACCCTGCACGATGCCACCCACCGTCGTTTTGTCGCCTTTCACAATGTCGTAACGCCGCATCGTACGCTCCTACACTGCACCCGGTCGCGGCCGGAGGCTATTCAGCAGGGCGTCCCATACCTGCAGTGCTCCCGCCTCATCGACCGGCGACGTTGCCTGATCAGGCGGCAGGTCGCTCCGGGAAGACGTGCCCAGCAGCAGTTCAACCGATGTATGCGGTCGTGCAAGCGTGGCAGGATTGCCCGGTGCCAGCAGATAGAAACGGTAGACCGTAATCGGGCCGTCCTGAAGCGCAAACAGGACCTCTTCGGCGTCCATGCCGGCCACCACGCGCTTGCCCTTGCGCAGGATGCGATAGCTTCCAGGCATTCGATCAAGTTGTGCGCGCAGCTCGGACAGATTTTTTGTGAGCGGCTGACCTTGATCATCGTCCATCGAATCACGCAGCTTGATCAGGAGCAGAGCCGGCCGGCCTGGCATGAGTGCGAATGACTGGCTGACTTCTTCAGTGTGAGTGGACGATCCAGTAATGATCCCCCCGTCAACACAAAAGCCCGATTCCGCTGGCACCGCCCAGTTGTCTCGCGCCCGGATGCGTCTGTAGATGTCGTTGTATATATTCTCGGCGTCGTAAAGGCCGTCTTCTCCGATACCGCCGGTCGTATGAAAGAGCGTGTGATCTGCAAAAAGATAGCCTTCCGATTTGAAAGGCAATTTCACTTTCGCCACGCCTTCCTGGTAGATAAAAACCCGCGAGTCTTTGACCGGAGAGAATGCCTTTTCCAGCAACGCCTTCCCGGTCTTCTCATCCAGGTTGACGGGGTTCACACGCTGCTTGGTGCGCAGTTCGTTCTCTCGCGCCTCCACTGTCGTGCGATAGACATCCGGTGAAACATTGTGGGTCGTTACGAACTTGTCGCCTCGGTAGGCATAACTTTGATTCGAGATTTCGCTCGACACGGGCCGGTCGAATACGAGGCGGCCGATGCACCACGGGCGCACTTTGGAGAGCAGCGGATTGTTCATCGTTGGTTCCACGGAAAGCGCAAGAGAGCAGGCGCAAAGAGCTGCCAGCAGAAAGAGGGGGCGAAGGACACGAGCCACTAACATGTTTCCGGTACCTAGATATCGTTGACCATCTGGACCACGCTGTAGAGTGTTGCCCAGTGAGTCCACGGATGTGCATAGCTCGTCATGTGTTCGTATCCGCCCTGCACGAATGCCATCTGGACTCCCTTGGCCGGATCTCCAGGCACATCAGGCTTTAATCCACGCGCCTGCGCATCGGCAGACCACGCGGGCACTGTACCGTCGCCGCGAATGATCCCTGTCTTGGTTGCTACCTGTGACCAGTCTGTTTTGGCATTCACGTCCGGCAACGTGTTCGTCTTCTGGACCGTGAAGGTGACACTCAAATTGCGCTGTTCCAGAAGCACGCGGATCTCGCCCTTGCCCGAGTCATGCAGCAACTTGGCGGCCTGAAGTTCAGATGGCTGCACGTCCGATGGCACGTCTCCCGTCCAGATTGCGTTGCCCCAGGTCAACAGATCTTTCGTCGGCGCACCTTTCTCGATGCCAGGCTTGTCCTTGTCGCTGGCCTCCGTTGCCGTGCTGGACGGCGGCGACCTGAAGTCGAGACCACCCTCGCCATACGCCACATAGGTCTTGCCGTGATACTGATTTTTCAACTGGCTCTGTCGCGTTACAACAGTCAGCATGGCCTCTCTATAATTGCCTGCGACGGTTTTGTGATTGCCCGCCTTATCAAGCCGTTTCTTCGCAATCCCGGCGGGATCGAGCTGTTTGTCGGGCGGCTGCAAACCATACCATTGTGAATTCACGTACAACTCATTATACGGATCGCCGTGTTCCGGGAACTGCATTAGCACGAATGGCACTTACTTAAGCCCGAGGAGCGTGCCCATATTTTCGGGCGCGCTCGCGAGCGATGTGACGAGGCTCTTTCAGCCATGGATAAGACTTCGGTCTACGTTTACGCATTCGTGGTTCGATG